>WNFD01004664.1_pt1 | contig 13738 bp, 13 predicted proteins | sample 5400491 | NCBI WGS metagenome assembly WNFD01 (sample SAMN13153343, study PRJNA577476) | soil metagenome | isolation source: 120 cm saprolite under Douglas fir tree site 2 hole 2 replicate 2 | place: USA:California | collected 2015-04-18
CGACGACCAGGCACGCATCGAACGGGCGGCAAGGAGCAGCCAGGCCGACGAGGTCATCGCCGGCCTGCCGGCGGGCTATGGCCAGCGCATCGGCAAGCGCTTCAAGAACGGCGTCGAACTGTCGGGCGGCGAATGGCAGAAGGTGGCGATTGCGCGCGCCTATATGCGCGAGGCCGAAGTGCTGATTCTCGACGAGCCGACCGCCGCGCTCGACGCCCGTGCCGAGTTCGAGGTGTTCCAGCGCTTCAAGGAGCTGAGCAGGGGCAAGACCGCCGTCCTCATTTCACACCGCTTCTCCAGCGTGCGCATGGCCGACCGCATCTTCGTGCTGGTCGACGGCAAGGTCGATGCCGCCGGCACGCACGAGGAACTTGTCAGGCGACCCGGCCTTTACGCCGAGCTCTTCGAGTTGCAGGCGGCGGGCTACAGATGATGGCCAAGAACGTCGTCGTGTGTTGCGACGGAACGGCCAACCAGGTCGTGGCCGGTGACGACACCAACGTCGTGCGCCTGTGCGCCGTCGCGATAAAGGATCCTTCTCGACAGATCGTCTATTACGGCCCCGGGCTCGGCACGATGGAGGCCGAGGGTGCGCTCACTTGGCTCGGCCGATTCCTGACGCGGCTGGCGGGCCTCGCTTTCGGTTACGGCATCGCCCGCGATATCCGCAATGCTTACGCTTTTATCATGGCGCACTATGAACCGGGCGACCGGCTCTACCTGTTTGGCTTCAGTCGCGGAGCCTACACGGCAAGGGCTGTCGCCTCGGCGCTGAAGCTCTACGGACTCCTGCGGGTCGGCAACGAGTCGCTGATTCCCTACATCGTCCGCGAGCTGCTGCATTTCGACTCGGTGATCCTTCAATTCCTGGCGCCCGGCCGGAACAAGAAACGGGTTGCCGCGAAGTTCGACAAAGCCGCGGAGATTCGCTCCGTCTTCGCCACGCGGTCCTGCAAGCCGGATTTCGTCGGTGTTTGGGACACCGTGAGCTCGGTCGGCTGGGCCTTCAGCCCCACGCGCATTCCCTATACGGCGACCAATTCCGACATCGCTGTCGGCCGCCATGCGTTGGCGCTCGACGAGCGCCGCGCCTTCTTCATTCGCAATCTCTGGCAATTCGACCCGGCCGCGCCTCCGGCGGGGCCGCTTGACATCAAGGAAGTGTGGTTTGCCGGCGTCCACTGCGACGTCGGCGGCGGCTATCGGGAAGAGGAGAGCGGATTGGCCAAGCTTGCCTTCGCGTGGATGTTGCGCGAATCCGAGCTGCACGGCCTGCTGGTCGACGACGCGGCCAAGCAGCGCGAACTCGGCAACGCCGGGCAGGGCCGGGCCCGGCCCGATGCCAATGCCAGGATGCATTCGTCGATGACATGGCTGTGGTGCCTGGCGGAATTCGTGCCGATGGTGTCGGGCCTGCGCGGCAAGATCCGCATCAATCTGTTTCGTCGGCGCTTCGTGCCGGCAGGAGCACTGATCCACGAATCGGTGTTTCGCCGCACCGGCTACGATCGTCCGCTGCCGCAGCAGCGCCGCATCGAAACCTAGTCAGCCCGCCAGCACCGGCTCGCCGACGATCTGCGTGCGGTGCATCAGGCGGCGCAGGCTTTCGTCGAAGGCGTCGCGGCGGTGCATGACGCAGCGGTTGTCCCACAGCACGAGGTCGCCGGAGCGCCACTTCTGGTACCAGGCGAAGCGCTCCTGCGTGGCGTGCGCCCACACCGCGTTCAGGAGCTTCTCGCTTTCCTCGACAGAGAGACCGTGGATATAGGCGCCGGGGCGGCGGCCGAGGAACAGGGTCTTGCGCTTAGTCACCGGATGCAGGCGGACGAGGGGATGCACGGCACCCGGCGTGTGACGCGGATCGAGGGTGGTTTGAAAGCCCTTGCGCAGCTCGCCCGCCGAGTTGCGGCTGGAATCGTGGATGCAGGTCTTGCCCTCGACCGCGCGCTTCAGCTCGCCCGGCAGCGTCTCATGGGCGGCGTACATGTTCAAAAATCCGGTGTTGCCGCCATCGGGCGGCACTTCCAAGGCGTAGAGCAGGGAGGCGCGCGGCGGCAGCGGGTTGTAGGACATGTCGGTGTGCCAGACGAGTTCGTAGCTGCCGAGCCCGCCCACCGGCTTGCCATCCTTGACGACGCTGGAGATCACCGCCACCCATTCTTGGGCGTCCTTGACCAGTCCGGAATCGGTGCGGTCGAAGTTCGCGGCGGCGACCGGCACGCGATCGAGCTCGCCGAAGCGGGCGCTGAACTTCATCAGCATAGGGTCGTCGAGCTTCTGGCCGGAGAAGCGCAGCACGAGATGTTCCGCCCAGGCCTCGGCGATGCGGGCGAAGGCGGCGTCACTCAAGGGCTTGGACAGATCGACACCGTGCACGTCGGCGGCGAGCGCGCCGCCGGTCGGCTGGATCCAGAGTTCACTCATGGGCTGCCTCCCGGTTCGAAATAATGTGGCACGAATCGGCTGTTGTTGTGAGTGATGCGGCGCTCGTCCTCTCGCATGCCGATACCGGCCGGCTTGCCCTCGATCACCCACGAGCCGACCACCGCGTGGTTGCCGTCGAATACCGGCAGCGGCTGATAGGCCTGCCAGACATAGCCCTCGCCGCCGTAGTCGCCGCCGGCGGTATCGAACAGGCCCGGCCCGACGATGGTGACGTTGTGGCCCTCGCGGCCGAATACTGGCTTCTTCACATAGACGCCGCCCAGGTCGGGGTGTTCGGCCTCGAAGGCAGCCAGCAGGTTGGGATGGGCGGGGAAACCCTCCCACAGGAGCGGCAGCAGCATCTTGTTGCTGAGAATCATCTTCCAGGCTGGCTCGATGAAAGCCGTGGTGTCGGTGAGCACATGGACGCCGAACTCCTCGCGCACCATCCATTCCCAGGGATAGAGCTTGCTCATCACCTGGATCGGCATTTCGTCGGCATCGGTGAAGCGCCGTCCATTCCAGCCGATCTGCGGCACGGCGATCGGCTTGCCGGCGAGGCCGGCCTGCAGGGCGGTGTCGCGCAGATATTCCGACGTCGCGAGATCCTCGGGCTGGTCCTCGAAGCGCGCGAAATGCACCAGAGCCTCGGGCGGCAGGCGGCGCAGGATGCCGCGCCATGCCTCGATCAGCTTCTCGTGGATGGAGTTGAACTGGTCGGCGTCGGGCTTGACGTCCTTCAGCCAGTACCACTGCACGACGGCCGCTTCGTAGAGCGCGGTCGGCGTGTCGGCGTTGTACTCCAAGAGCTTGGGCGGGCCCTTGCCGTCATAGGCAAGGTCGAAGCGCCCGCAGATCGTTGGATCGGCGCGCTGCCAGACGCGTTCGATATAATCGCCCCAGCCGGGCGGGATGCGCATGCGTTGCCACAGCTTGTTGGCGACGACGTACTCGACGGCTTTGAGGCATATGCCATGCAGCGCCTCGGTCGCCGCTTCCAGCTCATCGATCTCGTCGGCTGTAAAGGCGTAACAGGCCTGCTCGGTCCAGTAGGCCTTGCCGTCCATGACGTAGTAGTCGAAGCCCAGTTGCTCGAGCTTTTGCTGCCAGCCCGGGCGAGGCGTTGAGGTTTCACGCCGCATGGCTCAGCTCGTGCCCGAAGAGCCGCCCTGCGAGCCCGTGGCGCCGAAGCCGCCGCGCTGGCTCTGCGCGGACGTCGTCGCCGTCTGGCCCGGCGTCGGAGCGGGCGTCGAAACCGCAGGGCCGCGGAAGAAGGGATTGGGCAGGAACCAGAGAAAAGGCAGCGCGCCGATGCCGGGACTGCACGAATAGAGCAAGGCCGCCCCGGCAACGCCCATCAGCACGAGCTTGATGGCGCGTGACATACGCGGGCCGCCCGATGGGTTGGGAGAGGGCATGGACATGGTCAGGTCGTGAGGCAGGCGGCGGTGATGAGGCCAAAGCAAACGGCAAAGCCGCCGGCTGCGATGCCCGCCGCCGCGCGGTCAGCTTCGATTGCCTGCTTGAGATCCGGCAGCATCAGCCGCATTCCCACATGCACGATCACCTGGACGGCGAGCGCCACCAACGCCCACAGCACGACGTCGGTGAGGCTCACGGAATGGGCGATGGTGTTGGCGAGCGGCAGGCAAAAACCCAGCAGCGCGCCGACCAGCGCCGTCGCGGCTGCCGAGTTGCCGGCGCGGATCAAGGCGAACTCGCGCCACGGCGTGATCAGGACATAGATCCAGAGGAAGAGTGCGGCGAGCGCGAAGCTCACGACCACATAGCGCACGAAGTTCGGGAAGACCGCGACCAGCCAGTCGAGCTCGGGCATGGCCCAGAGTCTCCGCCGCTCAGCCGTGCATGGTCAAGCCGCCGGATACGCTGAGCGTCTGGCCGGTGATGAAGGCGGCGTCGTCGCTGGCCAGGAAGCAGACGGCGCCCGGGATATCCTCGGGCTGGCCGACCCGCTTCATCGGGATGGCGCCGACCAGCGCGGCCCGGACTTTCTGGCCGCGCTCGTCGGCGCCGGCGACGGCCGCCAGCAGCGGCGTGTCGGTCGGGCCGGGGCAGACGGTATTGAGGGTGATGCCGCGGCGCGCCACTTCGCGCGCCACCGTCTTGGTGAAGGCGATGATGCCGCCCTTGCAGGCCGAGTAGACCGCTTCCTGCGAGGAGCCGACCCGGCCGGCATCCGAGGCGATGTTGACGACGCGGCCCTGGCCGCGCGCCACCATGCCCTTCAGCACGAAGTGGCTCATGTTGAGCGGCCCGCGCAGATTGACGGCGATGAGCTGGTCCCACAGATCAGGCGTGGTGTCGACGAAGTTGGCGAAGCGGTCCCAGCCCGCATTGTTCACCAGCACGTCGGTCGGGCCCATCTCGGTTTCGAAGTGCAGGATGGCGTTGCCGACCGCGTCATAGTCGGCGATGTCGACGCCCGACACGAAGGCCTTGCCGCCGTCCTCCCGGATCTCGCCGGCGACCTTGTTGGCGCCGTCGAGATTCTTGTCGAATACGCCGATCTTTGCGCCGTAGCCGGCAAAACGTCGGCAGATGGCGCCGCCGATCGCGCCGCCGCCGCCGGTGACGATGACGTTCTTGCCTGAAAGTCCACGCATGGCGCGCTCCGTCAAAGGGGCGAGTAGGGGTCGAACTTGGGCTTGCGCTTCTCGAGATGCGAGGCGAGGCCTTCCTTCACCTCGGGTCCGAGGAAGCCCAGCATCTCGAGCGCCGTCGACGCATCGAAAGAGGGACCCATCATGCGCAGCCAGTTGTTGAGAGCGTACTTGGTGAAGCGGATCGAGGTCTGTGCGCCTTCGGCGAGCTTGGTCGCGACTTCGAGGCCCTTGGCTTCGAGCTGGTCGTCCTCGACACAGAGCGAGACCAGCCCGATGCGCTCGGCTTCCTCGCCGTCGACGGCCTCGCAGAGCAGCAGGTAGTACTTGGCCTTGGCCATGCCGCAGAGCAGCGGCCAGACGATCACGGCATGATCGCCGGCAGCGACGCCGAGCCGCGTATGGCCGTCGATGATCTTCGCCTTCTTCGAGGCGATCGACACGTCGGCCAGGATACCGGCGACCAGGCCGGCGCCGACGGCAGGGCCGCGCATGGTGCTGACGATCGGCTTGGAGCAGTTGATGACGTTGTAGACGATGTCGCGCGCCTCCTTCCAGGTGCGGAGCAGGGCGTTGTAGTCCTTCATGTTCTTTTCGATGAGATCGAAATCGCCGCCAGCCGAGAACACCTTGCCGCCGGCGCCCTGGATGATCACGCAGTTGACCGTGTCGTCGCCGTCGATGTCGCGCCACACATTGACCAGCTCGGTGTGCATGATCGAGTCGGTCGCGTTGTATTTGTCAGGCCGGTTCATGGTCACCCGCAGCACCTTGGGATGCGGGCGATCGAACAGCAGGCGCTGATAGCGTTTTTGCCAGTCGGACATTGGAGCTCCTCCGTTGCCGGGGAGGGTAGTCGCGCGGCAGGTGACTTGTCATCCTGAGTGAAGCGAAGGATCTCATGGCGGTTGCAAGCGGCGATGAGGTCCTTCGCTGCGCTCAGGACGACAGTTCTTCAGCGTCGGATGTTGCCGGCGCTCCACTGGCCGGCGCTGGCAAAGCGCACGGCCTCTTCCGCCGCGCGCACCAGCGCGCGCGCCTTCTGGATGCTCTCCTGGTACTCGGCCTCGAGGTCGGAATCGGCCACGACGCCGACGCCGGCCTGGACGTACATGGTATTGTCCTTCACCAGCCCGCTGCGGAACAGGATGCAGGTGTCCATCGAGCCGTTGGCAGCGAAATAGCCGGCGCAGCCGGCATAGATGCCTCGGCGCACCGGCTCGACTTCGTCGATGATCTCCATGGCCCGCACCTTGGGCGCGCCCGACAGCGTGCCGGCGGGGAAGCCCGCCTTCAACGCGTCGATCGCCTCCAGACCGTCCTCGAGCTTGCCCTCGACATGGCTGCTGATGTGCTGGACATGGCTGTACTTCTCGATGGTGAACTGCTCGACCACGCGCACCGAGCCGATCTTGGCGACCCGGCCGACGTCGTTGCGCGCCAGGTCGAGCAGCATGAGGTGCTCGGCGCGCTCCTTGGGGTCGGATAAAAGTTCGTCGGCCAGCCGCTTGTCCTCGTCCGGCGTGGCGCCGCGCGGCTTGGTGCCGGCGAGCGGCCGGATGGTGACGATATCGTCGCGCAGGCGGACCAGGATCTCGGGGCTCGAGCCGACAATGGAGAAATCGCCGTAGTCGAAGAAGATCAGGAACGGCGAGGGGTTGATGCGCCGCAGCGAGCGGTAAAGCGACAGCGGCGGCAGCTTGAAGGGCAGCGAGAAGCGCTGCGAGGGCACGATCTGGAAGGCGTCGCCGGCACGGATGTACTCCTTGCAGGTCTCGACCATCGCCTTGAAGTCGTCCTTCGACATGTTGGCCTGCGGCTCGGGCAGGCCGTTCAGGGCATCGGCGCTCTCGCGGCGGAACGGCAGCGAGCGCTCGAAATCGGAGACCGCGTCGGCCAACCGCTCCTGCGCCGCCTCATAAGAAGCGCGCGCGCCGATGCCGGGCTGCGGCCAGGCCGGCGTGACCAGGGTGACGTTGTCCTCGAGTCGGTCGAAGATGCAGATCATGGTCGGCCGCACCATCACCGCGTCGGGCAGGCCGATCGGGTCGGGATTCTTGTCGGGCAGCCGCTCCATGTCGCGGACCATGTCGTAGCCCAGGAAACCGAACAGGCCCGAGGCCATCGGCGGCAGGCCGGCCGGCAACTCCATCTGGCATTCGCGGATCAGCAGCCGCAGCGTCTCGAGCGGGCGTCCCTTCAGCGGCTCGAAGGCCTGGGCGTCGGTGCGGGCGCGGCGGTTGATCTCCGCCTGGCCCTTGGCGCAACGCCAGATCACGTCAGGCTTGAAGCCGATGATGGAATAGCGGCCGCGCACCGAACCGCCCTCGACCGATTCCAGGAGGAACGAGTTGGCCCGGCCGTCGGCCAGCTTCAGGTAGGCCGAGACCGGCGTCTCGAGGTCGGCGACCAGCTTGGTCGAGACGAGCTGCGGCTTGCCGGACTCATAGCATTTCGTGAAGGCGTCAAAGCCGGGCGAGATCGACATCGACTGGCTACTGCTGTTGCGGCTTGAACGCCGCGGCGAACACCGCCTCGTCGACCGAGACGCCGTACTTGGCGCGCAGCGCGCTCACGAGTTCCACGATCAGGTCGTTCGACACCATGGTGTCGAGCTGCTTGGCGAAGCGGTCGGCCGCCTCCTTGTCCTTGGCCATGTCGGCCGCCTCGACCTGCTTGAGGCGCACGATCACGCTGCCCTCGGCGGTGCGCACCGACGTCACCTTGCCCGGCGCCAGCTTGAACAACGCCTGCACGATCGGCTGGGTGAGGTAGTTGCCCTGATCGACCTCGTAGCGCGTCACCGCCTTGGCGGTCCTGACCTCGAGGCCGAGTTCCTTGGCCAGCGCGGCGAGATCGGTGCCGGCCTCGGCCTTTTCGACCGCCGCCTTGACTTTGGCGTCGGCGAGCTTGCGCCGCTCCTCGGCCTGCCATGCCTCGACGACCTTGGGCTCGACCTCAGTCAACGCCGGAATGCGCGCGGGCGTGACGCGGTCGGTGCGCACGACGAAGTACTCTCCCCGCGGCGTTTCCAGAAGCTCGCTCTCGGCACTTTCGCGCGTGGCGAACGCCGCCTGCACCAGTTCGGCGGCGGCAGGGCCGATCACCACCTGCTTGCCCGACGCGTCCTGGCCGCGGGCATCGACATTCTCGTAGGTCTTGATCTTAAGCCCGAGCTCCTCGGCCGCAGCCTTCATCGACTGGGTCCGGCTCAGGATGCGCTCGAAGTCGGTGACCAGCTTGATCAAGAGGTCGGGCGCCTGCTGGGCCTTCAGCTCTTTTTCGAGCTTGGGCTTGACCTCGTCGAACGACACCGCCTTGCCGGGCTCGATCTTGTTGATGCGCACGACGTGCCAGCCGAGCGGCGACTGGATGGGCGCCGGTGCGACGCCCTCGGGCAGGCCGAAAATGCCGTCGGCCAGCGGACCGGGCGGCAGGTCCTTCTTGGTGACCAACCCGAGCTTGATCACACCGTCGGCGGTGCCGAGAACTTCCTTGGCCGCGTCCTCCAGCGACTTGCCGGCCTTGACGGCGGCGGTGATGGTCTTGGCCTTGTCCTCGCTGGCGGCCATCGCCTGGTCGACGTCGCGCTTTTCCGGCGTGCCGAATTCGGCGGAGCGCGCGTCATACTCCTGCTTGAGCTGCTCGGCCGACACCGCCACTTGCGGCAGGATGTCGTCGACGCTCAGCAGGACATAGGAGAAGGAGCGGTATTCGGGGATCTGGAACTTGGCCTTGTTGGCCTCGAAATAGGCGTTGAGCTGCTCGGCTGCGGGCTTGGGCACGTCGACGATGACGGCGTCGGGCACGTAGATCGTCTCGGCGACCCGCTTCTCGCTCTCCATCTTGAAGATGTCGTCGCGCAGCGACTTGGGGGCGAGACCGTCGGGACGCACCACGGCGAAGAGCTGGTTGGCGGCGATCTCGCGGCGCAGCGCGGCGACGTACTGCGGCTCGCTCATGCGCGCCTGCTGCAGGCGGTTGCGGTAGAGCAGGGGGTCGAACGAGCCGCCGGTGCCCTGGAAGGCGGGGTTGCGTGCGATCGCGGCCTGCACCTCGGCGTCGCTCACGACCAGGCCGAACTGGCGGACGGCATAGTCCAGCACGGTCTTCTGGATGACCTCCTCCAGCGCCCGCATATGCAGGCCAAAGCGCAGTGCCTGCTCTGGTTCCGGCCGCTGGCCGGTCTGGCGCTGGATGCCTTCGAGCTGCTGGTTGAATTGGTCGCGCACCTCGTTGATCGGAACCGATGTGCCGCCGACCCAGCCATAGAGCGGGATGTGCGTGCCGCCGACGTGGGCGACTTCGGTGCTGCGCCCGCCGGTGCGCAGCATGTCGCCGATGCCCCAGAAGGCGAAGCTGACGATCAGCATGCCGAAGAGCACGGCCAGAATGACGTATTTTGCGAATTTACGGAACTGATTCACGGAAGCGGCGGGGGTTTGCGGGGGCGGTTTCGTCGGGGCGAATGCCTACCATCCGCCCCTTGGACAGGCAACCAAGTGGCCTTTGACCGCCGAAGCCGGCGCCGGTAGACACGCCAGCGGCACATCCAGGGGAATTTCATGGCGCACGTGAGACGGCCGCTGATCGCCGGCAACTGGAAGATGAATGGTCTGCGGGCCGACGCTCTGGCGCTCGCCAAGGGCGTGGCAGACGGCGTGAAGCAGGCCGGCTGGACCGACCGCGAGGTGTTGGTCTGCCCGCCGGCGACTCTCATCCTGGCGGTGGCCGAGGCGGTGAAGACAAGCCGCGTCCTGGTCGGCGGCCAGAACTGCCATGCCAAGCCGAGCGGCGCCCATACCGGCGAGATCGCCGCCGAAATGCTGCGCGATTGCGGCGCCAGTCACGTGATCGTCGGGCATTCCGAGCGCCGTGCCGATTGCGGCGAGACCGACGCGATTGTGCGTGCCAAGGCCGAGGCGGCGTGGCGCGCCGGGCTGCTGCCGATCGTCTGTATCGGCGAGACGCTGGCCGAGCGCGAGGCCGGCAGGACACTTGACGTGCTCGCGAGGCAGCTCAAGGGCAGCGTCCCGGCCGGCGCCACCGCGGCCAAGCTGGTCGTGGCCTATGAGCCGGTCTGGGCGATCGGCACGGGCAAGACGCCGACCACCCCGGAAGTCGCCGCAGCCCATGCGCATATTCGCAAGGTGCTGGGTGGACTGATGGGCGAGGCGGCTGCGGTTCGACTTCTTTATGGCGGCTCGGTGAAGGACAGCAATGCCGCCGAATTGCTGGCGGCGGGCGACGTCGACGGCGCCCTGGTGGGCGGCGCCAGCCTCAAGGCAGGCGAATTTTTGGCTATCGCCAAGGCCGTTTAAAGCGGCTAGAAGCGCCCGCTTGGCGAGTATTCGCATGGGCATTCCGACCGGGCGCTGAACGAAATGGACGCGGTAAGAGGCTTTTTGCACGACTGGCGGCTGGTGCTGCTGATCATCCATGTCGGCGTCACGGCGGCGATGATCGTCGTCATCCTGCTCCAGCGCAGCGAAGGCGGCGGCCTGGGCATGGGCCGCACCGACGCGCTGTTCTCGGTGCGCGGCCAGGCCAATGTCCTGTCGCGCATGACGGCGATCTTCGCCGGCATTTTCTTTTTCCTCAGCCTGGTGATGGCCTGGAGCATGACCGATCCGTCGCGGGCGGCGCGCTCGATCATGGACCGCGTGCCGGCGACGCCCGCCGCGCCCGCAGCACCGGGAAGCGCGGCGCCGGGAGGTGCCGTTCCCGCACCGGCAGCGCCCGCTCAACCCTCCGCCCCAACTCGCTAGACAACTGGCCCGCTAGGAACAAGCGCCGTGGCCGACCGTTCCCTCCGCCGACCCTCTTCCGGCGGTGCAATATCCCCATGGCTGCGGCCCGCAAGATTCAGTATGCTGTAAGCCCATGACGCGCTTTATATTTATAACGGGCGGCGTGGTTTCCTCGCTAGGTAAAGGTCTTTCGTCGGCGGCGCTGGGCGCGCTGTTGCAGGCGCGCGGCCATCGCGTCCGGCTGCGCAAGCTCGATCCCTACCTCAACGTCGATCCCGGGACGATGAGCCCCTATCAGCACGGCGAGGTCTTCGTGACCGACGATGGGGCGGAAACCGACCTCGACCTCGGCCATTACGAGCGCTTCACCGGCGTCGATGCGCGGCAGAGCGACAACATCACGACCGGCCGCATCTATTCGACCGTGATCGCCAAGGAGCGGCGCGGCGAATATCTCGGCGCCACCGTGCAGGTGATCCCGCACATCACCGACGCCATCAAAGAGTTCATCGTCGCCGACACCGAGCAGGAGGAGTTCGTCCTGGTCGAGATCGGCGGCACCGTCGGCGACATCGAGGGCCTGCCGTTCCTCGAGGCAATCCGCCAACTTGGCAACGAGCTCGGCCGCGAGCGCACGATGTACGTGCATCTCACCCTGCTGCCCTGGGTGCCGACCGCGGGCGAGCTCAAGACCAAGCCGACCCAGCATTCGGTCAAGGAACTTTTAAGCGTCGGCATCCAGCCCGACCTGCTGGTGTGCCGCAGCGGCGACAAGGAGATCCCGGCCAACGAGCGGCGCAAGATCGCGCTGTTCTGCAACGTCAAGCCCGAGCGTGTGATCGAGGCGCGCGACGTCGACACGATCTATCAGGTGCCGATCGCCTACCACGACCAGGGCTTCGACCGCGAGGTCTGCCGCTATTTCGGCATCGATGCCGACGACGAACCCAACCTCGAGCGTTGGCGCGGCGTGGTGCGCTCGGTGCGCGAGCCCGAGGGCAAGGTGACGATTGCCGTGGTCGGCAAGTACACGGTGCTGCTCGACGCCTACAAGTCGCTCTCCGAGGCGCTGACGCATGGCGGCTTCGGCTGCAACGTCAAGGTCGGCCTGGAGTGGATGGACTCCGAGATCTTCGAGCGCGACGATGCCGTCAGCCATCTCGAGCACGTCAACGGCATCCTGGTGCCCGGCGGCTTCGGCGAGCGCGGCACCGAGGGCAAGATCCACGCCGTCCAGTTCGCGCGCGAACGCAGGGTGCCGTTCTTCGGCATCTGCTTCGGCATGCAGATGGCGGTGATCGAGGCCGCCCGCAACCTGCTCGGCATAGAACACGCCTCGTCGAGCGAGTTCGGTCCGACGGAGCACGCCGTGGTCGGCCTGATGACGGAGTGGATCAAGGGCAACCAGCTCGAAAGGCGCGCCGCCAACGGCAACCTGGGCGGCACGATGCGGCTTGGCGCCTACCCGGCGCATCTCAGGCCCGGTACCAAGGTGCACGAGATCTACGAGCAGGACGTGATCAGCGAACGCCACCGTCACCGCTACGAGGTCAACGTCAACTATAAGGACCGGCTGGAGCAGGTCGGGCTGCGCTTCTCCGGCATGTCGCCCGACGGCATCCTGCCCGAAATCGTCGAAATCCCCGACCATCCCTGGTTCATCGGCGTGCAGTACCATCCTGAGCTGAAATCCCGGCCATTCGCGCCCCATCCGCTGTTCACCTCCTTCATCGGCGCCGCCAAGAATCAGAGCCGGCTGGTCTAGCGGGTCGTATTTCGGTCATGTTTCTCGGCTCGAATCGGGTGTCATGAACCGCCTTTTTGCCCTCGTTCTCCTGGTCGTCACGGCCGTCGCCGCGGCCGCCGCGGCGCAGCCCTCCCCAAGCAAAGCGGAGCGGCGCGATCCGATCTTCCTGCGCTTTCCCGAGATGGCCGAACGCTACTGGGTCAACAGCGAGACCTACACGGCGAGCCACAAGGTGGTCGCGGTGCCGATGCCGCGCCAGTGCGCCTTCCTCTATGCCGATTCCTATTCCAAGGGGCAGATGAGCGAGAGCGAAGTGCAGCAGATGGCCGTCTCGAACTGCAATCGCAAGCTCAGCGAGCTCGGCCCGCTCGGCGAGAACTACAGCGCTGATTGCCGCTGCCAGGTCGTGATCAACAATGAGCGCTATATCGTGCCGCGCAGCGCGCTGCCCGACGATTCCTACGGACCGGTGTCGATCTTCTATCGCGACGACCGCGGAAACATGGCGCGCCTGAACGGACTCGCCAAATACGGCGCCCTGATCGGCCGCGATCGTTCGGTCAAGTTCACGGTCGAAAACCCGCGCGGCGAGCAGGTCTGCGAGGGCACCTTCACCAATGACGGGCCGGCCAGCGGCCTGTTCTCGCTGTCGTGCTTTGGCGGCAAGTTCACCGGCAGTGGCAATTATCAGAGCAAGGCGGGCGCGCCCAACGACCACATCATCGCGCGCGGCCAGACGGGGCGCGGCCTGCCCGTGGTGATGGTGATCGGGCTGCCCGCGCAGCTTGCCACCGCGAGCTACGGCGCCATCTGACATGCGCCGCACCCTCGCTCTGTTGATTCTCACCGGCCTTGCGCCGGCGACGGCGCTGGCCCAGAGCGCGGGCGAGGTCGAGCGCTGCTTCCAGAATCCCGCGGTCTGCGGCCAGGGCGGTGGCGGCGTTGCGCCGGCGCCGACCGGCGGCGCCCCCGTCGCGGCAACGCGGCCGGCGGCGCCGGCGCCGGATTATACGACCGTGCTGCAAAGCCCCGAGCCCGACCGCAAGCGCATCCAGGAATCGCTGCGCACGCTCGATAAGTACAACGGCCCGATCGACGGCAACCTGCAGTCCGAGGCGACGGCCAAGGCGATCAGCGACTGGCAGAAGGGACATGGCGCCCATCCCGTCGGCAAGCTGACGCCGCAGGAGGCCCAG
>WNFD01016016.1_pt1 | contig 13738 bp, 10 predicted proteins | sample 5400491 | NCBI WGS metagenome assembly WNFD01 (sample SAMN13153343, study PRJNA577476) | soil metagenome | isolation source: 120 cm saprolite under Douglas fir tree site 2 hole 2 replicate 2 | place: USA:California | collected 2015-04-18
AACCAGGAGAGATGGTGCACCAATTCGTGCGCGACCGTTTCTGGATCCGCCTTCAGGCCACCCACCGGAATCACGATCAGGGCCTGCTGGAGCGGAGTAATCGTGTGATAACCCGCATAGTCTTTGCCAGACTCCTGAAACTGCGCTCGATTACCAAACCCGATGACGCGGGTCCGACCAGGGAGTTCGACCTGCTCGCCAATCATCGCCTGCAGCACCATCGTGTAGATCCGTTCGAGGTCTTTGATCTGCAGGGCGGCAGAATCTCTTGACAGATCGGTATCAAGCAAAAAGTGCTTGCTCCGGTATTCGCGCCATTCGGGACCGCCTCGAGCCGAGCATTTGAAAGGCTCGGGTTTGTCAGCCGCGTAGACTGGTGCGCTCAATCCCAGAAGGGCAGCGAACAGTGGAATCGCGCGAGATCGGGTTCCGCGTGTCGACATGTATTCCCCTCCCAAGCGCAAGAAGTCCCCTGCGCCTCCCTAGTGATCGCTTAGCATACCGGGTGAAGGTCTTCTTGTGTTTTCAGAAAGTGCCTCCATGTGAAGAGCAGTCTGCGCCGCTGGTGCGTGGGTCCTTGCATCGTGAGACATTCTCTTCGCAACCGAGCGTATTAGGTACGCTTTTTTGCGGAGGGAATGGCCAGACCAGGACGGGATCAGCGCAATTGATCCGGAGCGTGGCCTGTAGGCGCGACGCGAGCTCAAATCTTGATGCGGACGCCGAGGCCGGCGTCGAACAGCGGTGCTGGGATGGAAATCGGCCCGATGGTGGTATGAGGATCAATCTGTTGACGCGGCAGATTGACCTGGAGTCGAAACTCACCGCCGTGTCTTCCGTAGTGAACGTCGGCGTAGGCCTCCAAATACAGATAGGAGAGCACGCGGGTAAGAAAATCGAGGCGCGTGATTACGGACCGATCCGATAAATTGCTCAAATTTGAAAGGATGAAAGAAGAGTTCTCTCCCAGGATGCTGGGGCTGGTAAACGTGGCGTACAGCGCGCCGTAGTGCCGTCCGAGATAGAAGGGCTGAAAGCTCGGAGGCGTACCCGGATGCGTGAAGTCCCGGAAAATTAGAAAGGGATAAATGCGTTCGCTGTCGTAGCCAATCGAGTTGTAAAAATATTCAACGCCTAAAACCAGGTTGTTGTTCTCAGCAATAACAATCGTGGTGTTGAATCCGCCGCTCGCTGCAACCTTGTAGTTCGTGGGCGTAAAAGGCTCGAGCTGCCCTGCGAGGCCTTGGGCGGGATCTGGGTTCGGATTGATTCTAAAGAGCGGGACATCGCTGCCCTTGCTCAGCGATGTTTCCACATAGGCGTCGAGGGGACCGATTGCCGAGGATGCATCGAGCCCGAATCTGTCTTTTCGCCCCGGCTGAAAAACCGCCTCGGCTCCAATCTCGCTGCGGGCAAAGGCTATCTCTCCCCGGATCGCCCCTCCCAGCTGGTTCAAGGTGCTGGCCGGTCCCGCGTTGTCGATCAGCCCGATGGCGTAGAGATTCCAACCGTGTTCGGATGGCAGGTGGACCTTGACCATCGAGGCGCCAAGTCGCGGATCGAAAACCGCCAACGGATCTCTTCGTTGGGGCGTGAGGAAGTCCGTGGGATTCCAGAAGCGCGACACGCCCCATTTGACGTGCTGCTTACCGGCGGTGATGAAGACGGTTCGGGCGATATCAAAATTCACCCAAAGCTGGTCGAGCAGGACCGCGGGATTGCTGTTGGTCGGCAGGGTGAAAGCGCTGCCAGTGGTGTTGCTACCAGAGCCGAAGGCAGGATTGCTTGCATTGCCTGTGCCGTCGAGCGTCGGATCATAAGTAAGCCGCCCGAGAATCATCCCCCGGACCCGATCGCTGGGCCGTGCGTCAAAATACCCGTCGACGAGCGCGGGGAGAAAAAGGCGCGCCTTCCCCAAGGCCTGGCTTTCGCTCGCCTGCACGATCGACCGCAGGTAAATCTGGCCGCCGATGGTGAGCGGATTGTCCCGATTCGGCTCGGAGGCGAACAAATCGGATGTCGGGGGTGAGGAGAGCGCTCGTTGGTCGCGCGAACGCTCCTGTCCCTTTATCGTCTCATCCTCGAGAGAGCTTGCCGGCGTCTCGGTCGCGCGCTCGGGCGATGGCCCGGCGGTTCCTCGAGGCGCGGGCGTGCCTCCATCCGGCGCGGGTCCGAACAACTCTTCCTCGCTCGGCCGTTGCTGCGCTCGCGCTGGCAGAGCAATCGCCACCAGCGAAGCGAGGACCGCCCAGCCGCGCGGCGATGCGATCATCGACTTTTGCTCTCGAACCAGGCTTTGGTGAAAATGTTGGTCTCGAGGGGCCGCAGGTCGACAGTTTTGATCAGGACGATCGTCGAGTTGGCCTTCTCCACCTCGTCGTAGATCCGGATCTCCGGCGGGTACCAGAAATCGCCCTTCTTGGACTCGCTGTACTGCTTTTGCCATCGCGGATAATAGAGGGTGCGCATCAGTCGACCCGACAGCGCGAATTCCTGCCGCTTGAGTACGTTGGAGGTCGCGGTGTCGACCCACAGCTTGACGATCGGAAACGCGACGTCGACCCCTGGCTTCACTTTGAGGTTCAGTCGATGGACGTGGTAGGCGCCGAGCTTGTCGTCGCCCTCGTCGCTGGCGTCGTACTCCTCGGCCAAGCGCGACTCGTCAAAGTCCGCTCGTCGCGAATCGGTTCCAGCGATTCGTTCTCGCTCGGTCCTACGTTCCCATTTGCCGACATTCGGATCATAGGACCAGAGATTCTTGTCCACCCGCAAATAACCTTTGCCCTGCTCGCTCTTCGGTTTGCTGAAGAGGATGATCAACCGCTGGTCGGCGCTGCGACGATAGACGATTGCCTCACGGATCACGTCGGTCTTGTCCCTTTCCTTCTGCTCGAGATAGACCAAAGCTCGGTAGTCCCCGTTGTTCTGCTGCCGATCGTCCAGCACCTTGAGCAGCTGGAGTAATTGCTCCCGATCCATCAGCGCGGGAGCGGGCGTCGCGAGCAGCAAAATCAGGATCGCGAGCAACGAGCTGACAACTTCGATCAACCGGCGCATGGGCGGATCAACCGATGTAGTGCATCGCCGAGATTGGTTTGAGCCGAGCGGCGAGAAACGAAGGAAAGAGCGCGATCCCGGTGGTGCAGAAGGTGATGAAGAGGACCGCCCCGATGATCTTTGCCGGATCGGCGAGCAGGGTCAGGGTGTCGTTCATCAAGAATAGCTGAACCCCGATCGGAACCGCGATGTGCGCCGCGTTCAACAAAGTACAGATCATCACACCGAGCAGCGCTCCGACGCTGGTAGAGACCAACCCGAGCACCAGAGCTTCGAGCACGAACATCCACAGCACTCTGCGCCGCTGCATTCCAATCGCCCGGAGCGTGCCAATTTCGCGGGTGCGCTCGCGGATCGAGATCCACATCGTGTTCATCACCCCGATCGCGATGATGATCAGCAACACGAAGGTCAGCACTCCGGTGAGCATGTCGAGAGCGGTAACGGTGTAAGTCACGAACGAGACCTCATCATCCCAGTTGGTGACGTCCAACTTTTGTCCGGTCCAGTCCTCCCGGTTGACCGAATCAAATTTCATCCAGAATGCTTTCGGATTGTCGTCCATCACAGCGTAGCCGGCATTTTGCAGGGCTTCGCGCAATCGGGCGTGCACCGCCGGGACCGCCTTGAGGTTCTTTAAATAGAGCATCAACGCCCCGGTAGTGTCATTGCGAAGCTGGTAGAGCGCTTGGAGCGACCCGATTGGGATGAAGACGTTGAAACTACTCAAAAGCCCCAGGTCGCGAGCGATCGCCACTACCTGCACATCCAGCGTGTTGCTAGTCCCTCGAGGAGTCGGCGCCGAGATGGTGAGCAAGTCCCCAACCTTGACCTCCAGCTTCTTTGCCTGCTCGTCGAATAAGAGAATGGTGTTCGGCTCCGCGAGATCATCGAGCCTGCCTTCGCGGATCCGCAGCACCTTGTGCAATCCAGGCTCGTGTTGAATGTCGACCCCCCCGATGCCGACCTGCACCGCTCCGCTTTCACTAATCACCTTTGCCCAGCCGCGGCCCCGCTCGATCAGATAATCGAGCTCGGGGACCGCCTTTCGAACCACTTCAACCACCTTCGGGTACTGCGTCACCACCGGCGCGCTCTGTCCGGCGGTTACTTTGTAAAAGCCGGCGACGTTCACATGACCGGTCATCAGGGTGGTCGCGGAGCGCAGGATGGTCGCCCGCAGCCCGGTCGACAGCTCGAGGAGAACCACCAGCAGCGCAGTGACGACTGCGATTGCCCCACCCAGCAGCAGGGTGCGGCGATGGTGCTGCGCGAGGCTGCGAATCGCAATCAGAACAAGGCGCAACATTTTCATTCCTCCGTCTGCATCGCGCGCACCGGCGCCACCCGCGTTGCCACGAAGGCGGGGTACAGCGTGGAAATCGAGCTGATCCCAAGAACGATCAGCAGTGCGGCGATCAGGTTTCCCGGGGTTAGCCACGGATGCAGGCGCGGGCCGGAGAAGAAGAAATAGAACCAGTCGTTCGGCGCCGGAATGCCCACACGGTTGAGCCACCTCACAATTCCAGTCCCGATCAGCGCTCCACCGGTGCCGAAGGCCAGGCCCAGGACGATGATTTCGGTCAACACCAGCCCGAGGACGAAAGTGCGCTGGGCGCCAATCGCGCGCATCGTGCCGATCTCGTGAACCCGTTGCATGGCCGCCATCATCATCGCGTTGTTGATGATCACCAGGGCCACGATGAAGATGATGAACACCGCCACATACAGGGCGTACTTGGCCAGCTGTACGAATTGGCCAATCAGCCCGGCCGCGGTCTGCCAGGAGATAGGTTTCAAGTCCAGGTGCTCTTTCTCCGACAGCGCCTGGATGTCTCGGATTGTCTGCTGGAGCTTTTTCGGATCCTTGAGGATTACCGCGGCGCTGAGCGCCACACCATTGTCCATCTCCTCCTTGGAATAGACCCGCCGGATCAGCTCCTCTCGCCGAAGCGCGCGCGCCCCGCTGGTGAACGCCTGGTTATCGTCGATCAACCCGGGAGTCGCTTCCGCCACTACCGTCCTGCCGGTGCCAAAGAGCTGCTCCTCGGCATTGGCGCGATCGATCGATTCGGCGCCCGCAACCTGCTTCAGCTTCTTGATCTCTTCGGCTTTCTCGCTCGTCAGATAGCCATAGAGATCGCGAAACGAGACCAGGTCCATCAAGTTCAAATTGCCCGCCAGGGAAGCGTCCTCCATCCCTTTGAACTGAAAGGTTCCATAAACAGGGACATTGACCGACTCGACGTACCCAGTTCGGGTGAAGGCCTTGATCGTCAAAATGTCTCCAACCCGGATCCGATAAAGCTCGAGCAATGGCGCGATCTGTTCGTAGAAAGTCTGATATCGCTGGTTGAAGTTCGCATCATTCATGTCGAACAAATGCCGCAACAGCGCATCCAGGTCAGTCTCGGAGGAGCCCAATGCTCGTTGCAGGCGTTCGATCGCTTGATCCGTCTTGATCCGATCGAGCTGGAGAATAATCTCCTTCGTCTGAGCCTGATTCTCCTTGATCCACTGCTTGGGCTCGGGGTTGGCGGCGATTGTTTTGCCTAGCTCGATATACCGCTTCTTGATCTTGTCCAAACGCTGAGCAGTTTTGAGCTTGAGCTGATTCTCATAGAAGTACTTGGCGAAAAGAAACCCCCTTCGGCCCGGCGGAATTATCTGGCCATCGACGATCTTCATCCGATCGAACGATTTCTGAAAGTCCTCGAGATCCGTCCCGACGTAACGCAGATAGAACAGATCCGCGTCGGACGCTTGCGGAGCAATTCGATTCTCCAGAAACTCGAGGCCATTGAGCGGGTCTCGATCGAAGTTCCGCCAGAACTCCTCCGAAGACGCCTGCTGTAAGGCGGCAACGTTTTCCGGCTCAATCGCTCTTTCGGTGACGATCAATTCGCGCTTCTTGGTATCGCTCTGCAGGACCCGCAGAATCTGGCGCAGGTAGTCTTTCTGGCTATGGATCTGTCCCTCCAATTCGGCACTGGCGCCGTGCCGCTGCTTTTGGCGGATCAGTGCGCGCATTCTCTCCAACGCGACGTCGATGGTGTTTCCGGAGGTCACCAGCGCGCCGCTGATCCCCATCGGCACCACGGTTTTGACGTTAGGGAGGGTTTCCAAAGCGCTCTTCACCTTGGAGAAATCGGGAATTGCGTTGAGGTCCGGCTCCCCACCCATCTGTCCATAGAGGGCGAGCTCCTCCTTCGATTTCGCCGAATACACCTGAATGTGCCCGGCGGCGCTTCCGATGATGCTCTTGCTCATCGAGGCGTCCATGCTGTCGAGCAGCGCTCCGCCGACGACTACCAGCATCGTCCCTACCAGAATGATGACCCCGATGATGATGTTCAGCTTGGTGGCGAAAAGATTCCGCAGCGCCAGGCGGACCAGAACCAGAAAATGGCCTCCCATCAGCGAACCTCCGCTACCTGCTTCAGGCTCGCTTCGGCTGGGCCGTTCTTGTCCACAATCTTCCCGTCAGCGAGCTGAATTACCGCGTTGGCATGGGACATGACCTTGGCGTCATGGGTGGAGAAGATGAAGGTGGTTCCGCTCTTCTCGTTGAGCGACTTCATCAGATCGATGATGTTGTTGCCGGTGACGGAGTCCAGGTTCGCGGTGGGCTCATCGGCGAGGACAATCCGCGGTTGGGTGACGAGTGCGCGAGCGACCGCAACCCGCTGCCGTTGCCCGCCGGAGAGCTCGTTGGGGCGGTGATTGACGTGAGAAGCGAGCCCGACTTGCTCGAGCAAGGTGATCACCCGGTCTCGGCGATCCCGCCTGGAGAGCTTGCGCTGCAGCAACAACGGAAACTCCACGTTCTGAAAGACGCTGAGCACCGAGACGAGATTGAAGCTCTGGAAGATGAACCCAAGGGTATTCAAACGCAGATTGGTGAGCTCGCGATCGGACAGGTTCATCGTGTCCTGGCCCTCGACTTGAACGGCGCCGGAGGTGGCGGTGTCGACGCAGCCGATCAGGTTGAGCAGAGTGGTTTTACCGCTCCCGGAAGGCCCGGCGATGGAGAGAAAGTCTCGAGGGTAGACCTCAAGGGAAACGCCCCTCAGCGCCGGGACCGAGACATTGCCCAGACGGTATTCCTTCACCACGTTGTTGAGCGAAACGATCGGCTGCATCCGCGGGCCTCGACGCAGGAGTTGGGCGGTTGCTGGGTGAAGCGCCGACCGGCATCGAGCGCGTTGATGTTTACCGTTGCGTAACAAGTTCCCTCGGGGGTCGTGAGCACCGCTGCGAGATAGACACCGCAGCGTTTGCAGACGAAGAACTCAGCAGTCTTAAGACCGAACTGGTACCGATTCAGCTCGGCCGGTGAGCGGACCCACACCTCGAGTCGTCCCTTGCGATCCGTCGTGGTGCGGGCCCCGTGTCGGGTACAGAAGGAGCACTGGCAGGCCCGGATCGAGAGTGTCTCAGGAGCCTGGTCCGTCGCAAAGGTCAGCTTCACGTTTCCGCAGTGGCATCCGCCCTTGAGTAGGTGAGTCATGAGTAGAAGTGAATGCTCCAACTGGCCAGGTTGCAACAGTCTAGAAATGCGCTTCGCGAGCGTGCTAATCGCATCCGACAGCGGAAATTGAGGCGGTTTGCGATGAGCCAGACAATGCCGGCGATTTTCCTTGGGCACGGAAACCCGATGAATGCCCTGCTGCGCAACCAGTACACAGAGGGCTGGAGCAGAATCGGCAAGTCGCTCCCCCGGCCTAAAGCGATCCTTTGCATTTCGGCGCATTGGTATGTTTCGGAAACGGCGGTCACCTTCGCTCGCTCGCCTCGAACCATTCATGACTTCGGTGGATTCCCTCGCGAGCTATATCAGGTCCAGTACCCTGCTCCAGGCGATCCGGAGCTCGCTCGAACCGTTCAGAAGATTCTGGCTCCCACTCCTGTGAGGCTCGATACGAGCTGGGGCCTGGATCATGGAACCTGGTCGGTGTTGTGCCATCTGTATCCCGAGGCGAACGTCCCCGTAGTCCAGCTGAGCATGGATGAAACCCAACCTGCATCATTCCACTTCGACGTAGGTCGAAGGCTCGCACCGCTGCGCGATCAAGGCATCTTGATTGTCGGCAGCGGGAACCTGGTTCACAACCTGCACACCTATGCTTGGGGCCGGCATCTGCCCGAGCCGTACGATTGGGCCGTTCGCTTCGAAAAAACCGTGAGAGAGTTGCTCCTCGCTGGAGACTACGAGCCGTTGATCGAGTACGAGAGGCTCGGCGCCGACGCGTTGCTTTCAGTGCCCACGCCTGATCACTACCTGCCCTTGCTCTATTTGGTGGCGGGCCGAGCGGACTCCGAAGCCGTCACCTTCCCCGTGGAAGGGGTGGACGGCGGGTCGATTTCGATGCTCGCGGCGCAGTTTGGCGGGTGATCGATTCGCTGATGCGTGCTTCGAGATCGTCCAGGCTTGCTCGCAAGGTACGTCGCATCTCTTCCGCGTAGGGATTGTAGCGCTGCATGTCGAAAAACAGTTGCCAGGTGTCATTGTTGACGAGCGAGCTGATATTGAGCAGCGACTCGTAGTCGGGCGTGCTGATCTCCTGTTTTCCGAGATTCAGGCTCGCCAACGCTCTGCCGAGCAAGTGGACCAGCGCCTGAGAATGGGCCATCTGGCGGTCATGCTCTTCGGGGGTGCTCTCGATGATCTGAAGTTTCAGAAGCTCGAGAATCGAACGCACCGTCTTGCTTTGCTCGGGCGTGGCTCGCAACCGGCAGAACACGATTTTCCTGCCCTCGAGCCCGAGGCGAGCTACCGAGTCCGGGCCAAACAACGGATGGGTGCCGATCAGGGGCTGCTCGCGCCTGAGAGTTGCCTGCATCATCTTGGCTGGGTGGAGCTTTACCGAGCAGACGTCGACCACCACGGTATCGGTTGAGAGCTCAGGCGAAAGTCGGTGGCAGCATGCCTCGATTTGCGAAATCGGGACGGCCAGAAACAAGACGTCGCATTTGGCGACTTGTTTGAGTGTAGCTTGTGCAAGGGGCGGCGCTAGCGCGGGTCGCGTTCCCTGCTGATCCCACTTTAGATCATACACCAGCGTGGGTCTCAGCGGAGCGAGGGCGCGAGCCCACATCTCGCCGAATCGTCCGTAGCCAATCACCCCGATGCTATTCATCGCGGAGAGAACGTTACCATCTCAGCTGAATCGGGAAGGAAAGGTTGACACGCTTTGAGTCGTCGCATAATCATGTTGATTCGATGTTAAACCTGACCGTGAGCGCCGTTGCCTCGCTGCAAGCCGATTCGGACTCGGGTCTGAGCCTTTCCCTCGTACTTATTAGCCTCATTACCGCCGGGTGCGGCCCGCCGTTCTGACGGAAAGCGTCTTCGTTGAACGAGCCCCCGCACCCGAAATGGTCGCGGGGGCTTTTTTTTAACCTTTACCAAGCCACGCGCTGAGCTCGGCGAAACGCACTGGGGCCCAGCTGATCTGGGAAGCTTTGGTCCGAGAGGGTATTGACACGGTGTTTGGATACCCGGGCGGAGCGATCATGCCCGCCTACGATGCTCTTCCTGCTTACCCGATTCGCCATGTTCTGGTGCGGCACGAGCAGGGCGCTGCGCACATGGCTGATGGCTATGCGCGCGCGTCCGGCAAAGTCGGCGTAGCCGTCGCGACTTCCGGCCCGGGAGCGACGAATCTAGTGACCGGGATTGCAACCGCGATGATGGATTCATCGCCGATCGTCTGCATCACCGGTCAGGTTTCCTCAGCTTCAATTGGCAGTGACGCTTTCCAGGAGACTGACATCACGGGGGTGACGCTGCCGATCACCAAACATAACTATCTGGTGACGTGCGCAGAGGATATCGCTCCGACCCTGCGCGATGCTTTTGCGATCGCCCGCTCAGGACGACCCGGGCCAGTGTTGGTGGACGTCACCAAGGATGCTCAGCAAGCCACGGTCGAACCGGTGTGGAACCTCCCTGCCCGCCACGTTCGAAACAATCCGGGCGATCGCCCTCTGCGGATGACCGACCTCGATCAAGCGATTGAGCTGATCAACTCTGCGGAGCGCCCGGTGATCCTGGCAGGGCAGGGCATTCTCAAATCGGAGTCGTCTCGGCTGCTGCTCGAGTTCGCCGAGAAGACCGGGATCCCGGTGGCCTGCACGCTCTTGGGCCTCGGCGGATTTCCAGCGACGCATCCTCTGAGCTTGGGGATGATGGGAATGCACGGCGAAGCGTGGGTCAATTCGTCGATCCAGGAAGCCGATCTGTTGATTGCGCTCGGGATGAGGTTCGACGATCGGGTTACCGGCAAGCTCGCCACCTTCGCGATGAAGGCAAAAAAAATCCACGTGGAAATCGATCCGTCAGAAATCAACAAGAACGTCAAGGTTGATGTCGCGCTGATCAGCGATCTCCGGTCGGCGCTGGAGAGGATGCTGCCGCGCGTGAAACCGCGCGATCGCCAAGCGTGGCATCAGCGGATCGACGCCTTGAAAGGAGATTCCGCGGTTCGGGACATTCTGGCGCTTCCCGACAATGGCCGGTTGTTCGCGGCGCAGGTGGTGAACGACCTGTGGCGCATCACCGAAGGCAAAGCGGTGGTGGTCAGCGACGTCGGCCAGCATCAGATGTGGGAAGCGCAATATTACAAGCATGATCATCCTCGCGGACTGATCACCTCGGGCGGACTGGGCACGATGGGGTTTGCCCTCCCGGCTGCCATCGGTGCCCGGTTCGCCCGGCCCGCGACCGAGATTTGGGTGATCGTCGGTGATGGTGGCTTTCAGATGACCGCCTGCGAGCTGACCACCTGCGCTCAGGAAGGCATCAAGATCAACATCGCGATCATCAACAACGGCTACTTGGGAATGGTTCGCCAATGGCAGGAATTCTTCTACAGCGGCCGATATGTGGCGACCCCGCTGAAAAATCCTGACTTCGTCAAGCTCGCGGAAGCGCACGGGTTGGTTGGATTCCGCGTCAGATCTCGCTCGGAGGTCGAGCAAGTGGTGGCCCGCGCGCGGCAGACTCCGGGCACCGTGCTGATCGACTTTCGTGTCGAGCAAGAGGACAGCGTGTACCCAATGGTGCCAGCCAATGCCGATCTCCACGACATGATTCGCCGCCCCCGCCCATTGATCGAGAGTGCCGATGAACTCTAAGTCGCTAGCACACACCTTCATCGTGGACGTCGAGGATCGCCCGGGAACATTGAATCGGGTGGTCTCGCTGTTCCGTCGCCGCAATTACAACATCGACTCTCTCAGCGTCGGGCGGACGGAAAGGCCGGGGGTTTCACGGATCACCCTACGGGTACGCGCCGACGATGGCGTCGCCCAACGAATCGAGGCCAATCTCTACAAATTGGTGAATGTGCTCAAGGTGCAGGACCTGACCAATGCGCCTTCGGTGGTTCGCGAGCTCGCCTTCATCAAGGTGAGCGTCAGCCACGAGCGGCGCGGCGAAGTTCTTCGCTTGTGCGATTTGTTCCGCGCCCGCGTGGTGGATCTGCATTCCAGCGCGCTCACCGTGGAAATCACCGGCACCGAGGACAAAGTCCACCGTTTGATCGAGGTGCTGCGCCCCTTCGGGATTCTGGAGTCATTGCGTACCGGCGCGGTGGCGATGGTCCGCGGTTCCCTTTCCGAGGAATCTTCCGACGAGGTTGCGGCATGAACCAGGTGATCATTTTCGACACCACCTTGCGTGACGGCGAGCAGGCGCCAGGGGCGAGCATGAACCTGCAGCAGAAGATGACGGTGGCGATCGCGCTGCGGGATCTGGGCGTGGACGTGATCGAGCTCGGCTTTCCGACTGCTTCGCCCGGCGACTTCGAGGCAGTGTCGAGCATCTCGCGCGCGGTGGAGGGCCCAGTGCTGTGCGCGCTCGCCCGCGCGAATCGGGAAGACATCGACGCTGCCACCGAGGCGCTGAAAGACGCTTCCCGGCGTCGGCTTCACGTGTTTTTGGCGACCAGTCCGATCCACCGTGAGTTCAAGCTCAAGCTGGCGAAGGAGGAGATCGTCCGGATCGCCACCGAAGCCATCTCCTACGGGCGCGAACGCTTCGAGGATCTGGAGTTTTCCGCCGAAGATGCCGCCCGGACCGAGCTGGATTTTCTGTGCGAGGTTGTGGAGCGCGCGATTGAAGCGGGCGCCACCACCATCAACATCCCGGACACGGTCGGCTACGCAATGCCGGAGCAGTTCGCCGCGACGATCGAACACCTGAAGGGTAGGGTGCGCGGAATCGAAAAGGTCGTGCTCAGCGTGCATTGCCACAACGACCTGGGCCTGGCGGTGGCGAACAGTCTGGCCGCTCTTCGCGCTGGTGCACGGCAGGTGGAATGCACGGTCAACGGGATCGGCGAGCGCGCCGGCAACTGCTCACTCGAGGAAGTAGTGATGGCGCTCAAGACGCGCGCCGACTACTTCCAGCTCCGTACCGGCGTTCGCACCGAGCATCTGTATCCGACCAGCCGGGTGGTGGCGAAAGCCACCGGATTTGCGGTTCAACGCAACAAAGCAATCGTGGGTCAGAACGCCTTCGCGCACGAAGCGGGCATCCACCAGCACGGGATTCTGATGCACTCGGAGACGTACGAAATCATGAAGCCCGAGGACGTGGGCTTCAAGTGCACCAATTTGGTACTCGGCAAACACAGCGGGCGCCATCTGCTCCAGAAGAGATTGACCGAGCTGGGCTATCACCTAGAGAAGCCGCAGTTGGATCGCGTCTTCGAAGAGGTGAAGCAGCTCGCGGACAAGAAAAAGGAAATCTACGACGGAGATCTCGAGGCGCTGATCGGCGGTTTTTTGCACGGCAGCTTCGCTGGAAAGTGGGAGCTGGTATCGCTCAGCGCTTCCACAGCAACCGACCGCATGGCGACCGCCAGCGTCTCGCTAAAACAGCAAGCGGGCTCCGTGGTCCACACCACTTCGGCGGGCGACGGTCCGGTGGACGCGGTGTTCAAGGCGATCGAGCGGATTACCGATCTGCCGGTTCGCCTGCGCGAATACCAGGTCTCGAGCGCTTCGTTCGGCGGCGATGCACAAGGAGAGGTCTCGGTTGAGGTGGAGCATCAAGACAGGACCTACCGCGGCCATGGGGTGAGCACGGATATCATCCTCGCCAGCGCACACGCATACCTCGAAGTGATCAATCGAGTTGCGGCCGCCGGGCATTCGGCGCGAGCGGCGCGAAAGAGCGGGGACGCCGTCACCCAGGTCGGCGGCGCTCCTTCAACGCCGCGCACGCTATTCGAGAAGATCTGGGACGCCCACCTCGTCGCACCGGAGACGTCCGATACGCCAGCGCTCCTCTATGTCGATCTGCACCTGATTCACGAGGTGACGTCACCCCAGGCTTTTTCGGTCCTGCGCGAAGGAAAGCTTCGGGTTCGGCGTCCAGAGCGCACCATGGCCACCGTCGATCACTCCATTCCCACCCTGCCACGGGCTGCGGACGGCACGCTGCAATTCAGCGACGCCCAGGCGAAAGGCCAGGTGGCTCAGCTTCAAGCCAACTGCAGGGAGTTTGGAATCGAGCTTCATGGGGTGGGAAGTGAGCGGCAGGGGATTGTCCACGTGATTGCTCCCGAGCTGGGCCTCAGCCTGCCTGGGTCGACCGTGGTCTGCGGGGACAGCCACACCAGCACCCACGGCGCATTTGGCGCGCTCGCGTTCGGAATCGGAACGACCGAGG
>WNFD01004666.1_pt1 | contig 13735 bp, 13 predicted proteins | sample 5400491 | NCBI WGS metagenome assembly WNFD01 (sample SAMN13153343, study PRJNA577476) | soil metagenome | isolation source: 120 cm saprolite under Douglas fir tree site 2 hole 2 replicate 2 | place: USA:California | collected 2015-04-18
TCATATTCGCCGGTTTGCAGCACGGCGCGCGCGGCCGACACCGCGTCGCCGCCGCCCTTGACTTCGAGCGTATCGAAGTGCGGCCGGTTGGAGACGTGGTAGTCCGGATTGAGCTTGGCACGGACGACGTCGCCCGGCTTGAAATCGACAAACAGATAAGGGCCAGTGCCCACCGGTTTGAGATTGGTCGGCGCGTCGCGCGACTTGCCGCCGATGTAATCGGCAAACAGGTGCTTCGGGATGATCATGCCGTTCGAGCCGACAAAGGCATCGGCCCAGAACGGGGTCGGCTTTGCAAAGGTCACGCGAACGGTGAGATCGTCGATCTTCTCGACCTTGACGTCCTTGTAGCTGCCGATCGTGATCGCCGCGGTCTCGGGCGTTCGCGCATAGTCCCAGTTGAAGACGACGTCGTCCGCCGTGAACGGCATGCCATCGTGCCATTTGACGCCCCGTTTCAACTTCCAGATGACCGCAAGGCCATCCTCGGTCAGACCGCCGTTCTCTTTGCTCGGGATCTCGGCGGCCAGGAACGGGACCAGATTGCCTTCATTGTCCCACCCCGCCAGCGGCTCGTAGAAAATCCGGGAGCCTTCCTGATCCTTGGTCCCCACGGCGAAATGCGGATTGAGCAGGGTCACCGCCTGCCAAAAAAGAAGCTTCAGCGCTCCGCCGCCGCCCGCCTTCGCCGGCTTGTACGGGATTGCGGTCTCGGCCATCGCCACTCCGGATTGGCTCAGCATTATGCCGGCCATCGGCGCCGTGAGGCCTACGACGATCATGCGCTGGACGAAATCGCGCCGCGACAGCTGACCTGCCTTGACGTCTGCAATCAGGTCTCGAAGTTCCAGCTCTTTCATCCGCTCCGCTCCCCGCAGGTTTCTTGAATGCCCAATTCAGCTTCCGATACCCCCACCCCAGGGGTGCGGCTGGCCGGAATTGGATCGGATCAGGACCACCTCGTGAAAGCAGGATCCGGGCCAATGCCAAGCCGGCTTCCAGTCCTACCCCTGCGCGGCTTTTGCTGCCAGAGCGTCGTGAGCCCGTTTTCCGGTGAGCCTCGAAGCAGCCATTTTCCGGGCTGGCGGCGGACTGTGATCTTTGCCGCCCGGCTAGGTCGACCGCTCTGCCGGCGGCTCGGGCCCAGCCATGACGAACACACGTGCGGGCTGGATCGGCGAAATGCGGACCCAGCCCGCATGACGCGAGCGCTTCGTTAGGTTTCTACTGGACGCGCTGACCGTCCGTCCGCAGCGGCGGCACTTCGCCATCGAGCCAGTCCTGCTCCTTGGCGAGCGCCATCCAGGCTTGCGACATGCGCATGTAGCGCTTGAACGCGGGCCGGCCTTCGGCGCGTTCCGCGAGTTGACGACAGTTCTCGGCGTTGTCCCGAAAGATGTCCGATTGTCTCATGCGGAAAAGGTGGGAACGAACCCTCGCCGTGACAACCGTCTGTTACGGGATCTTAATATGTCGGGAACCGCGCCGCGAGCCGCCATCAAGCCCCGGAAGGGACCGCCTTCGAGGGCTCACTGACAATACGAAAGCTCATCTTCCGTAACGATGCGCTCGACCTTGTCCGACCTGATGCGGTACCGGAGCCGTCCATCCGACTCGACGGGCATGCGTTGAACGATGGTGTAGACCTTTGGTGCCTCAACCTCGACGCGCCCTTGCGGCCCTTGCCCGCGATGACGGACGGCTTCGTTGATCTGATAAACATGTGCCATTTCAGCATCCCTCTTGGATCGTTGAGCTATGAACGGACGCGACGCGCGATATACCCTGCGCATCCACAGCGCGGCTTCGATACGGTTCGCGACGCGACAGACGCGACGAACCTCTATGACGTCTTCCCTGATGGCGCACCGGCGCGAAGCCCAGTCTGAATCATCGATCTCAGTGCAGGACTTGGTGACCAGCGCGCGAACCCCGGACCCACCGGGCGAGTCTCGTTCTTCCGCCGATATATCAAAGCCTTAGCTGTAAATATAGTGATATTTCGGCCAAGCCACAAAACTTGACCGGCATAGACATGCCGGGCGCCAAGAGCGCGCCTCGACCAGCAGCGCGCGGGTAATCCCGGATTCAGCCCAAAATCGTGGCGGCTTGCGCCCTAAAGACGCGGCCGACGGGCCGATATGCACGCTGCGCGCTCCATATCACGCGTGGATCGCCGACCGCGTCAACGGGCGCGACGCCCGGCCCAATAGTGCCTTACGTCAGCCACGACCTACCCCAAACGACCTGTTCAAGAAGTTCGGCAACCGCTTTAAGCGCAGCGGCGAGCGCTATTTCTCTTCCTCGAAGGTCACGGCCACGTCGGCATTCGCCGAAAGCCGCACCTTGTTGCCTTCGACGTCCGCGACGAGACTGCGGGGAACGAAATGATGATGCCCCTTGTGGGCCCCCTCACCGCTATCCTGCTTCGTCAGCTTGATCCGCGCGCCTTCGACCCGGTCGACAGTCCCGACATGGACGCCGTCGGCGCCGATGACTTCCATATGTTCCTTGATGTCCTGCATCGGCGTTCTCCAGCGGTTCCGTACCAACAACGATCGCGGACTTCAGCCCGCCTTCCGCGTCGGCAATCGCCAGCCGGGCCGAACGAAATGGCAGGTATATCCATCGGGATAGCGCTCGATATAATCCTGATGTTCAGGCTCGGCCTCCCAGAAATCGCCGACCGGAGCGACTTCGGTCGTCACACGCCCCGGCCACAGCCCGGACGCCTCGACGTCGGCAATGGTGTCGCGCGCAACCTTTTCCTGCTCCGGCGTGGTGTAGAAGATCGCCGAGCGGTAGCTCAGCCCGATATCATTGCCCTGGCGGTTGAGCGTGGTGGGATCGTGGATCTGGAAGAAGAATTCCAGCAGTTCCCTGAAGCTTGTGAGCTTGGGGTCGAACACGATCTCGATCGCCTCGGCGTGCGTGCCATGATTGCGATAGGTGGCATTGGGCACGTCGCCGCCGGAGTATCCGACCCGCGTGGATACGACACCCCGGAGTTTGCGGATCAGATCCTGCATGCCCCAGAAACAACCTCCGGCCAGAACGGCCCGTTCCGTGTTCGTCGCCATTTGCCGGCCTCCTTGATGGATTGGTTCACCCGCACGCAGCCGACGCCTGACGACGAGGCCGGTGTTCACGAAGCTAATGGCTTTCCCGGCAGTCACAAGTCCCACGGCCCGGCGATCAAATTTGACAAGCTGCATCCCGAGGCGATAGGCGGATGCGGCGTCCGACACTGCGCCCCCCGCGAGGTTGGCCGAACTTGGGAGATCATGATGGACTTAAGCTCAATTTCCACGTCCGAGCTTGCAGACCGCATCGCCCTGGTGCGCGACAACATCCGCCAGATCACCGAGCGCGCCGCCGCCGAATCCGGCGCGGCCGACGAGGAGCGCAATGCCGGCCTTCTTGCGCGGCAGACCGATGAATTGGACGCCTTGGTGGCCGAACAGGAACGGCGCCTCAAAGCCTAGCCGTCACGACGTCCTTCGGCACATCGACCACTGCCAATGGCGTCGCCGCGAAGAGCGGTGCTAACTTTATATCGCGGCGCGACGCTGGCAAAGACCGGTTCGGACGACTAAGTCAGAATTCTCGCCGCATCATCACCCATCGCCTCGTGAAGAAATTCGTGCTGCTTTTCCTGCTGTTGATTGTCGGACCGATCGCGCTATCCGCCGTCAATTACCTGCTCGGAGACCGTCGCGGGAACTGGCAGACCGCAGATCGTTCCAGCGCGGGATTGCTCCCGAAGCCATCCGATCATCCGGAAGCCCTGATCCGAGTCTATGCCGCAAGAACCGTGCGCTGGCGCGGCATCTTCGCGGTTCACACCTGGATCGTCGTGAAGGAGCACGGCGCGCCCCGTTATTCCCGCTATGATTATACGGCATGGGGCGAACCGATCCGCATCGACGGTTTCGCGGCCGACGGCCGATGGTTCGGCGCCATCCCCGAGGCGGTGGTCAGCGTGGATGGCGACGCGGCAGAGCCCTTGATCCCGAAAATCCGTTCGGTGGTCGAGAATTACAGATTTCGTGCCTATGGCGACTACAGCCCCTGGCCGGGCCCGAATTCCAATACGTTTACGCAGGCGGTTCTTGACGCTGTCCCCGAGCTGAGAGCCGTCTTGCCGCCCACCGCGATCGGCAAGGACTTTCCTTACCGCGGAGAGTGGTTTGGTCTCACGCCGTCGGGCACAGGGGTATTTGTTTCGTTTGGAGGCTATCTCGGCCTGACCGTCGGCTGGATCGAAGGGATCGAGTTGAATTTCTTCGGCGGCGTGCTCGGCCTCGATCTGCGGCGGCCCGCCCTAAAATTTCCAGGCATCGGCCGGCTCGGCATGCCTCTCATTCAATAACCAAACCACCCTTGTCGGGAGGGCGCAGTCGCTCCTGGAGACGGCAGCGGGTTCGCGTTGCGCGCAGCGACCGAACAAGCGCGATCGGCGCCGTCTATCCAGCGGACTCTGCAAGGATGCCCCAGCCATAGGCTGGCAGCACGATCTCCGTCGTCATGCCCTTTCGATGGACCGAGATGTCTCCGGCCAACCTGTCAACGGGCGTGGGTATTGTGCGTGCGATCGATGCATCGGCGAGATTGAGCGCCACCCACAGGCGATTGTCCTCGTTGAAGGCCTCGAACACCAGATCGCAATTGTTGAGCTCCGTCACGCGGCTCTTCGCCCTGTGCAGCCACGGATGCCGCCGCCGCAACCCGATCAGATCCTGATGAAGCCGATAGATCGGCCAGCCGAACGGCGCCAGATCGGCTTGTGTCGCCGGAAAGGCCGGACGGATCGCGTCGTCGCCTCCGGCTCGATGCTCCTTGATCCCCCGGAAGGCCTGCTCGTCGCCGGCATAGATCGAAGGCACGCCGCCGCACGTCATGAGAAGCACGAGGGCATGGGGAAGGTGCTGCTCGTTCTGAAGCTGGCTTGCGATGCGCGTGACATCATGGTTGCCGATGAATGTCTGCGGCACGAACGTATCGAGCATCGCGTTGTGCCGCTCCAGCGCCCAGGCGAGCTCAAAGAAGTTGCGGTCGTTCAGCGCGCTCCAGATCGCTTTCCAAAGTTCGTATTGCGTAAGCCCGTCGACGCCGGTGTCGCGAACGAAGCCGGCATAGTCGCCGTGAATCACCTCGCCGAAGACATAGGCGTCCGGATGCCGGGCGCGAACCGCGGCCAGAACGCCGGTCCAGAAGCGCCTCGGCACCGCATAGGCCGCATCGAGCCGCCAGCCATCGGCGCCGCGCGCGAGCCAATGGCTCATGACGCGCGTGACATAATCCGCGACGGCGGGCTCATCATGATTGAGGGCTACGAGCTGATGATGCCCTTCGAACGTCGCATAATCGGGCTCGGCGCCCGACACCGGGTCCGCCGGCCGGATCTGGCGAAACCACGCCGACTCCGGCACATCCGGTCCGCCCGCGACGGCGCGCTGGAACATCGGGCATTCGCGGCCGAAATGATTGAACACGCCGTCGAGAACGACGCGCAGGCCGCGGCGATGCGCCTGCGCGACGAAGTCGTCGAAATCGGCGCCGTCGCCAAGGCGTTTGTCGATCTGAAAATGATCGATCGTGTCGTAACCATGGGTGGACGAGGCAAAGATCGGCCCGAGCAGCACGCCCGAGGCACCGAGATCGACGGCATAGTCAAGCCACGCGGCGAGATGGCCGAAGCGATGCGTGACACCGGCGCAGGCAGAGGCCTCGCTTTCCGCTCCAACGAAGCCAAGCGGATAGATGTGCCACCATATGGTTCGTTCGACCCAGCTCCGCACAGATGTCTCCCGGGATGAAGCGTCTGGTTGATCGCGATACGCTATCGCAGGGACCGAGGGAGGCCGCGGATCACGAGCTTCGCTGGCGCCTTTCGACGGGTGGGTGCTGGCCGAAATAGGCCACCTCGCAAGTTCAAAATATGCCATTGAAATGAATCAGCAAACAGACCTGGAGCAATTCGCCCTGGCAACTGATTTGGACCTTGGACCCGGGCATCCGCCAGGCGGTTCTGGTTCTGCGCTCGGCCGGCGTTGAAACATTCGAATCGTGCGAGGGTGGAGCGGGCCACGCCTTCCCGGACCCCACCATTAAATTCCATGGCGGCGCTTGGGCGGGTTATCGCGCCTTTGCGGTTGCGATGGAGTATGTTTTGCCGGTGCTGCGAATGCAACAAGTGCACGGAATCCCCAATGGTCAGCTAGAGGACCGTGGTGGGAAGTTAGTGTTTCGCACCACGGCCCCGCTAGATTAGCCTAGTCGCTGGCAATGTTCGCACTTCGGGCGGCCCGCAGTGCCGGAGGCAAGATGTTGTTTTTCAATATTGTTGCCTTCGGTGCATTCATTGTCGTCGTGATAGACGTTTTTGGCAGAAGCTGGGCTGGTTTATAAAAACCGTCACGGCAAATATTCGCTGGCGGTGCCATTGTTGGGACAGTTCATTCAGCACCAAACATCGGCAGAGCTTATGCTGAAGGCTCTGGAATGAAAGAGGCCCGCCAACTGAGGCGGCCTTATTACCTGAGGCGGTTTCGGTCCCAAACGTCTTTGATCTCAAATACTGCGATCATCAATATGGTCGCCACCAAGATGGGCGCAGCCAACATCGCCAATATCGTAAGCATTTTTGCAGTTCCCCGAGCCGACAATGCACGTGAACGTGCAGAGCGTGGGTTTGTTCCAGGCCCCTTCAAAATTCAAAACAGGCCAGTACCCGACAGGTGTAAGGGAACAGAAAGAGAATACTTGTCGAACGCGCGCGGTCACCCAAAACCTCGGCCGCCACCGACAAATATCAGGGCGAAGCAGAGAGCGCCCGACAGAACCATCACGATACCCGTAGATAAGGATCTATTTCGCCCGTTCCGCCATGTTCTCAATTCGCTAATGTTAGGTATTTTTTATACCTATAGTCGGATTGCACCGGAGTCTCCTCCGCGAAGATGCCGCACATCGTGCGGCGTCTGTCCTCGTTTTATTTTCAGCCAAGTACTTGGGATTGCTTGGTGGGCGCACCAGGGCTCGAACCTGGGACCCGCTGATTAAGAGTCAGCTGCTCTACCAACTGAGCTATGCGCCCGGAACAAGAGTCCAGGAAAGCCTTCGCAAGAGCCGGTCGTGTAGCAAAGCGTCCCCCCGATGTCCAGCAAGGGGACGGCAGTTTTCCCAACCGGGAGCGTGGGGCGAGACACGCAGAAAGACGACGAAAAAAGCCGCCGGAAACCGGCGGCTTTTGGGATATTCGACGGCTCGAACGCTGGCCTGTTGGAAGGCTGGCTCACAGCCGTTCCGGCCCTCGGCCGTCGCCATCCCTGCCCTGATCCCTGTCTCTGTCGAAGCCTCGCTCCATCCAGCGGTGCCGCCAGCCCTCGCCGCCAAAACGGCCGTCGCGTCGGGTGAGGACCGCAAGCCGGCGCTTCTGGGCGTCGTCGAGCGTCTTGTAGAGTGGGTCAGCGGCATCCGCGATCTTCTTCATGGCCGCGGCGCTGGCCGCCATGGTCTCGGCGCGCTCGCGCAAATGGGCCACCGGATCGTCATCCTTTTGCTGATCCTGCTTTTGCTGATCCTGCGACTGATTTTGCGGCGCGTTCACGCGCGCATTGGCGCGATCCATCCTGAGCTTGGCGAAATCCCGCACTGCAGCTTCGACCGGCGGCCAGAGCTTCTCCTGATCCGCGGTCAGCTTCAGCCCGGCATGGACCGCCGCGATCCGCGCATCGACAAAGGCCGCCCGATCCTCAGGCGTCATCCGCGCGTGCTGCATGTGCTCACGGATCCACGGATGGTACTGGGCGTACACCGCCGTCGAGCCGGCAATGGCGAGCGCGGCGACGGCGGCGATGGTAAACTTTCTCATGCGAACCTCCTCTTGCAAGGTTGCCCAAGGATGCGCGCGCCTGGAGACGCAATCAACTTACAGTTTGGACAGAGAAAGCGGTCTTACCGAGATATAATCCATTGATATGGATCAAATTAGAAGGCTTCAAATCATTCCCAACAGCCGCGGCAACCACAGCGAGAACTCTGGCACGTAGGTGATCATGCCGAGGAAGACCAGCATCGCGCACAACCAAGGCAGCACCGCGATGGTGATCTCGCTGATCCCCATTTTGGCGATACTTGAGGCAATATAAAGGTTGAGGCCGACAGGCGGATGACACAGCCCCACCTCGGTGTTGACGATCATCAGGACGCCGAGATGAACGGGGTGGACTCCGAGCTTGGTCGCGAGCGGAAACAGGATCGGCGCCATGATCAGGAGGATCGACGACGGATCCATGACATTGCCCGCGAGCAGCAGGATGATGTTGACCACCAGCAGGAACACCCAGATCGAGAAATTCTTGTCGATGATCCAGGCCGCCATGGCCTGTGGAATCTGCTCATGCGTCATCAAAAACGAGAACAGCACCGCGTTGGTGATGATGTAGAGCAGCATCGAGCTCATGCTCGCGGCCTGCAGCAGCACCTTCGGCACGTCGGTGAGCTTCAGCTCCTTGTAGACGAACACCGTGATGAAGAAGGCATAGACCGCCGCGACAGCCGCGGCTTCCGTCGGCGTGAAGATGCCGCCATAGATGCCGCCGAGCACGATGGCGATCAGCAACAGGCCCCACAGGCTCTCGCGGAAGGCGGTGAATTGCTGGCCGATCGTCGCCTTCGGCATGCGCGGATAGCCGTTGCGCAACGCGACGACGAAGGTGACGGCCGCGAGCATCAGCGCGAGCACGATGCCCGGCACGATGCCGGCCATGAACAGCGCGCCGATCGAGGTGTTGGTGGAGACGCCGTACAGCACCAGGATGATCGAGGGCGGCACCAAAATGCCGAGCGCGCCCGAGGTCGCGATCACGCCGACGCCGAACCGGCGCGGATAACCATAATCCACCATCGCGGGCATCATGATCGAGCCGATCGCAACAACGGTGGCGACGCTCGAGCCTGAAATCGCCGCGAACATCGCGCAGGCCGCCACGCCGGCAAGGCCGAGTCCGCCCGGCAGATGCCCGACCAGCGAGGTCGTGAACGCGATCATCCGGCGCGCGACGCCGCCGCGGGTTAAGAAGGTGCCGGCCAGGATGAAAAACGGGATCGCCATGATGCCGAAATTGTCGAGGCCGGAAAACAGCTTGAGCCCGACGCTTTCGATCGGCACTTCAGTCATCGTGAACAGGAAGGTCAGGACGGTCAGGCCGAGCGAAATCGAGATCGGCATGCCCGTCAGCATGAGGGCAAACAGCAGTCCGAAGATCAGCGCTGCACTCATCACGCCTCTCCAAGCGCGATCGGCGCCTTGGGACTGACCTCGACGTCGTCGACATGGGTGGCGTCATGGTGCGGCAGGTTGCCGGTCCAATAATAGGTCCACATCACCTGCAGGAAGCGGAAGCACATCAGGTAGGAGCCGAGCGGGATGCAGGCGTAGACCAGCCAGCTCGGCAATTCGAGGTCGGGCGACACCTGGTCGGTGTGCATCAATTCGATGACGAATTTGGCGCCCATGGTGCCGACGATCGCGGTGAAGAGCGCGCCGCCGGCGAGGCCGAACAGAATGACACCCTTCCGCCACGCGTCGTTGAGGCGGTTGATCAGCACGTCGACGCCGACATGGATGCCGGTCCTGACGCCATAGGCGGCGCCGAACTTCGCCATCCAGATGAACATGTAGATGCAGAGTTCCTGCGACCAGGCGAGATTGATCCAGAACAAATAGGGATAAAGCACGGGAACGTCGACCAGAAAGCGGTGGGTGACCGTGATGAAGGTGATCAGCGTCGCAGCGCCCATCAGGCCCGCGATGATGATTTCCTCAAGCCGGTCGAGAATACGTAACAACATGAATTATCCCCGAGACGATCGAGCGGTTTTGCCCAAAACCGCGCAATCCTTCGCCTTCCGCGACGACGGCCGTCGCGGATTGTTTTCGTTGTCGTTGCTAGAGCGCGATCAGCACAAACGCTGCCGCTCAGTTCATCGGGCCGCGGCCTGTTTCCTTGAGGAATTCGTCGATCAAGGGCTGACCGACCCGCGAAGCCACGTCCTTGTAGACCGGCATCATCGCCTTGCGCATCGCCTCGTCCTGCTCGGGCGTCAGCGGGACGATCTCGGTCTTGCCGGCCTTCTTGATCGCCTCCAATCCGTCGTCATTTTCCTTCGCCGACTGGCCGTTGCCGTATTCGGTCGCCTCCTTCATGGCCTTCTCGCAGGCCGTGCGGATATCCGGCGGCAGACCGTCCCAGAACTTCTTGTTCACGACCACGACGTAGCCGATGTAGCCGTGGCTGGTGACGGTGGCGTATTTCTGCACCTCATGCATTTTCTGGGTGTAGATGTTGGACCAGGTGTTTTCCTGTCCGTCCACGACGCCGGTCTGTAGGGCCTGATACACTTCCGAGAAGGCCATCACCTGCGGGATCGAACCGAGCGCGCGGAACTGCGCCTCCAGAACCTTCGACGACTGAATGCGGAATTTCAGGCCCTTGTAGTCGGAAGGCTGAAGCAGCTTCTTGTTGGCGGTCATCTCCTTGAAGCCGTTGTCCCAGTAGGCAAGGCCGGTCATGCCCTTGCTGTCGAGCAGCTTCAACAACCTGGCGCCGAGCGGACCGTCGGTGACTTTGCGCAGCGTTTTCAGGTCGGAAAGGATGTAGGGAAGATCGAAAACCTCGAATTCCCTGATCCCGATCGGACCGAATTTGGAGTTCGACGGCGCCAGCATCTGCACCGCGCCGAGCTGCAGCGCTTCCAGCTCTTCCTTGTCCTTGTAGAGCGTCGAGTTCGGATAGACCTCAACCTTCACCTTGCCGTCGGTGTATTTCTCCGCAAGCTCCTTGAACTTGTCGGCCGCCTTGCCCTTCGGGGTGTCGGAGGCGACGACGTGGCTGAATTTGATGACGATCGGACCGTCCGCCGCGGCCGCCGGGCCGATGAAGGCGAGCGCCGCAATCGATGCCGCCGTCCAGATCAGTTTACGCATGTTTCCTCCCCGCACGATGCACGGTGCGCCTGTAAGCGCAATCTCGTTATCTTGTATGCCAGCCGCATCAATACAGACAAGCCGGCCCGATTGCCATTGCCCCTTTAGCAGGGTCTTCAATGCGGGACTTGTTGCATCGCACAACACAACATCTGTCGCGAACGCATCGGCAGCGAACAAAAAACCATCGTCCCAAACACAAAACCCCACCGCCCAGGCGGTGAGGTCTTGTCGAAAACCAAGGCGACGCGACGCCCTCAGCTCGCCGCCACCGCCGGCATGTCGCGCTGGCGCTTCATGACGATCTTGTTCAGCGCACCGAGATAGGCCTTGGCGGACGCCACCAGCGTATCCGGATCGGCCGCCTTCGCGGTCATCGAGCGGCCCTCATGGGCCAATCGCACCGACACCTCGGCTTGCGCGTCGGTGCCCTCGGTCACCGCATGGACCTGATACAATTCGAGCTTGGCCTCATGCGGCACCAGCGCCTTGATGCAGTTGAACACCGCGTCCACCGGGCCGTTGCCTTCGGCCTCCTCGATCTTGATCTGGCCGTCGACGTCGAGCTTCATGGTCGCGCGCTGCGGCCCATGGGTGCCCGCGATGACAGTCAGCGACGCCAGCTTGATGCGGTCGTGAGAGGCCGCGATCTTCTCGTCCAGCAACGCCTCGATGTCTTCGTCATAGATGTCCTTCTTGCGGTCGGCGAGCGCCTTCATCCGCACGAACGCATCCTCGATCTGGTTGGCGCCGAGCTTGTAGCCCATCTCCTCCAGCTTGTGCACGAAGGCGTGGCGGCCGGAATGCTTGCCGAGCACCAGCGAGGACTGCTTCAAACCGACCATTTCGGGCCGCATGATCTCGTAGGTGGATGCGTCCTTCAGCACGCCGTCCTGGTGAATGCCGCTCTCATGCGCGAAGGCGTTGCGGCCGACGATGGCCTTGTTGTACTGCACCGGGAACGAGGTCGCCGCCGACACCAGCTTCGAGGCGCGCGTGAGCTGCGTGGTGTCGATCCTGTTCCACCACGGAAACTTGTCGTTGCGCACATTGATCGCCATCACGATCTCTTCGAGGGCTGCGTTGCCCGCCCGCTCGCCGATGCCGTTGACCGTGCATTCGACCTGCCGCGCGCCGCCGGCGATGCCGGCCAGCGAATTCGCAACCGCCATGCCCAGATCATTGTGGCAATGCACCGAGAACACCGCCTTGTCGGAGTTCGGCACGCGCGTGATCAAGGTGCGCATGAAGTGGGTGTATTCCTCGGGTACCGTATAGCCGACGGTGTCGGGAATGTTGACCGTAGTGGCGCCGGCCTTGATCACGGCCTCGACGATGCGGCAGAGATAGTCCATCTCGCTGCGGGTGCCGTCTTCCGCCGACCATTCGACGTCGTCGATCTGGTTGCGCGCGCGGGTGACGTTGGCGATCGAGAGCTCCAACACCTGCTCCGGCGTCATGTTCAGCTTGACGCGCATGTGCAATGGCGAGGTCGCGATCACGGTATGGACGCGGCCACGCTTGGCGAATTTCACGGCCTCCGCGCAGCGGTCGATGTCCTTCGGATGGGCGCGGGACAGGCCGGCGATGACGGCGTTCTTGGAGCGGCGGGCGATCTCGCTGACCGCCTGGAAATCGCCTTCCGAGGTGATCGGGAAACCGGCCTCGATCACGTCGACGCCCATGTCGTCGAGCATCTCGGCGACCTCGAGCTTCTCCTCGAAGGTCATAGTGGCGCCCGGGCATTGCTCGCCGTCGCGCAAGGTGGTGTCGAAAATGATGACGCGGTCCTTTTCGGACTTGTTCACGGTGCTCATTGGAGAAATTTCCTTTTGGTGGTGCGCTGAGCCGCTAAAGGGTCTGGGCGCTGAAGGGTCTGTCGGTTTCGAAACAACCCCTGAGTGCCCAGGCGCAAACCGCCCAGCCGGCCCTCAGGGGCAGCTAAGAAGCAGAAGCCCGCCGATCAGGAGGGTGGGCAGCGGCGCAGCAGCGAGCGCGCAAGGGCCGACGGCACGGGCCGCCCCCTTCCGAACTCCGAACGTTTCGCTGCAAATCAGCATTGCCAGACCCTGAGACCGCGCAATCCTCGGCCAAAACCGTTGACGGTTCGTTGCCGGGATGCACCCCGGCGTCGTTCTAAACGAGAAAGCGGCGAAACCGCAATGCCAAAAGATAGTCAGAATGGGTGACCTAATGGCTTTGGCGGGCTGGCCCCTGCCCCGTCGTCCTTGCGAGAACGCGAGGACCCATACCGCGGGATCTATCGGTAGGCGCCATGCGGTAGACGACCTTCGCAACAACAGCTTCCTGTGGGTATGGATCCCGGCTCGCGCTCGCAAGGGCTCGCTTGGCCGGGACGACGTGGAGAGAGCGGTCGCCAACAATGATCTCCGATTTGAATTTCAAACAGCCACTCTCTCCGTCGTCTTCGCCCGGCTTGACCGGGCGATCTAGTATCCAGAAGCGGTCGTGTCTTAAACGACAGGCCTCGGCGTATTGGATGCCCCGCCTTCGCGGGGCATGACGAGTATGGGAGATGTGAGTCCGCGTTCTCGCGGCACGAAATGTCCGAGTTGTTGGAAGCAAACCGCCCTCGAAATCATAAGAGGGCGCAGGGAATGCCGGATGCGCGTTGCACCCGAGGCCGCCTGTGCAGCAAAAAGCACAGGCGTCAGCAACCAAGGGTACACCGCAACAGCCGGCATTCCCTGCACAATGGTTTTAACGGTGTCCTTCGTGCTC
>WNFD01007865.1_pt1 | contig 13734 bp, 18 predicted proteins | sample 5400491 | NCBI WGS metagenome assembly WNFD01 (sample SAMN13153343, study PRJNA577476) | soil metagenome | isolation source: 120 cm saprolite under Douglas fir tree site 2 hole 2 replicate 2 | place: USA:California | collected 2015-04-18
GTGATCGCGTTGCCTTTCGGGTCGACGACGTACCAGGCGCCGCCGAAGTTGACTATGGCCTGGCACTCGATCTGGCCCGGGTTCTTGTCGCCAACGAAGTAATACAGAGGGTGGCCGTTGTAGGTCACCTGTACGGTACCGTCCTTACGCGTGGTGCTTCCTGTCAGTGACGCGATTGCGTCGTGCATCGCGTCGATTTTGGCGCCCTTGTCCGCGAGCATTGGCGGCCAAGCCTTCGCGCATGCGTCATAGCATGTCGAGTCGGTAGTTTTGTCCGCGGCGAAGAGGTACAGCGCACGACCCTGGCCGTCGACCAGGATCTGGCCGAAGCGGGAGTTTTGCACGTCCAGCGCTGCGTGGTGCATCGCAGAATCCGAGGTCGAGTTGGGTGAGGGCGACGCACTCGCCGCGGCTCCGCCGCCTCCGCAGGCAGCTGCCAGAAACAATGCGGTCACGATGGTGCCAGGCCACGACTTACGTTTGATCGATTTGATTAATTTCATGTGGCCATCGTGGCGACCGCGTGTTACAGAACTGTGACGGTCGCAATTTGTTGATCAATCACACCGCTAAGTGCAACCGATTGCCTCGCTTCGCCGTAGGCCTGATTTGGCCGGGCTATTCATCCTCCAACATCAGTTGAGGTGTGCAGGGCTGGACCAAAGCCGCAGCACTGGTCCTAGGGACTCTGAACTCTAGGCGTCCACCAGAGGTGTCTCTGGGATGCATCCTCCCTCTCGAGCCTGACAGGTGGCCGCTTCGAGGAGGCGGAAACGCAACGATACTCCCGCCATTGGTCGGCGGTACCTAATCGCTCCAGTGAGTCGCGAAGTCAGCGCACCGCGTTTGGAAATTGTGATACGGCTCTGATCCGGCGCTTTCCCAGCACCAGCCGTGACGCCTGGATCGTATTCGGATTTTTGGTCGGGGGCGAGGGATTTGAACCCTCGGCCTCACGGTCCCGAACCGGCACAACGGTGTGTCCTTCCGAATCCCGGCCGTTCCTTGCGTGTCCTCCTGTACTCAGTCGCGGGGCTCGTCGTGTCCTCTCAGGTCCTCCCGTGTCCTCCTGGTTCCGGAATTGCGTGACACAGCTGTGACCTCCCCGATGATTGAAAGCCAGCGGTAAGCCGTCGCCTCGACCCGATTTGTCTGACCCAGCCGATCGCTTACCCCACGCTCGTGCCTGGTGTGGGCTTCGCGCGTACTGACCGACAGCATTGTGAGCGCGCTGTTGGGAATCAGGATCCGTTCGGTTGCGCCCATGCGTTCAGGCCCTATCGCCGCAGTCGCGTAGAGATTTCGGTCTGGGCCGCCTCTATGTCATTCAGCAGGATCTCGAGATCGGCCTGTCGGTCCGCTTCAAGGGCACCAAAGATCGACCGCAGCACCCGTTGGCCGGCTTCCATACCGGTCGTTCGTCGTCGCCACCTCTGTCTACGTGGGCTTCCGGCTCATGGTGGTGGCGCTGACGTCAGCTACAGATACGGATACCACCGAGAACTGGATGGCCTCCGGGGTGGCCGTACTTCTGATCGCGGCACTGTCGCCCCTTGTCCTTTTCCAGGCAGTCCGCATCGGGCACGCCTCGGCAGGGCAGGTAGCGCGCGGCTGGGTCGGTGGCATGGTCGCTTTTGCTCCCCCGACCCGCTTGCTGAGCAAGGTGCATGGACTCGGTGGCTTGCTAGTGAGAAACGTTCGTCAATCCGCCAAGGCGTTCAAATCTTGGAAAAAGCGCACCTAGTGAGTCGCGTTTCCTCAACTCATCGCCGCAATTTGGAAACCCTCGACCGGCCGGGAGGGGGAGTGGGGGAACCGGGGCCGTCCGGTTCCCCCGCTTCATACGCGACTGCCCGGCGCGACGTGGTCGTGACTTTGCACCAAGTGATCGACAACTTGACAGAGCTCTCCAACTCCATTCCGGATGTACGTCCATTAACCGACTCGCGTGAAACGCCTCTACTTCTTGACGCATCGGAGGCCGCAAAGCTTCTGTCCCTCAGTCGCTCGAAGGTGTGCAGCATGGCTGGTCGCGGCGAGATCCCGTCGATCAGGATTGGCCGCGCGATGCGGATTCCGCGTGATCCGCTGCTTGCTTGGATCCAAGAGTCAACCATGGCCCCTTCACTTGAGGCCGGCCTCGGCCTCCCCAAATGGGCGTACCTCGATCGGAGCAAGGAACTCTGAGTACACGCCGCTACGGCGTCGGAAGCATCTACCAACGCAAGTCCGATGGGCTGTGGTGCGCGGCTGTCTCCAACGGGATGCGTCAGAAGCGCCTGTATGGCAAGTCTCGGGCTGAGGTCAAGGCCAAGCTCGCAGCTCTGCACGCCGAGCTGAATAGAGGTCGCCTTCCTGCAGGTCGCTCTCCAACGGTTACTGAATTCCTACGCTCCCGGCTTGAGACCTCGGTGAAGGCGCGTGTCCGGCCCCTGACGTATGCCGGTTACAAGGTCAACGTCGAGAAACATTTGGTCCCAACCCTTGGCAGGATCCGTTTGGACCAGCTGACGCCTCTACATGTCCAAGAGATGATGAACGACCGCCTCGCGACAGGCTTGTCAACGAAGTCCGTCGCCTACATCCACCAGGTTCTTCGCACTGCGCTGGGGTTGGCAGTTCGATGGGACCTCGTCTCGCGTAATGTTGCGCGCCTGGTCGATAGGCCACGAATTCAGCGCAAGCCTATCAATCCACTAACTCCAGATGAGGCACGAAGTTTCCTCGCTGGCGTCCGTGGCCACCGACTCGAAGCGCTCTTCTCAGTGGCGCTTGCACTCGGCCTGCGTCAGGGCGAGGCGCTTGGGCTGCGATGGGAGGACGTCGACTTTAGCGCCGGCACCATACGCGTTCGTCACCAACTCCAGAGGATCGACGGCAAACTCACTCTCGTCCCTCCAAAAACGGAAAGGAGCCGAAGGACGTTGGTAATGCCAACGATGATCATTGAGCGGTTGCACGAGCACGAGAAACGTCAGGTTGCCGAAAAGCTTTGGGCTGGACCGAAATGGCAAGAGAACGGACTCGTGTTCGCAAACCGGGCCGGCGGGCCCACCCAGGCTAGGGATGCGATCCGGCAGTTCCACGATGCGCTAGCACAAACAGGTCTTCGCCGGGTGCGATTTCACGACCTGCGGCACTCGTGCGCAACGCTCCTACTCGTGCAGGGCGTTTCGCCGCGCGTGGTGATGGAAGTGTTGGGTCACTCTGAGATCGCTTTGACGATGAACGCCTATAGCCACGTGGTGCCAGAACTTCAACACGAAGCGGCGAAACGAATGCAAGCGATCCTGGAGCGCTAGGTCCGAGTCTACCCACCGTGGTTGGGCAACAAACCATCACTGAATCGATAGGGTTGGCTCAAAGGCTAGGCGCTGATGCCGGTCGCTCGCTCATTGTTCACCGTTGCCGAGAGCGCCACGACCATTGGAGCATCTCGTCGCAACTTCGTCCTAACGCGCGGTACTTGACGAACGGGTGTTCGAAGGCTACCATCTCGGGCAAAGAGGATGTCGAAACGACGTGGCATCGCGTGCCCCGAGCGTCATCCTCCAAAGGGTCGATAGTGCCTGCCAGGCCCGAGACCATGAAACTTCAGGAGATAGTGGTGAATCGCAACATTGACTCGCGCCAGCACGAATCAGACTTCAGCCCGGCAGAACTAAACGACGTAACCGACAGATTGCATCAGGAGGCGCTTCGCATACCGGGCGCCGCTCGCCCCCTTGATAGGCGGCTCAACGGTCGAGCCTTGGAGCCTCCGCCCCGACCGCACCGTATCTGGCGTGCGCTGTCACGCTTCGCGACGCTCAACCACAATCTGGCTGCACCGAGCAGTGACGGCGGCACGCAAGAGGGACCCTAACTCATCGTCTCGACGAAAACGCGGAGCGTGCACACCGACCACCCGTGCCGGTTTCAGGAACTCAAGGAATGCCTTTTTAGCTGAGGACTCCTCACCAGGCTGAAACACACCAAATGCCGTTCCCCCCTCTTTTTTCACAAGTGAGAAGCACGGAATGTCAGTTAGTCCGTCTCCAACGTAGATCATGTTCCTGAACGAGATCCGGCGATCGGGAGCCGCAAGATCACTATTGACAAGATATGGGTTGGCAGCCGAGTCATTCTTCGGGATTCCCTTATTGATTTCGAATAGGTAGCGCGTCTTTTCGGTGAACGTGATGCACCTACGGATGTGAGTAATGACTCCGGTTGCCGGATCTTCATCGAGCCGACAGCCGTACCACGCAGTAAAGTGTTTTCGCACTATTTCGCTGCCTTGTATGACTGCTTCCAAACCACCTGAGATGATGTAAAACTCGATCGAGATATCTCTAAACTCATGAACCTTGCCCTGCAGTTCGACGAATAGATCAGGCAAGCCAGGGTAGAAGTCGCCGTCCAAGGTCGCTCCGAAGGCTTCCAAGTCAGCCTCACTCAATTTGCCTAGTGGCTTGTCTGAGCCCACCATTTCGAGGACCAATTTCAGGTAAGCCAATGGAGGATCGTAGCCCTGGGCGACTAGGCGCTGAGCGTCGGTCTTCCAAAACTTTTCGGGATCGAGTCCTTTGCTAATTAGGAGTTTCGTGGTGGAGTCGGGTACCAACGTGTCATCGAAGTCAAAGACCAGCGCCAATACGGCGGGCTTATATGGCACTCTTCAACCTCTGCTTGTAACTCCTAACATGGTCGTCCCCGATCCGCGATGCCGATCGTTGCAATGCTATGCCGGCGGTCCTGCCGAGGCAACCAGCTCAAACCTTCAAACCAGCGTGCGGAGGTCGCGGCCGAGCGGACCGGTCATCGCCACGTCTCCAAGTGGTGAGGGTCGCAAGCGATGGGCTGTGGTCCGCCAACGAATTAGCCATCAAGTCGTTGATCGTCGAGTCAGGTAGGCCTGGCCCTGATCGCATACAAGCTGATAGGGACAAAAGGGACAGTTGAAATCGTTCGGCTTGGCAGTGAAATCGCCTGACGCACGCCGCTGCTCAAGTTCACGTCCGACAGCCCACGCCCATGATCGGTCCTTCGAGAGTTGCGCTTCCGTTTTCTCGATAGCGACTACCTCGCCGGCCGTAACAAAGTGCGCTTCGAGACGAACCGGAGCATTACCAAGCCTTTGTTGGGCGCCAAGGCGGTACAAACCAAACTGGCGGCTAATTCGTCGATCCTTGGCCACCTCGCCTGGGCTGCGGGCGCGGCCGGACTTGTAATCCACTAGCCGAAATTGGTCGCCAAGACGGTCGATTCTGTCAATGCGCCCGCGGAAACGAGCGCCGTCCAGGTCAGCCTCGAACGTGACTTCGGATTCAATGATATCCGCGTTGATCCAGGCATCGCTCTCCGCATAGGCCTGGAGGGAGGCGCTCGCCTGTCCGTACAGGTCGGCCCACGCACGCTTGTCAAATTGGGCATGATCCCACGCCGATTTCAGGAGAATGAGCAGATCCGGCGTGGTCACACTCACCCCATTCATTCGTCGGTGAGCGCCTTGCTCCAGAGCAGCGTGTATCAAGCTTCCCAACACCAGTTCTTTTGTTGGCCGCTTGGGCAAGCCGTACTCATATTCGTAAGCCCAGCGACGAGGACAGTCACTCATAGTCAGCAGTTCGGAAACTGAGGGTACGAGCGGGTCCGGCTCTAGGGCAGACTCAGTCACGGTCGCGCGGACAGGGGGAAGCTTGACCTGTGGAATCTGGAGTTCTTCGAGTAGATGAGGTACGGTCGATCGCACTTCCTCGACGAAGCGGGATGGCAGTCTATCTTCGCGCTCCCAGTCTCGGTAGCGCCGGGCATAAGTGATGCTGAGTGTCTGCCGCGCCCGAGTCAACGCGACATAGAAGAGTCGGCGCTCCTCGTCTACCGGTTCCGAGGGCGAAAGGTCTTCTTCAACGAGTTCTGCTGGCAGATCCAGGCGCCGCTCGCCTCCGATTCTTCCGGGAAACTCCCCTTCAGCAGCGTTAACCACGAATACGTGATCAAATTCCAAACCCTTCGCGCTGTGAGCTGTAGATAGGCGTATTGCATCCGCAGGCGATTCTCTCGGCGTATCGCCCTCCTCTGTATCGGCTTGCGCCGCAAGGTCGAAATACTGCAGGAGGTCATGTACCGTGCTGCCCGGATTGTCTGTTGAAAAACCGACGACCAGGGCCACGAGCTTGCCGATGTTCGCGGCTGCTCGAACGCCTTCTTTGGCATCTACGCTATCAGCAATCCCTACGTAGTGGGAACTATCGAGTAGGGAGAAAAGCAGATCGGCAGGTGTCTCGGTCAGCGCTCGCGCGCCCAGATCGACAACATCGTTGCGTAAGCGCTCAAGCTTCTCCGCCTCTCCGTTGGCCAGCGAGCCGTAATCGTCAGGGCCGAGATCGACAAGGTGTCGGCCTGAGGTTCGCAAGTGGTTGCTGACGATGACGCGAGACCGCGGCGCGAGTTCGTATTGCGGAAGCCGTACCAGCCGTAGCAGAGCCAGGTCGTCCTGAGGATCGGCTGCGGCCCTGAGGAGCGCTAGGACATCTTTGATCTCGTGACGCTCAAAGAGGTTGCCGCCACCTGATTGCGTGAATGGTAGACCCACCTCGCCCAAGGCCCGGCTAAAGGGAACTAAGTGGGCGTTGTTGCGAGCCAGAATCGCAACTTGGGCCGCCGGTGATCCTCCATCAATGAGGCGCCGGCATTCCTGTGCTACCCATCTAACTTCCGACGAGAGGTCGGGAGCAGCTGCGATTCGTACTTTGTTGCCATCATCCCGGTGCGCCTTGAGCGGCTTGGATTCCCTGTGCTCATAGAGCTCTATGAGCCGAGATGTAACCCCTACGATCGCCGGACCGGAACGGTAGTTGGTTCCTAACGTTAGGCGTGGTGCGCCGGGGTACAGCGTCTTGAAGCGTCGGATGTTGCTCAGCGAAGCGCCTCGGAAGCGATAGATGGACTGGTCGTCGTCTGCGACAACTACCAGATTGAATGGATCGTTTACAAGCCTTTCAACAAGTAGTGACTGGCTAAAGTTCGTGTCTTGAAATTCATCCACCATGTAGTAGCGATACCTGGATCGGATCGCATGTCGAAATGCGGTGGAATCCTTCAGCCCGCGTGCGACACGCATAATCATGTCTTCGAACTCGAGCGCGCCCTCAGTCACATATTGATCTCGAAGAGCCTTGTAAACGTGTGCGGCTTGGTATAGAAGCTTCGCGTTTTGATCGGCCTCGTCACCCGTGCCAGTGCGCTGCTTGTCAGTCCACGCAATGAGCCTCTCGGGATCGACATCCTCTTGCTTTGCCCTACTGATGAGGCGCTGGAGTGGACGGAGATCCCTCCGAGGCTGAGGCGGGTAGAAGTAAGACGGGCGCAATTGGTCCAGAATCCGCACAAGCCGCATCCACTGGTCAGCTCGCGCCGAAATCACCCGAAAGGCTGACGGAAGGCCAGCCAACCAGCCAGACTCGCCAAGAGCTCTAAGGGCGAACGAATGGAACGTGAAGATCGGGTAATCACGTAATCCAAGCCGCGAGCTGACACGGCGCACCATTTCCGCTACCGCGTCGCGGTTATAAGCAAGCATGAGAATCTCGGCGGGCTTAGCCAGATCTTTTTCAACTAATCGGACGAACCTCTCTGAGAGCACCCGGGTTTTGCCGCTGCCCGGTCCGGCAACTACAAGTAGTGGTCCGCTCTCGTGATCGACCACGGAGTGCTGCTCGTCGCTTAGGGAAGTGTCCTCAGCGGGCTGCATTGGGCCGCCAGTTTAGTCTCAGTTCAGCCGCGCATCGAGACGCCAGTTACCGAATCGGGGTCAAGTTTCCCGACAGATCGGCGGCAGTCCCCGTTAACTTCGAGTAGTCGCACTCAGCCCTGCACCTTGATTCAGAATCGACCCTCATCTCGCCCGGGTAGGCGTGATACATCTGTGGACCACGTCCCCCAACACGATCGTCGCCAGACACGAGCCCGACGAATTGGAGTATTTCATGCGCTCCAACTGAGAGGCTGAACGCGTAGACATTGCGCCCACTGACTACATCAAGGAGTTCCTGCGGGAGGCCCGCGATGTAGTCGGGATTGTCGAAGCCCCCGGTCATGTCGACTTGAATCTCTTCTGGAAGGATCGCGCCTATGCATTCCAAGCAAGGACGTCCTGGTCCGACCGTATGAATTCTCCAGTCGACATGTAGCAATCTCCCGTCTCGCACTCTGGCCAGAATCCCACCATCTACGACTGGGATTAGGTGCGCGTACGCGATGGCGTTGAGAACGTGGCGAGGCCACGGGCGATCGACACACGAAAACAGCACATCACAGTCGAGGGCTAAATCCATGCCCTTTGGAGTCAAAAGACTCAATTCGTGGGCGTTGACTTCCAGTTGAGTCGCGGTACTAGCGCTACGCACGGTCCGCTCTGCAACCTGCACCTTGGGACGTCGCAATCGCGCATCCTCACGTCGCGCGCCAGCGGTGCGATCCAGATTCCTCCACTCCACACAATCGGGATCGATGAAGGTAAAGTGGCTGACTCCTATGCGCGACAGTCCCTCTGCCACAATGCTTCCGACGCTGCCAAGCCCCACGATTCCAACCCGCACTCGGGCGAGGTCTCGTTGGTGAGCTTCACCCCAGACGCTAACTGTTGCAACTTGTGCACTCGACGCGACGGGAGGGGGTCGAAGGTCGGGATGAAACGTGAGTTGTAGGCGGCGGCCCACCACCCTTACTGTCTCGGCCCAACGTCGCCCATACTCAAGACGGCCAGTCCTGCCCCAAGCACGAGCACTGAAGGATCCATCAGTGCCCCAAGTAAGGCCAACCAACGGAAGGCCAGTGCGGCCGGCGATTGCCGATGCCAACCGATCTCGCTCAGCCCCTTCGTCATCGGTGCTCATTCCTTGCCAACCAGGACCGAGGTGGCTGTGAAGAAAGGCGACCCCTTGGCCTGGAGTCACTTCGCCGAGAACCCGCTGAACGTACTCACTTGTGAACGACGCGTTCCCGTGCAGGAGCCGTTCGTGTCCGGCCGGAAGAATCAGGCGCTGGAGCACCGCCGTCAAACGGCGGGTACCTCGACTGGGTAGCCACGATGCGAAACACAGATCCTCTTGCCGGGCCCGTGCTTTGGCGAAATGCCCGCGCAATTGCTCGGCCAGGACTTCTGTCATGGCAACCGAGAGCTCCTGAGCCTCGATGGCGCCGGTGGTGCCCATCAGACTTCACTTAAGACGGTAGCAATGTGCGCAAGGATCGCTTTCGGTGTTGGCGTAACCCGTAGACGGCGGCTGAGGTATTGCCATTCAGCCCCAAGCGGACTTGCCTGCGTATTGAGCTGGCCCATCGGAATTAATGCCGGCCTGGTGTGCAGTTGAGGTGCGGCAACATAAGGCACGGCGTCCCCCCACGGGATCCCGATATCGCAGATTGCGCCTCTAAGGCCACCCGCGGGAATTCGGTAGCCTCGGACAACGATAAAGCGCTGTCCGTTCGCCGCTTGAGTCACCTCGACTGAATGGCCCAGACGCTGCAAGTACTCGATGAGATCCTGGTTTGTCACTCAGGTGACGAGACCGGCGTCGGGCCCTTGAACGTAGCCGTAAAGGCCTCGTCTTCGTGAAGAGGCACGTCTTCGTCGTAGTTGTGGTAGGCGTGGTTGCCCTCGTTACGAGTCAGATCGTAGTTTTCGGCAGGCTTGAAACCGGCATTCTCCAGGATCTGGCGGACGGTCAGTTTGTGCTGGGCGGTGGTCTCCTCCTCCCCGTTGACTGTGTACTCGATCGTTCTTGTTTCCATCTCGTCTCTCCTCTGCTAGACTCGGCTAGGCTTCGACGGCTTACCGCCGTTAATTCGACTTACCACTACGTTAACACAATCAGGAGGCCGTCCGCAGCATGACCAACAGCACAAGCCTGGCCGTCGGTCGGCGCATCCGGTGGGCACGCGAGCGGGGACAACTCAGTCAGTTACAGCTGGCCCAAGTACTCGGGGTAACGCCAACAGCAATTTCCTACTGGGAGGCCGGTCAGCGTGCCCCCGGCGTTGACGAGATTCTCCGCCTAGCCGATGCGCTCGGGGTCCAGCCATCGGACCTTCTTCCCGGGCGTTCGGCCCGCGTCCTCGCCCGGGCGAGAGCCTCTCAACTAGCTACGGGAGACCTCGCTGATGTGGTTGATGACGTCCTAGCAAGCTTCGAGGATCGGCAACTGCCCCCACTGCGACGGCCGCTCACCAAAGGCAGCCCGACCGATATGGCTAACGCTGCCCTTCGAGCCGCTAAGCAGACACACCCGCCGATCGACGAGAAGGTTGTCATGAAGGAGCTCGGGGTCACCTACGTAAACAAGCGTTTGCCTGAAGGCTTATCGGGATTCGTTGCCTATGCGACTGATTCGCCAGTGGTCGTCGTCAATTCAGATGATTCACCGAAAAGGCGACGCTTCACAGCTGCTCACGAGCTTGGTCACGTGCTGTTCGCCCACCACGACACATTTCACGTAGACCTGACTCGGATGGAGGGAGTTCCCCCCGACTATAACTGGCGCTTTGAACGAGAGGCCAATGAATTCGCCTCTTCGCTTCTGATGCCAGCAGACCTGGTGCGCGATGAACTCCAAAGCGCCGTCAACCCCCATATTCGCACGCTGGCAGAGCGATTCAAGGTGAGCGAACAAGCCATGGGCATTCGGCTTACAGCACTAGGATTGACGATCGAGCCGTCCGAAACCGTGGAGATTCCCTTCTAGGACTTGATGACGCACCAGCCCCTGGTCGCGTGACATTCAGCCAAATTTGTACAGAATTTGTGCAGTAGTACAGCGGAGTTGTCACGTTAAGGGCGCTCACGCTGACTTGTTTGAATTCAGAAATTGGTCGGGGGCGAGGGATTTGAACCCTCGGCCTCACGGTCCCGAACCGTGCGCGCTGCCAAACTGCGCCAGCCCCCGACGCGCATGTGATTCTAGACGCCTACGGTGGCCGGCCCCTCAGCGCGCCGGGCCGTGTGCACGACCTGCGTCTTCACCGCTGACAGAGTGGCCGTGGCGTCTGCGATTCGCGAGCCGTCGTCACGATTCTCGACAAAGGCAGAGGTATAGATGAGGGAGCGTCGTACGTTCTCGATCTTTCCAACCACTCGTACCGGTTCGCCCAATTTCAAAGGCCGGCGATAGCTCACCTGCAGACGCCCCGTCACTCCCGGATGGCCGGCGTGCCAAGCAGCCCAGCCCACGGCCTCGTCCAGCATCAGCGCGACCACGCCGCCGTGCGCCATCCCGGACCAGCTCTGGTACCGGTCTGGGACCACGAACTCCGCCACCGAGCCTTCCGGGCCGGGAACGAACTTCAGGCGGAGTCCCTCCGCGTTGAGAGGGCCGCACCCGAAGCAATGGCCGTCGAACCGCACCTCCATGACCGCTAAATCATCGCGTGCGGCGAGTGATGCTGTTATTCGCCTCCGTGCACCACGACGGGGCCCTGAAGTATCTCCAGGAACTCCACATCGAGGTCCGCGAGGTTGGAGCCAACCCACTCAGCGCTCGCCTCTGCGGCCTTGCGTCCTGATTTCTCGTCGATGAATGCCGAGACCGACGTCAGGTGGCTCTCATCCTCCTGGGCGACGTAATAGCTCTCGAATCCCTCCAGCTTCCTGAGCCTTTCGAGCCACACCTCGTCCACCCGTCGCACGACCTCGGCCATCTTGGTCGGCGGCACTCGGTAATGACGGATCGTCAAGTACATGCAGCCAATCTCCTCTCAGACGCTGTGGGCGACGGGGCCGAGGATCGGCCAGCCGGCTGGATCGAGCTCCACCTCGTCCACGTAGCACCAGCCCCAATCCTCGCCCGGCTCGAACGATCTCATGATCGCGTGGTGGGCGTGATGGAAATGAGCGGTCGCGTGTCTGTTCGGCGAGTTGTCGCAGCAGCCTACGTGTCCGCAGGTCATGCACAGTCGCAGGTGCACCCAGCGACCCCCGGTCTTGAGGCAGTCCTCGCAACCGTCCGCGCTGGCGGTGACCTCCCGGACCTGGTCGAGATGTGCGCATACGGGCATGAGCAAGATCAGCGTACGACGCCCGCAAGAATCGCGGACAATCCGAGGCGTGACCGGAGCAGCCGTTGTCCTGATCACCACCTTCCTGGCCTCGGCGGTCGAGGCCATCGAAATGGTCACGATCGTGCTCGGCGTCGGGGCTACTCGGGGCTGGCGCTCGACGCTGGTCGGCGTCGGCGCGGGCTTCGCGGTGCTCGCGGTGGTCGTCGCCGCCCTCGGCCTGGCGCTCAGCCGAGTTCCCATCGGGCCGCTTCGGCTGGTCGTCGGCGCCCTCCTTCTCGTCTTCGGCCTGCAGTGGTTCCGCAAAGGCGTCATGCGGGTCGCGGCCCACGGCCTCGCCGGCATCCGCCTGCACCCCGAGGACGAGCCACCCGAATGGAGCGGTGAGGGATTCGATTGGCTTGGACCCGTGTCGCGCATCCCGCGCAGCCTCCTGCAGTTGGTAGTCGGAATCCTGCTCACGACGTTTGGGACGTTTTGGTCCCTGGAGGGCCTTGGCGTCGAGTGGCCCGGCAGCGACGGCGCCATCCTCGCCCTGCTCGCGCTCTACCTGCTGACCGCCGCGACCTACATCACCATCGAGCGCCGGCGCGTGCTCGGGTTCAATCCGGGAACGTAGGTAATGGGCAGAATCTGGTCGTGGATCGTCGCCTTCGGGCGCTTCTGGTACCACTTCATCATCGGCGACGACTGGACGGTGGCGGCCGCCGTCGCAGCCGGGTTGATCCTCACCTGGGTTCTCAATTCGGCGCACCTCGTTGCCTGGTGGCTGGTGCCGCTTATCGTCGTGACGATGCTCGGTCTCAGCCTGAGGCGCGCGAGCAACAAGCCCTGATGCTGCCCAGCAGCAGCTAAGGCATCGGAGTCCTCAACCCGTCGTTGACGCGGTTGGTCCAGTTCGCGGTCGCAATCGTCAACACCAGCTCCACGATCTGCATCTCATCGAAATGCTCTTTTAGAGCGTCGATATCGACGTCATCGATGTTGCCGGGATGGCTTGTGAGCAGGTCGGTGAACCTCAGCAATGCGCGCTCGGAAGGGTCGAACAGCGTCGAATTGCGCCGGCCTCCCGGCTCTTTGAGGGCCACGATCTGCTCAGCGGTCACGCCTCGCCGCCTCGCCGAGGCGGCATGGGATCTCGTTCAATACTCACAACCGTTGCGAATCGATACCGTCAGGTAGGCGAGGTCCTTCAGCTTCTCGGGCAGCTTCGAATCAGCCGCCCACAACGCGCCGCTGAGCTGGTTGTACGCCCGCAGCACCGCGGGCTTGTGCGCGAGCATCCGAAAGAAGGGAGCGACCTTGCCGCCCGGTGCGAGCGCTTCGAAGATGCGTTTGACATCAGGTCTGGCAGTCTCGTCGGAAACAGGTTCGATGCCCATCGCGTCCAGTGTGGCACGACCCTTTCGCTATGCGGAGCTACACTGGCCCTCTTTGGTAACGAACGCCCCGTGCGGGCTTAGCGGAGGTTGGGAATGGCTGCGATAAGTCGAGCCGACGCGACGTGGGAAGGCGATCTCATGAGCGGCAGCGGGCACGTCAAGCCGGAGAGCGGCGCGTTCAGCGAGCTGCCGGTCTCTTGGGCCAGCCGGGCCGAGCGCCAGCATGGAAAGACGAGCCCGGAGGAGCTCATCGCGGCGGCCCACGCGGCCTGTTACAACATGGCCTTCTCGAACGGCCTTGCCAAAGCCGGACACA
>WNFD01027953.1_pt1 | contig 13732 bp, 16 predicted proteins | sample 5400491 | NCBI WGS metagenome assembly WNFD01 (sample SAMN13153343, study PRJNA577476) | soil metagenome | isolation source: 120 cm saprolite under Douglas fir tree site 2 hole 2 replicate 2 | place: USA:California | collected 2015-04-18
GGTATTCCGCCATTATTTGAACAAGATCAAATCCAGATTCGATTCGCAGATCGACGTGAGCGGCTGCGACATGCTCGATCGGCCCCGGCGTCCCCTCGCCTTTTCCCTTCGCTTGCCGCTCAAAAGGAAGCTCAGGCCTCTCGATGTCTTCAGCGATAGATTGAAGGATTGCTGCGACATGAACTCGAAGAAACCATCGAGGCAGATCGGCTTCTGCACCGAGAGTTTTCGTAAGCTCTTCCCACTCTCGAACGATCCTTTCGCTGTCAGTCCTAATGAATTCGGATAGTCGCGCCACTTGCCTTGACATCGTTCAACATAAGGTATCGAGAGGGCATCGGTAAGTAAATCGTGCGGGCGCTTGCCTGGTCGAACGCGTAGCTGTGGCGCTGCTCGAGCTGTCTCTTGAGTTTGGAGTACAGAACACCCGAGGAGTCCTTATCCGAATCACTCTCACCCAAAGCCAACTGGCTGATCTGGTAGGCGCTTCACGAGCAAAGGTCGGCCGCGACCTCGAACGCCGGGAGATAGTCGTTCGCGAAGGACGCCAACTTGCCGTGGTCGCGCGAAGCCTCGAGGCACTCGTGAGGTCAGTGGCGCAAACGGACGCCTGAAGAGTTCCGCCCAGCACGCCCACCAACCGTTACTCGGTCGCGGGCACTCTCGCCTGCGGGATCCGGCCGTTGTTGCGTCTGGCTTTTTGTCATCGGCGGCGCAAAACCGGCAAAAAGCCCCAGCCATTTGCGGATTATGATCCTTGAGGATCAAGCTTTCCGGCTTTTTCTCTTGTCTCTCCTCGTTTAAAAAGGGAGAAAAAGATCTAGCAGGAAGGGCTCCTCAAATGCTCTCAGAAGCAACAAAAGGCGGGGCGAGCTGGGATTCGATTGATATTGAACTGATGACCGATCGGACGGTTCTGAAAAATCTGTCCGAGTTGCTTCGCGCCAACGGCGGCATCTTGGTGTGCCATCTCTGCGACGATGTAAGTGAGCTAATCGCAGGAATCCTCGTGATCAGAGCTAGCAAAGAGGCATGGGTCCTCTGCGGGCAGTGCCTGCGCAAAATACCATTGCAGGGACCGCTCGCCTCGTAATCAGTTTTTCTGCCGGTCAGGACGCCTATGAAAATGCGGCGATTTTCTCTACCATCTGGCGGTCACTCCTCAACCAAACTGATCTTGTCCGCCTCATCTGGCCGCCAGATGGCTTTTCTCAATTTGCGGGTCCGGCCGCCGCGCTGTTGACCTTCGAACAATTTTTACTCGTAGGAGCCGCCGGTTAAACCAGGCGACCTGACCGCAACATTCAAGGAATCAATAGCGTCTTGAGCCTTCGGGAAATGCCACAACAAACCAAAAACATCAGATCGACGATGTCCAGCGCACCTCCGAATGGAAAGTCCGGCTGGTTCGAAACGCCCTGGCATTACGTGAGCATAGGTCATGGCGACCACCAGATGGGCCTGCTGGTCGGGACCGACGACGAGGAAGAAGCGCGACGCGAAGCCGAAAAGCTTTGTAGCGGTTTTGGTGGTCGAGCGAAGATTCTCTTCGTACGAAAGGTCGTGATCCAATGAAACGCCTCTCCTCGAATCCCAAACCAGATAACCATGACGAGAGTGCAGAGATGGTCAATTCTGGTCAGATTCCTTTTGCAGACAATCGCGACAGTAAATATCGATTTCAGCGCGAGTCTGTTCTGCTGAATGCGCCCGAATCCTCCGGGATCTACGGCCTCTTCAGCGCCCTTTGGGTACACATTGGTGAAGCCGACAACCTCAGGGCGCGGCTCCTGGAGCACTTGGATGGCGACAATCCGTGCATAGTTCATTATAAGCCATCCAGTTTCGCGTTCGAGCTTGTTTCGCCCACCCAGCGGCGTCCTCGGCACGAGGAGTTGACCAGGAAACTTCAGCCCATGTGCAATGGGAAAACCTTCGCGTATCGGCTCAGGTCATAGCCCCCACTTGAGATTCGATACTCGGACTAGTCGACGCGGGCTGCTCATAATTTAAGTATCGGCCACATTGGGTTGAACGAGCCTATTCGACCGAGTGACGCAGCGAACCCGTTTTATTCACCGAGCAGGTAAATATGCCGAATATGCCGCGTAAACAAACAGCTCAGGTTTTGGTCGCTGATTTGACGTGGGCGGATCTCTACGCAACCAGTATTCGCAAAGACGTGAAGATGCTCATTCCGGCCGTGAAAAAAATCTCGACGAGGGACCTCACGGAAAGTGCGGTGCTGTTGCGACAGCAACTTGAGAGCGCCAAATGCACGACCGCCGAGCTCAAAAAAATGACCCGGCTTGAGCCAGGTCATTCAGATCGAAGCGGATCCGACCGCTGAACTCATTGACGGCGCTAACGCCGGTTACATACTGACTCATCTCTGCGCTTGCTGCGGCGCAGGCGCGTGGCGTCGTGCTCGGGCGTTACGGACGCAAGGTACTCTCGAAAGAGAACCATGGCCAAGGCCATGGAACGCGCTCGTGAGCTCCGGCCCCTTTAATCATCGAGCGTCGAGCGCGCGGTCTTACGGTGGGCGAGACTACGGAAGTCATGAATCAGCGCGGTATTCCAACTGTTCGAGGGAAACGGTGGTATCCCCCAACTGTGCACAAGGTTTGATATGCCGAGTCGGAGTATCGAGCTCAGCCTCGCACGGCCACAAATTCGGTCCCCAGTAAGCATACGTTGCGTCTCCGAACCCGTGTGGGCGTTGCGTGTGACCAGTGCGTTGTCATCGAATGCGCACAATCGCTGCACTCGAGGCGCCGATGGCGCCGGTACTAAGGTTGTAGGCTGTCAGAATATTATGGACAATATCGATGGCACCATTGGTAGCCCCGGATCGTGGACCTGAACGCTTGCTCTCGCGCCCACCTCATAAGCCATCAGGTCGCTAAGTTGCCGCTCGCACGGGTTGACCCCCGACAGGTCTTCGATCGGCGTCATATCTTGCACACACTTCTGTGCTTGGTCGTCCGTGACGTCGAGCGTAATGCAGGACTTGTACTTCTGATCGTAGTTCGGGCTGTCCAAGACCGCTTCTTGAACACAAGATCGAAAATCGGGGTGTTCTTCCCATCGCCCCATGCGCTGCGTCGCCTGCACCGCCCCGGTCGAGCAACCAGCGGCTATCAAAACCGCCAAGCCCGATAGTAGCGTCTGCCTCATACTTTTCTCCTTTTTTGCTGCTACGAGCCGGCGAGCGCGCCTCATTATTCGGCGACACTGCTATGGGGCTATGGCACAGACATCTCCAAGTCTGAACCGGTGATTCATTCCTGGCGTCGATGAACTGCGACGAGCAGGGGAGTTTGAGGCAGGCTCGAAACCGATGAGTAAAACGCCACTGACTGGCCCCTCCACCACTACATCCCTCCGGCGTCAGTCAGTTATTCGATCCCATGTACCCTCCGGAACCAATATCTGCCGGTAGGTTCCCACAAACGTGGGGTCCGACGTTGGCTGGTATAGCAGCGCTACGCGACGTAGGCGCGGCCGCGTTCACGAGCGCCGATCGCCGTTTACAAAATAGATTTGGCTTCTCTCGATTTCAGCGAGGCTGGAAGCCAATCGGGCCGCGAATGGGGATGGTCGATCAGTTTTGGAGATGAATGCTGGAGCGCTCGCCGCCTCACAAGTTTATCAAATCGCTAGTTCACTGAGAAAACGGAAATCCGGGCTAAAGAGTAGGCTAGTCGCGCGCGAGGTTGTACTATGGGGTTGTGCCCACGCCTCAATTGAAACGCAGCAAACGAAACCGACAGGCGGAGTCCTCGGCACGCGGGCTTGCGAGCGCCGAGCGACATCGGGAATGGATCGAGCTTCGGCGTCAGGGTGTGCTCGAATCGGAAATCGGCAAGCGCCACGGAGTCACTCAACAGGCGGTCTCAAAGGCAGTTCTCAAACACGTCCGCAAGCTTCCTGCGACCGAAGCCGAGTGCTTGCGAAAGACCCAGCTTGCTCTGATTGATTCGATGAGAGAGATGACGCTTCAGGCGTATGAGCAAGCCAGCAGCGACGAGGCTCGATTGGGAGCGCTCAATACGATGGTGAAGCTGGAAGAGCGGACGGCCAAACTCTTGGGTCTTGATGCCGAGTACCGCATGAAGCGCCTTAGCGGCAGCGCAGCCCGCTTGGCTGCAACGCAACTGCTCGCGCGGGCTGAACCATTGGACTTGGAACTGCTCAAACGGATTCAGGAACTCGATCCGATCAAGAAGCCAGCGCCGCTCGACCGTTAAGCGAATCGGTCCCTATGGCGGTTTTCCTCGCGACGATTAGAGCCGGGGGGAGGGGGTTCACACACAGGCTTAGGCGTTTTCGCGGACTTGCGAAAACTCGAAGAGCGCCGCGCTCAGACTCTTAGTACGTAAGAGCCGACCCATCACGAAGCCCGACGCGTAGGTGAAGAGAATCGAGACTAGTCGGCAGAATGGCTCTGGAGACGAGGCCGAAGCGGAACTCAGGCGGCACATAGCCAGTGCAAGACCACCATATCACGTTAAAGGGCCTAAAAACTTGATGACGCAGCCGCGCCGCTGCCGTATCCTCGGGTGAATGAAGCCCGAAGACGAAAAGAAATTGATGGAATTGCTTGAGCGCGAGTTGGTCAAGCGGCTGGAAAGGCGCTATGGGCACAAAGCCACCGTCCGCAAAGCGGACGAGATCACCCAAGCGCGACGAAACGGCCCAAAGGAAGTGCCGCCCAGCGGCGGCCCGACCAGTTAGAACCGCCAAAACGACCTGCTCACGCTCGAATGCCCAAACTGGCGGTTCAACGCTGCCTCGCGCTGGATACTACCGTCAGAATCCCTCAAAAGTTGCTTCCGCCTAGGCGCGGGGAGAACCCTGTATGAGTTGCTGCCCGCCGCCACCGTCTTCGGCCGCATCTCGGCAAGGTATACAGAACCGGCCCTGTCTCTATGGCGGTTTTCCTCGCCGCGATTAAAAGCCGTGGGGACCATCTTCTCAGCAAGCGCTCGCGGAGGCCTTCCTACTAACTTCGCCACGGATCCGAGGAGAGTTTCGTTTTCGCGAGGTGAAGCACACTCCCTCACGCGAGGGCGGCAAGGTACACGGCCTGCCGCCCTCGATTCGTTCGTGAGTTATGCTCGGGCCGCGAGGCGAGCGCGAAGTTCAGTTTCGTGCTCGACTCGATCCTGAAGACGCAACCAGATTTCCTTGTCCTTGCCGATCTGGGAAGCCATGCCGTGCGCCCCGTTCCGGTGGAACGCCATCAAACGCGACGCAAGCTCCGTCTTCATTTCGTCGAACAAGCCGATGGGGTCGATCTTGAACCGAAGACCCTGAGCGTCATCGACGAGCAGCGTCCTGAACACCGAGTAGATCGGCCAGACGAAGGCGGTTAGTACCTTTGACGTGCAGGGACGCGCGATAAACGGCGTGTAAGCCGCGGCCCGCTTGCGCTTTCGCTCTCCCTGGTCCAGTTTGCCATCGGCCCATGGAAAGGCTGGGTCGACCTCAGGAAGGCCAGCGTAAATATGATCGTAGAGCTTGACCATCTGCGGAAGCAGTCGCGTGAGTGCCTCGTAGTGCTTCTGGTCATCGCCTTCAGCTTCGCTGAACTCGCGAATAGTGACGCCCGACCGTGTGTACACTTCACTGCAAACCTTAGCGGCCGGGGGATATGCTCGATTGTTCATCAGCGCCTGGATATGTATCAGCAACTTAACTGAAACCTCGCGCGATTCCTCCGGCACCTCCTGATTGGTTTTCCAAACCACACGATCAACGAACGAGGGTCCAAACGGCACCGGCGCGGCGGCGAGGACTTCTTTCATCATATCGAACCGCCCGGCCAAGTTGGCCAAAGCAGTGGCCTCGACACTCTGCGACAGATTCCGAGCCCTAATCTCCCCGCGAGTGTCCTAATTTCGGGAATAATATACTTGGCGGGGCGTTTTTCCCGTTTGTGGGCGCCGATTCACCATGTCTGTTAATCCTGCTGGTTGCACTTTGACAACGATGCGCTCGCGAAACTCTTGGATTGCGAAACGTCTAGCTTCTGCAGGGCTGCTCGCATGCACCGTCTCGACCGAGCCGTCAACGAAGGTAACCTTGAAAATCATTTCACGGCCCTCCCGATTAGACGATCCCCCAACCCGCCGCAAACGCGGCGGCGTGGCGGGGCTTCATTCGGGCTTCTGTTCGGATGCTGTGGGAATAGCGGATTTCCGCTCCATTTCCCCGCCTTAAGTGTCCGAATTATGACACTCGGAGCGGGAAATTAGGACATTCTGCGACCCAGGTTACAAAACGACGCTGGTATTTCGTTTGACGCTTGCGAAGCAAGCGTGAAAGGCTACTTCCAAGGCCACCCGTTCTACGCCAGCCCCCCCGGTGTGGGCGGGAAGCCGCAAGGGGCAGCGCATCCGAAAGACTGGCCTACCCGCCTGACCCAACGAGTGCGCTGCCCCGCCTACCCTCGCGACGTGCGACGCGAAAAATTAAAGACGACTCGCCAGGCAAAGCAAGAGGAATAGCAGCACTCTTTTCCGCAGAGTTGTCCACACGATCTGGATAATCGCACTTAGGACAGATGATCGTCGCTCACACCCGCAAGAAACCCGGGCCACTCCACACCGAGCTGCGCCTTAACCGCATTTTGCGCCAACTCGGCAAGGCCTATTGGCCTCCACCCCAATGCCCGCCCTTCTGCGTGTGAGCGTCTGGATAAGCCGGATGTCGCGCCGATGCAGCTGATGGCGGGTAGGATCGGGAGGATTCTTCCGCATCGGGTTGAAGGTCCCTCGATAATTCGAGGCCTTGTTGCGCGCCGACAGCGGAGATCGCACAAGTTAGCCTCCAAAGCCGAGGGCAAAGTATCGGGGGCGATTTCCTGCTAAGTTTCACACGGGCTTCGTCGATCTCACAGGCTGAACTCCATTTTGTGAATGACTAGGCCTAAAAACCCATCACCAGAAGCGCGGCGTAGCCGAGAAAGAACATTGTTCCTAAGGCGTATAAAACGACCCGAATCTCCCGCCCGTAATGCTGATCATTGGCAGCCAAATAGAGTAAAAGCAAAGCAATTCCCAGCGAGCTAAAAACCTTCAAAGCCAATGGAATACGGCCCCACTCCAGAGCGAGTTCTCGCCACAATTGGTCCAACGGATAAGCTCCGTACAGGGTTCAGGTTGATTGGAAGAACGACAGGTGGACTGTGAGCATGAGTTCCACCAGCCCCGTCGCACCCGCGAAGTGATTCGGAAAACTGCGCGGCAACCGAGAATTGCGCCCGCACCGACTTCGCCGTCAACTCGCACGAGCTGAAAGGGGTTCCCTGGTCAGCCATAAACTAACGGACTGCAGAAATGCCCCGGGCCCTCTCCTGTAACGAGAACGGTGGAATTGGTTGGTGCAATCTAGGCAATCTTCTTGCTCAGCTAACAAACCGCGGCGCTCGTCCCATAACTCGGTTCGCACGTATATTTGCCGATCCCGCTGCACTCAACCGCCTCAAATCGATCGTGCCTCCGAGGATGTTTTGCGCGCATGTGGGAGATGGAAGGTGCAAGGTGCGCCAGCAGCAAGCGTAAACCGATCGTGATCGAAGCCGCCATCCTCAACTGTGTACGCGCCTCGCAGGCCACGTCCCCGCCAGCTAGGATAGGGAGAAATGTAATTTTTCCACAAGCCCGAGCCTCAATGTGCAAAAGCCTGCGCAAATCCGCTACCCTGGCACGGCATGAGTTTGCCGTTAGAAAAACCTACCCTGACATGAGTCGTCATCGGTTACGGGCCGCTCGCATCTCCTTCGGTGAGATTTCCGGATGCCGCCCGCCTTCTGATGGCTTGCGGCCACGCTGGCGTTCTTGGTGAATGGCTCGAAAACAGCGGTGTGGCGCGGTGAGCCGCACCCAATGGGGGCTACCTGGGACGGAGAGGGTGTGAATTTTGCCCTCTTTTCCGAACACGCGGAACGGGTCGAGCTTTGCCTCTTTGACCCCAAAGGCCGGCGTGAGACGGAACGTATATCGATGCGCTGGCGGACGGATCAGGTATGGCACTGCTATCTTCCGGAGGCCCGGCCCGGCCTCCTCTACGGTTATCGCGTGTACGGGCCCTACGACCCGAAAAAGGGCCTGCGCTTCAACCCGAATAAGCTGCTGCTGGATCCTTACGCAAAGCAAATTGTGGGCTCGATCAAATGGAGCGACGCTCTGTTCGGCTATCGAGTCGGCGCGCCACGCGAAGATCTCACAGCCGATCGGCGCGACAGCGCGGCCGGTATGCCCCGATGCCGCGTCATCGACACTGCGTTCTCATGGGGAGACGATCGTCCGCTACGTACCCCATGGCACGACACGATCATTTATGAACTCCACGTAAAAGGCTTCACATGTCGCCATCCTGACGTCCCGGGCCACCTGCGGGGGACCTATGCGGGGCTGGCAACCGAGCCGGTAATCGCGCATCTGAAGCGCCTCGGCGTTAGCGCGGTCGAACTGATGCCGGTCCACGCGTTCGTTGACGACCGAGGACTGCTCGAGAAAGGGCTCAGGAATTACTGGGGTTACAATTCGATCGGTTTCTTCACGCCCGACGCGCGCTACTCGAGCAGTGCCAGGGTCAACGAATTCAAGTCGATGGTAAAGCGGCTACACTCAGCCGACATCGAGGTGATTCTAGACGTAGTCTACAATCACAGCGCCGAAGGAAATCATCTCGGACCGACGCTCAGCTTCCGGGGAATTGATAATACCTCCTATTATCGTTTGTTGCCCCACGATCCTCGCTATTACATGGACTTCAGCGGGTGCGGAAACACGCTGAACATGGTCAATCCTCACGTGCTTCAATTCCTGATGGACAGCCTGCGGTACTGGGTGGTCGAGATGCATGTCGACGGTTTTCGCTTCGACCTTGCGGCCGCGCTCGCACGAGAACTATACGAGGTAAATCGTCTGAGCGCGTTCTTCGACGTAGTCCATCAAGATCCAGTGCTCTCGCAGGTCAAGCTCATCGCCGAGCCATGGGATGTCGGAGAGGGTGGTTATCAGGTGGGGAACTTTCCGGTGCATTGGATGGAATGGAACGGAAAGTACCGAGATGCTGTGAGAGCCTATTGGAAGGGCGAAGGCGGGCTAATCGGCGAACTCGCTTACCGGCTTTCCGGTTCAAGCGATCTCTACGAAATGAGTGGACGGCGTCCGTACGCCAGTATCAACTTCATCACGTGCCATGATGGTTTCACGCTCGAGGATCTCGTCAGCTACAACGAGAAGCACAATGAGGCAAACCTCGAGAATAATCAGGATGGTACGGACGACAACCGCAGTTGGAACTGCGGCGTCGAGGGACCGACTGATGATCCGCATGTTCGCGCTCTGCGCACGCAGCAAAAGCGGAATCTGCTCGCCACGCTGATACTTTCGCAAGGTGTGCCGATGATTCTGGCGGGCGACGAGTTGGGCCGCACTCAGAATGGCAACAACAACGCTTACTGCCAGGATAATGAGATTAGCTGGGTCAATTGGAGCTTGACGCGTGACGATCTCGAATTGCTCTCCTTTGTCGGGACGCTGATCGAATTCAGGAAGGCGCATCCCTCCTTCCGCCGGCGCAATTTCTTCCGCGGGCGGCTGATCAAGGGAGCCGGCGTCAAAGACATCGTATGGCTCACGCCAGATGGGCACGAGATGACCGACGAGGAGTGGAACAAATCATACGCAAGATGTCTCGGGCTTTATCTCGAAGGCGACGCGACGGGTGAGGACGACGAACGGGGCGAGCCGGTTAAGGATGACGATTTCGTCCTTCTCATTAACAGCTATTACGAATCGATTCCGTTCGTTCTTCCCGCGCTGCCTCCGGCCAGCTCGTGGCATATAGCGATCGACACAAGCCGCCCGTGTATAAGGTCCGATAGTAGCGGTCAGAGTCGCGGCACCGAAAAATTTCTCCTCCAGTCACGAACACTCGTACTGCTCGTACGTACGCCCGAGTCGAAATCCCAGCAAAGCGATTCCCGGGATTCTCCATCGACAACTCTCCCCTCCCGTCCCGTAGTCCGTGCTCGACCAACCTGATCGAGCTGTTCTGTCGGTCGCTCATCTGGCGCTGACGGAGAGCTTCCCGGGCTCAAGGCGGGTGATGAAATCGTAAATGCTATCCCTTGCCGACGACATGCCGGCCGGGCGCAATCATTGGCCACAGCCGTGTCGGCCTCCCTTGGTTAACACCACCGGAAGCGCGTGTTCCATTGAAAAGCATCTCTCGGGCGATACGCGCCGCCGACCCGTAGTTAAATCGCTCGAAGCGCTTGTCTAGCAGGCTGGCCAAATTCGGTTCGCTCGGTTTCGGCTATCCTCGACAGGCGCACCCAACGGATAGCCTCGCTACCTGCCCAGCTCTGTTCATAGTCACAATCGCGGTCGGCGCAGCGCCAGCCCTTGCGTGTGGGTATTAGGCGCAGGCGGCTGTGAACCGGACAGGTGTAATGATGGACGTCGTCCAGAGCTTGGAAGTCGGCGAGGAGCGCGACCTCGCGCTCTGTCCAGGGTGCGGTTATGATGCTCATTTGCTCGCTGCCTTTCTAGGAGCGCCTCGCTGCGAAGCGCTGCTACTTTCTCCGTGATAGCGACAGCTTTATCAGTGACCTTCGAAAATTAGAGTCGCTGGCCTATCAGATAACGCGCCCGCCTGAGCCTCATCCGACCCGAGTCTGCCGAGGGGTAATCCTGAGTGGCCGGCGAGTCGCGCTCGGCGCCAGAAACTGTCTCTTCGTCTGCCCTCGCGCGGGCGGCCTCTTGCAGATCCGCGATCGCGCGCGAGGAGACCGGAATTCTGAAGGCAATCTCACGACTCACTTCGTCTTCAGCGCGCGCTAGTGTGACGTCGCGGAGTTCGAGCAGCGACAGCCCGGAGTTTATCGCGATGCTCATAGGGTCGAATGCGGGCTGCAGGTCGACTGAGAAGCGCTTGTCGGTCGCGGAGAAGAGTTCATGGCCGTCGCGCGTCGAGACCATCCGTACGCGCACGCCGACGTCCCAGCCGGAGACCAAGAAGGCGTAGTAAGCCTCGTAATGGAGCACCTCGCCGAAGACGACCGCGTCGGCTCCGAACCAGCGGCCCAACTGTTCGGGCGGGACCGCCCTAAGTTTTCCCCAATCGTTAATCCCGTGATCGGCGAGCACCGTATCGATCCCGACCATTGGGATGACAACGAACTCGCGTTCCGCAAGTTCACCTTGGAATGAGCGACGCAATCGGTTGGCATAGGTCCACGCCCATTCCTGACGCTGCTGGGCGGATCGTCGGCGTAATCGGCAGCGACCTGAAAGTGGACTCGCCCAGGGTCGAGTTCCACCAGGTGATCGAACCATGTCTTGCGTCCGTGAGACTCCGCTCCCTGCTCGGGGAGGAAGAATGGCCGGCTTTCTTGCTGTTGCGTGGAGCAACTTGCGGCGGCGACCGCCAGAAACGCGATACCGAAGATGGTCGCTCCGGTTCGCTTTACAGGCCCTTTCCGCAACCGGTCAACCATTTCCTCGCCCTCCCGAGGTGATTAGCGTGTGTTCGACTCAACGCCAACAGCAAACTCCTTGCCACCGGCGATGTGGGATGCTTCGTCACCGAAGGAGCGCAGCAGCTTGCGAGGAAATTCGCCTGAAGCCATCGGCGCCGATTGAGCCGGCGATCGCCCGCTCGTCAAATAGTAATCGTGTAGTCGCGAGTAACCGTGTAATTATTGCAGACTCGCCCATTCGCTTTGCTTCAGAGTTCCGGCGGCGGCGCTAGTCGTGTTCTGATGCCTTCGGCCTCTTGATGGTGTGGGAAGCCGCGTTACCGCTGTTCGACGGGAACGGAGAAGGCGTGGAAAGCTTATTGGAGGGCGACCCGAGTCGCGCCAACCCCCCCTTGGTGTCAGCGGGGAGTCGTAGGGGGGCAGCGCATAACACTGGCGCTGCCCCGTCCACTCCAACGTGCGGTCCAGCGCAGGGATTAGAGCCGAGTCGAGCGCGCAAAACAAGCAGGACGTCCAAGACCGAGGATTCGGACAGAGATCTCAAGGGATCGACTGACGGACACGGAACATCGCCAGATCGATACCATAGATGCGCAGTCTACCGCACGCATGAAACAGGTGTTTTGGCGCAACTCTGTCGTTGTCGCTGAAGTATGCGGGCCATTCGCACGAACACCGCCTACAGTTTGTTCGAATACTGTTAAAGGCTTAGGGCTGAACAGATTCGAAGGTGGCGGCAATGCGACCTAGCAGTAAAGCCCTCGTCGCGCCGGCTAGTTCTCGCGCTTGTGATCCCCCGAACCTAGCGTATAGTCGTCGTGGCCCGCTTGGAGACAGGGTCTCCTCTGCTTGCCCCGATTCTGGCGAATCGAGTAGCTGTCCATTCCATCCGCCAGTTCCCGATTTAGCACACTCCTAATCTTGAACTTAGGACACTTACGGGCAGATTAGGACAGTACGCGCAGCGAGCCCCCTTGACCCCACGCCCCTTGGGCGCCATAAGGCCGGCCTCCGCCGCCTTCTCTCTAAATTTTCCCCTTTCGCACTCCACGACCGATGAGAGCGTGAATGGAAAACCGGTTCTTCACGAAAGCAAAAGATAAAATGTGAAGCCACGTTTAGGTTCAATATCGTTTGTTCACATTCAGAAAGACCTGCCTCGAACCGTCGGACATGGTCGCGGTGGTGATCGTCAGCCATCGCCGCAGGAAATACTGTACCGAAGCAACCTGGGCCGGCGTTTTGCTCGCGTTCGCAGCAAGATTGGGCGAGACCGAAACGTAGGTGTTTTCATTGAGGTAGTGGCCGAGGCCGACAGACTGGCCGCTCACATTCACGCCGAGTGATGCGAGACCCAATGATTCAGAGAGAGCCCGGCCCGCGGCCCCCGCCGCTAGCGATTGCGCCTGTTGCTGCAGTGTCGTCTTTTGTCCCTGCCCAAGCTGACTTGTCGTTGTACCGAAGAGAATGAGCGATAGAATGTCCGCTTGAGCAAGCTGCGGCTGACTTTGTAGTTTGATTTGCGGCTTTGAGGCCGTACCCGCAACAATCACGTGGACCGTATAATCCGATACCGCATACTGCGCGTCGATATTCAGAGTCGGATCGATTTGAGTTCCGCCTGTGAAGAGGATTTGCCCGCTCGCGAGCGTAAATCGTTTGTTATGAAACTGCAGCCATCCTCGGACAGTATCGATTTCCCCAACCACTGAAATCGGACCGTCCGCGTGCTTCTTGATGTCCAGGCCGCCATCCAGTTCCACCGCTGCGTTCTCATGGCGAATCCACGTGTTTCGGTGAATATTGACTCTCAAATTGATGGCCAGATTCTTGAACGTTTCGTTGTCGGCACGTTGGCCCGATGAAATCCCCGGCGTGCGGGATGACGTTGCACCGCTGACGGGCGAGATCTTTTCCCCAGGCCGAATGACAACGATCGTGTCGTCTGGCGGAGGCGCTGAAGACCCACTTAGAAAATCCAGGTTTGGATGAATAGTCGTATCGACGACATCCATTTCCCCCTGGATATGTGGCGCTTCTGGGGTGCCGCTTGCATGAATTTCCCCGTTAATCTTTGCGTTGTACTGCTGGGTAGCGATCACGGGCCACTGATGTATCTGAAGAGAGGTATTGATCGCACCGGGCGAGTAGTTGTCATGTAGTGCTATCAAGCCGCTGCCGCTGAGCGTGCCATCACCAGCTTTCGCCGACAACTCGGCAATCTTGATG
>WNFD01014072.1_pt1 | contig 13731 bp, 9 predicted proteins | sample 5400491 | NCBI WGS metagenome assembly WNFD01 (sample SAMN13153343, study PRJNA577476) | soil metagenome | isolation source: 120 cm saprolite under Douglas fir tree site 2 hole 2 replicate 2 | place: USA:California | collected 2015-04-18
CGTCACGACTGGGCGCCGGAGCGTAGCCAACTCTAGCACCCTTCCGTCGGCGATCGCCCCACCCGTGGGCTCCATTCCCGTGACGTAATCTGCCAGACTCGGACGCTGGCCGCCCCAGGCGCCGCTGCCACAGCAAATTCACCACTAGTTATTTTGCGTACTTAGCTGACAGTTTCGCTATCAGCGTGACGCACTCTTGGCTCACGACCTCGTATCGGGCATTCAGAAGCACTTCTGGAAAGACCATCGGTATGTCGCCTGGATCTGTCTGCATAGAGTCGACTGCGTACTTTAGGCAGTCGCGCGCATGGTCTTTTTTAAGCGAGGATTTCAGCGCCAACCCACGCGCTGGAAGAAGGCCGCGATCTCGGCTGCGGCGCGATCGGGATCTTCGCGATGGGGAAAGTGTCCGACGCCCGGAAAGAGCGCGAGGTCGAGATCGCTAAAACTCGCGCCAAGCCGGTCGGTCCAGTCGTACGGAAACAGCGGATCGTGCTCGGGCCACCGCAAGCAAGTCGGCACCGTGATCGCGGGGAGGAGAGGGGCCTCGCCCTTCATCATGCGGATCCTGCGACCAATGGCGCAGGAAGTGCGCGATGAACGTGCGGCAGCTGTCGCGCGTTGCGCCGACCAGGCCCGGCGCCATCTCCATCTGGTTGAAGGACTGGTACCAGATCTCGTTGAGCCGGTCGGGCGCCGCCATCCGGGGGCCGATGCCGGGATAGACGAAGTCGAAGAAAAACAGCCCGGCGAGCCGCTCCGGCGCCGTCCGCGCCAGCGGCTGCATCGCCGCGCCGCCGACGTCGTGGCCAATGACGCCGACCCGCGCAACGCCGAGCGCGTCGAGCAGCGCCAGCATGTCGGCGGCATGGTCCGCGGGGCCGAACGGACCCGCGGGCTTGGCGCTGTCCCCGAAGCCGCGCAGGTCCGGGGCGATCAGCGTGTAGCGATCGGCGAGCCGCTTCATGACCGGCTCCCAGGAGAGCCAGAACTCCGGCCAGCCGTGCAGCAGCAGCAACGGCCGCCCCGCGCCGGTCCGCGCGACATGGAAGCTCGCGCCGTTCGCCTCAATCGTCAGATGTTCCATGGGGTTCGATTTCCTAGGCTGCGCGCCTCAGTAAGCGTTGGATCTTTGGAGGATAGGCAACCTGAACGACCTCCGGCAGCGGTCGCTCCGTCCATGGGTCCCACCCTCGTGACATAACGTGCCAGACTTCGGACGCTGGCCGCCCCGGGAGCCGCTGCCACAGCCAGACTCGGACGCTGGCCGCCCCAGGAGCCGCTGCCAGCGATGCGGCCGAACAGGGCCGAGCCGCCCCAGCGCTCCGGCGCGGATGCGGGAAACTCGCGATGCTCGTGGTGCTCGATCGGCCAGCGCGACTGGAGCGCGGAGCCGGTGGCCCAGTCCTCGGCCAGGAAGGTGCCGCCGCCGTACGCCGAGTGGTAGCCCAGCGCGCGGGCGAGGTGGACTGCCTGATCCTGGCCGCTCCGGTCGCGCCAGCATTCCTGGAGCGTGACGACGTCGGGGGCGAGCGTCTCGAGCGTGCGGATCAGCGCGGCCTCGCGCTCCTGCCAGGGCCCGAAGCGCCCCCAGACGTTCCACGTCATCACGCGCAGGGTCGTGGTGATCAGCTCGCCGTACGGCCGCTCCGGGGAGACCGCGCCGCTCATGCGGAAGCGCGGGATCAGGCGGTCACGGCAGCGTGAAGGCGACCACGTGATCGCCCATCTTCGAGCGCAGCGTGGCGTGGCCGCCCGCCGCGATGACCACGAACTGCTTCCGGTCGGGGGCGAGCTGGTAGGTCATCGGCGTGGCCTGTGCGCTCGCGGGCAGCTCGGCGCTCCACAGCTCGCGGCCGGTCTCGACGTCGAAGGCGCGCAGGCGCGGATCCAGCGCGGCCGCGATGAACACGAGGCCGCCGGCGGTGGTCGCCGCGCCGCCGAAGTTCGGCGAGCCCCATCCGGCCGCGCCGGGAGTTCCGGCGAGCTGCGGGACCATGCCCAGCGGCACCTCCCAGCGCACGGCGCCGCGGGCGAGATCCACCGCGGCCAGCGTGCCCCACGGCGGCGGATTGCACGGGCCCGAGGGCGAGAGCAACGGCTCGCGATACATCGCGTACGGGGTGCCGAGCTGCGGCGCGAACTCGCCGAGCATTCCATTGGCACGCGCATTCTGCCGCATCTGCTGGTATTCGGCCCGCGGGATGAGGCGGACCATGAAGGCGAGCCGCGTGGTGTTCACGATGACGAGCCCGCGGACCGGGTCGTGGGAGAGGCTTCCCCAGTGCATGCCGCCGCCGAAGCCGGGAAAGGCGACGGTGCCTTCGAGGCTCGGCGGGGTGAAGATACCCTCCGACCGGAAGCCGGCGACGCGGCGTCGGCAGGATTCCCGGTCGGCCGGCGTCGCGCCCCACACGTCGTCGGCGGTGAGGCGCTGCGGGACGAGTGGGGCCGGCCGGACCGGGAACGGCTGGGTGGGCGAGGCCTCCTCGCCCGGAACCGTGCTGCGCGGCACCGGCCGCTCCTCGACCGGGAACAGCGGCGTCCCGGTTCGGCGGTCGAGCACGAACAGGTGCCCCATCTTGGTGGCCACCACCACCGCGGGCACCGCTTCGCCGTTCCGGGTGAGCGTCAGCAGCGCGGGCTGGGCGGGGACATCGTAGTCCCACAGGTCGTGGTGGACGACCTGGAAGTGCCAGACGAGCTTGCCCGTTTCCGCGCGCAGCGCGACCACCGCGTTCGCGTAGAGGTTGGCGCCGAGGCGCTCACCGCCGTAGTGGTCGGGGCTCGGGCTGCTGGTCGGCACGAACACGAGGCCGCGCTCGGCGTCGATCGAGATCGGCGGCCAGGCGTTGGCCGCGCCGGTGAGGCGCCAGCTCTCGCTGCGCCAGGTGGCGGCCGCGGTGTCGGCTCCGTCGGTCGGGATGGGATCCCAGGTCCAGCGGAGCGCGCCGGTCCGGGCGTCGTACGCGCGCACCACGCCCCGGGGCAGATCGGTCACGATGTTGTCGCCGATCGACGAGCCCACCACGATCAGCGAGCCGACGACGGCGGGCGGCGAGGTCACCTGGTAGCAGCACCGCATGTAGCTGTTCGGCCGCAGCCCTTGGGTCAGGTCGATCTGGCCGTCCCGCCCGAAGTCGGTGCAGGGCGCGCCACGGGCCGCGTCGAGGGCGATGAGCCGGGCGTCGATCGTGGCCACGTAGATGCGGCGGCGGCACGGCTCCCCGGCGGCGCGGTCGGGGTCGAGCCACGTCGAGACGCCGCGCGAGGTCACCAGCGCGTAGGTCCGCTCCCGATCGACGCGGGGATCGTAGACCCAGCGCTCGGCTCCGGTCTCCGGATCCAGCGCGATCACGCGGTTGAAGGGCGTGCTCAGGAACAGCGTGCGGTCCACCATGATCGGCGTGGCCTCGAAGGCCGACTTCTGGCGCGCCGGGCTCCGATCGTCGGCCTCGCCGGTCCGGTAGGTCCACGCCACCCGGAGGCGGCCGACATTCCCGCGGTCGATCTGGCTCAGGGGCGAGTAGCGCCCCCCGCCCGCGTCGTTGCCGTAGGCCGGCCAGTTCCCGTGGGGCTCCCGATCGCCGCGCAGGGCGGCGAGACAGCCCAGGCACAGCAGCGCGAGCACGCCGACCGTGCATCGGGTGACGAAGCGCCTCATCGCGAGGACAGCGCTTTAAGCACCTGCTCCTTCGACATGTCGAGGGTGTTCATGGACGGGACCTCCTTCCCGAGCAGCATGGGGGCCGGCGATGCCGCTGTCCAATGCATATCGCGTATCCCATCGATCAGCTTTTGTGATTCCACCCGTGTAGATCGAGGGCTGGATTTGAACCAGCGACCTTTTCTTTTTGAGACTGCCGGTCGGTCAACTCCTCGGGCGAACGAGGTCCGCCTGCTCCGGACGGCCACGGACGAGGCCCTGTCGTGACAATCCTGGTGACAACCGTAAACCCGCGCGGCCGCAAGTGCGTGTGCCGCCGACTCGTCCGGCAGCGCGGCCGCAGGAGAGCTACCTCGCGTTCAGCTCGTGCTGGGCAACCGCAACGTCAGGAAGGTGCTGTACGACCGAGCCGACCTCGACCGGCTTGTCGACCTGAGTCGGATCGCCTGAAAAGCGGCACTGCCCTTCGCTCCTACTGAGACTGAGATAGTGGCAATGGTCGAGCGGGGCGATTTTGCAAGTCACCTACCCCCCAACCCCCCAAAAATCGGCTCGATCGCACCGCGTGGGAAGCACTTCAGCCACAAGAACAAAAAATTGAGACCCCTCGCACTGGGACGCCCAGCGGGCCGGCGCACGCCAATTCAAGATCGGCGCGCATCGCGGGAGCAGGGGGGGCGTGGCCAGATGAAGTCGAGCCCTGAAGACTCGGCTGTTTCTACCCGTCCTTGACCCCTGCCAGTCGGCAGAATACCCTCGTGCCACATATCCGACCGTTCCACGGCTTCGACTCGCTGGGAGGCCTCGTTATGCAGTGTCCCCGGTGCCAGCAGGAGAACCCCACCAGCCACAAGTTCTGCCGGGAGTGCGGCACGCCCCTCGCGCGCCTCGAAGCCGGTGCCCAGCCAGCGCTGTCATATGCGGAGGTGCAGCATTCCCTGACCGAGGCCCTGGAACAGCAGACCGCGACGAGCGAGATCCTCCGGGTCATCAGCAGCTCACCGAGCAACATCCAACCCGTGTTCGATGCCATCGCGGCGAATGCGGCTCGGCTGTGTGACGCCGTCAACGGGCTCGTGATTCGCTTCGATGGACAGCTCTTGCACCTTGCGGCGCACCACAACGTCGATCCAGAGCGACTGGCTGCGGTGAGGCAGGCGTATCCGCGACCTCCGAGCCGCGGGGCCTTAAGCGGACGCTCGATCTTGACGTGTGCGGTCGTCCACGTACCAGACGTCAGCAAGGATCCCGAGTACACGCTTCCGGCGGCCACGACGATCGGCTATCGCAGCGTTCTCGCCGTACCGATGATCCATGAAGGCGTCGCCCGCGGGACCATCCTCGTAGCCCGCGACGTCGTGGCACCGTTCTCCGACACGCACATCGCATTGATCCAGACCTTCGCCGACCAGGCCATGATCGCCATCGAGAACGCGCGCCTGTTCAACGAGACGAAGGAGGCGCTGGATCACCAGACTGCGACGAGTGAGATCCTCCGCGTGATCTCCAGTTCCCCGACCGATGTCCAGCCCGTCTTCGACGTCATCGTCGAACGGGCGGTGCGTCTCTGCGGCGCGCGCTTCGGCCGAGTGTACCGCTACGACGGCGACGTGATCCATATGGTCGCAGGCTACGGGCTCGGTGCCGCCGGTCTGCGCGAGGTCCAGCGCGTCTTTCCGCGGCCGGCGAGCGACGACACGATCGTGGGCCGGGTCATCCTGACTCGACAGCCGGCCTTGATACGGGACATTGAGCGCGAGGAAAGAGTGCCCGCTTTGTCCCGGCGGATGATCGAGGCGCTCGAGACCCGGAGCCAGGTCACGATCCCGATGCTGCGGACGAGGGAGCCGATCGGAGCGATAACCCTCGGGTGGGCCGAGCCCGAGGCCTTCGACGAACAGCAGATCGCGCTCCTCCAGACCTTCGCCGATCAGGCGGTGATCGCCATCGAGAACGTGCGCCTATTCAAGGAGCTCGAGGCCAAGAACAGGGACCTGACCGAGACGCTGGACCAGCAAACCGCGACGAGCGACATCCTCCGCGTCATCAGCCAGTCCCCAACTGACGTTCAGCCCGTCTTCGAGGCGATCGCCGAGAGCGCGGTACGTCTATGCGGCGCCGACTACGGTAACACTATCAAGCTCGAACAGAATGTGATCCATCTCGTCGCCCAGTACGGCCAGACGGCCGAGTGGCGCGAGCAGGCCGCGCGAGTCTTTCCGCATCCTCTGACGAGCGAGGTGATCGGTGGGGGAGCGATGCTCGATCGCGAAGTCCTGCATGTAGAAGACATAGAGAGCGACACACGATTCCCGACCAGTCAGACGCTGGCTCGAATCATGGGATACCGCGCGGGACTGGCCGTTCCGATGCTTCGAGACAGCAGGCCGGTCGGGGCCATCGTGGTCTTTCGCCAGGAGAGACGGCGCTTCACGGACTCGGAGATCCAACTCCTCAAGACTTTCGCCGATCAGGCCGTCATCGCCATCGAGAACGCGGGATCTGATCGAAGCCCTCGAGCAGCAGACCGCGACTGCCGAGATCCTGAGGGTCATCAGTACTTCACCGACGGATCTCCAACCAGTGCTGGATACGGTGGTCAAGAGCGCCGCGCGCTTCTGCGGAGCCTACGACGCTAGCATGTTCCGTCTTGACACGGAAACCCTGAGGGTGGCCGCCCATCACGGTCCGATCCCCCATCCCGTGGGCCGCCTCATTCCAGTCATACGGGGGACCATCTCGGGGCGCGCGGTGCTCGAGCGGCGGGCTATTCACGTGACTGATATTCAGGCCGAGGTGGAGGGCTTTCCCGAAGGCCAAGCCTTGGCTCATGAGCATGGCTGGCGAACGATACTGAGCGTTCCACTGCTGCGGGAGGGAGCGTCGATGGGCACGATAGTGCTCCGGCGCGCCGAGATGAACCCGTTCACGGACAAACAGATCGCTTTGCTCCAGACCTTCGCCGATCAGGCAGTCATCGCCATTGAGAACGTCCGGCTGTTCACGGAGCTCCAGGAAAAGAACCGAGCCCTCACCGCTGCTCATGCGCAGGTCACCGAGGCGCTGGAGCAGCAGACGGCGACGAGCGAGATCCTGCGCGTGATCAGCCATTCGCCGACCGACGTCCAGCCAGTCTTCGACGCGATTGCCGAAAGCTCGGTGCGATTGTGCAGCGCTGACTACGGAAGTGCCTGCGGGCTCGAGGGGGATATGATTCACCTCGTCGCTCAGCACGGCCAAACAACTCACTGGCTCGAAACGGCCGCCCGGCTCTTCCCGCACCCACTGAACAGGGACTTGATCGCCGGTTGGGCGATGCTGGATCGCGACGTCGTGCACGTGGAAGACATGCAGAACGATGCGCGATTCCCGGCAAGCCAGGCTCTGGCCCGAACCATGGGGTACCGCACGGCGCTGAGCGTCCCGATGCTTCGAGACAGCGGGCCTGCGGGCGCCATCGTGGTCTTTCGTCAGGAGGATAGGCGCTTCACAGACGCGGAGATCGCACTGCTTCGCACCTTCGCCGACCAGGCCGTCATCGCGATCGAGAACGTGCGCCTCTTCAAGGAACTCCAGGAGAAGAACCGCGCACTGACCGACGCCCACGCGCAGGTCACTGAGTCGTTGGAGCAGCAGACCGCCACGGGCGAGATCCTGCGGGTCATCAGCCGATCCCAGACCGACGTGCAGCCGGTCTTCGACACGATCGTCAGAAGCGCCGTGAGGTTGTGCGACGGACTCTTCAGCGCGCTCTATCAGTTCGACGGCGAGTTGCTCCACCGTGTCGCCCAGCACAACTACACCCCCGAAGCCCTCGAGGCATCGGATCGTGTATTCCCGGCGCGTCCAACGCGGGACCTCGGGGCAGGGCGGGCGATCCTCGAGCGCGCGCTTGTCCACATGCCGGATGTCGAGGTGGATCCGGAGCACCAGCATCAAGCCCTGTCGCGCGCGATCGGCGCTCGAAGCAGCCTCTGGGTACCAATGCTGCGGGAAGGCGCTCCCATCGGCGTTATCACGGTGGCGCGTGCCGAGCCCGGGCCGTTCTCCGACAACGAGATCGAGCTGCTGAAGACGTTCGCCGACCAAGCGGTCATCGCCGTCGAGAACGTGCGCCTGTTCAAGGAACTGCAGGCGCGAACGGCCGAGTTGACTCGATCGGTCGGGGAGCTCACCGCGCTGGGCGAGGTCAGTCAGGCCCTGAGCTCGACGCTCGATGTCGAAGCCGTGCTCAACACAATCGTCTCTCGCGCCAGCCAGATGGCCGGTGCCGCTGGCTGCTCGATCTACGAATATGACGAGGCGGCCGAGCAGTTCGAGCTGCGAGCGACCCACAACTACGATGCGGCGTTTGTCGAGGCCCTCCGGGCCGCGCCCCTTCGGAAGGGCGAAGGGCTCATGGGGCGGGCGGCCGAGATGCGCGAGCCTATCCAGATTCCCGACATCACCGAGCCCGGGGCCTACCAGAGCAGCGTCCGGGACACGCTCATCCGGTTCGGTTACCGCGCACTCCTCTCCGTGCCCCTGCTCCGCGAGGACCACATCATCGGCAGCCTATCCTTCAACCGGAAGGCGCCCGGCGAGTTTCCGCCGGAGGTCGTGGACGTCCTGAAGACGTTCGCCACCCAGTCGGCCCTGGCCATCCAGAACGCCCGTCTCTTCCGTGAGATCGCCGACAAGAGCGCCCAGCTCGAGGCGGCCAGCCGTCACAAGTCGGAGTTCCTGGCCAATATGTCCCACGAGCTCCGTACGCCGCTGAACGCCATCATCGGGTTTTCGGAAGTGCTGGCCCAGGGGATGTTCGGGGATATCAATGAAAAGCAGACCGAATACCTGCAGGACATCTTGGAGTCGGGACGGCATCTCTTGTCCCTCATCAACGACATCCTCGACCTGTCGAAGATCGAGGCCGGGCGGATGGAGCTGGAACTGACCAACTTCAACGTCCCGCAGGCGATCCAGAATGCGTCCATTCTCGTGCGCGAGCGCGCAATCCGCCGGGGGATCGCCCTCCATGAGCTGATCGAGGAAGGGGTCGGTGACATCCGAGGCGACGAGCGCAAGGTCAAGCAGGTGCTATTGAATCTCCTCTCGAACGCGATCAAATTCACCCCCGAGGGCGGCCGGATCGAGGTGCGAGCCGCGCCGGCGGATGGGACGGTCGAGGTCTCTGTAATGGACACCGGGGTAGGGATCGCGCCTGAGGATCAAGCGGCCGTCTTCGAGGAGTTCCGGCAGGTGGGAATGGCCGACAAGAAGGCGGAGGGCACCGGGCTCGGGCTGGCCCTTTCCCGCAAGTTCGTCGAGCTTCATGGCGGCAAGATCTGGGTGCAGAGCGAGGTTGGCCGCGGCTCGACCTTCACCTTCACGCTCCCGGTGAGCCCAAGGCCGGCGAACTAGTCCCGATCGTCACGGACAACGATAAGAACCGGAAGCTCGTCCGGGACGTGTTCGTTCAAGGGGTATGAGGTCATCGAGACCGAGACGGGAGAAGAGGGCGTCCGCCTGGCTCGAGAGCAGGGTCCGAGCCTGGTCCTGATGGACATTCGCCTGCCCGGGATTGACGGGGTCGAAGCGCTCCGACGGCTCCGAGCCGAGGGGACCACGCGAGAGATCCCCGTTGTCGCGGCCGTCGCGCAGCTCCGGCCCCGCGCCGAGCTCTCGTGATCCGTGTTCGGCACGTCGTCGTGGTACGCCTTCCGAAAGGCCTGGGAGGCCGCGGTGAAGGCCGCCAAGGTGCCGGACTTCCACTTTCACGACCTACGCCATACCTTCGCCTCCTGGGCCATCCAGCGGGGCGCCACCCTGCCCGAGCTGAAGGATCTTCTGGGCCACAGCTCCCTGGCGATGGTGATGCGGTATGCCCACCTGAGTCCGGAGCACCTACGCTCGGCCGTCTCACGCCTCGAGGGCATGCTCACGCCGGCAGATCCAGCCGTACCTGAGATCGACCTCGTTCCTGAGCACGCCGCGAATCACTCAAGCGATCACACATAAGCAGCATCGGCCACCTGCGATGCTCTGCAAGTGGCCGATGTGATTGGTGGGCCGTCAAGGACTCGAACCTTGGACCACCCCGTCCGCAAGTGCGTGACTTCGGTCATTCTGAACCAGCACAACTGACCAGCACCAAACGGAACGCAAGATCAACCGAGGTCTCCATGGTGGAGCCCGAGGTGTTGTTCACCTCCATCAAGGACCTCCGTCGTACGCGCCGCGGTCGACGACTCCACGCCGTCCGTCCGCATGTCGTCAGCGTTGGGCCCGCCGCTTTGCCAGGAATCGTGCGTGATCAAACGACTCGGCCGCCTGCCCAGGCAAGCCAAGGCGTTCGTAGATGTCGCCGAGTAGAACGTGGAAGGTCGCTTCGTTAGGATCCCTCTGCAGCGCCAGCATCAACCTCAGGCGTGAGTCCACGAGAAGTCCATGATTCGCCAAGTACGCCGTCTGAACTACGACGAGGGTATTCGGTGAGAGCATGGGCCCGGCGTCCGCCGCAAGTTCCGCGAGGTCCCGCCGGATGGTCTCGGCTCGCACTGGATCCACCACCTCGAACCATACCTCTTGAGGTGATTCGCCCTCAGTGGTTACCCGAAGGCGGTAGTGCACACCGGCCGTCAGGGGCGCCGCCTCCGGCGGGTACGTGAAGGTCATCTCTGCCAGATCTTTACGCTCGAACACAAGACCAGACGGACCGATGACGCGGATCGTGTAGCGCGAGGTCCACCGCCCAACCCACTGGAACACGACAGAATCCGGCAAGACTGACCCGTTGCGTGGTGTCACGATGACCGGCGGGCTAGCGTGTCCGCGCGTACCCAGCGTCGCCTGCGTCCCGTCATTCGACACCTTTAGGAGTGCCTTAACGCTCTCTTCCAGCAGGATCCATCCTCGGGCGAGTTTGTTCTGGTCAGCGGTTAGGCCCAGGGCTGGGACTTCAAAAGGCGAATTCGCTGCGGCGACCTTGACAGTCCCGCGACGGCCAGCGAGCAGAATCACGACCGTAGCGTCCCGGCTGGTGCGAACGGTATCGCCCGCTTCCAACGTCAGCAGTGGCCCAGCCGGTCGCCAGCCCGGGAGGCTCGCGCGTTTCACCTCCGCCTGGCCTTCTCTGAGGTCAATCTCGGTGATCACTCCGGCTGGCTCGGTGGCCTGAGCCGTCGACGGACCTGCAATGACTTCGGCCCCGACAACGTCCATCATAAACAGCCCCGCGACCACGTTCACCTTGACGCCCATGATGCCCTCTCCTGCTCGCTCGTCTCGCTTCTGTTCAGGCCCATAGGCACAGGCTGCCCGGGGCGGAATCCGTAACCCTGATCCGCTACCACGGAACCCCCGTGAGTCCGAACGCGGCCCAGGCAAAGGGATGCGCAAACTCCTGCCGTATCGTGCGCTGCGCCTCGCGCAGAGCCTCCGCCGGCCCCTGCGTATCCAGGTGCTTGTAGAAGTCCCTCATCAACCAGTAGCTGGCTTGATCGTCGACCTTCCAAAGCGTCGTCACGACCGCCGGCGTCCCCGCGTACAGAAACGCGCGCTGGAGACCCACTAACTCATCCCCGGTCGACAGCTTCCCGAGGCCGGTCTCGCAGGCCGAGAGCACCACGAGGCGGGCGTGCAGATCGAGCCCGAAGATCTCCCTCACTTCCAATCGGCCGTCGTCCGGGGGCTCTGGAACCAGGAGGAGAGCCGATGCGAGCGGGTCCGTCGCGCTGAGCTCGGCGTGCGTGGCAAAGTGCAGAAGCCCCATTTGTCCGCCCAAAGCCTTGACCTGGCGCTCTGTGGCTTGCTTCCCGATCAAAACTGTCGCTGTCGGATTCCGGTCCCCGATGCTTCTTGCCTCGAGCTCGGCATAGCGGAGGTTGAGCGCTGGGCCGAGATCGGGGTTGCCCACTGCAAGGACGCCCGAACTCGCCCCCTCAGGCTTCCCAAGAAGGTACTTGAGCACGCTGGCGCTCGGCAGCGTCGCCACCGTATATTCCTCGACGAGCCAACGGCCTACAGGGCTCTGGAGCGCTGCGAACGGAAGGTAGTGAAGAACATCATGAGGCACAACAAGGAGCCGATCCCCGTGGATATAGGGGCGGGCTTTTGCAATCAGCACCGCGTACAGTGCCCGGGCTTGGTCTTCGATCTGTCCGATTGGCGCACGTTCTGCGATCGCAGCACGATAGTCGGCGACGAGCCTGCGGACCTCGGCCCTGCCCGTCGGTAGCTGGACCGCGTTCTCGCCTGCTCGGTCAATGATCCAGACGACGGAGTCGCGCCCCGTTACAAAGTATTCTAGTAGTGTGGCCCCCTCCGGAAGCAATGCCTGTACCTCTTGAACGCTGACGGGCTCCACGACCATCAGCGAAGCCTGCTCTGAACTTTCTCTTCTCACCCGGTCGAGAAACTCCCGATAGGAGCGTTCCGCCGCGTCCATTTGCTGGCGCGCCCTCGCTCGATCCTTCGGCTCGGTCGCGCTCTGCACAAACACCTGCGCCTCGACTACGCGCGCACGAACGCCAGCCTCCTCTTCCATCAATGCACGGGTCTTGCCCTTGGACAGGGCCGTCTGGTTTCCCAAGAGATCCAAGAACGCCCGCGCGCGCGCTCGCTCAGAATACGCAAATGCGTCATCCACTCGTCCGATGGATAGCGCTGAATGCACGGCTCCCTGGTAAATGACCTGCTTGTCCTCGACAAAGGCAGCTGGGAACCCCGGGTCTTGCAGTTGCTGTCGCAGATCCTCTACTAGAGCCATGGATTGGCGATAGGCAGTGAGCGATTCATCTTGGCGGCCTAGTCGGTCATAGCTTTGTCCCATCGCTGCGTAGATCCAGGGCAACGTGGGAACCCGAGCTACGCGAATGGCAAGAGGCAGCGCCTGTTCGTAATACGATAGCGCGCGGACGTAGTCCCTTCGCGCGACGGAGACGGATCCCAGCGCAAGGAGCACATCAGCTTCGGTTTCCTTGACTCCGAGAGCTCTAGTAATCTCGAGAGCCTGGGTCAGAGCAGTGTCAGCCTCGCGAAGGCGTCCCAGGCGATCGTAAGATTGACCGAGCAGACGCAAGCTCAATCCTTCCCACCAGCGGACATCTCTTTTGAGTTGGTCATAGCTGCTGTCTCTCACGGACAGGGAGGCTCGAAACCTCTGATAGTGCGTGAGAGCAAGATTGGCCCGTTGGGCAGCCGCACCAAAATCGCCCTCTGAGAAGTCCACCCACCCTTCGCTTCGAGAAAAGTGACCCGACCACATCACTGCGGAGATATCCCGTAACGCCTCAGTTCGGCGAAGCCCTAGTTGATAAACACGCCTAGCTTCCCCTCGATCTCTCACGCCAAGGTAGTTGTCGCCGAGAGCCACATAGTTGAGTAGCTGACTGTCGAGCACTTCGCGTGTGAGACGTTGTCGGGTTAGCAGTGCCGCCGCTTGCACCCCGTGGTCGACCCCCTTCTGATAGGCACCGAGACGGAGCGAAGCGAATGAAGCGGCGGTATGAGCTTTTGCAGCTTCCAGAGTGTGCCCTCGGCGCTGGAGATCTGCGGCCTGTTGCTCGTAGTAAGCGAGCGCCTCGCGTATCTCCCCACGCGCGATCGCTCCTGCGATATCGGCCCACTCGAATCCGTAGTGCGTCCCCCCACGTGAGGAGGTCCCTGTCGCACAACCCGCCAGCAGCAGTACGGAAACCAGGAGCGGGAGCGCGACGAGGTATCTGTATCCAGACCAGACCAGTGCGCCGGAAGTGAAACCAAATGGGGCCAGGAGAGCAAGACATCGAGACTCCGTGATCGAGCCAGTTGTCTGAGGTTCGGGCAACCGACACGGGGTCATGAGTTCCTCCCAGCTATGAGGATTTGCTTTGACTGGTCCGCATCCTGTCCTGGAAGACACACCTCGGACAGGTCGCGTGTCTTGACTGGTGCCCAAGTGGGTCGGACTTGACGAGAACCCGAGTGAACCGTTCGCGCTGAAGCAGTCGGCGTCCAGCCCGCCAAAGGTGCCGGGAGTCGTCCCGCACGGGCACCGGAGGACGAGAGGAAGCAGCTCAGAATGGGGACCGCGGGCCATCGACCCC
>WNFD01004669.1_pt1 | contig 13730 bp, 12 predicted proteins | sample 5400491 | NCBI WGS metagenome assembly WNFD01 (sample SAMN13153343, study PRJNA577476) | soil metagenome | isolation source: 120 cm saprolite under Douglas fir tree site 2 hole 2 replicate 2 | place: USA:California | collected 2015-04-18
TGACGATCGTGCTTGCCGTTGCGACGGTGCGCGGCTGGCGGCCGGCGGGGCTCGGCGCGGTCGCCGGCCTTGTGCTGCTGGCGTTGATTGTCGTGGTGCTTGGGCCGCTGCTCAACCTAGTCCCGCTGCATCTCTTGCAGTTCGCGATCGGGGTTCTGCTGCTGCTGTTCGGCATGCGCTGGTTGCGCAAGGCGATCCTTCGCGCGGCGGGAATCATCCCGCTGCGTGATGAAAGTCGTGCCTTCGCGATCGAAACAGCGGAACTGCACGAGCAGGCGCGGCGGCAGGAGGCTCGGCTCGATTGGCTCGCCGCGCTCACGAGCTTCAAGGCCGTCCTGCTCGAGGGCCTGGAAGTCGCGTTCATCGTGATCGCGGTCAGCGCGGCCGGGGGATTGTTGATCCCGGCGAGCGCCGGGGCGCTGGCGGCCTGCCTGTTGGTCGCCGGGGTGGGGTTTGTCGTCCACCGTCCGCTGGCGCGCATCCCGGAAAACACGCTGAAATTCGCCGTCGGCGTGATGCTGTCCGCCTTCGGGATGTTTTGGACCGGTGAGGGCCTCGGCGTGGCGTGGCCGGGCGCCGATCTGGCGATCGTGGCATTTGCTGCGTTGTTCCTCGCGCTCGGGTTGGCAGCCGCCGCAATGTTGCGCCGACCAAGCACGGCGGAGGCCCTGCCATGAACGCATTGAAAGCAGTCTTTCGCGAGGTGGCGGGGCTGTTTGTCGAGGATGGGTCACTCGCCCTGGAGATCGTCGCAGTCGTCATGCTGGCGGGGGGTTTTGCGCGCCTCCTTCCAGACAACCCTTCGGTGGCGGGCGGCATCCTGTTGTTTGGCTGTCTCGGAGTGCTTGGCGCCAACGTGGCGAGAGCGGCCCGGCGCTGAGTGCATTGCGTCTTCCGGGGTGCCGGCAGTTGCGCTATCCCTTGGTGAGGATTGCCCAAAGGGATCGCCACGATGAGCCGCACCGTCGCCCGCCTCTTGGCGGAAAGCCTCGAAGCGCATGATGTCGACCAGATCTACTGCGTCCCCGGCGAGAGCTATATCGGGCTGACCAGCGCGCTGATCGAACGCAACTCGATCCGCGTCATCGTCTGCCGCCACGAGGGCGGCGCCGGCTACATGGCGGTCGCCGACGGAAGGCTGCGCGACCGCGCCGGCGTCGCGATGGTGTCGCGCGGGCCCGGACTGTCGAACGCGATGGTGTCGCTGCACTCGGCCTATCACGACGCGACGCCGGTGGTGATGCTGGTCGGCCAGGTCGAGCGCGCCGATTTCGGGCGCCTCGGCCTGCAGGAGCAGAATTATTCGCGGCTCTTGTCGGATGTGACGAAGGAGGTCATCGAGGTCAACGAGCCGGAACAGGCCTCCGAAGCCATCGCCCGCGCCTTTCATCTCGCGGAAAGCGGCACGCCTGGCCCGGTCGCGGTCATCCTTCCCGAGGACATTTTCGACGATGAGACCGCGGCTGAGCTCGATCCGCCGCGGCCGCGGGTCGTCGCCGGCCCGCGCGCCGAGGATCTCGATCGCCTGGTGGAGATGCTGGCCCTGGCCGAGCGGCCGCTGGTACTGGTCGGCGGCGCGATGCTGGCCGATGCGGTGCACGACAAGGCGGCATTCTCCGACCTCAACCGGCTCGCCGAGGAATGGGTGTTGCCGATCAGCCCGACCCACCGCCGGCCTCAGCTCTTCGACGCGACCCATCCGAATTTCGGCGGCTATATGGGGATCCGGGTTCCGCCGGCGCTGATCGGCGAGATGAAAAAGGCCGATCTGATGGTGGCGCTCGGCGAACGGATGACCGATACGGTCAGCCAATCCTACAGCTTCCCCAAGGCGCCGACGCCGCAGCTACCCTTTGTCCATGTCTGGCCCGACCCCAACGAGGTCGGCCGGGTGTGGCGCCCCGATCTCGGCATGCCGTGCGACCCGCACGAGGTCGTGAAGGCGCTGCTACGGCGGGGCGCGCCAGGCGACGCAAAAAAGCGCCAGTCCTGGGTCGCCGGGCTGCATGCGATCCATCGCCAGCTCCTCGCCAAGGAATGGGAGCCGACCGGCGACGGGATCAACTTCGCGGCGATCGTCTGCGAGGTCGACAAGCACCTCGCGCCCGATGCGACGGTGACGACCGACGCCGGCAATTTCGGCAGCTTTGTCCACCGCTATATCGGGTTCCGGCAGAGCCAGGTGTTTCTTTCCTCGGTGGTCGGCGCGATGGGCTCCGGCATGCCGATGGCGGTGGCCGCCGCGTTGCGCCGGCCGGGGACGCAGGTCGTGGCGTTTGTCGGCGACGGCGGTGCGCTTATGACCGGCAGCGAGATCGCCACCGCCCTTCAGTACGGCGCCAACCCGATCATGATCATCTCGGACAATGCGATGTACGGCACGATCGGGATGCATTCCTATGTGCGCTATCCCGAGCGGCCGTTCATGGCGGGGACCCGCCTCACCAACCCCGATTTCGCCGCCTGGGCCCGCTCCTTCGGCGCCGAGGGGATCACGATCAAGCACGAATCCGACATCGCCGGCGGCATCGCCCGCGCCTTCGCGGTCAAGACCCGCCCGGTCGTCGTGCATTGCCTTACGTCGGCGATCCAGATGAGCGCCTGGCGCCGCTACACGCGGTCGGAGACATTGCCTTAGCGCGCTGTCTCCCAAGCGTGAAACAGTTGCTTTTGCCCTATCCCCTTGGCCGGGCTTGACCCGGGCCATCCACGTCTCATTGCCGACAAAGACGTGGACCCGCGGGGCAAGCCCGCGGGAGGGGTAATATTTGCTAGCGCCTTAATCTGATTGGCGCAGGTGCTACTCTGCCGCAGCGCGCGCCGTCGCGGCGGTCGCGAAATAGCGGCGGTCGCTGGCGCGCTGGTTCTCGTAGATCGAGCCCTGATATTCGGCCGGCGGCAGCGGGAGGCGCACCGGCACCGGTGCGAGGCGTGGCTCGATGGTCGGATCGCCGGCGAGCAGCAGCGCGTTGAACTTGTCGATGCCCCCGGCAAAGCCCAAGAGCGGCCAGGCATCCGCGGCGCGGTATTGGTAGAGCAGGAAGCGGCGCTCGCGCCCCGAGAAATTGGTCGCCGAGCCGTGCACCGCGCGGACATGGTGCACCGTCACCGAGCCGGCCTTGCCGAGGCACGGCCGAGCGCGCGACAGGTCGAGATTGCACCGCGCCGGGTCGATCGCGCCGCAAAACCGGCCATCCGGCCCGTGATGGTCCCGAACCGGGCCCTTATGGCTGCCCGGGACCACCAGCATCGGGCCGTTCTTGCTGTCGCAATCGTCGAGCATGATCCCGACCGCGGCGAGATCGTCGTTGGTATGCGGATAGAACGCCCAATCCTGGTGCCATTCGACCGGCGCCCCAAACCCCGCCGATTTCATGTTGAGCTTGCCGGTGTCGAAACGCACGCTGCCCCACAGATCCTTGAGGATCGCGACGACCGTTTCGTTGCGGCTGGCGCGGAAATAGGCCGGGTCGTGGAGGTGCGGCGTCTTCAGCCGGCGCACCCGCGGTTCCGCGGCCGAATGCGAGTCTTCGAGGTCATAAATCTCGTCGTTGAGGCTGACCATTGCCGCGCGATCGACGAACCCCTCGGTTACCCGGCGCAGTTCGTCGATCTCGGCCGGCGAAAACACATCGGGGACGACGATGACGCCGTCGCGGTCATAGGCGGCGCGTTGTGCGTCGCAGAGCATGGTCATCAGCCTCTCAACCTTGCAGGATCGGCTCGCCGCGGATGTATTTGCCGCGGCAGAACATCAGCGTCGGCTTGTCGGTATAGGCGAAGCGCTCGACATGGCCGATGAAGATGATGTGGTCGCCGCCGTAATGGCGGAACTCGTTGCGGCATTCGAAATGCGCCGCCGCGCCGGTGATGATCGGGGCGCCGATCTCGGTGATGATGTGGTCGACATCGACGAACTTGTCGTCGCTCTGCTTGGCGAACTTGTTCGACAGTTCGATCTGGTCGTAGGCCAGGATGTTGACGACGAAATGCCCGCCCTCCTGGAAGGCCGGCAGGCTCTGCGCGTAGAGCGAGCTGCTCCACAGCACCAGCGGCGGGTTCAGCGACACCGAGGTGAAGGAGTTCGCCGTCATCCCGTGGAGTTTGCCGTCGCGGCTGCGCGTCGTGACGATGGTCACCCCGGTGGCGAACGCGCCGAGCGCGCTGCGCAGTTCGCGCACGTTGAAGCCCTCGGCCGAGGTGCTGTGCACGTCAGCCTGATGGCTGCCCGGAATATCCTGTGACACGGTCTTTCCTCGACTTCGCGTTTTAGAGCGACGCGTCCGGCGACAGGCCGAGCGCGACTCGCCCGTACATCGCGCCGTTGATGTCCCAGTTGAGGACATAATGTGCGTTGGCGGCGTGCACGTCGCGGAAGGCGCGCTGCAACGGATTTCGTGCATAAATCGCGCCGCCGCCGGTCGCCTGGAACAAGACGTCGACCGCCCGGGTACACAGGGTCGCGGCGTAGGCGCCGTCGCGCCGATAGGAAGCGCGGTGATCGATACTCGGCACGCCGCCATCGGCGACAATCCGCTCGGCCTCATCGCAATCGCTGAGCATGACCGCCTGCGCGGCATGGGTGATCGCCGCCGCCTCGGCGAGGTGCACCTGAAGTGTGACGAAATCGGCCAGGTTGCGGCCGGTATAGTAGCTGGTGCGAGTGCGCGTCGTCTCGGTGAAGTACTCGATCGCGCCCTGGGCGATACCGAGCGACACCCCGGCGATGCAGAAGGCAAAGAGGCTGACCGCCGGCAGCTGGTAGAGGATCGATTGATTGACCGCGCTGCCCGGGTTCGGTCCGCCGGTGATCTGGGCGACCGCGAGACTGCGGTAGTCGGGGACGAACACGTCCTCGGCCGCGACATCCTTACTGCCGGTGCCGGCCAGCCCGATCACGTGCCAGGTGTCGATGATCGTGTAATCGCTCGCCGGCACCAGAAAGATGCGCGGCTCGCTGGTCCCCGCCTCTTCGTCATTGACGATCGCACCGAACAGGTTCCACGCGGCGGCGTCGATACCGCTCGAGAACGGCCAGCGTCCGGTCAGGCGATAGCCGCCGTCGACGCGCTTGGCGCGGCCGCGCGGGAAGATCAGCGCCGAGCCGATCAGATTATCCGGGGACTGGCCCCAGATCTCGTCCTGCGCCTCGGGCGGCCACATGCCCAAGAGCCAATGATGCGCGGCGAGATTGGCCAGCACCCAGGCAGTCGAGCCGCAACCCCGGCCGATCACCGCGACCAGCTCGACGATCGAGCGGAACGGCAATTCGCTCCCCCCCACGCGCCCGGGCTGCAGAATGCGGAACAACCCGGTGCGATGCAGATCGGCGATCGTCTCGTCGGGCAGGCGGCGCAGTTCCTCGGCGCGCGGGGCGCGCTCGCGCAGCGCCGGCACCAGCGCTTCGGCCGCTTCCCGCAACTCGTCGAAATCCGGTGCTGCGCCGCGGCGTCCCATCTTCGCGTCGGGCATCACGACACCTCTTTTTCTCGCCGGCGCCGGCGTCGAGCCGTCGCCGGGGCCACTTTACTCGCGGCGCCAGGATTTGTCTGCGCCGTGGCGCGCATCGTAGAGTTGCCCGTTCACTCCCTCTCCGCCCTCGGGGGCGGAGAGGGTCGGGGTGAGGTGGGGGATTCCAGAGCGCTTGCCGGTACCCACCTCACCCTCCCAGCGCTCCGCGCTGGGCCCCTCCCTCTCCCCCCTGAAGGGCGGAGAGGGAAATGTGGACCGGCTAGCGGAATTCTGCTTAGGAGTTGGCGCAAGGCGGCGCGGGAGGTAGCGGTGATCTACATGGTCGAAATGGCGTTCCCACATCCCGAGCGTGAGGCGGAGTGGCACGCCTGGTATCTCGCCCATATCCGGGTTTTGCTGACGGTGCCGGGGTTCCGCGCCTCGCAGCGTTTTAAGGCGATCAGCCTGACATCGTCGCCCTATCTGGCACTGCACGAGGTCGCCTCGGCGGCGCTATTCGACAGCCCGGCCTACCGCGCCCGCGGCGGGCCGGCCTCGACCGGCGAGTGGCGCGCGCTGCAGACCAACTGGCACCGCAACCTCTTGGACGGGATCGAGGAGAGCCCGAAGGTGCCCCCCGAGGCCCATCTCGTGGTGCTGCGCGATGCGCGCGATGCGGTGCTGCCGGAGGGGATCGCCGTCCGCTGGTTGCGCGGGGTCGGGCTCGATCGCACGATCGAGGAATGCGGGCTGGCGGTGGTGGGCGACCCGGCGCCGCTCATCGCCCTCGCCGACCGCGACGCGCGGATCCGCCTCTACCGCCCGATCAGCGAGAAGATCCGCGCCACCAGGCCGTAGCTGTCATTGCGAGGAGCGCAGCGACGAAGCAATCTCGATGGATTGAGCCATACCGGCACGAGATTGCTTCGCTACGCTCGCAATGACAATTCTGGAATAGCGGTTAGCGCCAGAACGGGGCAAAATCATCCGTCAGTCCCGGGGCGCCAAGCAGCCCGGCGCAAGCCGCGCCGGCGCAGCGAACAGAGCGGAGGAACGCCATGCCGAATTATCGCCTGATTTCCGCCGATTCGCATGTCAATGAGCCGCCCGATCTGTGGGTGAGCCGGGTCGACAAGCAATACCGCGAACGCGCGCCGCGTCTGGCGGTCGACATCCCCGGCAAGGAGGGCGCCTATTTCCTCTACGAGGGCTACGCCCCGCATCCGATCGGCATCGGCTTCGGCGCCGGCAAGAGCCCCGAAGAGCTGAAGACGTTCCTCACCCAGGCCACCTATGCCGACGCCCGGCCGGGCGGCTGGGACCCGGCCGAGCGCAAGAAGGACAACGCCGTCGACGGGGTCGAGGCCGACGTCCTTTACACGACGCTCGGTTTCCGCATCTTCTGGCTCAAGGATGCCCGGCTGCAGGCCGATTGCTTCCGCGTCTACAACGATTGGCTGGCCGAGTTCGTCAGCTACGACCCGCAGCACATGGCCGGTCTGGCGATGATCTCGCTCTATGACCCGAAGGCCGGTGCTCGCGAACTCGAGCGCTGCGCCAAGATGGGCCTCAAGGGCGCGATGATCTGGTGCTCGCCGCCGCAGGAGCAACCCTACAGCTCGGACGCCTACGACCCGTTCTGGGCCGCGGCGCAGGAGCTCAAGATGCCGATCTCGCTCCATGCGATCACCGGCATGGGCGTCGAGAGCCAGTGGAACTGGAGCGAGCGCTATATGCGCAGCACGGTCCTGTCGCACGAGGTCGAGAAATCGTTCAGCGTCATCATCTTCTCCGGCGTCCTCGACCGCTTCCCCAACCTGCAGATCGTCTCGGCGGAGAACAATGTCGGCTGGATCCCCTATTTCCTGCAGCGCATGGACCGGTTCGCCGAGCGCTCGACCAGCCTGGGGATAAAACTGAAGCCGAGCGAATATTTCGCGCGGCAGATGTGGGCCACCTACATCTTCGACCATGTCGGGGTGCAGAGCCGCCAGTTCATCGGCGTCGACCGGATGATGTGGTCGTCCGACTATCCGCACCAGGCCTCGTCCTGGCCCAAGTCGCAGGAAGTCGTCGCCCGCGACTTCAAGGACGCCAGCGCCGAGGACATCTTCAAGATTACCCGCGGCAACGTCGCCCGACTCTACGGGTTCCAGGCCTAGGCGGTTGTGAGACCCTCACCCGCCTCGCTACCGCTCGGCACCCTCTCCCGCGGTGCGGGAGAGGGGCCAAAACGACCCCGCCTTAAACCCTCTCCCGCACCGCGGGAGAGGGGGGACCGGCCGCGATAGCGGACGGTGGGTGAGGGTGCTAGCGATTCAGAGGAGAACGCCATGCAATTGAGCCGCGAGGAATTGATCCGGGCCTATCGCAGCATGGCGACGATCCGCCGTTTCGAGGAGCGCGTGCAGGAGGAGTTCTCGAAAGGCGGCATCCCCGGCTTTGTCCATCTCTATGCCGGCGAGGAAGCTTCGGCCGTGGGGATGTGCATGCATCTCGGTCCGAAGGACTACATCGCCTCGACGCATCGCGGGCACGGCCACTCGATCGCTAAGGGCTGCGACGTCGTCGGCATGATGCAGGAGCTGTTCGGCAAGGCGGGCGGCCTCTGCGGCGGCAAGGGCGGCTCGATGCACATCGCCGATCTCAATGAGGGGATGCTCGGCGCCAACGGCATCGTCGGCGGCGGCCCGCCTTTGGTGGTCGGCGCTGCCCTGACCGCGAAGACGCTCGGCACCGGCACGGTCGCGGTATGTTTCTCGGGCGATGGCGCCTCCAACCAGGGCACCACCTTCGAGGCAATGAACATGGCCGTGGTGCTCAAGCTGCCGGCGGTTTTTGTGTTCGAGAACAATCAGTACGGCGAAGGCACCGGGGTCGCCTATGCGGTCGGCAGCCGTGACATCGCCGGCCGGGCCCGCGGCTTCGGCCTGCCCGCGGTCAAGGTCGACGGCGATGATTTCTTCGCCGTCCACGAAGCCGCGGGCGAGGCGGTCGAGCGCGCCCGTTCGGGCGGCGGCCCCTCGGCGATCGAGGTCGATACGTGCCGCTTCTATGGCCACCATTCGGGTGATGCGCAGCTCTACCGCGGCAAGGACGAAGTCAAGCGGCTGCGGGATGAGCGCGATTGCCTGCAGCATTTCCGCCGCCGCGTCGGCGAGGCGGCGCTCCTCGAAATGGACGCGCTCGATGCGGTCGAGGCCGAGGTCGCGGCGCTGATCGACCGCGCGGTCGCGACAGCACAGGCGGCGCCAGTGCCGGCCGAAAGCGCGCTGTTGACCGATGTCTATGCGTCGTATTGAGCAGAAACAAGAAACGCTTTAACGCAGAGGACGCGGAGGAGCCGCAAAGTACACAGAGAAATTAATATCCTACTCCGTGTCCTCTGCGAATCCTTCGCGTCCTCTGCGTTAAAGCGTTGTTTTTAGGAGGGGTCGCACGATGCCGCAAAAATCGATCCGCCAGGCGCTGAACGAGGCGCTGCGCCAGGAGATGCGCCGCGACCCGACGATCATCGTGATCGGCGAGGATGTCGCCGGCGGGGCCGGCAGCGAGGGCCAGCGCGACGCCTATGGCGGGGTGCTCGGGGTAACCAAGGGGCTCTTCGGCGAGTTCGGGGAGAGCCGCGTCATCGACACGCCGATCACGGAGAGCGCGATCATGGGCGCCGCCGCGGGCGCCGCGGTGACCGGCCTGCGGCCCGTCGCGGAACTGATGTTCAGCGATTTTTTCGGCGTCTGCTTCGACCAGATCTTCAACCAGGCCGCCAAGTTCCGCTACATGTTCGGCGGCAAGGCGACGACGCCCCTGGTGATCCGCACGATGATCGGCGCGGGAAGGAGCGCCGCGGCGCAGCACTCGCAAAGCCCCTATGGGATCTTCACCTCGGTGCCGGGCTTGAAGTGCGTCGTGCCGTCCAACGCCTACGATGCCAAGGGCCTATTGATCCAGGCGATCCGCGACGACGACCCGGTGATCTTCTGCGAACACAAGCTGATGTACGATCTGCGCGCCGAGGTGCCGGACGAGCCCTATACGATCCCGTTCGGCGAGGCCAACATCGTGCGCGACGGCGACGATGTGACGATCGTCGCCCTCGCCCGCATGGTGCATTACGCGGCTGAGGCGGCCGAGGCGCTGGCGAAAGGCGGGATCGAGGTCGAACTGATCGACCCGCGCACGACCTCGCCGCTCGACGAGGACACCATCCTCGACAGCGTCGAGCGCACCGGAAGGTTGGTCATCGTCGACGAGGCAACCCCGCGCTGCTCGATCGCGACCGACATCGCCGCGCTCGTCGCCGACCGCGCCTTTGGGGCGCTGAAGGCGCCGATCCGCCGGGTGACGGCGCCGCACACCCCGGTGCCGTTCACCCCCTCCTTGGAAAAGCTCTATATCCCGAGCCCGGAGAAGATCGCCGCCGCGGTGCGCGAGGTCTACGGCTACGGGAGGTGAAGGCGCGCCGCGTCGCCAAGGCTGTCATTGCGAGGAGCGCAGCGACGAAGCAATCTCGATGGATCGAGTCATACCGGTACGAGATTGCTTCGCTTCGCTCGCAATAACAGCAAGGGATTGAGGGCGCTATGACTGAAATCACGGCGATCACGATGCCGAAATGGGGCCTGACGATGACCGAGGGCAAGGTCCTCGGCTGGCTCAAAGCGGAAGGCGACCTCTATCGCGCTGGCGAAGAACTGCTCGAAATCGAGACGACCAAAATCACCAATGTCTTCGAGGCCGGCGAGCCCGGCACCTTGCGCCGCATCGTCGCCGCGGCCGGGGCGATGTTGCCGATCGGCGCGCTGCTCGCGGTGGCGGCGCCGGAGAGCGTGCCTGACGCGGAAATCGACGCCTTTGTCGCCGCTTTTGTGGCACCCAAGCCGGAAGCTGCGGAAATGGCGGAGGACAACGTCCTGGCGCCGCGCGAGATCGAGGCGGGCGGTCAACGGTTGCGAATACTCGATCTCGGCGCCGGGGATGCGACCCCGGTCGTGCTGGTGCACGGCTTTGGCGCCGACCTCAACAGCTGGATGTTCACTCAGCCGATGCTCGCCGAGGGCCGGCGCGCGATCGCGCTCGACCTGCCGGGCCATGGCGGCTCGACAAAGGCGCTCGATGGCGCCGATGAATCGAGCTTCGCTGCCGTCATCGACCGCTCGCTCGCCGCCCTCGGCATCGAGCGGTGTCACCTCGTCGGCCATTCGATGGGCGGCGGCATCGCCCTGGCCTTTGCCGCTTGGCAGCCCGAGCGGGTGGCGAGCCTGACCCTGATCGCGTCGGCGCAGCTCGGGCGGGAAATCAACGCCGACTTCATTACCGGCTTCGTGCGGGCACAGCGCCGTCGCGAGGCGCAGGAGGTGCTGGCCCTCCTGGCGCACGATCCGGCATTGGTCAGCCGGGCGATGGTCGAGGATTTGCTGCGCTACAAGCGGCTCGACGGGGTCGCCGCGGCGCTCGAGACGATTGCCGCGGAATGGTTTCCGGGCGGCATCCAGCGTGTCGGGAATGCCGAACTCGCCGCCAATCTGCGCGTGCCGGTGCAGCTGATCTGGGGCCGCGACGACCGGATCATCCCGCTCGCCCATGCCGAAGCCCTCGCCGGCAAACGGCCGGTCCACATCATCGATGATGCCGGGCACCTGCCGCATATGGAAAAATCGGGCGAGGTCAACCGGCTGATCGCCCGCTTCATCGCGGCCAACGCCTAAAGAGCGTCGTCAAGGAGCGCAGCGACGAAGCAATCCCGATAGTCGGAGCGCAATCGCTACGAGATTGCTTCGCTCTGCTCGCAATGACGATGGAACCTTACTGCGCCTCCGGCTTTTCGATGAGGGCGAGCATCTCCATGCCAAGCCCGTAGCCCAACAGATCGTGCATCTGGCGGCGCAGGTATTCGGTCAGCAGGAGGCGGGTGTACCGCAGCACAAGGGTCGGCTTTTTGGTCAGCCCCTCGGCTAGTTCCCAGGCGCGCGCTAGGAGCTTGTCGGGCGGCAGGATTTCGGCGACCAGCCCGTACTCGAGCGCCTTCTGGGCGTCGAGGGTCTGTCCGGTCAAGAGGTAATAGCGGCCGCGGTTGAGGCCCAAGAGCAGCGGCATGACGATGTGCATCCCGTCGCCCGGCACCACGTCTGAGGCGAAATGCGCCGAATCCTGGAACTGCGCGGTGTCGGCGGCGAGCACGATGTCGCACAGCAGCGGGATCTCGGAATGGCGCCAGGCCGGGCCGTTGATCGCGCTGATCACCGGCACCTCGATTTCGAGGAGCCGCATCAGGAGGTGCCGGCCCTCCCAGTGGATGCGGTCGATCCGCTCGGCTGGCGGCCGGCTCGGGAAGGACGAGGTGCCGGGGGTGGCGCGCGGGCCCGAGAACTCGGCGCCGGTGCCGGTCAGGATCACGACCCGATTGTCGCGGTCGGCGCCGACATCGTGAAACGCTTCCGGCAATTCGCCATGCGGCCCGAAGCCCCAGCGCAGCGACTGCCCCTCGGTGTGCAGCGTCATCTGCAGGATGCCGTCGCGCCGCTCCATGCGCACGCTCTGGTATTTGTTGGCGTAGTCTTCGAGAGTGCTCATGGCTTCCTCCAGCCGCTATGTCATTGCGAGCGCAGCGAAGCAATCTCGTGCCGATTGAGCATCAGTTGCGCGAGATTGCTTCGTCGCTGCGCTCCTCGCAATGACAGTCGTGGGGTTAACGCGTCCAGGCCAATATCGCGGCGGCGACCTCGTCGGGCTTGTCGAGCTCGGCGAGGTGCCCGGCGCCGGGGATGACCCGAATCTCACTCTTGCCGGCAATGCCACGGGCGAAACGGTCGGCGTAGCTGCGCGGCATGATGCGGTCCTCGGCGCCCCATAACAGCAGCGTCGGCGCGCTGATCAGCGGCAGCCGTTTTTCCAGCTTGGTGTTGCCGAGCGGCCAGAAGATGCGTGCCGCCGCCTCGCTGGCGCGCACCTGCTCGATCGGCCATTCCGGCGAATTCTGGCCTTCGGGCTCGGTTTTCAGCGCTTCCCAGCGGGCCGGATCGGCGCACATCAGCCCCGGCACGTCAGGCGCGCGCTGCGCCCACGGGTCGGTCGCCGGATCCTGCTCGTCGAATAGGCCGAACGGCGCGATCAGCATGAGGCGCCGCACCGAGCCTGGCCAGATCGCCGCGATTTCGGCGGCGAGCGAGCCACCGACCGAGCTGCCGGCGAGATCGGCGCCGTCGAGCCCCGATTTGTGCAGCAGCTGATGCGCGGCGAGCACCCAGTCGAGATGCGCATCGAGCACGGTATGGCCGCGCTCGCCGCCGGGAAAGCCGGGCAAGGACGGCACGATAATCGTGCGCTCGCGGGAGAGCGCGTCGAGGAACGGGACCCAGCGCGGCAGCCCGCCCAAACCGGCGAGAAAACCGAGCTTTGGGCCGCTGCCCTTTGTCCAGACGCGGCAGGAAAACCCGTTCAGCTCGATGGAAGATGTTTCTGGTTCGGTCACGCTATCCTCTCTGCGGAAGACGCCGTCGCGCCGTTCGCCCCCTCACCCCAACCCTCTTCCCCGGTGGGGGAGAGGGAGTCTCCTTTTTACTCCGCCGCCATCGCCGGGGGGCGGAATGACGGCAGCGCGGCGCGCTCGCTGCGCGCGATCGGCTGCGGCCACCAGCGGTCATCCCATTCGGCGAACAGATCGGCCATCTGCGGCATCACCTTGTCGGCGAAGAGCTTGGTGTTGTACTTGGCGAGGTCCTTATTCATGTTGCCGAATTGCAAGAGCAGCATCAGGTGGCCGACATTGAGGTTGGTTGCCACTTCGCGCAGTTGCGCGGCGACTTCGTCGGGCGAACCGATGATGACGTAGCCCTTGTCGACGATCGCATCCATCTCGCGCGCCAGCGTCTGGAATTTCGACTCGTAGCGCGAGGCCGCCGCGGCAGCTTGCGAGATCTGGCTCTGGATGCCGCGGCGCTGGGTCTCTTCGGTGGTGTAGCCGGGCGGCCCGGCGAACCGGGCATCGACATGGAGGCAGCGGCCGTAGAAATACTCGGCCGGCGCGCGGTAGAGCCGGTAGGCTTCCTCGCGGGTCTCGGCGACCCCGACGAATTGCAGGAACCCGGCGTGATAGGGGTTCCGGTCCTTGCCGAGCCGATCCATCTCGGCCCAGAATCCGTCCATCGTCGCCTGTCCGGCCTTGTAGCCGTAATAGGACAGGTAGCAGTAGACGTGATCCATCTGGGCGCACCACCGCCAGGTCTCGACCGAGCCGCCGCCCGGGATCCAGATCGGCGGGCGCGGCTTTTGTATCGGGC
>WNFD01007256.1_pt1 | contig 13728 bp, 11 predicted proteins | sample 5400491 | NCBI WGS metagenome assembly WNFD01 (sample SAMN13153343, study PRJNA577476) | soil metagenome | isolation source: 120 cm saprolite under Douglas fir tree site 2 hole 2 replicate 2 | place: USA:California | collected 2015-04-18
GGCGTTCCAGGCCGTCACGCCCGCGCAGGGAAGTGTGGCGGCCTCTTCATAGCTGAGGTGCTCTGGAAAAGAAACGACGCCATCCTGGGCAAGCAACACATACTCGGCGAGCATCCCATCGACATCTCCGCCGAGCGCCGCCTTCGATTTCTCCGTGGTCGGCGGTCCGTCGAGCCACCGTTGCATGAAGATACCGCAGACACGGTCGCCCACTCTCACTCGGCTGACGCCCTCCCCAATCGCCGCAACCTCCCCAGCTCCGTCCGAACAAGGGATCCGCGGAAGCGCCATCTTCGGGTTGTAGACCCCCTTCACCATCGTCAGGTCGCGATAGTTGAGTGAAACTGCGTGGACCTTGATCAGCACCATGCCGGGCGCTATTTGTGACATCGGCAGTTCCACCCGCTCCAGGTGGTCCACTCCAAATTGCGTTATTGGATAGGCGTACATGTTCCCTCTGCTGACTTCGATGCTTCTTAGCCAAAAACGTCCAACAGATCAGTATTGACGCGAAACTATTTATTTATTGATTTCACACGGCGTAGAATGAGACCCATGTCGCGAGGATGGGAGAGTAAATCCGTGGAAGAACAGCAAAACCAGGCTGCCGCCCCAAAACCTGTCGTTGCAAATGATCAAGCAGAGGCGGCGGAAAACAAACGCAAGCGGCAGGCTCTGGAGCTGCAGCGGGAACGTATTCTGTCCGAGCGGACCTCAAGTCCCCACCGGCGGTCTGCGCTTTCCCTTGCGCCTGCAGATATTGAAGAGAAGCTTGCTGAGCTTGGGTGGACAATTCACCTCTAGCTTCTGGTTCTGCCTTCCTGAATGCCAGTCAGCCACGACGGTTGAAGACCGTTGAGTTGGCCTGATCGATTGTGGTCATCACCACAGTATGAATATTGACGTGCGCAGGCCGGCTTGCGGCCCACACAATTGCATCGGCGATGTCCTCTGGCTGCAGCGGCGTAATGTTCTGATACACCTTCGCCGCTCTCTCCTCGTCCCCACGAAAACGCACCTTACTGAAATTCGTCTCGACCATCCCCGGGTCGACCGAGGTCACCCGTACCGGCGTGCCCATCAAATCGATCTTAAGTCCCTCGCTGATGGATTTCTCCGCCGCTTTGGTTGCGCAATACACGGCGCCGTTCGCATACGTAATATATGCAGCGGTCGAGCCAAGATTGATGACGTGGCCGCGACCTCGGGCAACCATGCCCGGAACAACGCTGCGCGTCACATACAGCAGACCTTTGACATTGGTATCGATCATCTCCTCCCAGTTCTCCGGGTCGTCTTCATACACCTTGGCGAGGCCTCGACTCAGCCCGGCATTATTCACCAGAACGTCAATGTCCTTCCAATCCGCGGGAAGGCCGGCGATCGCCGCCTCAACGTCGGAGCGCTTCTGTACATCGAGCTGAAAGGTGTGCACTGCCGGAGCACCGGCGGCGGCCAGTGTCTGCCGAAGCTCCTCCAGCGGAGCAAGATTGCGAGCACAAACAAGCAGCCGTGCCCCTTCCCGCGCGAAGGCGATTGCGGTTTCTCTGCCGATTCCGGAGCTCGCCCCGGTGATAAGTACGGTCTTTCCCTGAAGAGTAGCCATAACTTCTTATATCCAAAAAAACGAAAGGCCGCATCAGGCAGCCCTTCGTTCCTGGTCTGAAACAGTCAGGTTATTGAGGAGTTGAAGGTGCAGGCGCAGCATCCGGGCTGCTCTGTTCAACGCCGATCGCATCGCCCGAAACCACCAGCTGCACCCGCCGATTCTGTGCGCGACCCTGGGCCGTGGCGTTATCCGCTACCGGTTTCGCCTTGCCATAGCCCGTGGACGTGATGTTGGCTTCCTGGACCCCCTGCGTCAGAAGGAAATTCCGAACAGCATCGGCGCGATTTTCCGAGAGCTTCTGGTTGTATTCATCGCTTCCAACGCTGTCCGTATAACCCTCCACCTGGAGCTTCAGGCCCGGGTAAGCCTGCAGAATTCCAGAGACCTTCGCCAGGCTGATCTGCGTTTCCGTCTTCAGCGTGTACTTGCCGGTGTCGAACAGCACGTCCGACATATTCACAATGAGCCCGCGCGCCGATTCGCTGGTGGCAAGGACGCTGTTGAGCTGAGCGCGAAGCTTCTCACGGACAGCGTTTGCATCCGAAGCGTTCTTATTGGCGGCCAGCGCTCTGGCCTGGGCCTCGGCGGCCGCGGCTTCGGCGCGGGCACGGTCAGCATCGGCTTCAGCCTGCGCTGCCCTGGCACGTTCCGCGGCTAATTGCGCCTGCTGTGCCTCCAGTTGAGACTGCTGTGCCTGGCTCTGCGCGTCGCGTTTCGCGTTATCGGAGTTCTGCTGCCGTTCCGCCGCCTGTCGTCGCAGAGTCACCAGCCGGGCATCCTCGGCACGCTGCACCGCCTGACGCGCAAAGGTGACCTCCAGCATGCGATTACCTTTCTTGCTCTGGTCGATAGCGGTTGCATTTTGCAGGTCCTGCATCGCCTCCTTCATGATCTCGGGGGCATATTTCTCCGCCTCCGCAGCCTGCGCGATGCGGATAGCGTTGTTAGCCTGATAAAGCTCCAGCGGAGACTTCTCATCGCGCGTAATCGGATTCGCGTTAGACTTCGCCCCCTCCGTCTGGGCGTAAGTGCCGCGCGGCAGCAGCAGATAGTGGGCGTTGACCTTCTCAAGGACGCCAGCGGTCTTATCAGTCAGAATCACGTTTTGCAGCACGACAACGTCGCTCGGCTGCGTCACAGAGAAGTACGGCTCTGCCGTAACGATCATCCCGAACGACTGCAGCGCCGTCGTCACATCGATGTTGTTCTTCGTTCCCGCCGGCAGCACCTCGCCAAGATTGTTCGGCCGTCCGTCCGGGGTGATGGCCCAAAGAACATACGTCAGATACTCCGGGCCAAATCCGTTGGCCGGGGTAAGCCCCTGAAATTTCGCTTCAATATGGATGCCCCCACGCTCGCTGGTAACCTTGGCCTGACCCTTCGCCATGGGCATCAGTGTCGTGCCCTTGAAACCAATGTTGGTCGAACCGTTGCGGTGGAGATAGTTCACGGCGTCGAGATCGCGCTGCACCACCTTCACCCGGTAGAGATAGATCCCATTGTCCTGCTTCTCAAGCTGCGGTTGATCCTGTTTCGGGGCCGTCTGCGCTGTAGGGTTTGGCTCCTGGCCGAAAAGCGCTGTTGCAGTCAATCCACAAGCCCCAACCCCCCAAACTCCAGCAGTAAGCACTACAACGGTAGAAAGCTTCCTGTAACGATCCATTCCACGTTCTCCTTGCAAAACTTTGCGAAAGTCCAGCTAGTCGCCTGAACATAATGATTCTGCCATGTATCTATTAGCTGTGCGATGCGAAAGAGCGGACAAAAGGTGTACGAACGGCGAAGGTCAGCCGTAAAACAACGCTGTTGTGGCGGAAGGTAATCCTAGGAAGAGAAAAGCTTTAGCACGGCCATACAGGAAAAAGACTCCCCACCATCCCGGTCACATCGCCGGGATAGTGGGGAGTCTTTTCGCTCTAGGCGCTGTGCTGATGCTGCGGCGTGGTGCGGTGCACAAAGTGATACGGAGGCCAGGGCCCGGAGAGCTGCATACGGCAATCCTTCAGTTCCTGCGTGGCCGAGGTGTACTTGTTCTGATACCGCTCTACCGTCTTGTTGTCGATCAAATGCGCGATATCCAGCAGCATCTTGCCCGTATCCATCCGCTTGCAGGTAATCTCTTCGGCGAGCGGAAGGAACATGCGATGCATCTGGATCGAAAGCGCGCGAGCCTTGGACTGGCGCTCCCGCTGACGGCTCGCGCTCTCCCGCAGGCTGGTTAGATATTGCTGTCCGACTGTCATGTCGCGTGTTGAGTTGCCGGGGCAGATATCGTCTACCAGGACCTTCAGGTGCATCTCGGCCTTGCCGCGCAGACGCTCGACATTAGCCTGGAAGTGTCGCTGATTCGATCGAACGGAGCGGCGCAACGCGTCGTCGTCCTGGAACGTAGTACCAAAGCGGAAGGGAAGTACGGTTGACAGCTTGAAGCAGTCTGCTACAACGCGGGCGTGATCCTTAGCCGCCTGCTGATCCATCCGTGCACTGTCTTCCGCGCTGTGTTCGGAGACGATGACGGCCAGATCGCTGGCGGGAAAGAGGAAAGTCTGATTTCCGAACATGCCCGTAACCCCGGTCAGAGGCATAGGGCGGCGGTGCCGGCAAAGTTCCGGAAATGCCAGTCGTTCTGCAATGCAATAGGCGTACCATGCCATGTTTTTATCCTTCCAAAGCGCGCTGAAGGGCTAACCGCCCCATCAGGAGGTTGGTTATGAAACTCAAACCGATACGTATATTGGTGGGAAGCTGTTCATGCGATTGATTTTGTTTTGGCAGAACGCGCGATTATCGCGAACTCCACCGAACCGAAACGGATAGTATGCCTATTGAAGTACGATTGGCAACACTTTCTTCACCGAATCTCTCCCGACCGGGCGCCCGCCGGGGTAACCCATTGCGAGGCTTGGATATCTTCTCCCGCCGCTTCATGTACCTACGCGGTTCCTGCCACAAAGAGCCGGCCCCATCCTGCTCTAAATACAGCGCCTCCACCGGATCCGTTTATCTAAATTCTTTTCACCGCAAAGCGCCCCAACTCACACCCCAAATCCGGTAACATCTAATATATGCCCACAATTTCAGCCCTTGAGTGTTCCCGATGTCACCATCACGTCTCTGCCGAAACTCCCCAAACCCTCTGTCCCCTCTGCGCTGGCTCCCTCTATGTCCGCTACGACATGGACCATCTCAAAAGGACCGCGAAGCGTGACGAAATCGCCGCCCGCGCCGCCGCCTCTCCCGCCAGCCTCGGCATGTGGCGCTACTCGAGCGTCCTGCCCGACGCAACCCCCGTCACCCTCGGCGAAGGCTGGACGCCCATGCTCCACAGCAAGCGTTACCCCGGCCTCTATATCAAGGAAGAAGGAGCCAACCCCACCGGCACCTTCAAGGCCCGCGGCCTCGGCATGGCCGTCACCATGGCGAAACACTACGGCCTCCAGCACCTTGCTGTCCCCAGTGCAGGCAACGCCGCAGGTGCGCTCGCCGCCTACGCCGCCGCCGCCGGCATCACCGCCCACATCTTCATGCCGCAGGACGTCCCGCTCGCCAACTACCTTGAAGGCATCGTCTACGGGGCCGACGTCACCATGGTCGATGGCATCATCTCCGACTGCGCCCGCATGGTCGCCGAAAACATGAAGGCCCAGAAGGAAGCCAATACCCCCGTCAGCCAGGCCTGGTTCGACATCTCCAGCCTCAAAGAACCCTTCCGCGTCGAAGGCAAGAAAACCATGGGCTACGAACTCGTCGAGCAGCTCGGCTGGAAGTACCCCGCCGCCGTCTTCTACCCCACCGGCGGCGGCGTTGGCCTCATCGGCATGTGGAAGGCCTTCGAAGAGATGGAAGCCCTCGGCTGGGTGTCGGGTAAACGCCCGAAGATGTATGCCCTCCAATCCAGCGGCTGCGCCCCCATCGCACGCGCCTACGCCGAACACAAGCCCGCCAGCGAGTTCTTCGAGGACGCCGCCACCTTCGCCTCCGGCCTCCGCGTCCCCAAACCCTACGCCGACACCATCATCCTCGACATCGTCCGCGAATCCGGGGGCGCCGCCCTCGCCTCTCCCGACGACCAGATCCTCGCCAGCATCCTCGACTGGGCCAAAAACGAAGGCATCTTCCTCTCCCCCGAAGGCGCCGCCGCCACCGCCGCCTATGACGCGCTCCTCGCCTCAGGCGACCTCAAACCCACCGACAAGGTTGTCCTCTTCAACACCGGCGCAGGCCTCAAATACACCGACATGACCGCCGAAGCCATGCACCTGAAACGCCCTCAGGAAAAGAAAGCCGCCCTTCCCGCTCGAACACCCGTAGGCGGCATCATCACCCCCCAGTAGGCAACAACCTGCAACAGCAAAGCCCGCACCTCATCTGAAGTGCGGGCTTCGTGACCCCAAAAAATAAACCCCCAAAAATAAAAGTGTCTTCCTGAGCGAAGGCACTCACAGCACTATCGTGAGTGCCGTAGTCGAAGGACCTGCGGTTCTCTTTTTAGACGCTATCTCTGAAATCGCCTACCCGAGCGCCTTCACAATCTGTTCCACACTGCGAACCCGCCCCATTCGCGGAAAGATATTCTTTATCGGGAACTCGTGTATCTCCGCGCTTAAGCTGGACATCGCATCCTCCGCAAAGACGACCTCATATCCCTGATCGAACGCAGCCCGCGCGGTTGATTCCACCCCAATGTTAGTCGCAATTCCGCCGATCACAATCGTTCGAATCCCTCTGCGCCGCAGGTGCTGCTCGAGATCCGTTCCGTAGAACGCACCCCACTGCCGCTTCTTCACGATCAGGTCGTCCGCCTGCACCCCGGCCTCCGGCACCAGCTCCGAGGCATTCGGCGGCGGCGGGCCTCCCCTCATCAGCGGCTCGTCCACCGGCAGCTGAGCCATCTCGGTAACCAGCACCCGTACATAAACCACCGTGCCACCCTTCTTGCGAAAGGCATCGGCCAGCTTTGCCGCCCTGCTAACCACCTCAGCCGAGGTATACGGCGCAAGATTCATCGCCACAATCGCGTGCTCCAGGTCGATAAGCACCAGCGCCGTCGTCTTTGGATCAAGAGCAAAGTCCATCCCGCCTCCTCAAAAATCACTACGCAATAGATGCGCGCGCCGTTATCGAAGGTCGACTCGACAGTTTTTTCTGATGTTTAACGCTGATTGACGTCTTCAGGAAAGCGCCGATCTCGAAGACCGAGAGCCTCCTATGAGACAGCCGGAAGAGGACGTTACAAACTCGCCTCTGCCTCCGCCACACTGGGGAAGCTCGTAAGCACCGCCTGCACCTTCGTCATCTCGAAGAGCGCCTTCACCCGCTCATTAACCCCCGCCAGCAGCAGCTTCCTTCCCTGATCCTGTGCCGACACATGGGAGTTCATGATCAACCCCAGCCCGGCCGAATCCATGTACGGCGTCTCGCTCAGGTCGATGATCAGCACCTTGGCCTTCACCGCTCTCAGTTCGTCCTGAAATCCAAACATCGTCGAAATCGTCAGCGGCCCGGACAGCTTCAGGATCGTCGTTCCGTCGCGCTCTCCCGCCGTAAAGCTATGAGTCAAAGGTTCGTCACGCATGCATGAAAGTGTATGGAATCGCACGCTCTCAAAGATTACAGATAGATGAATGTCGCACCCTGTCGCCGGATTCCCATTCGCCAGTCTGCGAAAAACTTCTGTACTATCGAACCTGTCCCCGACTTCCCCCAAACCAAGGACCACCATGCGAACTCTCAGCGCCCTTCTTGCGTTCTCTCTCGCCGTTGCGCCCTCCGCCGTAGCCTCGTCTGCCGAGACCGACGCCACCCGCACCGCCTCCTACCTCAAGACCCTGCCCCACATCTCTCCGCCCGTCATCGATCAGGCCCAGATCGTCACCCTCGCCGCCCTCCCGCTCTCCTGCATCGACCACCCTCAGGATGCCCCCGACCACCCCCACGACTACCTCTGGGTCCACGACTCCAAGCGCCGCACCGTCGACGACTACGACAAGACCCGCGCCTTCTACGGCTGCTTCGACTGGCACTCCGCCGTCAACTCCACCTGGACCCTCATCTACCTCCTCAAGCAAAACCCCAAAATCGCACTCGCCCCCATCATCCGCCAGCGCCTCACCGAACACCTCGCCCCAACCAACATCGCCGGCGAGGTCACCTTCTTCGCCGACGCCAAAGACACCGAAGGCAAAAACTTCGAGCGCCCCTACGGCTACACCTGGCTCTTCAAAATCTATGGCGAACTGGCCTCCTGGAACGACCCTGACGCCAAAAAGCTGGCCGCCAACCTCGAACCCCTCAACAAGCAGCTCACCGAAAAATACATCCTCTACCTCAAGCGCCTGCCCTATCCCATCCGCGTCGGCACCCACCCCAGCTCTGCCCTCACCATGAACTTCGCGCTCGACTCCACCGACCTCGCCCCCAACCCCGCCCTCAAAGCCGGAGTCGACGAGGCCGCCCTGCGCTTCTTCGCCAAAGACAAAAACTGCGCCACCGCCTTTGAGCCCGGCAACGGCGACTTCCTCTCTCCCTGCCTCACCGAAGCCATGCTCATGTCCCGTGTCATGGATCAGACAACATTTGTAACCTGGCTAGATACATTTCTCCCACCCGTCGACTCTCCCGAGTTCCAGGTCTACGCCGCCGACATCGACACCTCCCGTACCGCCGCCGCGGGCTCAAACGCCGACGCCGAAGACAAGGACGGCCTCCTCGGCTCCAAGGCCCACCTCATCGGCCTCGCCTTCCAGCGTGCCGCCGCCCTCCTCCGCATCGCCTCCGCGCTTCCACCCGACGACCCCCGAGTCCCCGTCTACCAGCGTCTGGCCGCCATCAACGCGCAAAACGGCTTTCGCAAAATCGGCGACGCCGGCTACCTCGGCCAGCACTGGCTCGCCACCTACGCCGTCCTCTACATGCAGGCCGCAAACACAAAAAGTAACGTTCCCACGCCGTAAAACCAATCCGAGCGCGTTGAAAACCCTCAGTTGTTTTTGCGTTTGCTCGTTCTCTTCTACACAAACGAAGAATCGTCATTTCGACCGAAGCTGCTCACGCTTTTGTGAGCAGCGCAGTGGAGAAATCCGCTTCTCTACCCACATCTTCGCCAAGCCCACTGCGCGCACTTGCATCGAGTTACAGATGGCGTACTGGTTCTCCACCCAGCTATACTGAAAGCAGAGATCATAACCCCGGCCATCACCGGGGTTTCTTTTTTGCGAAGATCCCTAACCGCCAAATCCATGTCCATCCGCAGCCAAATCCGACCCATGCTCACGCTCGCCCTTCCCCTCATCCTCGCCGAAGTCGGCTGGATGTCCATGGGCATCGTCGACACCATCATGGTCGGACACATGGCCAATCCCGCCCTCGCCATCTCCGCCGCCGCGCTCGGCCAGGTCCTCTACAACACCATCGCCTTCGGCATCGCCGGCGTCCTCCTCGGCCTCGACACCTTCCTCGCCCAATCCCACGGTGCCGGCCGATTCGACGAGGCCAACCGCTGGCTCCTCCACGGCCTCCTCCTCGCCGCCGGCCTCGCCCTCACCCTCATCCTCATCATCGTCTGCGCCCCAGCCGTCATGCTCCGCCTCCCCATCGACCACGACGTCCTCACCGGCTCGGTCGCCTTCCTCGGCGCGCTCAACTACGGCACCCCCGCGCTCTTCCTCTACTTCACCCTCCGCCGCTACCTGCAGGCCTTCAACCACGTCCGCCCCATCGCGGTTGCACTCGTCACCGCAAACCTCATCAACGCCGTAGGCAACTGGCTCCTCATCTTTGGTCATACGTGGGGCCACTCCTGGGCCGCCATCCACATCCCCGCCCTCGGCGTCACCGGCGCGGGCCTCGCCACCTCCGTCTCGCGCTGTTATCTGGCGCTATTCATGGTCGTCTCGCTCTGGCGCATCGAACGCCGCCACCGCTACGGCCTCAGCGGCATGGTTCATCACTTCGAACCCACCCGCATCCGCCGCCTCGCCCTCCTCGGAGCTCCCGCCGGCGGTCAGATCTTCGTCGAGATCGCCATTTTCGGCTTCGTCACCTTCCTCATCGGCACCATGGGCCGCCTCCCCTTGGCCGGCCACGAGATCGCCCTCAACTGCGCCAGCTTCACCTTCATGGTGCCCTTCGCGATCTCCGCCGCAGCCGCAGTCCGCGTAGGCCAGGCCATCGGTCGCAAGGCTCCAGCCGAAGCTGCCTCCGCCGGATGGGCTGCCATCGCCCTCGGAGCCGGAGCCATGGCCGTCTTCTCCGCCATCTACTTCCTCTTCCCGCACCTCATCGCCAGCTCCTTCACGGAAGACCCCGCCGTCATCGCCGCCACCATCCCTCTGCTCTTCGTCGCCGCCATCTTCCAGTTCTTCGACGGTCTCCAGATCACCGCCACCGGAGCTCTTCGCGGCGCCGGCAACACCCACGCCGGCCTCGTCGTCCAGATCATCGGCTACTGGATCATCGGCCTACCCATCGGCTACGTCATCGCCTTCCGCAACCATCACGGAGCCGTCGGCCTCTGGCTTGGCCTCTGCGCCGGCCTCATCGTCGCCGGCACCGCCCTCACCACGATCTGGCATCGCACCACAAAAAAGCTAACAACCACCACTCAAAAAGCCACAACATGACAACTGAACTAACCACTAACCACTAACCACTAACCACTAACAACTGCCTCACTTCGACAATCGATACATCAACAACGCCATACGCTTAGCCTGCCGCGGAATCGAGTCCAGAAACACCGTCTCGCCCTCTGCATGCGCGCCTTCCCCCATCACCCCGGTTCCCACCAGCCCCGGAACATAAGGCGCGACGAAAGCGATATCCCCGGCTCCCCGCGCCATAGGATCCATCTCTTCCATCACCGGCAGCCCCAGCGTCGCATTCACCTCATTCAATTGTTTGACTAGCGCATGTCCTGCCTCCGTAGTCGCCATCGCGGGATACCCCTCTTCAAACGTAATCACTGCCCCAGTCTTCGCAAGATGGTCCGCCACAATCGCCCCCATCTTCGCCTCGACCCGCGTCGTTTGCTCATTGTCCAGCGTACGCATATCGCCAAGCGCCAAAGCCACCGGCGGAACAACGTTGCTCTTCCCTGCAGCCTCGCCGCCAGTCCCATTCGCATTCATCGTCGCAGTCGCCCCGCCCAGCACGAGCCCAACGTTGTACGTCAGCCCCGGCTCCCTCAACTCCTTCCGGAACGCATCCAGAATTCGCGCCAGCTCATAGATCGCGCCATCTCCCATTCGCTCGCTGAACACCTGCGACGAGTGCCCCGTCCTGCCCGACGTCTCCACCCGCCAGCTCCCCGCGCTCCGCCTGCTGATGCTCTGCACCTCCTTGCCATTAACAATCCCACCCGATTCAAACTCCAGCGCCACATCGCTCCGCTTCGCCGCATCTCCAACACTCCCGCGGTCTTCATCGCCTGCAGCGCAGCCAGCATCACCACCAGGCCGCCCTTCATATCATTCACACCCGGCCCCGTAGCCACATTGCCATTCGTCCCAGGCACAATCGAATACCGCTGAAAGCTGCTGCTCAACTCGAACACCGTATCCAGATGTCCGATCAGCAGAATCCGCCTCCCGCATTTACCTGCCCCGGCAGCGCAAACATGCTCCGCCACCAGATCCCCGGCGCGTCCATCGAGGCTCTCCATCGGCGTCCACTGCACCTTGAAACCAAGAGCCTCAATCTGCGGGGCAACAACATCTTTCACCGTGACCACACCGGCAAGATTCATCGTCCCGCTGTTGATATTCACCAGCTTCTCCAGCAGACCAATCGCTGCAGGCGTCTCCCCATCGACCGCCTTCACCATCGCACTCTCAACCGCAGACGGTGGATTCTGCGCCATCCCCATCGAACACACTGCCGCCACAACCAGCACGCCCGCAAACCCTGTCTTGTTCATATGCGCGGAGAATATCACACTGACAACTGACAACTGAGAACTGACAACTGATAACTAAGTCACCGGCATCGTCTCCCGCACCCGAGTCTTCGACCGAGTCGTCAACGTAATCGCCGAAGCCAGAATCAACCCGCCCCCAGCCCACGCACTCGGCCCCAGCCTCTCCCCCAACACCAGAACCCCGAGCAGACTCCCGATCAGCGGCTCCATATTCAACAGCACCCCCGCCTGCGAAGCCGGAACCTGCGTCATCCCCCAGTTCCATAGTAGTGTCGTTGTCGCGGTACACAGCACTCCGCTCCCTGCCAGCGCCAGCCACGCCTTCACCGACACTCCCGCCACCGGCGGCATCCCATACCGCACCGGAACCCACACCATCAGCATCGCCGTTCCGATCGCCAACCCATACGCCGTCACTACCACATGCGAGTGCCGCTCCATCAGCTGCTTATTGATCAAAACCCAGAACAGCGCAATCAGCAGCGACACTACGACCAGCAGATCCCCCGCCAGCGTCGCCCCACCCTCATGCGAGCCACCACCAAGCGCGATCAGCCCCGCTCCGCACGTCGAACCCGCCAACGCCATCCAGCCCACGCGATCCATCCGCTCATGCGCAAACATCGCCGCCCCCACAGCCAGAATCACCGGCATCGTCCCCACCATCAGCGCGGCATGGCTCACCGTCGTAATCGACAGCGCATAAAACTGAATCAAAAACTGTGCCGGCACGCCAAGAAAAGACGCCATGACAAGCAATCCCCACTCCCTCCGATTCAACCCCGGACGATGCGTCACCAACAGCGGCAGCAAGACCACAATCGCAAACAAAAACCGGTACAGCACCATATGCGCGACGCCCATCTCCCGCAGCGCAATCTTGCCGAAGAAGAATCCGCACCCCCAAAAACAACTCGCCACCGCACACGCCGAAAACCCCAGCGCCCGTCTCTTCTTCAAAACCGCCATACCTCCACTCTCGCACACTCAGCCACCTACAAAAAAACTGGAGAGAGCCGAAGCCCTCTCCAGTTGCAACTAACCACTAGCAACTAACCACTGCCGTCTCACCACACTCTGCAGCTATTCACTGGCACCATAGGCGAGCCCCTCTTGCAACCAAACGCCCCCGCAAACCCAGGCTGGTTCACAATCGCGCCATTCGCACGGAAGTGGTCCGGAGAATGCGGATCCGTCAGCACCTGGTTCCTCACCTGCTCCGGCCTTGAGTTCTCGCAGTAGTTCTGCGCGAACCCAATGTAGAACCGCTGCGGCGCCGTGTATCCATCCTTCTTCGCCTTGAGGTCCACGCCTTCTTTCTTCGCCCGGTCCAGATACGCCAGGTACGCCAGCAACAAGCCGCCATTATCGGCCGTGTTCTCGCCCAGCGTCAGCTTGCCGTTCACCTTCACGTCGTCGACTGCGACAAAGTTGCCGTACTCATTCTCAATGCAGCCCGTCCGCGACTCGAACTTCTTCGTATCATCGGCGGTCCACCAGTCGCTCAGGTTGCCCATGCCGTCGAACTTCTTGCCCTCATCGTCGAACCCATGCGTCAGCTCGTGCCCAATCACCGCGCCGATGTGTCCATAGTTCACCGCATCGTCCTGCGTCGGGTCATAAAACGAAGGCTGCAGAATTCCGGCAGGGAAGTTGATGTCATTCATGCTTGGGTTGTAGTACGCGTTCACCTCCGGAGGACTCATGCCCCACTCGGTATGGTCCACAGGCTGGCCGATCTTAGCCAGCTGGCGGTCATTCTCAAACGCCTCCGCGCGTTGCTGATTCCCCAGCGCGTCGTCCGGCTTGATCTCCAGCTTCGAGTAGTCCCGGAACTTGTCCGGATACCCGATCTTGTTCGCCACCAGATGCAGCTTCTCCTTCGCCCGCGCCTTGGTGGCCGCCGACATCCAGTCAAGCTGATCGATATCGCGGTCCATCGCCGCTTCGATATCGCTCACCATCTGCACCATCTTCGCCTTGCTGTCCGCGGAGAAGTATTGCTCCACATACACCTTGCCCAGCGCCTCGCCCAGCGCGCCGTTCACCGAGTTCGAGCAGCGCTTCCAGCGCGCCGCCTGTACCGGCTGTCCATTCAGCTTGCGCCCGTAGAAGTCGAAGTTCTCCGCATCGAACTTCTTCGGCAACCGGCCCGCCGACTTCGTCAGCACCTCGTACCGCATATACGCCTTCAGGGTCTCCA
>WNFD01004672.1_pt1 | contig 13727 bp, 11 predicted proteins | sample 5400491 | NCBI WGS metagenome assembly WNFD01 (sample SAMN13153343, study PRJNA577476) | soil metagenome | isolation source: 120 cm saprolite under Douglas fir tree site 2 hole 2 replicate 2 | place: USA:California | collected 2015-04-18
GGATCAGAAGCGTAATCGTAATCGAAACGGTTCGGCGGCGCGCGCGCGAGGCCACGCGGGCAACGCGGTCGCCGGCCGCCTTCGCGGTTTCGTTCAAATCCGGCTTAAAGAGCATCGACCGGCCTCTCCATCCTCGGCTCCCAACCGCCCCCCAGCGCCTGGTACAGGCTCACGATCGCAAGCAGCCGTGCCAGCTGCGCCTGCCACAGCGAATCTTCCGCCTGAAATAACGTCAATTGCGTATTTAGCACAGTTACAATGTCCGCGGTCCCTGCTCGAAGCTGCTGCTGACAATTGAAGAGAGACCGTCGGCACCGAGCGATCCATAAACCTCGTCGGTCGATACATGGAGAAAGCGGAATAGATCGCGCCTTGCCGGCGTTAAACGACGCCAGTATCGCAGCGCTTCTTGAAGGAGTGTGAATGTCCCGACGATGTTGGTCTGGATGAAATCTCCTGGACCGTCGATCGACCGATCAACGTGACTTTCTGCCGCCAGATTCATCACAGCGTGTGGACGATACTGTTCAAACAACTTGCGCAGCATCGCTGCGTTACAAATATCCACTCGTTGAAACGCATAATTTCCGTTTTCATCCGCGCCCGGAATCGAACTCAAATTGGCTGCATATGTCAACTTGTCAATGTTGACGACGAACGCGCCGATGTCACGCAGCAAATGGCGAATGACTGCAGAGCCGATAAAGCCGGCTCCGCCTGTCACGAATATTGTAGATCCCTCGAACCGCATAAGAACCTTATCCTCGAGTTGTCACGCTTGTGGTTTGCCGGACGGCCGATGCCCTCATAGCTGAAGCCCAGCGCGGCCATCTCGTCGGGGCGATAGATGTTGCGCAGGTCAATCATCACTGGTTGTGCCATTTCCCGCCGGAGCCGGGGTAAATCCAGGGCGCGAAACGTCGCCCACTCCGTCACAATAACAAGCGCATCTGCGCTGCGTGCGCAGGCATACGGATCACTGCAATAGATTATGTTCGGCAATTCCCTGCGGGCTTGGTCCATTCCCACAGGATCGTATGCTTGCACAATGGCGCCTTGGTCTAGAAGACCCGTGATTAGCGGGATCGAGGGCGCCTCCCTCATGTCGTCAGTTTCGGGTTTAAAGGTAAGGCCGAGCACGCCGATTACCTTCCCGCGCAAATTGCCGCCAAGCGCCGCGCTCACCTTACGCGCCATTGCCCGTTTGCGGTTTTCGTTAACTGCCAGAACAGCTTCGACAACGCGCATCGGCGAATCATGATCCAGCGAGGTTTTCACGAGAGCACGGGTGTCTTTCGGAAAGCAGGACCCCCCGAAGCCCGGCCCGGCATGCAAAAACTTCGAGCCGATTCTGTTGTCCAGACCGATGCCGCGAGCAATATCCTGGATGTCCGCGCCCACCTTTTCGGCCAAATCGGCCATTTCGTTGATGAATGTGATCTTGGTCGCGAGAAATGCATTTGCTGCATATTTGATTAATTCCGCGGTACGTCGCTCAGTATAGATGATCGGCCCCTTATTCAGGTAAAGCGGACGGTAGACTTCGCCGAGAATTTTGCGTGCGCGTTCGTCGTCGGTCCCTATGACGATGCGGTCGGGGTGCTTGAAGTCGTGGATCGCGGCGCCCTCGCGCAAGAATTCGGGATTGGAGGCTACCGCAAATTCTACGTTAGGGTTGGCCTCGCGAATCAGAAGCTCGACCTCGTCTCCGGTACCGACCGGCACGGTCGATTTAGTGACGATCACAGTAAAACCTTTTAACGCGGTCGCAATCTCGCGCGCGGCGGCATAGACGTAGCTAAGGTCGGCATGGCCATCGCCGCGCCGCGACGGCGTGCCCACCGCTATGAACACGACGTCAGCGTTGCTGACTGCGCCCGGAAGTTCGGTCGTGAAGTTGAGTTGACCGTCCTTGACCGTCGCTTCCACAAGTCGGTCGAGATCGGGCTCAAAAATTGGGATTTCGCCTCTTTTCAGTGCGTCTATCTTGTCGACGTCCTTATCCACGCACGTCACCTGGTGGCCGAAATCAGCGAAACAAGCGCCCGATACCAATCCCACGTAACCCGTGCCTATCATTGCAATGCGCATCTAAGATCCATTCATGCTAGGAGGAACATCGAATACCAAATTGCCAGATGACCTGAGCAGCCTCGTAAGCCCGCCGGGCTCTGTCTTGACGGAGCGAAATGCAGCGAGGGGAAGACCCATGGCCTCCAGAAGCGCGACACGGATCAGGCCGTCGTGGGTCACGGCAAGGACGGGTTGTGGCAAACTGGCGATGTCGCGCACCAGCGACCGCAAGCGGCCCTGCACTTGCTGCAAAGACCCGCCGCTGGGGAAACAAACCGTATCTGGGGTTCGCTTCCATTGGCGGAGCATGTCCGGCCAGCGGAGCTTGACCGTCTCCTGCGAATGTCCTTCCCAGGCGCCGTAGTCCAGTTCGGTCAATCGTTCGTCGATAGTCACCGGCTTGTTCGAGTGAACGGTCAGCAGGTCCGCGGTCATTCTAGCCCGCGCCAGTGGGCTGGTGAGAATGGTGACCGGCGCGGCGAGGATTGGCGCAAGCTCGCTGGCCAAGCCCTCAGCGCGCTCAATTCCGGCCCGGGACAAGGGAGGATCGCTCTGTCCTTGATAGAGACCCGTCTCGCTCCACTCAGTGTGGGTGTGACGAAGCAGCAGCAACTGGCGCGCCGGGACGAGTTCGGGTGAATGCGCGGGCCTGGAGACGTGGCTGATCGGGACCGACTGATCCTGCGGCGCATTCACCTGACGAATCCGGAATCGATGGCCATCTCTGAAGTCTGAACATGTCCTCCTTGACGCCACAACTCGGCGAATGGGCCGTCCATCCGCAACAACTGCTCGTGGGTGCCGGATTGGACGATTCGTCCATGATCGAGCACTAGGATCCTATCGACGCTGACAACCGTGGACAGCCGATGGGCGATCACCAATGTCGTCCGCCCCTTGGTCAGTCGCTTTAACGCCGCACCGAGAAGACGTTCGGTGACCGAATCGAGAGAACTGGTCGGCTCGTCAAGAATCACGATCGGCGCGTCTTTCAGCATGGCGCGAGCAAACGAAATGAACTGGCGCTGCCCACCGGATAGGGTCGCGCCGCGCTCGCCTATCAGCGTGTCGTACCCTTCCGGGAGATCCCTGATCAGATCATCGATCCCGGATGCACGCGCTGCAGCTATTGCATCGTCCCGGTTGGCATGGGGCCGGCCAATGGCGATGTTCTCCCAGACGGCGCCGGTGAACAACAGGGGTTCCTGAGTGATGACAGCGATATTGGCGCGCAGGCTCTCGATCGAGAGCCTGCGGAGATCGACCCCATCGAGCAGGATCTCCCCGCGAGTCGGGTCATAAAAGCGCGGAATGAGTCCGGCGATCGTGCTTTTGCCCGCTCCGGTCGGACCGACAAGGGCGATCGTCTCGCCGGCATCCATTCGAAACGAGACGTCGGTCAGGATTTCGACGTCTGCACTGTAGCCGAACGAGACCGATCGAAACTCAATCTTCCCGGCGCAAGCTTCGATGCGGATCGCATCAGGCGCCTCCTTGATATCAGTCACTTCGGAGAGCAGATCGCCGATCCGCTCGGCCGAGACTTCAGCCTTGCCGAAAGAGCCGACCATCTTGGCGATCTGCCGGATCGGCGTCGCCATGCCCCTGAGGTAGGCGAGGAATACCAACAGGTCGCCTGCGGTGATATGGTCGTTCATCACCTCAATCGCCCCGAACCACAGGGTGACCGCCGTTCCGACGGCGAAGACGAAGCCTACCAAGCGCGGCAGTTGCAACTGCAGGCTGGTGGCCTCCAGGGCGATCCCTAGACTCTCCTCGACGCGGCGGGTGAAACGCGCCTCTTCGGTAGCCTCGCGGCCGTAGGCCTGCACCACATGGATAGCGCCCAGGATCTCCTGGACCGTGCCCCAGACTTCGCTCTCCTTCCGCCGAGCGCGCCGGAGCGAGTGCTTCACGCGTTTGGCGTAGCGGTCGGTCACCCACAGAAGGGCGGGCGCCGCGGAGACGACCACAAGCGCGTAACGCCAGTCGAGACTCAATAGGATCGCCGCCATGCCGACGACGGTGAGCAGATGCGCGAAGACGCCGCTCCCGGCATTGATTACGAAGTCCTGCAGCGCGTTGATGTCACCCCCCAACCGAGACATCAGATCGCCAATCCTCTGACGCCGGTGGAAGGCCAGGGACAGGCGTTGGAGGTGGGAGAACAGCTTGCCCCGAAGCTGAAACACGGCTTCCTGGCCGACGATCAGTAGCAGGCGGTCGCCGTGATAGGAGAGGAAATTTTCAGCGGCGCCAAGCACGAGAAGACCAAGTCCGAGCACGTTCAGGAGCGCCATTCGATGGTGGGATGGGTCCGGAAGATAGGCGACCAACCAATGAGCCAGCGGCTTTTGGTAAATGACGGTGTCGACGATGAGCTTGAGCGGCCAGGGGGTGACGAGGAGGACTGCGGAGCGCGCGATCAGCAATAGGACGACACCCCAAACCCGCCCTCCGTGGAAGCGGATATGGCGATGCAGGCTCCACAGCGAGTGGGGGTGTCGCTCGATGCGCGCGGCGGCATGGATGCTCACGCCGCTCCCTCCGCCTCCGATATGATCGCCAGCGCTCGATGGACGACACTCTCCCAGGACAGCGTCCTCTCAGCCTGTTGGCGAGCGTTCACAGCCATTCGGTTTCTTTCCGCCGGGTTGGCAAGAAGCCGGTGCAAGCATGCGGTAAAGGCCGCGAGATCGCCGGGGGGGTAAAGCAACCCCGTGACTCCGTCTTCGATAAGATCACTCAACTGCCCGATCCGCGGGGCCACCACCGGTCTGCCAGCGGCGAGCGATTCGACAACCTTGAGGGGCGAAAAATAGAAACCGTCCTGGGCGACGTAGGGCGCGACGGTTAAGGACATCGCCGCCAGATGCGCAGGGATCTCGTCGTAGGGAACCTTGCCGGTGAGAACGATGCGGCTTGCCAGATGCGGCTCTGCCGCCCTGAACCGGGCATAGTCACTACCAGGGCCGTCGCCAACGATGACCATCCTGCAGGTCTCGTCGAGAGTGATTAGCGCATCCATCGCGTCGAACAAGAAATCCAGACCGTGCCAAGGCTTGAGACTTCCAACAAAGCCGATGACGGGGTGCTCTCCAAGGCCGTAGCGGGCGCGCGTCGGATTGGGGTCAACCCCAGGCGCAAAGCGGCGTGTATCAACGCCGTTAGGCAGACAGGTCACTCGACCATCCGGAACTCCCTCTCCCTCGACATACTGTTTGAGCGATTGTGAGACCGTGAAGATATGGCTGGCGCTGGCGAAACACTGGGCCTGCGCGGCATGGGCGAGCGACTTCAAACGGAGGCCACGGTGGCTTTCCTGCTCCTCGAGGAGGGGGGCGTTGACCTCTAGGAAGTGCGGAACCTCCAAAGCTCGCGCGAGCGCCGCTCCCGCTTCGTGAAACAGTGAAAAGCGCTCGTAGACGATATCCGGAGCAAAGCCGATGGCATCGAGCTTTGATCGCAATTTTGTGGCGAGTCGACGGTCATACGCGAGCTTTTCCACTTCCCGCCGCAGCGGCTTGTCGTCAGGGTCCAGTTCGATCCCGCGAAGCTCCACCTCGCGAGCCCTGTCGTGATTCGAGACATCCGGGGTCATATCGATCATGATGGCGGATGGGTCGGGATTGCCTTCGCCGCCACTGGCAAAGGCCAAGGCCACCCGGTGCCCGAGCCGATCGAAAGTGTTCACTACCTCACGGACATGGACCGAAGCGCCTTTGTGACCCCGGACAGGAATTCCCCAATCGGCGCATAGATAGAGGATATTCAAGGCGGTCAGGCCTCCGCCAACAGATTGTGAATCGCCTTCGTCGACTCCCAGCACTCGAAGTTCCGTGTCAGCTGGCTTTTAGCCGTTTTCGATATGCGCTGCCGGATCTCGCCGTCATTCAGCAAGCGCTCGAGCGCCGCCGCCGCCGCCGCCGGATCGGACGGTTGAACCAGGAATCCGGTGCGACCGTGTTCAATTAGTTCAGGAATTCCGGACACGGATGTCGACACGATTGGCAGGCCCGCCGCCATGGCTTCGACCAGCACATTCGGAATACCGTCGCGGTCGCCGTTCTCCTCGACCTGCGGGAGCAAGGCGAAGACCGTCGCCTGACCATAGTAGGCAACCAATTCGTCATGGGTCTTCGCTCCGACGAGCTTCACCATGTGATCGAGATCGAGATCGTCTATCTGCTTTTGAAGACCGTCCTTGAGCGGTCCCGTGCCGACAATCCGGCATTGAAAGGCAAGACCCCGATCGCGAAGCAGGGCGCAGGCGGCAAGGAGATTGTTCATGCCCTTCTTCGGAACAAGCCTGCCAACGGACAGGATGACCGGACCATGGCTGTTCGATTGCGGCAGGGTCGACTCGACTTCCTCCAAATAGGCCGAAAAGGCGGAGAGATCTGTTCCGTGGTAGACGAGGTGGATCTTTTCCCAGTGCTCAATAGGAACAAAATCCCTCATGTACTCAACATTATACTTGGTGCAGGTTAGGACAAACTTGGCGGCTGACACCCGATCCTGAATCGCATCCTTGGTCGTAAGATAGAGGTCCTTGGCGTGGGCCGTAAAGCTGAACGGAGTCCCAAGCAACATGCTGGCGAAGTACGCTACGCGGGTCGGGGTATTGGCGAAATGAGCGTGAATGTGAACAGCATTGTTGCGCCGGCAGAGATCAGCCACCATGACTCCGCGCATGAAATTCTTGAGCGTGGCGATCGGACGCCCGTATCGAGTGGCCAGCCACAAGGCCGCGGTCGCGGTATAGAGATAGCGCGCGGGAGACTGGATGAGGCTCGACAAATTAGGCCTCAGCGCTCCCCGCCATAGCCCAGGCCACTCGTTGGGCAGGTAGCGGATTGGCGCGCGCACCTCGGTTACCGTCGAGTGATGGCGTCCGGATTCGCGGGGAAGAAGCGAGACGATCGTCAGATCCGTTCCAAGTCGCTCAAGAGCCCGAATTTCGTTGAGAATGAAGGTTTCTGACAGGCGGGGAAACCGCTTCAGGATGTAGCAGACGCGTCCAGATTCACGGCATGGCACAGGACGTCATCCATGGTCTTGAGAGGTCGAGGAAATTCGGGCTTCTAGAAGGCGCTCGAGCACGTCGCCAACGCGCCGCGCTCCGCCGAGATCCAAAAGGCCGCAGCCTAGGCCGCGTGGTCGCGCGCCCGAGAGAGCAAGGTCCAGCAGTCCGGCGAGTTGCTCTACCGCACCCCGTTCGGGTCGAACCACCCAGGCAAGCCCCATTTTCGCCAGCAGTTCGGCGCGCAATCTCTGCTCCGCTCGGGGAGCGGCGCGCGGCATCAGAATGGCCGGCTTTTGCGCCGCGAGGACCTCAACGGTGCTGTTATATCCTGCCATAGAGACGACCAAATCCGCCTCGGCCAGAAGCCGGGTCATTTCTGTGGAGGACCGCATGAGGCGAACGTCCGCGTGCTGGGACGCGACCTTTTCAAGGTATTGTTGCTGATCCTCCGGCATCAGCGGGCCGGTGACAAGGATGCTCTGTTCTGGCCGGATGTTCAGGCGTTGGAGCGCCGACAGGTAGGTCTGGATCGCCGGAAATCCGTCTCCGCCGCCACCGACGGTTACGAGCACGCGCTTGCCGTTCGACGTGGATTCCGATTCAGTTCGAGCGACCGTGGGACGGGGACGGGCGACATGACCGCAATAGCTGAGCTTGTCGGCAATCGCTGGGGGGAGCTCATATTCCTCGACGACGTCGAACAGCGCCCGGGCGCCATAAACCAGGACCTGTTCGTAATGGCGCTCGATCAACCCATAGGTGTCTTGCTCGCGCCACAGTGAGCGCACTACCGAGCCTTCGTCAAGAATATCTCGAAGGCCAAGGACGGTCAGGGTCTGGGGCATTGAGGCGCGCAGGTAAGCGAGGGCGCCGAGAAGCTCTCCCTTCATCCCCGCCGGAGCGTGGTCGACGAGGAACACGTCGGGCTGAAAGGCGCGGATCGTTTCGATGATGACGGCTTCGCGCTGCCGCTTGACCTCGGCAAAGCTGACCTTGCCATCGTGTGACACATAGTCCTCGGCGCCGACCTTTGCCACCGGCGGCATGAGGCTCAAAAGGAGGTTCGGCGGTAACGGCCAGGAATCGGCGACTGGCGAGCCCGACAGGAGCATGACCTGGAAACGGGGATTCCGCTCCAGTAAGTGATCAGCGATTGCAAGATTGCGGCGCAGATGGCCAAGCCCGAACGTGTCATGCGAATAAAGAAGGGCCCGCACCCGCGTCCCTTGTCCCACTTTCGCGACCCCGACGGACTCGATATTACCGATGAACGGCCTGCTCTTGGACTCTGCATCGGCTAAGATGTCACAGCCCGCTTGCGTCAGTTCTTCGATGCGCCGATTTGTGATCGATGAACTTGCCATGAAGGTCCCCCAATGGAATCGCTGCGAGCACTCTTGCAGGTCAACCTGACCCGGCGCTGACGCGACCACATAATCTTGGGTGGTCCTAAGGTTAAGGTTATTGAAACGTTGCATACCTTTCAGCGCACGAAGCGAGTATCGAAAGGATAGTCTTTACGGTCGCTCGCTGACCGCCGCGCTAACGTGAGCATGCGGATATATTCAGCTCGACACCAACATCATTGCTTGGGTGCAGTGGAGCTGGCGGACATACGCCGATAACTGACATCGCGTTGCTTATGATGGAGCGACGTCCTGCACCGGCCGTTCGTTGCAAACGCTGTCATCGGAAGAAGTGACTGCTCTCGGAAGCACGACTCGTGCGCAACAGCCGGAAGACATGGGAACAAAGGAGACTGTCCCTCCGTGCATGCGTACAACCTGCCGGACAATAGCGAGACCGAGTCCAGCTCCTGGCGAGCCTTGTACTGCCTTGCTAAATCTCTCAAAAACAAGGTCTCTCTTTGCAGGCGGTACTCCAGCGCCTTCGTCCGTGACCTCCAAAACAACGGAATTGTTGCCGCCATCGGAGCTAATTTCGGTTCGCAGCATCACCCCTATGCTACCGGTGCCATGAAAGAGCGCGTTCTCAAGTAGGTTGCGCAACATGTCTCTTAAGTTATCTGATGAACCAAAAACCGTCAGCTCGTCGCATGGGTCTATCGTGATCTCGCGGCCTTTCTCCTCTGCCATGGGCAACAACATTGCAGTTGTCTCTCGAATGAGGCGCGGAAGACGGACTATCTCTCGTTCTGCGTAGTCAATACGGTCCTTCCGCGCCAGGTCGAGCATCTGGTCCAATAGACGCCGCAGTTGCCCCATTTCTCGGGTAATGGCAGACCAATCGATGTGTCCGCTAAGCTGCCCTCGCTGCAAGCGTAAATTCAGGACAGCAATCGGGGTCCGCAACTCATGAGCAGCATCGGCCGTGAGCCGACGCTCCAAATGATAAGCAACCGCCAGACGATCGAGAGCGCCATTAAACGCCTCCACAAGCGGCATGATCTCGCTCGGGAGATCATCCGTGATGATGCGAGTATTGTTGCTTAGAGGTCCGATTGCGGCAGCCTGCTCCGAAACTCGCCGGAGCGGACGAAGGTTCCGTCCGATGATGTACCAGATCATCGGAATCGCCAGCAAAATGAGCGCCAGCCAAGCAAAGAAGAAATGAACCAGGTGTGACAGGATTAAGCTACGGGCGACTGCCGAAGCTCCTGAATCCCGTCGCGAAATTACAAGGACGTGTCCGCTAGGAGTTGTGACTGCAATAAATCGATGCGCCACGGGAGTTTGCGAATTTCCAGCTTCATGAAAAAATGGAAGCGGAGCATCGATATTGGGAGAGATTGCGACCGGCCGCCCTTCCGGATCAAAAATGGTATATGCGAATGTGCCCCCCCGGTCCTCGTAGGCTTTTTCCGATTCGGGAGGTATTTTGATCTTCACGCGTCCATCCTCTGCAATGGCAAAATCCTTCAGCAATAATCGAGTTTGTCGAAAAAGCGATCGTTCTTCCAGTTGACCCGCGATCTGCGAGGACTCGAAATAAAAGAAAGCCAACGATGCAACTATGCTTGCGGATAACCCACCAGCCATTGCCAACGCCATCTGCTTGCGGAGGCCCTTTGATCTATACTTTCTCCGGTCAAGCTTCATCGTCGAGATCCGATGAGCGTAGCAGATAGCCAATCCCGCGTTTCGTCTGGATGCTGACACCGGCGTCCGCCGTCGTCAGCTTTTTCCGCAATCGTGATATTGTTGCCTCCAGCGCGTTGTGAGAGACCTCTTCATCAAACCCGTAACTACGCTCTTCCAGTACTTCCTTAATGATGACTCTATTGTTGGACCGTACCAATTCTTCCAAGACGGCGGTCTCCCGACGCGTTAGTTCCAGCGGCCGACCCGCGACGGTTACCTGACGCGAGGCTGGATCAAAAACGAGCCGGCCCCGCGTAAGAATAGGTCTGTAATGAAGACGCGGCCTCCGCAGGAGGGCGCGTAGGCGAGCTTCCAATTCATCGAGATCGAATGGCTTCACAAGGTAATCGTCAGCTCCCGCGTTTAGTCCTCGCACTCGGTCACTAAGACTATCTCGCGCTGTTATGACAAGTATAGGGACGCTATCCTCAGTGCCTGCATGCATCCTCGTGAGCAATTCTAACCCGCTCATTTCGGGAAGCCCTAGATCAATGATTGCTGCGTCGTATGAGATCGCGGCGATTGAGGTGAGCGCGTCTTCCGCCCCGCTCACCGCGTCCACAGCAAAGCCGCGCTCCCAAAGGTGATCGCTAATCAAGTCACGTAGTGTGATGTGATCCTCAACCAGCAAGACCCTCATAAAGACCTCCGCCATCTTTGCAGGCGCGCGTCTTTACGATGAGTAGTGGCCGGTGCCATCCCAGAACACGATTTTGATGAGGTTGGCCTTCCGACCCCGGATGGCCCAGACAAGCAAAAAACGTGCCAGTTCGCTGGCATGTTCAACGGACTGCGATTGGATTCGCAGCAATGATCTACCCGCTTCTGGCGGCTGAGCTCGGTTTGAGCGTCGGTTGTTCTGGGGGCGTGGACCGCATGGCAGTTGCTGAGCCTGCGATCCGACTCGAATGCGATCGCTGTTACTGAGATTGCTCGGTCGACCGCCGGGCAACCCGTTGCTTTGTAGTATGGCCCCTCGCTGGAGCGCTGAATCATAGCGGCCAATCAGCCTAAGGTTATGCAAGTGATTCCCCTGCGGTTGGCGCCAGACAGTGTTAGTCGACACCAGATTTAGTCTGAATTAACAAATTCAGTAAACTTCGATTCACACGGATTTATAACGCGTCCATGACAATTAAATGCAAGAAGTGCTTGAAAATAAAGGAGAAGACGAGCGCCATGTTGCTCTATGTTGGCGCGCCACGGTCGATGAAGATGGGCAATATTCGTTCGCTGTGTTGCTATGATGCCAACGCCCGCTGCGCGCAGCGATCTTCCAACGTGCGAAAGCTTGCGATTTCGCGCCCGGCTGTCGGAAATCAAACTCGCAGGTACAGATGATGAAGTCCGCCGAGAAATGGCGTAGGCAAAATGCGACCAACGGCATGTACTGTTCGCGGCGACGGCGCGTCCTTGTTGACCGAAAGGTGCGTGCGAGCCGCGTTATAGTAGCCGAGCTTCACCCTGACATCGATATAGAAGTCTTGCTGCTCGACGGGCCGATGAATCCCGCCGCAGAAGGGATTGACATCGCCATCACGGCATTTCCGGCAAGTTTTGACAATGTGGCCGACGAATTTCTATGGCCGACGCGTCGAAGTCTGTTCGCGAGCAAACACTATTTGTCGTCATATCCCCGGCTCGACCACCCGCGCCAGCTCGAGGAGCACCGCTGCCTGGTCTACCAACCCACCGGCCCGAGTTGGCCATTCCTTAGCGGCAACGGCGTGATGACGGTCACCGTTCATCCTCGGATCTCCAGCAACGACATGAGCGTGCTGCTTGAGGCCGCCAGGACGCATCTCGGCATCGCGCTTTTGAGCAACTACGTAGCGCTCCCGGAGGTCCGCAGAGGCTCCTTAGTGGTGCCGCTGCCCGATTTTCCTGTGCCGGATCTCTGGATCAAGGCGATGGTACCCATCGACCGATTAAGAATGCCGCGGGTCAATGCACTGCTGCGCTTCATCCGCAGCAAAGGAGGAGGCTCTGACTCCCTGGACGCGCGATCCGTCCGGTCGTCCGCAAAGTCACGACAAAAGTGAATCCCGGCGGACGACCGACCTACCGAGTCGCGGGACTCCTCATCCGTTTTTTCGCAGCTTCACCGGCAGTGCTTTGAGACCCCTATAAGCCGGGTTAGAAACCCACTGCAATGGAGAACCATCAAGTGCGAGTCCTGGATATCGACGCAGAAGCGTACTGAATGCTAGCTGCGCTTCCATACGTGCCAAGTGCGCGCCGAGACAGAAATGACGGTCAAAGCCAAATGCGAGGTGCTCGTTGGGTTCGCGCTCGACATTCAGCCGGTCCGGATCGTTGAAACGTCCTTCATCGTGATTTGCCGCTCCGAGCATGAGTGTCACCCGCTGACCGGCCGAGATGGAAACCTCGGCGAGACGAATTTCAGCAATGGAAGCGCGGGGCGCGAGTTGCACTGGACTATCGAAACGAAGCAACTCTTCGACGGCTGATTGCATAACGTCAGGTTCTTCGATCAAGTGCCGCAGCTGGGCCGGGTGTCTCAGCAGGGCCAGCAATCCGTTACCAATCAGATTAGTCGTGGTCTCATGCCCTGCGGAGAGCAATAGCGAACAGTTGGCGATAATTTCCTCTTCGGTTAGCCGATCGTCTTCTTCGACGGCAATGAGCAGGCTTATTAAATCTCCCTTGGGCCGGACGCGCCTTTCTTTGATTACTTCTCGGAAGTAGACAATCATTGCGCTGGCGCTCTGTGCGGCGCGTGTTGCAAGCACCAGGGGATCGGGCGCGTTCTGAATGCTGCCGATGAATGCTATTCGGTCGCTCGTCCATGCTTTGAGGCGAGGTCGGTCTTCGAGGGGAACGCCAAGCAACTCCATGATAACACTAGCAGGTAGTGGGTAGGCAAAGTCTCCGATAACATCGATATATCCAGCTTCATCCACTTCATCGAGCAGTTCGTCGATTATTTGCTGGATGCGTGGTCGCAGTTGATCGACTACGCGCATTGTGAAAGCTTTGTTCATCAGGCCACGCAATCGAGTGTGGGCCGGCGGATCACGACGCATCATCTCCAAGTTCAGACCGTCCATCACCGGACGCGCGGCCAAACAGACCTCGGCGGACAACCCAGCCAAACGCTCGACCTCGAATTTGGCACGCGAAAGACAGCCGTTTTTCACCAACGCCCGAACATCATCGTAACGCGTCACCATCCATCCCAAGCGCTTGTCATACTGGAGGGACTGTGCCTCGCGCAAACGAGAATAGAAGGGATAAGGATCTGCGAAGAACTCAGGGGTAAAAAGGCCGGTCATCGCGTCTCCACATATTTGGCAGCAGGCGACGTCCAAATTCCCAGAGAAACATCAGCTTTGCAAGGCACACAATATGCAGGCACTGAGAGCAGCACGCAGTTGTTTGACCCCAATGTTCGAGATGGATCAAACTGAGAAACAGGAGGCCGAAATGCTCCATCTAGAGCGCGACGTGACGACGATGAACCCACTTCATCAGCGCCGGCTCAGGATTGCCCGCCTGACTGTCCC
>WNFD01004673.1_pt1 | contig 13725 bp, 14 predicted proteins | sample 5400491 | NCBI WGS metagenome assembly WNFD01 (sample SAMN13153343, study PRJNA577476) | soil metagenome | isolation source: 120 cm saprolite under Douglas fir tree site 2 hole 2 replicate 2 | place: USA:California | collected 2015-04-18
TCCGGAATGTTACGCACGTTTTGGGGATCGCGATTGAAATAGCTGAAGGCGCCGACAATCGAGCGCAAGTCCCCAACAACGCCTTTTTGAATCAGGTCACGCACACGCCGCCACTGCGGATGCGTCTTTACCATGAAAGCTTCGCCAATTTTCACGCCGGCGCGGTCGCGGACGGACATGAGAGTTTTTGCTTCGTCGACGCTCAAGCTCAGCGGCTTCTCGCAGAGCACGTGCTTGCCTGCTTCGGCTGCCTGGATCGACCACGGCACGTGGAGATGATTCGGCAGCGGGTTGTAGATGGCCTCGATTTCCGGGTCCGCCAGCAACTCTTCATACGAACCGTAAGCCTTTGGGATGCCCAGCGACTTAGCCGCGTCCTCGGCCTTCCGCGCATCGCGCGAAGCGATGGCCGCAATTTCGCTCCAGGCGCCTTTCTGCATCCCAGGGATTACCTTTCTCACCGCGATTCCTGCCACGCCCAGCACGCCCCACTTCACTTTGCCTGGATTCACGGCTCCCCCAATGCGGTCTTTTCAATGCTCACTTTTATCACGCATCTTTGTCACGTCCAATGCTTCTCCGGTCCAATGCTTCGCCCGTCCAATGCGTCGATCGTTCGACTCGCTCGTCCAGCCCGATCCTTCGCCCGGTCCAATCAACCGGCCCAATCAACGGGAATGACCCGCAGAATGGCCGATTCCCAAGAGGCCACTCAACAAAACTCAACAAAATGGATGTTCAGCGTCCCGCGCCGCTGGTATTATCGCGGTACACTGGGGTCTGCGCCTGACCACACGGCAAATACTGAGGAGGACCATTCGCATGCGTAAAGGACTCGGCATCCTGCTGCTGGGGATGCTTGCTCTTATGGCTTCGCACGCCGGCAACGACTTGCGGGCACAAACTGAAAAGAAAGACGTCATGCCGGAACCGGCCGTCAAGGTTGGCGACATGGCGCCGGACTTCACCCTCATGGACACGAATCGCAAGCAGGTGTCCCTGCATGACTTCCAGGGCAAGAAAAACGTCGCCCTGGCCTTCTACATTTTCGCCTTCACCGGTGGTTGAACGAAGCAAATGCAGAACTTCCAGCAGAACCTGCAAAAGCTGGAAGCTGCAGACACCCAAGTGTTGGGTGTAAGCATGGACAGCACCTTCAGCAACGCCGCGTGGGCGGAAAAAATCGGAGTGACCTTCCCGTTGTTGAGCGACTGGGGAGGCGATGTCACCCGCCAGTATGGCCTCTACAATCCCAAGTACAAAGCAGCTCGCCGCGTCAACTATCTGATCGACAAGAGCGGCAAAGTCGTCGAAATGCAGATCGACAGCGACGCCGTCGACCCAACCAAGATCGTGACGCTCTGCGAACGCCGCAAGACCAAGGAATAACGCCCCCAGTGGGCGCAATCGGCCGCTCTTCGCTTTAACGCAAGCCTTCTATGGTGAACGGCGAAGGGCATTCGTTGCGCGGCGCTAGGGGGCAGGCCACTACCCGCCGACGGTCCCAGCGAAAGAGTTCGTCTCCGCAAATCTTATTTCCCGTGCCACTACACGCACTGGAGGAACCTGGAACTCGTCGCCACGATTCGCCTACTGCGCATAGGTCTGGTGGTCTATAGCACAGCGATACGTGATTCGCTTTGAAGAGCGGCCTGAACTGCTGTTGCCGCGAAGAGCACAAGTACCATTGTGACGTACGGCAGCCGAATCTAACATTCTCATTTTGGAACGCCGGAGGAGGCTAGGCATGCCCCGCACCAAATGGCAAGAGTTGGCAAGTGTCGTCGATGACGCTCGGTCCACATCCTCCACGGAGAGCAATCCAACCCCGTATGTTATCGAAGACGACGCGAGCTCTTCCACCCCCGCTACAGCCAAGAAAGAAAGGGTGTTGGGAGGGTGGCGGCGCAGCGAGCGGGTGCGCATCGAAATGCCCGTGGACGTTTACGCGTACGCAGAAGACCAAGAACCCATCTTTGGTCACGGTAAGACTGTGGATGTAAGTGCGCACGGCGCTCTCCTCGCTCTCCCTATGCCAGTTGAAATTGGACAAACGCTGCGTTTGGTTCATCGGCGAACCAAGCGAGAAATCGAATGTCATGTCCTGCGTTTCGTAAAGCGCTACCCAGAAGGTGGTGGCGAGGTGGGTGTGGAATTTGCGGGAATGTCTCCGCACTTCTGGGGTGTTGCTTCTCCCCCTGAGGATTGGGACCCAGACTGGGTTCCAAACGCGCTCCCGCAACGCCCGGAGCCGAAGGTGCCTCCCGCTCAGCAATCTGCTAAGGACGCAGATGTTGCCTCGGCGGACGGTATGCCAGGCACAGAAAGGCCACGGCGGGCGAATTATGGAGCCGTCGCTGCCACGGTCAAAAATGCTGCGAAGAACTCACACTTTCCGAAGTGGCGGATAGTCGTGCTGGCGGCCTCCATGGTTTTGTTCACCCTCTGGATTGCCACGCACGGATCCGGCGGCGCAGACTCAGCAGCCAATGGAAATGCAGTGCCCGCCGGCGTGGCGCCCGAAGATGCCCGCAGAATCCCGAGGATCGAGCGCACCAGGCTTGCAACAGCGTCGGACTTTGATCCTGACGCGATTTCCTGGCTGCGCGGCTCGGATCTGCAAGCCAGCGGAAAAATCCCAGGTTTTTATTCCAGTACAAAAAAGTCCAATGCGTATATCCTGGTGGGGAAGGCGAATGAGCGGCGCGTCGTGATTTTCGCCGATGGAGGGCTTCGTTACAACGCGGAATATCCGGTCATTGCCATCGCCGCATGCGTTCCCATGGAGTTGGTCCATAAAATCAACTGGGCCGAGGCTACGCCACCCGAATCCGACGGAGACGGGCTCCTCATCGTGCGCGCCGCCGATGCTCCCGCCTCGGGTGTGATGTTATTTCTCCGAGGGTCTCAAGTCGTTTCCGCAAGTCCGGTTGACTATCGAGAGATCAAATTCGGCCAGGGTTGCCAACCATAAAGTTCCGCGCTGGTTCCTCCCCATTCCGGACCTGAGCGAAAAAGCCTGCGGCACGGCCAAGCTGCACGGTGCTTCGTTTGAGCTGCCCCTGGCCCTGCGGTCAGGTAGGGGCTCATGGGCCAAAGGCCACTTCGCTTGAGAATTCGACCAACCTGTAACAAATCGTAACATCAACTAGTACGACTAGGAGGAGCTCCTTTTCGCCGTTGACGCTAAAGTCAATGGTTTTAATGAGTTGGCTGACTAATGGCTGTGGAACAAGCGATGCTGTACTAAAGTGGGACTGGTACTTAGGTCAGGAGAGATGGTTCCCTTGGGTCATTGTCCGAGCGAACAGTAAACGGTAGGCTCACTCATCCAAGATTGGGAGGACCGAACCTTGAAGACTCCTAGCGTCCCGAAGAAATACGCTGGATTCACACTAATCGAACTTGTAGTTGCGGTCGCGATTATCCTAGTCCTTACTGCCGTTGCTATCCCAAATGCCATGGCGATGTTGCGGTCCTATCGTCTCGCAGGCAGCGCTCGCGCCATCTCTCACCAACTCTCACTTGCGCGGCTGAGCGCCGCGACCGATTTCACCAATGCCCAGCTTGTGATCGATACGGCCGTGGTCCCGAACACTTACATCGTGCAAGTTTGGGATAAGTCCATCCCGGGCTTTGTGGATGTAGGCGGCACCCAGTTTTTGTCGCAGGGGATATCGTTTGGCTTTGGCGCCGCCACGGTTGCAGCCGGGGGGCAAGCGCCGATGCAGCAAACTCTCCAAGCAGTATTCAACTCGCGGGGTATACCGATCGATGGCGCGGGGGCAGCGAACCCGAATGACGTGATCTACCTGGCCGATGACCTAGGCAACGCCTATGCGGTCGGCGTCACCGTCGGCGGCCACACCCGCGTGTATCAATACATCGCGGGGGGGTGGACACAGCAATGAGCGCTTTCAAACAGAAGTTTCCGCGGAAGCAAATTGTCCGCGCTCGCGAGCGTGGCTCGTCGCTCGTCGAGATGATGATTGCCTCATTGGTCTTGTTGGTGGGGATCGTCCCTCTTGCGGGTGTATTCAGCGTGGCCGTTGCTACAAATTCCGGACGAGGCGACATAGCCACCAGAACAACGCTCAACGCCCAGGACAAGATGGAGCAGCTCCTGGCCCTGAGTTTTCCAGACGGTTCATCAAATACAACGGTGTATCCGACCGCCGCGGCTGGCGGAACCGGCCTTGGCGGTGCTATGGCGGGCAGCGCGACTGTAGGCGGGATCAATCCGGCGGCGCCTGTGGCAGGCTATGTGGACTATCTAACACTTCCGGGAGTACTCCAGACAACCGCGCCGGGAGCCATGTACAGGCGGCAATGGTCCATTTCGACCGACGCCACGGGCAATCTGAAGACCATCACCGTGCTCGTCACCGTGGTGGCTTGGACAGGTCAAGGCTCGCCCCCTTCGACGACACTGGTTTGCATGAAGTCCAATACCTAGGATCAACCATGACCAGAATTCGACATCACGCCGAAAAAGGTTTTTCGCTGCTAGAGCTCATGGTGAGCACTGTACTCATGATGGTGGTCGCGGGCGGGGCTTTTAGGGCGTTGAACTATTACCAGAAAACCTATCAACGCACCGAGATCAGCGCGGACATGCATGACAATTTGCGCAGCGCCATAGACCTGATGACCCAAGAAGTGGGGCAAGCGGGCGCTTTGCCATTCCCCACTGGCGGCCCTACGTTAGCCGCACCAGTAGCTGCGAGCCCTCTCGCTCAACCCGTAGTCCTGCTCAACGCCGCCAATGCCCCTATCTACGTCAATGAAAATCTATTGGTGGATGCCGGGGCAAATCAGGAAACCGTCGTGGTTACCCAAGCAGGCTCCGGCACCTTCAAGGCCGTTTTCGCCCGGAACCACAACCTGGGCGCCCAGGTCAACGCAATCGGAGTCTTTCCCGACGGGATCCGGACTACCGCCAATAGCAACACGCTGAAGCTCTATGGAGACATCAAGGGAGATGGCACGCTCGTTTACGTCGAATATACGTGCAACCCGGCGGTGGATGGCACCGGCACTTTAACCAGATCGGTCACAACCGTAGACACGACCAGCGGCGTGGTGTTGGCGCCAGCGGCGCCGACAGTATTGGTGGACGGTCTCACGAACAATCCCGGCGGTGCCGTCTGCTTTCAGGTGCCCGCAGCTCCACTAGTTGTGGCTGGCTTCACATTTGTCAATCAAATCGGAGTCACGCTTACCGTTCAGACCGCAGTAAGGGATGCATTGACGGAGAATTTTCTAACCATGACCAAGTCCGCCCTGGACCTCGAACCTCGCAATATCCAGATGGGGCTAAACATGGCGAATGCCGGTGTCGTGGATCGCTTACAAGCTAAGCCTCTGCAAATTCCTTGACACCCGAGTGCCTCACAGGAGAAACAATGGGTAAAAAAGTTATGAAACCGATCCTTAAGAGAAATCATCCACAAGCAGGGGTAGCCCTGATCATCGCCTTGCTGACTCTATTGATTCTCTCGGTCCTGGCGGCTTCCATCATTTTTGTTACACAAACGGAGACTTGGTCGGCTGCGAACAACCGCTCGATGATTCAAGCCCGGTATGCCGCCGAGGCCGGGGCTCAGAAAACATTGAACTACCTGGCTAACCCTGCCACATACCCCACGCCCGCAAACCTCGGGGTTTTCGACGTACCGACGAAATATCCGCTCCAGTACAATGGCGGCGATGTGATTCTCTCCGCCATGACCGGGGTGAACCCAAACTATCCGGACGCCGCGGTTCAAAACGCGTTCAGCGCCGCCTTGAAGGACGCGTCCGTGCCGGGCGTGGGTGTTCCCGCGAGTTATGAGGTTCAAGCCAGATTGCTGAGCATCCAAGGGCCGGGCGTACAAACATGGGAGATCACTTCTCAGGGCAATGTGCCGAGCATTCGCAACGCTCAGGTACAAGTCGTACTGAAGATTGAAAAGCGCGGCACGCCGCTCTTTGCGTACGGGATTTTCGCAACTGGGAACACTTGCAAGACCATCGACATGTCTTCGAGCTCCTACACAGACAGTTTTGATTCCAGCGCGGGCAGTTACGCGGCAACCCAGTCAGCCACAGGTGGAGACGTGGGTACCAACGGCAACGTGAGCATGAGCGGATCCTCCTATTTTGACGGCACACTTTCCTCTCCCAACGGCGGAACCGGGGCTTGCGCCGCGGGCGCCGAAACAGCTCTTACGAATAGCAGCAATGAAATTGTAAGCACGCCTCCTCCCCTTCCAGTGAAAGGGCTAGTGCCCATCGCGCCGGTCACGTTTCCGCCCGTGCCCCCGCTGAGCCCTATGCCGCCGACGACGGCTATGAACATGTCGGGGAATTGCGGTACCGTTCCCGGCTGTACAAATTTGGGTTCCAAGGACGTTTCCCTTGCACCGGGACAGTACGGCGACCTCAACGCCTCTGGAGGAACCACCGTTCACTTGAGCGCCGGCACCTACAATGTCAACAATCTTGTTCTGAGCGGCAACAGCCCGATTGTTGTGGACTCGGGCCCGGTAATCATAAACGTTGCAGGCGTCTCGGTATCCAAGGCGATTGACCTTAGCGGTGGCAGCGTCACCAATTCGAGCGGAGTGCCCGCGAACTTTCAGATTAACTATGGGGGCTCGGACACGGTCACGCTCTCAGGAGGTTCCGCCAGCTACGGAGTTGTCTACGCGCCTAACGCGCCCACGACCCTAAGCGGCAACTCGGATTGGTACGGAGCAGTGGTCGGTTTGACGCTCACGGACAGCGGTGGGGGTGCCATCCATTACGACCGGGCGTTGCAAAATACGCTGTTTACTGGCGGGCGGTTTTACCCCATTTCGTTCACTTGGAGCAAGTTTTAACCGGCGACCTGGCCAGCCTGAGCAGCGCGATCAGTCATTTTCCCGAATTAGGAGATTAGTGTGGCATTCTTGAACGAAATGAAGGCGCCGGGTTTCGTAACGCCCATGGAGCATCACCGCGTTCAGGGCCGGCTCAATTCGCGAGTTCATGTCGCCATTGAATGGACAGAGGGTGGCCAGCAATTGCGCGCGGAGGGCTATACGGCTGACGTGAGCCCCAAGGGCTGCCTGGCCGTCGTCGCGCAACGCTTCGTCGCAGGGCAGCGCCTGCGTTTGATTAATCTGACCAACCAAAATTCGTGCGAAGCTGTCCTCGTTTGGTGCCGGAACGAAGGCCAAAAGCGTTGGGAACTGGGCCTTGAACTTCAGGAACCCGGCCTCAATTTCTGGGGGCTCGACCTCTAATCGCGTCCATCCTATTCGCAGGTGGATTGAGCCTTAGCGCGGTAAGAAAACATCCCTTTGGCGTTTGGTTTATCAAAGGAGGAGAGGTTTGACTCTGTTCTTCCTATCCCCTCCGCGAAAACCGTTCAACCCGTCTTCGCAGCCGTTCAACCGTCAATTTCACCCATTTCCTGCAAATCACGCAGGCAGTTGAACCCACCATGCCATCTCTCAGTATCTAAACCATTTAAAGTAATCCTTGACATACGGTACCAATATGCTATAAGTTTTTTCATGCTCTTGCGCACTATTTTGCACTCACCAAAAACTCAACTCCTTTGTATTCAATCGGTTCCGCACTCTTTGCCAAAAACCACGCGGGGTGGGGGGAGGCGCAACAGTGGTATTCCTAAAGAAGAACTTTAACTCGGTTGGCATCTCTGGGGAAATAAACGTCAGGCCGTGCCACTTTTTACGCGAGCCCAACGGGTTTATCGGACGGTGTTACCGGACACGGGTTGGCCCAACCTTCTTGGGGTCGTATCGGGGCGCTTCAGCCATTCGCGGGGTGAATCTCTTTTTCCTTACTTCCCCTCAGTATCTCGTTACCTCAATCCAACGCCGGAATCGCATTGCGCTCCTGCCGCCGCCGATGCAAGTAGTGCATCCCAATGTTCAGATAAATCTCGCCGCACGTCGTCTCGATGCAAATCACCAGCGCTTCCGTGTCCGCGCTGCCCGCCAGTCCCGTTTCGTCCATGTGAACTTCCGGCGGAAACACTTTGAAGTGAAAACCCTGGTCGTTCAGCAGCGTCACCGAATTTCCGATGACCATGTTCGCCAGCTCGCAAACCGTTTCTTTCACCACTTGCTCGCTGGCCTCCACTTCCGCACCTGCGAGTTGGCTCGCAACCTTGATCGCCACTTCCGGCGACAAGTCGAGAATCACGCGTCCTTCGATGTCGCCTTTGATGGCGATCAGCGCCGCGACACCCTTGCGGCGATACGCGTCTTCGTCCATTTCCAGGTCCACGATTTTCGTCGGCCCCTGCAGCGACTCCGCGAATACCGCATCCGCGGCGTTGATGAACGGCTGGATCAGTTCCATTCTCATGAGCGGTGTTCTCCTGCCAGCGCTACCGGCGAGCCAACGGCGTTGGGATCGTCGCTGAGCACGTACCGGAGAATTTCGTACAGCACTTCCGGCTTTACCGGCTTCTGCACGAAGTGTTTCGCGCCTTTCTGCAGCGCCGCCAGGATATTCTCCTGGTATCCGACGGATGAGACCATGACGATGCGCGCGTTGGCGTGCTGCCGCACGATGCGCTCCACCGCCTCGATCCCTTCCATCTGCGGCATGGTGATGTCCATGAGCACGATGTCCGGACTACTGCGGTTGAATTCCGCGATGGCAGTCAGGCCATCCCCGGCTTCGCCGGCCACTTCGCCGCCGAACATCTCGATCATTTTGATGAGATTTTTGCGCGCGAAGACGGAATCGTCCACCACGAGGTAGCGAACCGGCTGATTATCTTTTCGAAGTAGAGCGGCAAACTGTTTCATGGCCTTCTCCTTATCCCGGCATTCGCTTTCACGAACGCTGGGATGGTACGGGTGTTCTTTCGATCTTTTCGTTCTTGTCGATGTTTTCGTTCTTGTCGTTCTTTTCAAGCTTCTCGTTCTTCTCGATTTTGTCGGCGGCGCCGCGTTCCGCGCCGTAATTGCTCACCAGGTACGCACCGAGTCCATCGAGCGGAATAATCTTGTTGGCAAATCCTTTAAGAATTGCCGCGCGCGGCATGCCGCTGACGACGCAGGTATCCTCGCTCTGCGCGATGGTCATTCCGCCCGCAGCCTTGATCGCGCCGAGCCCTTCCGCCCCGTCATCTCCCATCCCGGTCATCAAAATGCCGACGGCAGTGAGCCCAAACTCCTGCGCCACGGAATGAAATAAAACGTCCGCGGAAGGACGATGTCCGTTCACGGGCGGGCTATCGGAGAGAACCACCATGTCCCCCCGGGGCATCCTTCGAACCATCATGTGGCGATTTCCCGGACAAATCAGAACGCGGCCGGCGAGGAGGAGGTCGCCGGAGCGCGCTTCGTGAACTTCAAGAGCGCAGCATTCATCGAGGCGCTTCGCGAACATTTCCGTAAAACCTTCCGGCATGTGCTGGACGACCAAAATTGTGGAAAGAAAATCCGCTGGAATCTGCGACAAGACAAATTGCAGTGCGTTTGGGCCGCCAGTGGAAATTCCGATGGCAATAACACGGCGCGGAGGAAACGCGGCGTGAGTTCCTTTTTTCGGCGGAGCGGTTTCTTCGATAACGGCGGGCGGAAGTTTGCGGCCAGCGGCGCGCTTGGCAACTTTTATTTTTGCAATCAACTGGTCGGCGATTTCGTCGAGGTGGCCGACGGCGGCGTCTTTTGGTTTGGCGAGAAAATCGACGGCACCGAGCGCGAGACCTTTCAGCGTGGCGTAGCCGCCCTCTTTCGAATGAGTGCTAAAGAGGATAACCGGCAAGGGGGCGCGACGCATGATGAGGCGCAGCGTCTCCATACCGTCCATGCGCGGCATCTCCAGATCGAGGGTCACGACATCGGGCTGCAGCTCTTCAATTTTTTTCAACGCGAACGCGCCATCCATGGCGGTGCCGACAACTTCGATGGAAGACTCGCGCGCAAGGATCGCGGGGATCAGTTTCCGCATGAGAGCGGAATCATCGACGACGAGAACTCGGATGCGATCGCTCATGCGATTGCTCCGAGCGGCGTAGCGCGAGAAAGCCGCGAAAGGACAGCGGGAACATTCAGGATGAGGACAACCGTTCCATCACCCAGAATGGAAGCGCCGCTGACCAAGTCGCTGGAAACGATTTCGGCGGGAAGAGCTTTGATTACCAGCTCTTCTTCCCCGACCAGGCTATCCACGAGGAGGCCAAAACGTTTTTCGACAGCGCCAATGACGATAACGAAATGTTTCTTGCGAACCGGCTGGGTGTCGATGCTGCGCAAACGGCTAAGGTGATCCAGCCGAACGAGAGTAAGAATCTGTTCACGAAGACGCAACACTTCACGCTGATCGACGCGATGAATTTCAGGAGCAGTGATGCGAGTGATTTCCACAACCGAAGAGAGAGGAACCGCAAAAAGACGGCCGCCGACGCGGAAAAGCAAGGTCTGAATACTTGCAAGAGTAAGCGGCGCACGAAGTTGAATCGTTGTGCCGCGACCTCTTTGCGAAGAGATCTGAACGGTACCCTTGAGGCGGTCGAGGACGGTTCGAACGACATCCATGCCGATGCCACGGCCAGAGACTTCCGTGACTTGCGAAGCGGTGCTGAAGCCCGATTCGAAAATAAGATTGAGAGTTTCCTGTTCCGTCAGCCGTTTTGCCTCTTCGGGCTTCAGGATTCCTTTTTCAACGGCGCGCGCGCGCAATTGAGCAGGGTCGATGCCCCGGCCGTCGTCGCGAACTTCAATGACCACCTGGGTGCCCTGGTGATAAGCGTTTAAATAGACCGTGCCACGCGCGGGTTTGCCGGCAGTGAGGCGCTCGTCGGCTGGCTCGATACCATGATCCACCGAGTTGCGGACGAGATGCATAAGCGGTTCCGCAAGAGCATCCAAAATGCCCTTATCGAGATCGGTGTTCTGGCCAGAAAGTTCCAGGGCCACATCCTTGCCACACTGCTTGGCAACGTCGCGTACGACGCGCGGAAAACGACGGAAAAGTTGCTCGACAGGGACCATGCGGATTTTCAAAACGCACTTGTGAAGCTCATCGAGGACGCGGGCCTGGAACGCCATGGCGTCAGCAAGTTTGGCGCGCAAGGGATCGCGGGCGTGCTTCTGGTCAAACTCAGTCAGCGTGCGATTGAGCATGGACTTTCCGATGATCAATTCGCCGACAAGATTCATGACCGCATCGATGCGCGTGGCGTCCACGCGAAGGGTGCTTTCAGCAACCGCGGTTACTGCAGAACCGGAAGTACCGGCATTCGTTCGTGCGTCACCTTCGGCGTTCTCGGGGGCCCCGGCGACACGTTTCGCCGCCTGCGCGTCCAACAGATCAGCGAGTAATTCATGTTCCGCAGTCAGAGCGGCGGCGGCACGTTCGAAACGCACATCGGAAACAATCGAAGGAATCCGACAGCGTTGGAGAAGCCGCTCCTCGGGCTGGGAGCTCGCCAAGGCAGCTTCCACGATTTCCACGGTTGCGGCGGCTAGATTGTCTTCCGGCCTTAAAGCGATGACGGTGCCGCTGCCGTGAAGGACGTTTCGAATGAGCTGGAAAGCGGCCGCGCGCATCGGGCTGGTGGGATCGACACGAAGAGCGACGTTGTAAACGACCTCGCCACGATGCACCGCTTCCGAAATCATGAGCTGTTCGTATTCCGTCCAGGCAAATTGCGCGGGCAATTGAGGAGCCGCAGAGCTGGCGCTCTTCGCGGCTTCAGGCTCGTCCAGCAATTTTCGAATCATGGCTTGGAGCACATCCACAGCGGGTGGCTCCTTGCGACGCTGGTAGGAAGTGAGCATGGCGCCAAAACTATCGGCGGCGGTCAGAACGATCTCGGCCAGCTCCGGGCCACGAGCTTGCGCGACTTGCGGCGTCAGCACGTCTTCCAATTCGTGGGCGAGCTCACTGAGCTTGTGAAAACCGCAGGCGGCGGAATCGCCTTTCAAGGTGTGGACGGCGCGGCGAATCCTGCGAATGACTTCTTCATCCGAGGGATGAGCCTCGAGCTCGAGCCCCGCTTCATTGAGGGACTGGAGGATCTCGCTGGCGCTTTCAAAGAAGAGAGCGCGCAACTCGCCGCCACGATCCTCGGGAGGACGACTCACGAATTGACCTCGTTGCGCTGGTAAGCGGTGCCGTTGTTCTCGTGAACCATGCGGAATTTCTGAGTCAGGCCGAACAAACTTTCCGCATGCCCGACGAAGAGGTATCCGCTGGGATTCAAGCAGTGCCAAAACTTTTCAATCAAGCGTTTTTGCTCCGCTTCGTCGAAATAGATCATCACGTTGCGGCAGAGGATAATGTCGTTGCGGCGAGGCAAGAACTCGGTTTTCAAGTTGTGAAAGTCGAACTGCACAAGTTCCTTCAGTTGCGATTTGACCTTGTACTTATCACCGACTTTTTCGAAATAGCGGAGCCGGCAGGTGTAATCCACGGGTTCCATCTGTTGCTCGGTGTAGAGGCCTTCCTGGCCGGTGCGAAGACTGGCGTAGCTGATGTCCGAAGCAACGATTTCCACTTTCCAGGGAGGAGGAATGAGCGGCTTCGGCGAGGGCATGTCGAACGGCAATGGATTGCGCAGATAGTAGTAGGCGAGCGCATCGCAGATCAAAATGGCGACAGTGAAAGGCTCCTGACCGGCGGAGCAACCCGCACTCCAGACGCGAAGGGAATAATCGCGGCGCTCCTGTTTGCGGCGCAGAATATCCTCAAGGACGGATTTTTGGAGGAGATCAAGCTGCGGGCGATTGCGAAAGAAACTCGTTTCGTTGACGGTCAGATTCTCAAGCAGGAGAGCCAGCTCGGCGCGGCCTTCCCTGCTGGTGAGCAAGCGGTAATAAGCATAGAAAGAGTCGAGTTGACAAGCTTTCAGACGGCGCTGCAAACGGTCTTTGAGGAAATGTGAGCGGCGCTCATCGAAGAACATGCCACATTCCTGATAGACCAACGTCTGGAGGAGCTTCAGCTCTGCTTCGGTGAGCTGGACCTGGGCGGTAATCGTTCCCATGGTGTTTTCGTGAAGCGGACCGCAGTCCGGTTGCCTTAGTTACAAGCCGGAAAAAGCATTACGTTGCGGCAGGGACGGGTTCCGCGGCCTCCTCGAGTCGTTTGAATTCCGGGCGATGCAAGAGTTTCGAGATGTCCAGCAGAATAATGAGACGCCCGTTCAGCTTACCGACACCAGTGACGTATCCGGATTCGCCCTCCGCAAAGACACTGCCCGGCGCTTCGATCTCGGAGGGCGGAATCTTCAGCACTTCCGAAGCGGCGTTGACGATGAGGCCGATCAACTTGTTGTCCAACTCGACGACGAGAATGCGGTTCTTCCTATCGGGATGAATCTCGGTCTGGCCGAATCGTTTGCGGAGATCCATCACGGGAATGATTTTCCCGCGAAGATTGATCACGCCTTCGATCAGATCGGGAGCGCTAGGAACCGAGGTAATCTCCGGAACACGAACAATCTCACGCACGGCAGCGATACGAACGCCGTAGGTTTCATTGCCGATGCGGAAGCCGACGACTTGAAGATCTTTTTCCATCGAGAGGTCTCCGGCCTCTAGGAACGCGCCAGTTCGGCGTATTCGAGTTCATCGTTGCGGCCGGCCTCAGGGCCGCGGCGCTTGGCATACGAATCGGCACGGCGGCGGGGCTGTGCGGAACGATCCAGGACAAAACGGTCCATGCTGTCGAGCAAATTGCGCGAAAGCTTGAGCATCTGTTCGGCGGCAG
>WNFD01004674.1_pt1 | contig 13725 bp, 7 predicted proteins | sample 5400491 | NCBI WGS metagenome assembly WNFD01 (sample SAMN13153343, study PRJNA577476) | soil metagenome | isolation source: 120 cm saprolite under Douglas fir tree site 2 hole 2 replicate 2 | place: USA:California | collected 2015-04-18
ACGCGCGTGGGGCTGCAATATGGCCTGACGCGGACGAACATTACGGCATTTAACGACGCCTCCAAACTGCTGTTTACGCAGGTGCAGTTCCGCAGCATCGCCGGTCCAAGCGCGCTGAACGGAATCATTTCAAGCACGATTACCCCCACGATCACCTATAACACTGTCAACAATCCGATCAATCCTACCGGCGGAAAGAGCTACTTCTATTCGCTTGGATTTTCGGGGCTCGGCGGCAACGTCAAAAGCATCGCTAATGTCGTCGATTGGAAGTATTACCATCCGGTAAACAAGCGGCGCAATGTTTTGGGGTTCCACGCTTCCAGCGCGTTCATCACCGGGTACGGCGGAGGGGAACCGCCTCCCTATAGCCGCTTCTACATGGGCGGTGAGTCGGACATTCGCGGTTTTGACATTCGCTCCATTACCCCGGTCACCTTTATCCCGGTCGCCACGGCGCAGCAGTTTACCTACAATTGCAATACCTGCCTAAACGGCTCTGGTGGGCCGACCCTGCGAACGGTCAGCGTGCCCGTTCTCGCCTATACCATCACTTTTCCAGGAGGCGACACACAGGGCTTTGGAAATGTCGAGTACCGCATCCCCATCATCGGCAACACGTTCCAGACCGTGCTGTTTTTTGATGGCGGCACCAACGGCATTTTCCGAAAGGGCGCATTGCGGCTTGACCCTACGGGGTTCAGCAATCTCACCACGAACTTTCCAGACGCGCTTAGCTCGGGCGCGCTCGCCGCCGACCGCCGGCTGGGCATTTCTCCAGGAACGAATTTCCGCTTGCGTGGTTCGACGGGCATCGAGTTCGTCGTGCAGTTGCCGATCATTCAGGCGCCCTTCCGGGTCTACTACGCCTACAACATCCATCGTTTGCATTCCCAGCTTTTGGCGCCCCCGGATTTCATTGAGGCCAGTGAGATTTGCGATCCCTCTCTGGGGGACAAGTGCACGACGCTCGGTCGCCTGCCCGCCACTCTGCCTCCGGACGTGTGGAGGTTCCAGGTGAGGCCGACGATCGAGCAGCTTTTGAAAAACCCGGGGAGTCTGAACTATTTCGAGCCGGCGCGCACGTTCCGTTTCACCGTGAGCCGGACGTTCTAGGGTGTGAGTATGATTGTGATTTTCGGAAAGACTTGGGAAGTCAGCAGCGCGGCAGAAGCGAAACACGCGGAAAGCGCGCAAACGTGGGGGAGACACTGGGTATGAAGTGGCATAAGAATGCGAGGAACATCCTGCTGGCCACGGCGTTCGCCGGCCTTTGGGGCAGCGGATGCGGCAGCAGCGGCACGGCCAATCAGGTGGTTGTCAACGTCGTGGGCCCGTTCCCGGTTATGGTGCCGACGCAAACGCAGACGATCACCGCCGCGGTCACCGGCGCCACCGACGTGTCTTCCACCTTCGACTGCTCCTACACCACGACTCCGAATCCGACGACGGCTACCCCGAGCCCGAAGCCTTCTGCTTCTGCCGAATGTTCGACCCAGAACGGCGCCGTCGGCACGCTCTCCAACATCCAGAATACAAGCACTACGGCCGCCTCCACCGCTACTTTCACCGCCCCTCCGGTCTTTCCGGACCAGACCAAGCTCCCCAATGTAACCGTCACGATCACCGCAACCTCCAACGCCGACAAGAAGAAGACTGGCAAGTTCAACATTGCTTTCGACTCTGGCATTCGCGTTCATCTGGTTCCCGCAACGGCGACCCTTGCGACGTCTGCAACGCAGTTGTTTCTTGCGGAGGATCTGAACAACAACGTCATCGATCCCAGCCAGCTTACCTGGGGCGTGACATTTGAAGTCAGCGCGAGGACGAGTAGCGCAGACTGCAGCACCGGGAGCAACAGTTGCGGTTCCGTCGATGCTACCGGACTTTATAAGGCTCCTGCAGCCGTTCCCACGGCGGCGCCGTCTTCAACTACAATCCCTGTTAATGCGGCGGGCATCGTCACTATGTTCGCTTTCTCGAAAGTTGACAACGCGCGCATCGCCCAGGCGGCCGTCACCCTCGTCACGGCGGGTAACATTACCTTCAGTGGTATCTCACCTTCTATCGCGCCCCAAGGCGCTCTTCAGCAGGACATCTTCCTCGCTGCTACCAACGCCAACTCGCAGCTCGGCGTTAATCTTGTGGACTCGTCTAATAATGCGATTACCCTTGATCCTCAAACGCAGATCAAAGTGGTCTTTGCCGCGGGATCGACTTCTACGTCCATCGGTGCTCGCGTTCGCCTAAGCGCGGACAATTTGAAGACCCCCGGGCACTACACCATGCAAGTGACCAGCAGCAATCCTTCCGTCACTGTAACGGGCGGGCCGTTCCCGCTGGACATTGTTCCGGTGCGCCCTACCATCGTCGGCTCCACTCCTGGCAACTTTGAGGAATCCGCGTTGGGCCAGACCGGTGGCGTGCCATTCACGATCGATGGAGGTTTCTTCGGCCCTCCGGCTACCCCTACGGTCGCCACTAATTTCAACGGACAAGCGCTGCTCACAAACTCTTCCACATTGGCCGCTTCGGCGGCGCGGCGCCTCACGGGCTTTCTGCCTGCTCCCAGCGGCGCCGGCCATACCGCAGGTTTATACTCATTCGGAGTGCGGTACACGACGTCGCCAGGGCCATTCACTGCTCCGACGCCGGCAACTGCCTTCACCAACGTTGCCGTGATCCCGGACTATGGCGGATCGAATTCTTCAAATCCGAATCCACCCTTGGACGTCAATAACAATCCTTTGATTTTGAATCCCGTGCCTTCGCCGCCTCCGCCGAACCCTCCAAAAATATACGCCGGACCCGCCCCGTTGATTTCCTTTGGGGCGTCCTCCGCGCCCAGTGGCATTGCTATCGACCGACCGGACGGCCTGGCCGTTGTGACCCTTGCCGGCGTGAGTTCGAATAACGTCCAATTCATAGGTCTGGCCACTGGATCGCCCGCGGTGACGAACCAGGTTTCGTCAGGCGGTAATGTCGCAACCGGCGTGGCTGTGGACGACCAACTCGCTTTTCTGACTCCGGCGCAGCCTAACGTTGCCGCCGTCGTGAATTATGCGAGTAGGTCGCTTTCCATTCTTTCTGTTCCAGCGGGTGCGTTGCTTGGAACCGTGGACCTGAGCTGCGTGATTCCGCAATCCGATGCGACCTGCCAGGCGGTCACGGAGCCGTTCCCATACTCCGTGGGCATTGATCCGTTTTCGCATCGCGCGGTCGTGGCCTTTGCTTCCACAAACATCGGGCTTATCGTGAACTTGAACGCCGATCCTAATGTAACGGCCAACCTCAAGTGTCTACCGAGCCCGCCGACAACCACTTGGGCGTTGCCCTACTGTCCCATTGCGTATGTCACGCTGAACACCGGCGCGAACCCACAAGTCGCTTTTGAGCCCGGCGCGCGCCTGGCTTATGTCACTCCTGGCGGAGCTGGTCTTTTGTCTGCTGTGAACCTGGCGAATCCATCCGCCGGTTCAGTTGACATTGTCAGTGCTACCCGTGCTTCCAATCTTGTTACCGTAACGACCAAGGAGTCCCACAACCTCAATTCTGGCAACCCCGGGACCGTGCTCATTAGTGGTTTGCCGCTGGGCGGCACCAACAAAACGGATTTCAACGGTTCGTTTTCCGTGGGCGCCGTCCTGGATTCCACTCATTTCCAATATTTCCAGGCCGACAAAGACGACACGACCACGTGCTCCTCCTCCTGTCTTGCCAGTTCCGGAACTCCCTTCCTGACCTACACGATCTCAGCTTCCATCGTTGGCATCGCTATTAATCCGGTGACGCGGCAGGCCGTCCTTGCGGACCCGAACGCTATCGGTGGCCCTACCGGTAACCAGATTTTCTTTATCGATCCCCAGAGCGAGTCGGTCAGCTCGATGACCCTATTCTCGGAGACTACGGGCCAAGCTACCACAGGTGCGTCAGAGTTGGGAGCAGAGACCGTGGCGTTCCAGCCGTTTTCCAATACCGCGGTTTCCTTCAATCCCAAAACGAACGAAGTCTCGCTGCTCGATCCTTCCCTGTTCCAGCGTCCCGCCATCGTCACTACTGGCCAGAACGGCCTCGCTTGCTTTACCGGGGCGGGAGTGCTGGTAAGTTGCACTTCCACCAATCCTGTTCCGACACTCACCATTTTCGGAGCGATCGCCGTAGATTCCGTCAGTAATCTGGTTCTAACGCTGAACTCGGGCAGCGGCACAGTCACCGGCTTCAAACTTGGCACCATTAAACCCGTTCACATCGAACGTGTGCTAACTCCGGCGATAGACGCTGGGAGCGCTAACGTCACAACGCCGGCAAGCCTCAGTCCTGCCGTGAAAATCACGCTGGGCACGGCGCCAACCGCGGTGGGCGGCGTGAAGATTTTCGGCACGGGTTTCGACTCCGGCTCCCAAGTCCTGCTGGACGGCGTTGCCTTTGCCTCGAGTTCTTTGGGCAATTTTTCGCCCGTGAGCGTCCAGGAAATCGATGTAACCATCCCGGTGTCCGTGCTCAACGCCGGTCCCCGCCACTACGCGCTCAGCGTTATCAACAGTTCGGGCGTCAGCTCGAACGTCATCGACTTCACCGTTCTCGAAGAAGTCCTTTTGGCTCCCTGCAACGTGACCACCGCGGCGCCCAGCGGTACTCCCGCTGCTCCCGGAGGAGTTGCCATCGACGAAGTCAACAATCTCGCGGTCGTCACCAACACGGGCTCGGGCTGCGCTCAGGTTTCCGTGTTCAGCCTGAATCCCACAAACATTTTCAATCAGACCGTCAACACCATCGCCACTGGCGACACACCCACTGGCGTCGCCGTTCTTCCCCGGCTGGCGTATACCGGGCAACCCGCCGGAACCTCGGGCGTCGCCGTGGTCACCAACAATGGCTCAAATTCCGTCTCTATTCTTGACCTCGTGAACGGTGTTCCGGTCAAGGACGCATCCGGAAATGCCCTCACCGTGAATGTCGGCACGGCTCCCAGTGGTGTGGCCATCGATCAGGAAACGAATCTCGCTGTCATCGCCGACACCAGCTCAAACACTGTTTCCACCATCGATCTCACTCCCCTGGCCGCCAGCCCGATCGGGAGTCTTACTCGCCAATTCGCAGCCGTGGACCAGAACCCCATCGCCGTCGCCATTGACGCCGATCGCGGTACCAACGGCCGTGGCCTCGCTGTCGTAACTTGCCTCGCACTCAACGGCGCCTCCAGCCCGTTCGGCGCTCTGGATGCCGTCGACATCGGAGCGACCACGCCCATCCGATCCGCCTCCGGCTCGACTTCCTTCCTTACTTCTACCCCGACCGGAATTGTCTTTGATCCTTCGGTCTCTCCGGCGCTCTTTTATGCGGTTTCCACCCAGGGCAACGTGATCACCGCATTCAATCCGGACACCACGCAGACACAAACGATTAAAGTAGGCATCAATCCCAACGCCATTGCCTACAATTTCCAGACCGGCACGATCCTGACGGTGAATTCGCTGAGCAACACGATCTCGATTGTGGACTCGCAGACCTTTGCGACCAAGGCAACTCTCGGTATTGGCGGCACATCGAAATTTGCAGCAGCCATCCAGACCTTTACGAACTTGGCGGTCATCGCCGATCAGGCCAACAACCGGGTCATCCTGTTCCCGTTGCCGAAATGACCGGTAGTCCGGAAGCTCTTGGCGGTGGGGCCGACTTGCTGTCTGGGCTGTTGGCGAAGGCTTGCTTTCTGATTGCAGGAAGCAAACCGCGTCGGCTATACTCCGAGGTTTGCGATACGCTCGTAAAGCCCGCTGGGAGCGGAATCCGTTCTAAGCCAAGCCGACTTGGCGCAGGTTCGTTCCGGTTTTCCGTGGCGGACCACAACAAGGAGAGAAAAGTGAATTCTAGATTTGTAGTTCGTACAGCTGCCCTGGCTGCCGCGTGCATTTTGGGTGCCGGAGCCTGGGCACAGTCACCTGCCGCAGCCGGCTCGGCCGCAACAGGCAAGGTCGGCGTCATCAGCATTCGCCAGGCCATCGTTACCACGGCGGAGGGCAAGCTGGCATCCGCGGAGTTGCAGTCGCAGTTCGCCTCACGCCAGAACGAGATCGAAAATCTGAACAAGCAGATCAGTGATCTGCAGCAGCGTCTTCAAGCTAGCGCGAACAAGCTGAGCCAGGAAGAAGAAGCCCGCCTCCGGCAGCAGGGCCAGCGGCTCGCGCAGCGGCTAGATCGCATGAACACCGAATACCAGGAAGACGTAAACGCCGCGCAAGCCGACGTCATCGACCGCATTGGCCGCAAGATGGTGGACGTGCTCGACCGCTACTCCCGCGAAAACGGATACGTCGTGGTGCTGGATTCCTCGGCGCAGAACACTCCGATTCTCTTCGCCTCCACGCAGATCGACGTTACCCAGGACATTGTCCGCCTCTACGATCAGGCCTACCCGATCAAGGCCGGTGCGACCACTCCGGCTAAGCCGGCTGCAACAAAACCCGCGCCGGCGCCAGCTGCGTCTCAGCCACCCGCTTCCAAGCCCTAGCGGTAACACGGCTCCTGGCCGAGCTCAAAACATTCCTAACGTGCCCCGGCTCTGCCGGGGCGCTTCTTTTGTGCACCGCTCTCGATGATGGCGCCTCGCGACACACCTACGTAATGCAGGTCCTTAGACGCATCCTTTCTTGCCTCTTCATTGTCTTGCGCTGACAACATGAACTTCTCGCCACTTCGCTGAACGCCCCACGGCCACGCTGACCCTCTGGTCAGGTTCTTGATTCGAACGACCCTGTACCATTTCTCCGTTGCCTTCTTTTGCAGCAACGTCTTAATGTGGTGGTGTACTGGTCTTCCCCTTGGGAACAAGGAATCAATGCTCGGTATTCGCCTGAACAAATCCAATTCCTCGCCGCTTGAAGGGCCGGACACTTTCCGGGCGCAACAAGCGGAATCCGCCCTGCGGCAACTGGCGCGCCGCGAGTGGTGGCTTTGGCTGTCCGCATTTTTCGTCGCCACGCTCTCGGCGATCGCCTTTGTGCTCTCCTCATTCCCCGTTTTATTCAGGCACAGCCAGCATTTTTACGAAATCCGTTCCGATCAAGCTCGTTGGGGCGTCCTTTGCCTGCTTCTCCTATTCAATGGCTGGATGCTTTACCGTCAATGGTCGTTCCGCTGGCAGAGAAAGCAGTTGAGCGCTCTCAACGGCGGCGCGGACGCGCCTTCCGCTCAAAGCTCCCCCGGTTCCAGTATTGATCCCATTACGGGCCTTCACACGCGAGGCTTCATTGAGCAGCAGCTTGGGAAAGAGATTGCCCACGCGCGGCGGCAGAATACGGCGCTAAGCTTAGCCACGGTACATTTGGACGAATTTGACGAAGTCACCAAGCGCTACGGTCTATCAGCTGCGAACGAGGCTTTGAAAGAGCTGGCCCGGCGTCTGAAGAGGGCGTGTCGCGGCTCCGATTTCGCGGTGCGCCTGGCCGGCGACGATTTCCTGCTGGTGCTGCCCGAATGTAACCTTGGCGAAGTCCAAGCCGTTTTGAACCGGCTCGGCGCTCTCGAAATGGTCTGTTCCGGCCGCAAGATCAACCTCGCCTACACCACAGGGTTTGTGGACTACCAACCCGGGGACATGCCCGCAGACTTGCTCAAGCGCGCCGCGCAACTCCTTCACTTGTACGAAAACGCCGCCAAGGAAAGTTACTCCGCGACGCTGGCACCGCACTAAGCCGCGGATTGATGCAACGCGTCTGCGCCTTCCACCAATGTCTATGACTTTGCGGCGAATCGAGAACATAGCTGAGGTTTCTGAAGCAAGGCTTTCCCGAGGCAGGTCAAAGACAAGGCCCGCCGAGGCCAACAAGGCTTCTCAGCGGGTGGAACTGCGCGCTGGCGCGCTGTATTTACTCCGGGCGTACGTCAGTTTCCCGCTGGGGACTGCAGCCACCGGATCGCTCTACGCCAGGGAGCGGCCCCTCCGCTCTTCATCGGCGTGTTTAACCACGCGATCAGGCCGTGCCGGGCAACTGGCAACTGGCTCGGATCGCTATCTGATGGCATTGGCTGGCCAGCAGAAGGCACTTCCGACGGCGTAAGCCAGTACGGGCTCCCGCTTGCGAACGATCGCTCCGCGGCGCCATTTGTTGATTGCCGCTCGGGGACCGCACCCGTAAGCGAGAGCTTTAGCAGCGCCCCGACCTGCTCCTGGGACGCCCTTAGCGTTCGCAGGACTTTTCGCGCAAACCAGATACCTACGGCCAGGAAGACAAACTCAGCAAAGAGGTTTCCTAGCTCATACCAATTGCTTTGTATCCATGCGGTGAATTCGATCATAGCCTCACCTTTGACTGGGACACCTTCAATTTACAACTCCGCTCCGGCCGGGGAAACTGGCAGAAAGTCCAGTAAATGGTCAGGTAGTTATACTGCCCTCGCGGCCCAGCCTCCCGCGCGCGCCGCATCCGTACGCAGCGTGAGCGAGAATTTTGCTTTTTGACTTTTCATTTCTCGAATTTTTATTTCCTCCCCGCACTCCCGAACATCGAAAAATCGCTGTAGTCCTCAGCCATCCGCTGTCCGCAAATCTAGGTACTCATGAACACCATTGCCTTGCCTCGCCGCCTTGCGCGAGCCAATAATCCGCTACTATGAACTTTGGAGATGGGGTGGACTCCGCAGCGTGTTCAAGCGGCTCATGATTTTTGGCATCGCCGGTCTTTTTTTCGTCCTGGGGGCAAACTACCTTTTGGTTTACACGTTGAACCAACAGGTGACGCGAGAGCGCCAGCGGCACGATCAGAACTATTGGAGCGCCTATACAGCTATCGTGCAGTTCGGTCAACATCCTGATAGCGCGTCCGAGCAGAGGGCAAAAGCCGCATTGGACGAGGCCTCCCGAAAAGGCCTGAGCAAGACGCGCGCAAAAATTCTCCAAAATTATCTTGAGGATCTTGAGCGCTGCTATCAAGGCCAGCGTGATTCCTGCAAACAGGCCACCAGCGATATGAATGAAGCCATGCGAGCGCCCGCCGGGCGTCAGTAAACGGTTAGTCAGCAAGACGCCCCCTCCCCCAATCCCAGTGATGAATGATGAGCGGCGAGTTGCGGAATGCGGCGAGAGGGCGAGTACACCCTCCGTCGCGGTGGAAAGAGTGCGGAAGCCCTTGAAAACAAACGGGTTGAGCTTTTGGTAAGTGCAAAATAGTGCGCAAGAATTATGAAAAGAAAAGGGATAGTTCGGAAACACGTTGAAACGACTGAAGGTCCGAACGTCGAAGAAGCGCTGCCCCCCACCCCCTATGTTTTTTGTAAGTGTTGCATGTAAAGGACTTAGGTGTTCCGCAAGTTCTTTGTTTGCAACACATAGGAGGGGGCTCAGAAGTGTTGCATCCAACGAACTTAGATTGCACCAAAATTGTGCAGAAAATGCCCATCTCCGCTTGCGGGAATGGGCTCTCGCATCTGCTCGATCTTTGCTCAAACGGTGCGCGAAAGTGCTGAAGAAAGGACGAGGAGTCGAGCGGCAAGTGAAGAGACGGATGTATCCCGGAGAGGGGTCCTTTCCAACAAGGTCGAAACCTTCCCGATAAGATCGGAACAGGTCGGTCGACTCGCGATGCGCGCTCAGGATGCGCATCCTTGATGGATACGCGGCTCGCGGGCCGATGGATGTGGCTGGCGTCCAGCTCATACAAGAGTGTAGCACGGCCAGCGCTAACTGTCAACAACTATTATTGTATAGATATCATTCGAATGGAGCTGTAAGACGTTGAAATGTCCCGGCTTAGACGACCGGGATGCAAGAGACTCGCCCTGCTTAAGGATGTCCAGGTCGGGATCCAAAGTTGTAAAAATCCTACGGCCAGAGCATGTCGAGTGCGTAAATCTCCTGCATGCTGGTGTCGCGGACCAAGAGAGGAGAATTGTCGGGCGCGAACCCAGTCCACGTGCCGAAAGCCCCCCACGCCGCTCCCCGGGTAAGGTTAGCGTCCGCTACGTGTTCCAGCTTGTGGTCCGCAACGCGCAATCGGTAGAAACGTACTCCGTTTTCGTACGAATCTGAAAAATAAATGTATTTCGCGTCTCGGGACCACAGTGGGTAGCTATTGCCATGGCCGCGATCCAATTCCTTCCAGGTCTGAGTGGTCAAATCGAAGAGCGACATCTTGAGCGCGTCATAGCTGTTAACGCTGATGAAGCGGCCATCAGGCGACCACCTGGGAGAGAACAGTCCCTTGGACCCGGGAAGCGCTGAAACCTGACGTGTTTGCAAATTCAAAACAGAGATTGACGAGGCAGGAGATCCAGCGAACTCGCCAAACACCAAGGACTGTCCATCCGCTGACCAGTTTGGATCTAATTCCGAATTCTCACCCGGCATCAACTTTTCCGGGCTGCCGCCATCTGCTGAAATCACGAAGATTTTCCAGGCTTCGCCGGAATTTAACCCCGAAAAGGCTATGCGCTTTCCGTCCGGCGACCAGCGCGGCAGGGCCGCTTTCATAGGCAAGCTGGTAAGCTGAAGCCGTTCGCTTCCGTCCACTCGGCTGCGCCACAGTACCCCCTCGGGAAGAGTCACGTAAGCCACCCATTTTCCGTCCCTCGAAAAGTCCAAACCCTCCGCCGAAATTCCGGAAAAAAAAGTCACAAGCTGTCGTGACGCGGAGTCGTAGCGCATCAATTCGCCCCGCGACTGCTCCCCGATGACGAAGAGCCGCTTGCCATCCAGGCTGGGAGACGGTCCCCACAGATGCATTGGTCCTGCTGTCAACTGCACGGGCTCTGATCGGGTCCTTCGGAAGAGGCCGCGGCTTTCGCGAATGACGCTGATAGTTGCCAGGCCATCGCGGATGGAGTTATATACGAAGTACTTCCCGTCGGGGGTCCAGGCTCCGCAGCATTCGCTGGCCCCACGAGGATTACTCCCAGGAGCAAACAAGGGATGCAGATCCCTGCCGCTCGCGGAAACCTCCCACAACGTACTCCGCCCGTTGTCGGTGGCAGTGAAACGCAACACCCTGGCGTCAGGGGACCAGCGCGGCATAACAGGGAGTCGGAACGCCGTTGCGAGTCCAGGTAACGTTACGAGCTTACGGGAGCCGCTTCCGTCAGCATTGGCCACAAATAAGCCGTCGCCCTTGCTGTAAGCAATGCTCTGTCCGTCCGGCGACCAAGTGGCATCACTCACAGTCAGGTCGCCCAACCTCCGAGCGAACCCATCAGGGAGATGTAGAACCCAGAGCAGAGCTTCCAACCTGAGCCCTTTCTCAACGGGCTCAGCGGAGACCAGAAGCTGGGATCGGTCTGGGGAAATATCCAAGACGTTGACGTACTGAGCGCCTCTAAAAGTCGCAGGAAGCCGCACAACCTCGCCACCGCCGACAGAGGTTTGGGCAACTACCCAGTCAAGGGGTAGGGTTTCCGTAAAGTAAACTCTGGATCCGTCGCTAACCTGGGCTGGAGGACCACAACCATTAACGCACTTCGCGACACCATCATTCGTGATCTGGACGTAACGCAGAATTTTCGGTGCAGCGGGCACGCGCAGGATCGGTACTAGGATGGAGGCAATCACGACGACCCCTACGATAGCTGCTACTCCAGCCCAAATCCGCGTAATTCGATTGCTCCGCGGTTCTGATTCCGATTCGGATCGCGCATTCAGCGGAACTTCTTTCGGGGCGTTCGCAGGGGTCGCCTCCACCCATTCCACTGCCACCATCCAGCGATAGCCCCTGCGGGCCAGAGTTTCGATGTAGTGGGGGTTGTCCGCGGTGTCGCCCAACGCCTGCCGTAGCCGATTCATAGCGGCGCTGATGCTGTGTTCAAACTCCACGATTGTGTCGTTTGGCCAAAGGCGGTTGCGGATTTCGTCGCGCGTGACCACCTCGCGGGGATGCTCCAGCAACATGACCAGGATTTGGAACGGCTGCTCGGAGAGGCGGACGACCTTGCCTCCGTTCTGGCGCAACTCACCGGAGGGAAGGTCTAGTTGGAAACCTTCGAAGCGAACCACACCACCGGGCAGCTTGAATCCTGGCACATCACACCTCAGAGTTTCGAAAATTCTATCACTTCACGGTCTTCTGAATCGGTAAATCCAGGGCCTTAGCCCGCAAGGTCGCAACTCGGGATTCCTCGTTTTCCCCTCCACGACGATGGCTAAGTCATTGCAAACAAGCGAGATCGCTTCATGACACGAAAATGACGCGATTATGAATCGCCTTGCATTGAGGCACTCCTCGCCCTACCCCACTGTCGCCCTCACAGCGTGATGCGCGGAGGTGAGGACGATGAAAACGAAGCAGGCGGTAGGGTTAATTTTGAGTTTGTTTGTTGCGGCGACTTCGCACGCCACTCCACAAGCTGATCAAACGGCCCGACGGAATGAAGAAAAACAAATGACCGTGCGCGTTCGTAACTATGCCCGGATTGAGCCGGGCGTTTTGCTCAAAGCCGAGAGGACCGCGAATAAGATTCTGCAGGATGCTGGGGTAGATACAGTTTGGGTTCTGTGTTTCGATGGCAGCACGTGGTCCAGGGACGTGGTATGCACGGACCCGCTTGGCCCCATGAATGTGACGGTGAACGTGCTTCCATCCTCCATGTCGCAAGGCTTCCGTCTAAGGGGGGAAGCATTTGGCATGGCAGCCGAAGACGGAGAGCTGGGATTCGGGTGTGACGCATGGGTTTTCAGCGGCCCCATAGCGAGTTTCGCTGTGGAGAGAGAACTGGGCGTAGCACAACTGTTAGGGCACGTGTTCGCGCACGAACTGGGTCACTTGTTGCTGGGACCGAACTCCCATTCGGGGATGGGCCTGATGCGTGCCCGGTGGTCTAGCAGAGAGCTGCACGCGGCCGACCATGGAGTGCTTTTCTTCTCGGCTTCCGAAGACAGGCGAATCCAGAAGGCCGTGCTTGCTCGCTGGCAGGCGGGCTCTCTGGGGGTCCAGAGCGTTAGAGCGGGTCAAATAAGCACAATCCGAGTGCTTCCGCAGCTGTGATAAAAGGTACTTTCCAAGTGTGTGCCTTCTCGGCTTCGCCATTTGTTCCCCGCTCAGCGACAATCCACTTGGACGATAGACGCGGTAATTGGAAACTGATCTACTACCGTCCTCCCCGTATCTTGCTTTTACCGTGCAGCGGGAATATACTCTGGTTTCGCTCTGAAGCGGGTCGAACGGATGAGTGGGCGCGAGCCCACTTTTTTGTTGGGCCGGTTGGAGTGCATTGCAGACCGGCTAGGGTCGTGGAGTCTCTGCGTGGATTTGGAAAAAATCCGCGGCGCTGCCGAGAGAGTGGCGCGCTCGGAAGGCCTGGAAATCGTTGATGTCGAATGGAAAGTCGGCAAGCAGCGGTTCCTGCGGGTGTACATCGATCGGATCCCGAAGCCCGCAGCGGTGATGAGCGACGCGGCGGGGATGATGGGGGCGGCAGAAGTTGTGCATGACCCCTATCCGAAGATCAGTCACTCCGATTGCGAGCGCGTCAGCCAGCAGCTGAGCGTGATTCTCGACGTGGAGGAACTGATACCCGGGCCGGGCTACGTCCTGGAGGTCAGTTCGCCGGGGATAGACCGGGCGTTGAAGAAGCCTGCGGATTTCGAGCGGTTCAAGGGGCGGCTAGCGAAGATTTCGACCAGCGAGCCGGTGGGCGAGGCCAAGTTTTTTGAAGGACGGCTGGCAGGATTTGCGGACGGGAAAGTCCGCATGGAGCTGAAAGGCAAGGAAGCGCGGACGGTCGAGGTGCCGCTCGAAGCGATTC
>WNFD01007232.1_pt1 | contig 13725 bp, 13 predicted proteins | sample 5400491 | NCBI WGS metagenome assembly WNFD01 (sample SAMN13153343, study PRJNA577476) | soil metagenome | isolation source: 120 cm saprolite under Douglas fir tree site 2 hole 2 replicate 2 | place: USA:California | collected 2015-04-18
GGACGTGGCCCGGCACTTCATGCCGAAGGAGTTCGTGAAGAAGTACATCGATCTCGCGGCGCTCCATAAGCTCAACCGCTTCCACTGGCACCTTACCGACGACCAGGGGTGGCGCCTCGAGATCAAGCGGTACCCGCGCCTCACTCAGGTGGGCGCGTGGCGCCGCGAGACGCTCATCGGCCGAAAGGACCAGGACTCGACCAAGTGGCGCTTCGATGGCCAGCCGCATGGCGGTTTCTATACCCAGGACGACGTGCGTGAGATCGTCGCCTACGCCCGCGCGCGGTTCGTAACGATCGTGCCGGAGATCGAGATGCCGGGGCATTCCCAGGCGGCCATCGCCGCCTATCCGGAGCTCGGCAACCGCGGCGACACCCTTCCCGTCTGGACCTCCTGGGGGGTGGATCAAAACATCCTCAATCCCGACGATGCGACCATCCAGTTTGCCCAGAACGTTCTCACCGAAGTGATGGGGCTGTTTCCCGGTCCGTGGATCCACACCGGCGGTGATGAGGCCCCGAAAGCCCAATGGAAGGCGAGCCCGCTGGCGCAAGCGCGCATTCGCGAGCTCGGCTTGAAGGACGAAGAGGCGCTGCAGGGCTACTTCACGCGTCGCATGGACGAGTTTCTGACGTCGCACGGTCGCCGGCTGATCGGTTGGGACGAGATCCTCGAGGGCGGGTTGGCGCCGAATGCGGTCGTCATGTCCTGGCGCGGCGTGGACGGCGGCATCGCGGCGGCCCAGGCCGGGCACGACGTGGTCATGGCGCCGGGGTCACATACCTACTTCGATCATTATCAGTCGGCCGACACTGCCCGCGAGCCGCTCGCAATCGGGGGCTTCCTGCCGCTCGACACCGTCTACGCGTTCGAGCCCGTGCCGCCCGCCCTGACTGAAGCGGAGGCGCGGTTCGTGCTGGGGGCCCAGGGACAACTCTGGACCGAGTACATCCCGGACCCGAAGCGAGCGGAGTACATGGTGTATCCCAGAGCCTGCGCCCTCGCGGAGGTGCTGTGGACGCCGCGCGAGCAGCGGAACTTTGCTGATTTCTCTCGACGGCTCGCCACGCACATGGAGCGTCTGGCGGTGTTGGATGTGAACTACCGGCCGATCGGGAACTGAGCGGTGAAACGCGTCCTGAAGGTTTGGCCGTACGGAGTCGGCGTCCCGTCATAGCTCGTGATCAGGTCTAGGGGTGAGCCCCACACGTCCCACACCCAGGCGAGGTAGCTTCCCTGCCGGGCGTCCATCCAGTCCATGAGCGAGTTGACGAAACCGTTGCCTGACGTCGCGAAGTTGTCTTGTCCCAGTTCTCCCAACACCAGGGGCACCTGCTGCGCCACCGGTGCCGCATCGCCGTCCCAGCAGGTTTGCGTATTGCACCAGCTGAAGTTGTAAATGTGCCAGGACGCGGCCAGGTTGCCGAGCGGATCGGTGGGCCGATATGCCAGCCAGCTCGAGAGACGCGACGAGTACTGCACGCCGCCGAGCATGATCACGTTGCTGGCGCCGGTGCTGCGAACCGTGTCGACCAGCTGCTGCATGCCGGCGGCCTGGAACGTCATCCCGCGGCAAGTCCCGCCATCACGCCAGCAGCGCCAGGCCTCGGGGGTGTCGGAGTTGTTGTCCGGAAACGGCTCGTTGAACAGGTCGAAAACGACGTGGTTGTTGCCCTTGTAGGCAGCGGCGACCTGATACCAGAACTCCGGCGTGTGATCGCGATTCGGCATCGCTGCCTGGCCCAACGCCTTCGCCGTGTCCGCCGCGCTCCAATGCAATTCCAGAATGACGACCAGCCCGCTCCGGTTGAGCAAGCCAACGAAGTCGGAGATGGCCCGCCGATAGTTGGAGCCCGAGTACCCGGGGTTGACCCCATTGATGCTCAACCAGCACGTCTCGTTGAGCGGTACGCGGACAACGTTGGCTCCCCAGGACCGGATCGCCTGCACGGACGCGGAATCCGACGGACCGTCGAAGATGCCCCACCCTTGCGCGCAGGCGTACTCCGTCCCGGAGCGGTTCACCCCGCGCAGCCGAACGACACGTCCCGCCGAGTCCACCAGCTGGTTCCCCTGCACCCGCACAGTCGGGGCGCCCCGTGTCGGCGGAGGCGGGGCACCCCCATTCCCGGTCGCGCTCCGGCACGCGGCGAGCACGCCGGCTGTCAGTAGTGCAGAGAAGCGCATTCCGAAACACTAACCACCGCGCCCGATGGCAGCCGGGTCGTCCGTCACGTAGCTTACGTCACGGACCGCACCGGAAAGGATCTCACATGTCGCGTCTGTCGCTCGCACTTACCCTGCCGCTCGCCGCGGCGCTCGCCGCACCAGCCGCGCCGGCTCAAGAACCGGTGCCTCTCGAGGTCGGCGCAACCGCGCCCGATTTCACGCTGCCGGGCGGCACCCGGTACGGCGTGCTCAAGGCCCCGGTTCACCTGAGCGATTTCAAAGGGAAGACCGTCGTCCTCGCCTTTTTCTACAAGGCGCGAACCAAAGGCTGAACGATCCAAATGCATGCGTACCGTGATCAGTACGCACAGCTGTTTCATGACGGCCGCAACGTGGTGCTGATCGGGATCAGCACGGACCCGGTCGAGGCGCTCGCGTCGTGGGCCAAGGACGACGAGTTCCCGTTCCTGTTCGCGAGCGACTCGGGTGGCGCTATCGGGAAGACGTACGGCGCCCACAACCCCAAATTCGGGCTCGACAACCGCAACCTCTTCGTGGTGGGTCCGAACGGGAAAATTTCTTACAGGATGGCGCCGTTCCGGGAGATCGATCCGCAGGCGTACAAGGACCTGGCTGGTGCGATCGACCGGATCACGCCTAAGCCGGCCGAGGGAGAGTAGACGGGCTAGCGCCCGACGACCTGCGCGAGCGCCGTCGCGACGTCCTGCTCCGCGCCGGCGCCCGTGTAGCTGACCTTCCCTGACTTGTCCAGCACGACGATGTACGACGTGGTGGGCGCCTGATAGGCGCGCACGGCGGCGCCGCTGGCGTCGAACAGCACCGCAAACGGCAGGGGGTGTTCCTCCAGGTGGCGCCGGATCGACCGCGGCGTCTGGTTCACACCGACGCCGATCGCCACGAATCGCACCGTGCCACCGAAGCGCGTGTGCGCGGCCTTGAGCGCGGGCTCGAGCGCCTTGCAGAGGGGGCACCAGGTGGCCCAGAACTCGAGCAGCACCGGCTGCTTACCGACGTAGGCGCCCAGGTCCACGGGCTTGCCATCCAGGTCCTCGACCGCGACCGCAGGGGCCTTCGTGCCAATGGGCAGACCGATGTCCTGCGCCCCGAGCACGCTCGGCAGCGCGAGCGCCAGCACCCAGCCGTATCGCATCACAGCACCTTTCCCATCTGAATGAAGTAGTACTCCGCCATGCCGAGCAGCACCACCCCGGAAAGCTTCTTCACCCACACCATCCAGCTGCCGGCCCGGGGAAGCGCAGCGACGGTTCCGGAGAACAGCCCGACCGCGACGAGCAGCGCCGTCATCCCGAGCGAAAACACGAACAGGTACACGAAACCCAATACCCCACTGCGCGTGGTCGCGACCCAGGTCAACACCGCCGCGAACGCGGGAGCCCCGCATGGTGCGGCGACGATCCCGGACGTAGCCCCAAGCAAGAAGACCGCCGGGTACGATCCGCCCCCGAGACCCGACACCCAGCGCATCAGGCGCTGCGGCGCCGAGATCGGGATCACGTCCAGCATGGCAAGCGCGAACACGAGCAGCAGGTTCCCGATCGCGAATCGGGCCCACGGGCTCGCGCTCACGGTTCCAAACAGCGAGCCCGACAGCCCGGCGATGAGACCGAGGATCGCATAGAACAGCGCGAGGCCTGTAGCGTAGGCGAGCGTGAGTCTGGCGGTGCGGCCGCGCGACGCCTGGCCGACGGTGGCCCCGGACAGGATGCCTGCGGTTATGGGGATCATCGGGTAGATGCACGGCGTCAGACTCGTGACGAGTCCGGCGCCGAACAGCGCGACCAGCGCGATCAGAGGGTTATGACTGAGGGTGGCGGACAGCCCATCGATCATCCGTTAAAATACCCACCCCGACCGATAGGTCGGCCGCACGTATTCCTCCGGGACCCGGAGGTTCGTCACCTGCCCGGTCTCCGGATTGATCTCCAGCGTCCGGCCCAGCCGCACCGCGAGACAGCCGAGCAGCACCATGGACGTCAGCCCCCCGGCGTGGCCATCGAACGTCGAGCCGGCCGGCGCGCCGCCCTTGCAGGCGGCGATCCATTCCGGGTAGACGCCCGGCGAACGGGGATATTTTTGGGCGGGCGGGTGGGCGACAAGGTCGGCCTGCTTCGCCGGGTCGAGTACCTTCGGGTCGTCGCCATACGTGCCGGCGACCAGCTTACCGTCGGTGCCGATCCACAACTGGCCGCCACCCCGGTCGAACGGCCAGGGCGCGTCGTCGGTCACCTCGGGGGGGCGCGGGGGATATAGGCTGCCGTCGTGCCACACCGCCCGGAGCTCGGGGCGCGCACCCTTGGCGCGGAACGTGTAAGTAATCCGCGAGCCGGCCGGTGCCGTTTCCTTGAACAGCGGCGTCGACTCGGGCTCGATGCGCGCCGGAAGGCCGAGATCGAGGGCCCAGTAGGCGGCGTCCATGATGTGGCACGCCATGTCGCCCAGCGCGCCGGTTCCGAAGTCCCACCAGCCGCGCCACTTGAACGGGGCGTAGGCGGGGTGATAGGGCCGCTCCGGAGGGGGCCCGAGCCAGAGATTCCAGTCGAGCGTCGACGGGACGTAGTACTCCTCGAGCGGCCGATCGATCGCCTGGGGCCAGATCGGCCGGTTCGTCCAGAAATGCACTTCGCGCACCGTGCCGATCACGCCCGCCTCCACCGATTCGCGGATCAGGCGCGTCCCCTCGCGCGCGTGGCCCTGATTTCCCATCTGGGTCATGAGCTTGGGGTGGGTACGGGCATACTCGCCCAAGAGCCGCACCTCCCCCATGGTCCGCGCCAGCGGCTTCTGGATGTAGGTGTGCTTGCCGGCCTTCATGGCGAGCAGGCCGGCGGCTGTGTGCGAGTGATCGGGCGTGGAGACCGTGACGGCGTCGATGCTCTTCGACTCTTTGTCGAGCAGCTCGCGGTAGTCCTTGTAGCGTTTCGCCTTGGGGTAGCTCTGGAAGGCATCCTCGGCGGACTTCCAGTCGACGTCGCACAGCGCGTAGATGTTCTCGCCTTCCATGCCCTTCACGTCGTTGCGGCCCATGCCGCCCACGCCGATGCAGGCGACGTTGAGCTTGTCGCTGGGAGCGCCGTAGCCGCGCCCCAAGACGTGCCGTGGCACGATGGTGAATGCCGCGGCCGCCGCCACGCTGCCCACGAACTGCCGTCGGGGTATCGGCGTCATGACCCCTGCCCTGGGGCGCGCGCGGCGCCGGGGGCCGTCGCGGGCGGCCGGAACAACGCGGCGAACAGGATGAGGACCACGGCGGCGAACCCGGCCGGCAGCACCCAGAAACTGGGCCACTGGTCCAGCGTGAGGCTGGTCGCGCCGCCGAGGATCCGGTTGTACACGTTGCCGGCGACCTGGGCGCCGATGAGCATGCCGATGCCGTAGGTCACGAGCACCAAGAATCCCTGCGCCTGGCCGCGCACGGCGGGCGTCGATTTCTTGTCCACATAAATCTGCCCGGTCACAAAGAAGAAGTCGTAGCACACGCCGTGGAGCAGGATCCCGATAGCGATCAACCAGAAGATCGCGTGCGGAGCCGCGAGCGCGAACAATGCATAGCGCAGCGTCCATGCGCCCATGCCCACCATCAGCATCCACTTCACGCCGAGCCGCACGAAAAAGAGCGGCATGAGCAGCATGAAGATCACCTCGGACATCTGACCGAGAGACTGCGTCGCCTGAATCTTCGTGATGCCGGCGTTCCCCAGGAAGATCTGGGTGAAGTTGTAGTAGGCAGCGAGCGGGATGCACAGCAACAACGAAGCGGCGATGAAAACGTAGAATGGGCGATCGCCGAGCTGCGCCAGCGCGTCGAGCCCGACGATGCTGCGTAGCGACACCCGCTGCCCGGCGCCCGGCGGAGGCGTGTGCGGAAGTGAGAAGGCGAAGAGCCCGAGCAACACGCTCGCCGCGGCCGTCGTGTATATCGGCAGAGCCGTTTGCTCCGGCACGGGCCCGCTCCCGAGCATTGGCCCCAGCACGAAGTCGATCGACAATCCAGCTACGATCCACCCGATCGTGCCGAACACGCGGATCAAGGGAAACTGCTGCTCCTGCGACTGGATGTGATGAAACGCCAGGCTATTGGCGAGGCCGAGCGTCGGCATGTAGCACAGGTTGTAGACCAGCAGGAGCAGAATGAAAGCCGCGGGCGCACCGGTCGCCCGGGGCACGGCGAACATCACCACACCCCCCAGCAGGTGGAGCACACCGAGCACTTTTTCGGTCGCGAAGTAGCGGTCGGCCACGAGCCCCAGGAAGAACGGCGCCAAGATGGCCGCGATCGGGTTGACCGTGTAGGGCCAGTGCGTCAGTTTCTCCATCCCGTGGTTCGTCATATACACGGCGATCGAGGTATACCAGGCGCCCCAGACGAAGAACTGCAGGAACATCATCGCCGACAGCCTGGCGCGGACGCTCACGGGAGCACCCGGACCTTGATATTCCGGTAGGCGACCTTGTCGCCATGGTCCTGGAGACCGATGTAGCCGGTGGCGTTACGCCCGTAGTGCGGGTGGCCGGCAAACTTGCTCGCCTTGACCTTCGCCGTCCAATCGGGACTCCCGAACTCGTACTCGACCATCTTCACGCCATTCAACCAGTGCTCGACGTGCTTTCCCTTCACCACGAGGCGCACCTGGTTCCACTGGCCCGCCGGCTTGACGACGCCGGCCGGCGAGGGATACACGTCGTACGCGGCGCCCGCCGCCGTAAGACGCGACTTGCCGTCCACGTGCCCCGCGTCATCCAGCACCTGCATCTCGGGCGCGTTCCAGTAGATGGCATCGTCGTCTTCGCTGCCCCGGTAAAAGATCCCGCTGTTCCCGGCGGCAGCGATGTTCCACTCGAGCGTCAGCTCGAAATTCCGAAACTTGTCCCGCGTGACAATGTCGCCCCCGGAGTTCACCCGGGTCAGCGAGCCGTCCACGACTTGCCAGCCGGCCGGGACGGAGTCCTGCTTGTAGCCCCGCCACCCGGCGGTGGTCTTGCCGTCGAACAGCAGGCGCCAGCCGGCCGAGCGCTCGGCGGCGCTCAACGTGTTGAGGGCCGCAGGGCCGCTCGCCATGGCTTGTTGGGCGAGGCTGGCTCGCGGAGCGACCATCAAGGCCGCCGCGGCGCAAGCCAGCAGCAGCCGGATAGGGGTCACGGGAATCGTCACGGGGTTCACGTCGCCTCCTCGTTTAGTCGGGAATGCCGGCCAGCTCCTTGATCCGCGTCTGCACGGCGCGACGAGCGCGCTCGCTCTTGGTAATCACAAGCACGGCGTCGTCGCCCGCAATCGTTCCGATGATCTCCGTCCACCCGGCGGCGTCGATGGCGAGGCCGAGCCCCTGAGCGCCGCCTGCGGGCGTCTTGACCACGAGCAGCGGACCAACCCCATCGACCGAAACCAGCACCGCGGGGAGCAGCTGCCCGAGGTGCGGCCGGATGACCGCCCCGGCCTCTGGTGGCGGCGCGTAGTGCGACCCGCCGTCCGGCGCGGCCACCTTGGCGAGGCCCAGCTCGCGGATGTCCCGGGAGAGGGTCGCCTGGGTGACGTCGAACCCCTCGGCCTTGAGTAGCTCTCGCAGCTGCTCCTGACTCGCGACCCTCTCCGAGCGTACGATCCTCAGGATGGCCGCATGGCGTTGGGTTTTCATGGGGCCAGAATCTAGCCGTGAACGACTCGTCCGGCGACGACGGTGAGCAGGGCGGTGGAGGGCGGTGGAGGGCGGTGGAGGAAGGTGGAGGTAAATACCGCGAGATCTGCTTGCTTTCCGACTTCCAGAGAGCCGATGTCGCGTTCCAGTCCGAGCGCCCTAGCGCCCTCGATCGTCAACATCCGCAGCGCATCTTCTCCGTCGAGGCCGGCGGCGGCGGCTTCGGCCAAGAGACTCGAGTCCCCCACGCTCACCACCGAATCGGTGCCGAGGCCGACGCGCAGGCCGGCCCGCCGGAACGCCGCGAGCGGGGCGGCGCCGTGGCCGTGCGCGCGGTTCGAGCGTGGACAATGAGCCAGCCCCACCCCTGCCTGCCGCAGCGTGTCGATGTCCCGCTCGTCTACCTGGACGCAATGGATGCACAGCCACCCCGTTGCACGTTGTAAGACGCCAAGTTGCACGAGATACTGGACCGGCGAGCGGTGGTGCGCTGTGGCGGCGATGCCGCGTGCACGCAGTGCGTCGGCGAACGGTCCCCTCCCCGCACGCACCAACTCACTCTCCGCGTGTGACTCGGCGAGATGCATTGCCAGCGGCCACTCTTCACGCCGTGCCAAGTCGGCGACGGCCCGATAGAGTGGCTCGCTCACCGTGTATGGTGCGTGCGGGGAGACACCGACCCGAACATGCGAAGAGGCCAAGGGGCTGAGTCGCGCGAGAGCTTGCTCCAGCTCCTCCATGCTCGCAGCGCACTTTGCCGGATCGGGACCGAACACCTCCTGGTAGTAGATCCCTCGCCCCCCGAGGCGCGCGAGCGCCTCGAGCGGAGCGCCGGTGCTCCCCGTGTCGGCGACACACGTGACGCCGGCGGACCACGCGTCGCGCACGCCCCGCTCCGCCGAGCGGGAAAACTCCTCCGGGGTCGTAGCGTCCTTGAGGGCGCGCAGCGCACGGATCCAGCCGGCGAACTCGCGCTCCGCATTCTGACCAGCGAGGTGGGTCAGCTCGAGGTGGGTGTGGGTGTTGACGAGTCCGGGAACGAGGCTGGCTTCCGGGAAATCGAGCTCCCGCACTCCCGGGGGCGTGGGAACGAGTGGCTGCGATCCTACGGCGGCGATGATGCCGCGGTCGTCAACGAGAACGGCGCCGTCCTCGATGGGCGGCGCCGTGACGGGGTGCACGAAGCCTGCACGGATGCGTAACATCAGGTGCTAGGTGCTAGATGCTAGGTGCTGGGTGTCAGGTATCACCTAGTACCTAGCACCCAACACCTGGCACCTGTCTCACGGCGAGACCCCGATGCCGAACGGCGCGTGCACGGGACAGGCCTGAGTCGGCTCGGTGCCCGGATAGAACCAGTCCCAGTGCCGCACTTCCTGGGGACAGAACGGCGTGGCGAGGTAGCCGTTGGACCAGTCCACCTCGCGGGTGATGAGCGAGTCGGGTCGCTCCCAGTCGGGCGGCGCGGGCCGGCGGTCGTACACATCGCGCATGAACGCGGTCCACGCGGGCGCGACGATCTTTCCTCCCCCCGCGTTGTGCTCGAGGATGCGCTGCTGGATGTCGTAGCCCACCCAGATGCCCGTCACGAGCTCGGGCGTGTACCCGATGAACCAGGCGTCGGTGTAGTCGTCGGTCGTCCCGGTCTTGCCGGCCGCCGGGAGCGTGAACCCCGCTTTCCAGACGGCGGTGAACGCGGTGCCGCGGCGGATCACGTCCTTCATCATGTCCACCATGAGCCACGTGTGCTCGGGATCCATGACCGGCTCGCGGCGGATCGCGGGCTGCCACAGGATGTTGCCCTGCCGGTCTTCCACCCGCAGGATCCCGACCGGCTCCGCGCGCGTGCCGAGTGTGGCGAAAGCGGTGTAGGCGGCGATGATCTCGATCGGCCGCACGCCCCGGGCGCCGATGTGGATCGAGGGATAGGGCGGCAGGGGCGTGGTAATGCCGTAGCGACGCGCTTCACCGATGACCGTCTGCTCGCCCAGCGCCATGCCGAGCTTGATGGTCGCGAGGTTGCGCGACAGGTACAGCCCTTCGCGCATGGGGATCAGGCCGAGGGTCGTGTCGTCGTCGTCCTTCGGCTGCCACAGCGTCGAGTCGAGCTGGATCACCGGAGGGTTGAGCGGTGTGTCGTCGACGATCTCGGTCACCGGATGGCCCGCCCGGACGGCTGCCGAGTACACGAACGGCTTGAAGGTCGAGCCCGGCTGGCGGATGGCCTGGGTGGCGCGGTTGTATTTGGAGTCATCGAAGTCCCGGCCGCCGATCATCGCGCGGATGTATCCGGTGTTCGCCTCGAGCGAGACCAGCGCGCCTTGGATGTAGGGCGTGAACGGTCCATGGTCCTCACCCGAGGCCTTGGACGACTCGAGGTATTCCCGATATGTGGTACGCCCCGGGAACTTCCCGTTCGAATACACGCCGGCTTCGATGGCGTCGAGCTGCGACTGTACCGCCCGCTCCGCCGCTTCCTGCATGTCGAGGTCGAGCGTCGTGTAGATGCGCAAGCCGCCCTCGTACAAGTCCCGCCCGAAGCGCGCGTCGAGCTGCACCCGCAGCCACTCGACGAAGTAGGGAGCCACGTCGCCGTAGTTGGTGCGGTTCGCGGTCAGCACCAGGGGATACGCCTGCCACAGCTCCACTTCCTCAGGCGTGAGGAAGCCCTGGTCGCGCATCAGGCCGAGCACCACGTTGCGCCGGCGCACGGCGCGCTCCGGATGGGTCCGCGGGTTGTAGAACGCTGGCAGCTTGGGGAGCGCCGCCAGCGTCGCCGCCTCGGCGACGTTCAGCTGCTGCGCATGCTTCCCGAAGTAGATCTGGGCGGCGGCCTCCACGCCATGAGCCCCTGCCCCGAGGTTGATCTGGTTCAGGTACAGCTGGAGGATCGTGTCCTTGGGGAAGTTGCTTTCGATCTCGACTGCGACCCGCGCCTCCTTGAGCTTGCGGGTGAGCGTCTTTTCGCGGCTGATCTCCTCCGGAAAGATGTTGCGCGCCAGCTGCATGGTGATGGTCGAAAACCCCTGCGCGAAACTCATCGTCAGGAGGTCGTTCTTGATCGCGCCGACGATACGCCAGTAATCGATCCCGTGGTGATCGTAGAAGCGCTTGTCTTCCGTCGCGATGAAGGCCTGACGCACCGGCGTGGGAATCTCGCTGAGCGGCAGCACCGTACGCCGCTCGGTGGACCTTGCCGCCGGCTCCCTGGGGATAGAGGCGCGAGATGCTCGGACAGTGCTCGCCCGCGCACACCCGGGTCCACGCACCGTACGAGAGGCCTAGCACGTACGCGCCGGCGAGCACCGCGACCGCGATCACGCGGCGGCGGACCTTGGGTTTCTGCCACCAGGAGATGGGCCCCGGGAGCGTCACGGGGGGCGGTGCTGGAATAGACGCCATCGCGTTACAACCTAGTAAGGCCGCTCGGCGCTTGCCAGCGGTGGAGGCATCTCGTACGATTCCGCGCCATGTCAGACCTCTTCGCCGAGCTCACGTGGCGCGGTTTCGTCCACCACGCCACTCAGGAGATCGGGGCGCACCTCGCCGCGGCGCCCCGCACCGTATACTGCGGCTTCGATCCGACCGCGCCCAGTCTGCAGCTCGGCAATCTCATGCCAATCATGTTGCTCCGGCATTTCCAACTCGCCGGCCACAAGCCCATCGTCCTGATGGGCGGCGGCACCGGCTTGATCGGCGATCCCAGCGGCAAGCGCAGCGAGCGGCCGCTGCTCTCGAAGGAGCAGATCCGCGAGCACCTGCAACGCCAGCGCGACCAGATGGCGCGGCTTCTCGACTTCGACGGACCGGCTCAGGCCCTCGTCCTCAACAACGCCGACTGGCTCGTGAAGCAGAGTTTGGTCGACTTCCTGCGGGACGTGGGAAAACACTTCAGCGTGAACATCATGCTGCAGAAGGAGTCGGTGAAAGCGCGGCTCGACACGGGCATTTCCTACACCGAATTCAGCTACATGTTGCTGCAGGCGTACGACTTCCTGCACCTATTTCGCGAGCGGCAATGCACCATCCAGGTGGGAGGCAGTGACCAGTGGGGGAACATCACCGCGGGGATCGATCTCATTCGCCGCGTGGAGGGAGGGGAGGCGCACGGGCTGGTGGCGCCACTGGTGACGATGGCATCGGGCGCGAAGTTCGGGAAGACGGAGGCGGGCGCGATCTACCTCGATCCCGCGCTCACCTCGCCGTACAAGTTCTACCAGTTCTGGTACAACGTCGACGACCGGGACGTGGCGTCGTACCTCAAGCTCTTCACGTTGCTGCCGCGCGAGGAAATCGAAGAGTGGATGAAGAGGCACAAGAAAGACCCGAGTTGCCGCGAGGCTCAGGGCCAGTTGGCGGCTGAAGTGACCACGATGGTACACGGGAAAGAGGCCACGTACAACGCTACCGGAGTGAGCGCCATCCTCTTCAGTGACTTCGACCCGCGCAACGTCAAGGCCAGTGTCTTCGATGAAATGGCGAAAGAGATTCCTACGGCCTCGGTGTCGGCGAACAATCTCGGGCTGGTCGATGCATTGGTACAGGCCGGGTTGGTGAAATCAAAGAGTGAAGGTCGGAGGCAAATCGAGCAGGGTGGAGTTTACGTCAATCAGCAGCGGGTGAAGGACGTCGACCGAAAGATCGATCCGTCTGACTGGCTGGCGGGCCGAAACCTGCTGCTTCGCAAGGGCAAGAAGGACTATGCCCTGGTGCGCGTGGAAACAGGAAGACGGTGACGTGTTCATCGGGCACTATGCACTGGCGTTGGCGGCGAAACGGGCCGCCCCACGCACCTCGCTCGGCACGCTGTTCGCCGCCACGTCGCTCGCGGATCTGCTGTGGCCGGTGTTCCTGCTGCTAGGGTGGGAGCGGGCGCACGTCGTGCCGGGGCCGAACCCGTTCCTGAACCTGTGGCTCGACTCCATCCCGATCTCGCACAGCCTGATCACGCTCATCGCGTGGGGCGCTCTCTTTGCCTACCTGTACCGCGTGCGCACCGGCGACGGACACGCGGCGCTCGTGGTGGCGCTGCTGGTCGTGAGCCACTGGCTGCTCGACTTCGTCACTCATCGGCCTGACATGCCGCTCTATCCGGGCGGGCCCGGGTTGGGGCTGGGGCTCTGGAACTCCGTCGCGTGGACCCTCATCGTCGAGGGAGTGATGTTTGTCGCGAGCGTGTGGCTCTACGCCAGGGGCACCCGGGCGCGCGACCGAATCGGGATCTACGGCTTCTGGTCGCTCATCGCGGTGCTCGTCCTCTCGTACGTCGGCTCGCTCCTCAGCCCTCCGCCGGCGATGGGAGTCGCGCTGGCGATCTTCGGCATCATTTTCGGATGGCTGTTCGTGGCCTGGGCGGCGTGGGGGGATAAACACAGGGAAAGCGTTGCATGAGCGGCGTTGCCCGGGACACGTTACACGACCTCGTGAAACGTGTAACCTGCAACGTGTAACGCTTCTGTTTATTCGAGCTGATCCAGCACATCCATCACCCGTTCCAACTCCTCCACGATGTTGTAGCAGTGCGGGGCGAGCCGGATAGCACCCTCGCGCAGCGAGCATACGACGTGAGCCCGTTTCAGCGCGTGGTAGGCCTCGACGGGGTGCGCGGGGGCGAGGCAGATGATCGCCGAGCGGTGCCCCTCCGCGCGCGGTGACACAACGCGGACGCCGGTCTCGTCCGCCCAGCGGAACACCGACTCGTGCAGCGTGCGGACATACTGCGCGATGTCGTCGATGCCGAGCTCCGCCAGCATGCCGACCGAGGCGGTCATCCCGTAGAAGTCCTGGAACGGGAGTGTCACCATCTCGAAGCGGCGGGCGTCGGAGCGGAACGTGGGGTTGTACTCGGTCAGGCGCGAGAAGTCGTCGGTCCCCTCGAACGCCA
>WNFD01045074.1_pt1 | contig 13725 bp, 19 predicted proteins | sample 5400491 | NCBI WGS metagenome assembly WNFD01 (sample SAMN13153343, study PRJNA577476) | soil metagenome | isolation source: 120 cm saprolite under Douglas fir tree site 2 hole 2 replicate 2 | place: USA:California | collected 2015-04-18
GATGCGTTATCAGTCGCTCATCTGACTGGCTGGGAATTGCGCCCAACATCAAAAGATTAGTTGTCAACGTCTTTCCAAAAAGAAAGACGCCGCTCCTCGTCCCCCGTGAGATCACGGTTTAGAGGAAACGGGTCGCACCGTTGGCTTTCGGAACATAGGTCCTCCGCGTTGGCAGAGGACGGTACGTACCCGTTTTGAGTCGGGTAATCATGGCAGTGACTCGCTCCTCAGAAAATCCGTCCAGGGTCACTGGACTAACACCTGCTGTCAATGCTCCGGCATTTGCATAGATGGTTGCATATGCTGCATCCCACAGCATCGGCGTTTCTAAGAGGCGAAACAAGCCATTGATCGGTTTTCCTTGAGTTGAGATCGTCGCAAGTGCTTCCAATCTCTTCATTGCTGTAACGGGTAGCATCAGCACGCCCTCGCTTTCAGATATTGGTCGCTAAAGAAACTGCTTCCCTTCCCCCCCAAACAGGGTTGGTTTCGCCGAACTTACGCTCTGCTTATCCTCCTGTTGGTCCCGCCGCAACGGGCTGCCAGTCCCATTACAGGCTGACGTTGGGTACTATGAAAGTTCCGTAACCATGCAGGGATTGCTCCCTGTTTAGGTCATCCCGCCTTTTCAGCAGACTGAGAAACGATATGCCCAGGCGTCTCGTTCATCCTCATTTGCCCTCGTGTAAGGGTCTGCCAGCATCGATGGATAGAGTCGTCTTACCCCCGAACGACTTTAGGTGCTGGTCCCAACGTGTATAACTCCCTTCCGTTGGGGTCACATTCGAGATCAGAAGGACTGAGATTCAGGCAATGCAGCTTTCGCCATACATATCTTGCACTGACTACCCGAAGGATTGGGAGTTTCCTCCTACGTAGCCGTCTCCACATGCTATGGTCGCCTTCCTCTTTCAAGGTTTAGGGTAAGTGGAGTGTGCAGAGAACGTTCCATCAGTTCTCACAACAGTGTTGTGCTCAGTATCTGCCGCTGAAGCGGCGCACGGGTAAAAATGTCGGGACCCCTTAATTGGCCCAACGTTACACACGCCATCTCGGCTCTCTGTTTCAGGCTGAAAGCTGATTTTGCCAGATCTGTTGCACGAATCTCTTGACCAAGCTTTCATAACACGCCTTGCAGGCATTCTTGCCACTATGGGGAGGAGGGGAAGCCTGCAAGAGTACTGTAACTCTACTCTTGCTGAGTTTTCTCAGATGACATGAACCTTAAGGAAGAAGCCTCATAACCGCAAAGTAGATAAGTGCGGCAGAGTTTCGGACGACCAGACTTTTCCCACAGTGCAAATGGAAAGTAAGTTTCGGCTCTGAGAGCAAGTTATCGGCAGAGTTGCTCAAGTGATCTCACCAAAATTCTGCCGATAATATAACTGGGCCTAGTATGTTCCTCTCAACCACCCAGGGACTGCCGACCAAACAACACGTAGTAGGGGTTATAGTAGCACTGCGTCGCATTCGCTATGTCTGCGACAGTGTAGTAACCAAAGCCTGCAAACATACCCTCGTGGCGCTGTGCAGGGCGGACGGTGACGAAATCCCCCCATCGCATCGTCGTGATGTCGCTACCATTGCGATACCAGACGACGTAGTCGCCAAGGATACCTACTGCCGCATCTGCATCATTATTCTTACCTCCCCAGCCCAGGATAATGCCGATCTCTCCTCGGACGTTCCTCCCCAGCGCTGGGTAGGCAAAGGCGTAGTCAGGGTTCCATATCTGAATCTCACTGACTGTTGTATAGCTGCTCAAATCAATCTCGGCAACCCGGACATGCGTGTTGGGGAACGTGAATCCTCCGTGGCCGTCATTACCCTTACTAGCCGTCCAAGCCAGCCAGAGTTGATTTCCGCTACGCGTACCACCAATAACCGCAAAGTCAGGGAAAGAGTTCTCTTTCTGTAGCCAATCGTTGCCATTGGGCCCAACCGAGGAGAGCGTCCCATTTGGCCACGTTGCGACCCGGATGTCTCTCCAAGAGTAGACATTGCCGCTATCGGGCATTGTGAAGAGCTGGAGCGTTGAATTATCTTTGTGTCCGGCCCAAAAGGCTCCGTCGGGGCTGCTCTGGACGAGATGAGCTCCCCAGGCACTAGTGGCCCGTGTCGGGTCTGTGTACTGGAAGTTGAGTATACCGCCAGCAGCAAGTTCCTTGAGAGGCATTCGTACTACAAGACGTCCGCTCGTGCCCATCGCATCTGTGCTGAGGAAAAGGAAGCTATCCGAGAAGGAGAGATCAGGATAGTCCAAGTCGTCAGTGCCCAGGCTGAAGTCACTTGCACGAAAGTCCCAGTAGGTCCAAGCTGAGAAGAAATCCTTGAGAATGTCGCCAGTGGAAGCAACAGCCAAACGGAATGCGCCGCCCATCGCGTCGGCATTGTGCTGCATAAACCATACAAATCGATCAATGGAAGGAACGTAATGGACAATTTGATCGCAGCAGAAGCCCTTGGCGAGGCCAGGCGGGAAGACAGTGGTGGGGTTTACCCTCTTAAAGGTGGTTCCTCCATCCACTGAGTATTCGCAGTACCAATTGCCGGATAAAAACACAACATCGTGTCCACTATCAGCACCGCTGATATCCGCTGCATTGGTAAAGGATTTTGGTCCTACCTGACCACTAGGGTCGTACTTATGGAAGACGACCGGATCAGGATTGTCATCAGCTGAAGGATCATCGGCATTGAGGATTTTCGCAGGAGGCGAAGGGTGCTTCAAGCGATATGGATGTTCCGTCGTGGGAACATGTCGAGATCGAGTCTCATCTTGCTCGTCGTCGAAGTACTCTGTTGCTGGGAAAGGACCACCCTCGACACGTTTGCCACTTAGGTGTCCCTCACGAAGATCGAAGACGCGTTCTTGGCCCTCGCTCTTATCTTGTTCTTTTGCCATAACAGTTGCCCTCCAACTAGGCCATGGTGCGATATTTCTGTTTCTACTATAGGACGCATGTAAATCTAGTCGCTATACAAACGCGAAAGAAATAGCTTTTTAGCAGATGAATGTTTCCGCTCCTCTAGAGAGAGATCGAAACAGTGACCTATTTCAAAAGGAGGAGACTGTCATGGAAGCAGTATACTACGCCGCCCGAGCCAATCTCCGGCGACTGATGATCCTGCATCCCAACTGGACGCGCGCCCAATTGGCCCAAGCCACAGGCATGTCAAAGAGCTGGGTCGACACATGGAAAAAACGCTTGTTAGGTGTGCCCTTCGATGATGAGCAGGTGCTGCAAGGGTTCTCCCGTGCCCCGCATCATCCACTTCCTCGACTCGACCCCCAAGTGATAGATCGGGTGCTAGAGATCCGAGATGATCCTCCAGAAAGCCTGGGCCGCACGCCAGGGCCCAAGGCCATCCTCTATTATTTGAGTCGCGATGAAGCCTTGAAAGAAGGGGGACTGCGGAGGCCTCAGTCGACCCGCACCATTCACCGGATCTTACACGAAAATGGACGCATTGCCTCTCGCCTCCCTACTTTGACCGATCCGATCGAACGTCCCCCACCGATGCGAGCCCCGCCTCCACCGTCCCTGCCGATCCGCACGGTAAAAAGCAACATGTGGTAGAAACCCTCAATATCATCGATAAGGGCACCTCGGTCCTGGTGGCGCGTTGTGTCCGCGCTGACTTTACAGCCGAGACGGCGCTGGCGGCGGTCGCCCAGACGTTTGCGGAACAGGGCTTACCTACCTCCATCACGCTGGACCGCGATACTCGGTGGGTCGGAGCACGCCCTCGGCAGTGACTTTCCTGCTGCCCTCGTCCGTTTTTGTCAGTCCCTCGGAGTCACGGTGCTCATCTGCGATCCACATCACCCACAACAAAATGGGTTTGTCGAGAGATACCATCGCACGCTCACGAGAGCTGTGTCTGAGGCTCCATCGTCCCAAGACCTTGGATGAGGTTCGCCAGGTGACAGAAGCCTTTGTGGCTCACTATAATTGGCAGCGACCCCATCAAGGCATCAGTTGTGGCAATCGGCCTCCGCGGGTCGCCTTTCCCACTCTGCCCACTCTGCCCCGCGTGCCTGACCTGGTCAATCCCGATGCCTGGTTAAGCCGCGTGACAGGGCAGCACCTGGTGCGGCGGGTCAATCGAAAGCCGATTTGTGAAGGTCGATCTGTATCCCTACTACCTCTCAAGCAAGCTAGCAGGCCAGAAAGTGACCTTATCCATTCAGGCCAAAGAGCAGCATTTGCAGGTGGTCTATCCCCAGGAGTATCGTCGCTCCCTGCCGCTCAAGGGCCTGCAGCAGCGGGCACTGCCCTATCAGGAGTATGTAGAACTCATGCAGCGCGAAGCCTCGACTCAACAGCGTTTACTGGCTTTAGGAAGGTGGAAAGTTCGCCCTGACTGAGCGGCCCCCTCACACGATGTGGGGAAACCGCACCCCTGACGAGGTGGGTAAGTCATACACGCATCCCGTGGGACGGTGGGTCCAAGCATACCGCAGCGCTCAAATTGTTTGCGCAATGCTTCGTCCTTCTGCTCTAGCGTTCGCAAAGGCGGCACCGACAAGTAGGAGCGCCCTTGATCCGAAGAAAGCTGAGATTGGACCTCAAAGAGCAAAGCGAGAAGCTTCGCGACTGGGAGACGACTGTAGTAGGCAGTGGCTTCAGGAATGGTGAGCGCTCGGGTCGAGTCGGGCAATGTCACCCGATGGTGCAAGAGATACGCGATCGCTTCTGCCGGGATATTCTGCACCGTTCTTGCGTGGGTTGAGAGCACATGCCGGAGGAGATGCGGAGCAATATGAATGGGCTTACCTGCTCTTGTTGTGAGGACGAGACCATGGAAGAGAAAACGCAGAAGAGTGCTAACGTCTTTCGTGCTAAGATGGCCGAGCCGCCCGTTCTGGGATGAGGCCCATTGAAAAAAGTACGGTTCTGGTAGCAGATCGTCCGCTTTGCCGCCAGACGACTCGGGATGCACAATGGGAATGCTCCCGCCATGGGCCGCTTGAAGCAACTCTGCAATTTCCTTGAGATGGCGCACTGCCATATCGCTGATGAGGAAAAATTGCCGCTCACTTTCGTGGGTGTATCCTTTGGGCAAGAGCTTTTGCACGCAGAGACCAATCTGGCGCCCGGTCGGCTGCTGATTTTTGAGTTCATCGACGACGATCGTCTCAAAACGCGAGGCACTGACCTGGAGGAGTTCACTCACACGACTCCCGTTGGTCAGGGAGAGTGTTGCCAGAGCTGTAGCAAACAAGACCCCTCGGTACAGCGACTCGGGTTCAAAGAGCACAACAGAGCGGCTCCTGCCAGATAGTAGCCATCGACTCCTGCCAGATAGTAGCCATCTTGCATCGCTCAGAACAGGAGAGAGGAGTCCTGGGCGGTTGACGAAAAACCCACCGCGAACTTGATCTCGCAAAAGGTGCTTCTCGATGAGATCGCCCATCCAAAGCAAATCGCGCGGCGGTCCCTCGTACTGAAGAAAGTACGTATTGGATTCAGGCGCATAGGGGCCTTTCTGCTGTTTCCACGCCTTGCGCGTATCCTCACCGTACCAGCCCAAATGCTCTTTCACCCAGCTTAGGCGATCCCAGAGCGTAAGTGAAAGAGTAGCTTTGGAGTGAACCCATTTTGCCGGACACGGGGAAAGTCAACTTCCCGGCACACAAATGTAGGTAGCCTCAAACTCAGCAGGAGGCAGATATCCTAAACTGGAATGCAATCTCTTGGTATTATACACGTGTTCGATAAAAACTGCCAAATTTGTCTCTGCATCAGCAAAGGAGTCGTATTCCTTGAGATAGACTTCCTCTTGCTTGAGCGTCTTAAAAAACGATTCGGCTTTGGCATTGTCATAGGGTTACTCTGTTGATTTCGCCTCTTTGACTTATCGATAGAGCGTAGCGCGCGAGATTCCGAGGGCTGCACAGACTTCCGGGACAGAATGACTCTGGTCAGCGAACATCTGCCGAGCCAGCGCGATTTTTCCGCTGGTCTTGAGCTTTCGTGGTCTCCCGCCAACGCGTCCTCTGGCCTTGGCCGCCGCTAACCCGGCGTTCGTGCGCTCACGAATCAGATCGCGCTCAAACTCGGCCAATGCCCCCATGAGGTGAAAGATGAGTTTGCCTCCTGGAGTAGTCGTGTCGATTTGCTCGGTCAGGCTGATGAATTCGATGCCACGCTCTTTGAGCAGTTCGATCAGATGCGTCAGCGAGCGCCCAGCACGATCCAGCTTCCAGACCACAAACGTATCTCTTGGCCGCAGATACGCCAGCGCCTCGGTGAGTCCTTTCCGCTCTGCCTTCGAGCCGGTCATCTTGTCCACAAACCATTTGTCACACCCTGCTTCTTTGAGCGCATCAATCTGTAATTCCTCGTTTTGTTCCTGTTTGGAGACGCGCACATAGCCAATCTTCATAAGCTCTTCCTTCTGTCTCACGTTTCCCGCCAACCGGGCGAGGTTTTGAGATTTTCATTATGAGATGAGTTATGAGATTCGTCAAGGGATTTTGTGTGCTTGTGGAGGCGGTATGCAGCCCTCCTGGAAAAACAGAACGGTACGTCTCATGAAACGGACGAATATGAGACACCTCATCACTAGCGTAATTGTGCAAATTCCACCGATAATTCCCAGATTTACATGTTCCTTGGGTCAATGATGGTCTACTTCCGAGACTGTCTCATATCATGCTTTACGTAGATGGGAAGTCCAAACTGTCAAATCCCCTTGTCAACCGCCAGGCCATTTCCTACACTAATCTTTGACAAGCGTGCGGTCCTCCCCAGACCGCGTGCTCTGACAACGTTTCTGATGTAGGAGGAAGAACATCATGCTCATCGTGAATGACGAACAACGCCTTCGGGCAGGGATTGGGAGTATGAGCAAACGATGCCAGTACTGTTCCAAAGCCTTAGCTGCCTATCCACTCATTCTGAGCGATGATGCCAAGCTGGCCGTCTACCATGCCGCGTGTGCCGCCTCGCTCGCGACGGAGATCCTGGTCGATCTCTACACGTTCTTCAGCCCGCCTGCCCCCTACCACCAGCTCTTTGTTCTCACCGCACCCGAAGCAGTTTCTCCTCAGGAGACCTTTCTGGAGAGCGGGTGAAAGGGGTGCGCATCGCGCAACAGCGCGTCTCGAAAGGAGTGACACATGCAATCAACGAACGTTCGCCAGATCAAGGCGGCTCTTCGGGATCAAGCCTTCCTCGGGAATACACGGGCCAGTTGTCCCATGGGGCCGGTGGTTGCCAGCGGAAGGAGGAAGGGGCAACTCCGGGTGATGATCCGTGGATGGGGCCGCTGGTACCCCGTGGAGAGTGTGAGAATTGAGGGTGCAGGACCCCAGCTCCTCCAGTAGAGAACAAGACCACACACGCCTGGAGGAGTTCTGGCTCGGTCCACTTTGGCGTGGGCATGGCGCCTACAGGCGGTGGTGGTGACGTGTGCTTGTCTCTAGGGAGGGAAACACTTCGGCGCTCCAGAGCGAGGTGGTAATTTACTGAAGGGTGAGCAGCTTTTGAACCGATTTGCGACTCGCCCACTTCGCGGGCACAGGAGAGATCGAAGCAGGCCTGGCCGTGACGCAGCTTGCGCAGAGCAGAGGTGCAAGCCTCCGGTACTCACCTTTCCCCGGAACGTTTGCTCACCTGTGATGGCTCTGTGAGCATGAGGTCCACTTTTGTGATGTCCTCGTGATGTCCATGCCGTAGACTTTATCCTGGAAAGAGGTGTCATCGATGCTGATGGGCACGACGCAGTGAGGATCCTAGACTGAACGTCTTGTCCCGTCGTAAGGAGGGAGAGGGCTCATGAAACAGCACAAAGCTGATTACCAGGTGGTCCCCTTGCAGGGCAGGCGCACGATGGCGTTCGCGATGCGTTCAGTCCAGAACAAGCCCATGATCCATGGCTTGATCGAAGTTGATGTGACCAGGACGCGCGCATTCCTGCGGGAGTACAAAGCGAAAACTGGGGAGTCCCTGTCGTTCACGGCCTTCATCGCGACGTGCCTGGGAAAAGCGGTCGATGAGAACAAAGCCGTGCAGGCCTATTACAAGGGCAGGACGCGCCTGATCCTGTTTAATGAGGTAGACGTGGCAACCGTGATTGAGCGTGAGGTGGCTGGACACCCGCAACCCATGATCTACATCATCCGAGCCGCGAATACGAAGACCTTTCGAGAGATTCATCAGGAGATCAGGACAGCCCAGGTGGATGCAGTGGAAAAAGGCTGGACACCCGCCACAGGCAAGAAGTCGGTGCTATCCCTGCCGACCTTTCTGATCAGGTGGTTCTTTCGGGCCTTCTGGTGGCTCTGTAGAACCTATCCACCCGTGCGGAAGAACGTGCTTGGGACGGTGGGCCTCACGGCGGTTGGGATGTTTGGGGAAGGGGCCGGATGGGGCATCCCTCCAGCCACCCCCCAAACCCTCAATATTACGGTGGGCGGGATTGGCGTGAAACGAGAGGTCGTTGACGGGAGCATCGCCATGCGGGAATATCTCAGTCTGACGATCAGCTTTGATCACGAGATGATCGACGGCGCTCCGGCAGCGCGCTTCACCCAACGGCTGAAAGACCTGATTGAGAGCGGCTATGGCCTCGATGACTCCACGATCGAGTCGGAGCAGGCCGTAGCTCCAGGGACAGCAAAGAAGAGCTAAAGTAGTCCGCATTTACAAGGAGGGAATATGAACACGTTAGTTATCTACGATTCACACTATGGGAACACGAAGCGCATTGCCCAGGCCATCGCCGACACGCTGCATGCCTTTGGACAGGCGCAAGCCGTCCATGTCGATCCAGATCGTTCTTTCAAGTTTCAGGGAGTGGACCTGCTCATTCTGGGCTCTCCAACCCAGGGATTTAGACCAACTCCGGCGATGCAGTTCTTGCTCGAAACAGTCTCACCTGCATCGCTGAGCGGCCTGGCTGTCGCTTGCTTTGATACGCGCTTCCGCGGACGCCTGTGGAAGAACTCTGCCGCGCCGCGGATGGCCAGGCAGCTGCGCACAATGGGAGTCGAGCCGATCGTCCCGCCGGAGAGCTTCTTCGTGAAGGCCATGAAGAAGGAGGGTCCCCTGCTGGCTGGGGAAGTAGAGCGAGCTGCCACCTGGGCTCGGATGCTTTTCACAAAGGCAGAGGCATCTCATCCTGCCATGCGATGATAGGGGAAGGAGCAATAACATATGTACAGCTATGCGGGAAAGACCGTCTTGATCACCGGTGCCTCGTCGGGAATTGGGGAGGCCTTTGCCCAGATCCTGGCGGCGCGCGGCATGAACCTGGTCCTGGTGGCGCGCTCAGAAGAAAAACTGCACGCGCTGGCGCAAGCACTCTCGGAGCAGCACGGCATCCGCGCCGACGTCGTCCCGGCTGATCTCTGCCGCGCAGGAGATTTATCAACAGACGCAAGCACTGGGTGTTGCGGTTGATCTGCTGGTGAATAATGCTGGGTTTGGCACCTATGGATGCTTTGACACGCTCACCCCTGAACGGGAACACGAGGAAATCATGCTCAACGTCACGGCCCTGGTTGATCTTACGCATGCCTTGGTGCCAGCGATGGCAGAGAGAAAAGCAGGAGGCGTCATCAATGTGGCCTCGATCGCCGCCTTTCAGCCGCTACCCTACCATGCCGTCTACGGGGCGAGCAAAGCGTTTGTGCTCTCGTTCAGCCTGGCGCTGTGGGCAGAGTATCGCAAGCGTGGCGTGCGTGTTGTCGCACTCTGCCCAGGGCCAACCGCGACCAATTTTTTCACGGTCCTTGGCGCTAGCGAGATGCCACAGTCCAGAGGCGGTGGTCATGGCAGGCATGCGCGCTTTGGAGCAGGGGCGGCCGTATGCCGTCGAGGGTCGTAGAAATGCCTTTGGAGCACATCTGACACACATGACACCACTTGCGCTGACGACGCGTGTGTTTGCTAGGGTGATGCATCCGCGCAAGCAGGAGGCAGCGCCTGGAGGGGAGAGATTGGCGACTCCACTGGCGAGTCGGAGCAGGCCGTAGCTCCAGGAGTATCAAGGAAGAGCCATGCTGCTTTGCGACAATGAAGAAAAGAAGGAAGCACCACATCGAAAGGAGCCTGTTCTATGTCAACCGAAGACAACAAGACCCTGATGCGCCGTTTCATCGAGGAAGTGTTCAACAAGAAGAAGCTGACCGCTCTCGATGAATTGATCGCCTCCAATCACATTGATCATTCTGCTGCTGCTGCCAGTCTGCCAGTCGGTCCCGAGGGATCCAGACAAGCCATCGGCATGATGCTGACAGGTTTTCCTGATCTGCACGTCACGGTTGAGGACATGATCGCGGAAGGGGACAAGGTGGTCGTCCGCCTGACGATGCGTGGAACCCAGCAAGGAGCGTTTGGGAGTATCCCCCCAACTGGCAAGCAGGTGGCGGTCTCGACCATCGATATTGTCCGCATCGAAGGCGGCAAGATCGCGGAAGAGTGGGGCATTGATGACATGCTCGGCATGCTCCAACAACTGGGCATTGTCCCTTCAATGGGCTAAAGCAAGGACCTCTCTGTCGTTCTTTCCCGTCTTCGAGGCAAGGAACTCGGTGCAGAACCTGAAGAGACGCTTTCTCAACCACTGCTCTCAGAGAAGCTTGCTTGTTAAAGGCCCCACTAACGTTGTAAATTTCGTCGGCGGGCCTAATAGGCCGTCACAGATGATGGTGGGCACAACGACGTGAAGATCGCAGACTGAACGTCTTGTTCCATCGCGCCACAGCTCATGCTCGTGCGTTCTGTCCCATCCTGGCGGCCCGTGGCGGCATCGAGCCTCTCACGCTGCTGCTGGTCTGCCTGGCGGATGGGTACCGTGTGAAGGAGGGATGCTCATGGCCTCCCAGCCACAGGAAATCGCCCCCGGTGTGTTCTACATCGAGGCGGGAAAAGGGATCACGCGCTCCAACGTGTACTTCGTGCGCTCCGGCTCTTCTTGGGTCTTGATCGATACTGCATCCGCGCATTGCGGCCCCGTGATCCAGGAGGCGGCAGAGTCCTTGTTCGGAGCGCACACGCCTCCCGCTGCGATTCTGCTGACGCACGTCCACCCCGATCACGCCGGTTCCACACTGGAGCTGGCCCGCAGTTGGGGCTGCCTGGCGTATGTCCACCCCGACGAGCTGCCGTTCGCCACCGCAGACCTCTCCAATTTCTTCTCCACCTACAAGGATTACACAACGTCAGCGGGCCGCTGGACTCCCCCACCCCTAGACCGGTGGGTCATCTTGCCGATGGTGCGCGCTCTGCCGCGGCGGCGGCGTGAGTCGATGCTCTCGGAGTCGAGTTTCAAGGACGTCGCGCGCGCGTTTGATCCCGGGACTGGTCTCCCAGGCCTTGCGGATTGGGAGTGCATTCCCACGCCGGGCCACACACCGGGCCATGTTTCCTTCTTCCGGCCCAGTGACCGCGTCTTGATCACAGGCGATGCCCTTGTGACCGTGAACCTCAATTCCTTGTGGGGGTTTCTGCTGTGGGGTGTTCGGCGCAACAAGCAGATCCTCTCCGGACCGCCATGGTACACGACTTGGAGTTGGCGAGCGGCCAAGGAGTCGGTTGCCTCTGTCGCACGGGTCGAGCCGCGTGTGCTGGCGACCGGCCACGGACTCCCCATGACCGGGCCTACAACCGCACGTGATGTGCGTGCCTTTGCCAATCATTTTCGGTGATGTCCCAAAGAGTGTGTCAAAGCTGGGGCTGTTGACGGCGACGGCCAGTGTGTGGTTCTCAGGAGGAATGGAAGAGACCAGTTATTCGACAATGAACAGCACCCTGCTCTCGCTAGCCGGTCGCGCTCCAGTCGGGGAGCGGGAGTTGCCGTGCCAGAGCGACGATCTTGCCCCGGTTCCTCCGCGCGACCGGTTCTGGTCGTCGCAACGCGAGCAGCCACTCGGTGTCAGAGAGCTGCCACAGATCCAGTTGGGGACTGCGAAAATGCGTCTCCAGGCGGCGAGGATTCGTCACCTCGTCGATCTGCTGCTGATCGGATGAGAGGCGAACCGCATACAGGGAAAGGGTCGTCGCCTGATATTCAATCTTGAGGGTATCCTCGTAGACCCACACGGAAACGTCTGAACCTGCGAGTCCATTTTCCCCAAAGAACCGCCAGTGTTTGAACCTGATGTATCCATGCTTGTCGAGATGGCGCGTAAACTGCGTGGCGTACAGCACCCGCGCGAGCACCTCTTCCGGGTAGGTGCGCCCCAACATCCCACGCAATACCTCGGAGGGGCTGTGTCGCCCGTCCTGGCGCTCACGATGGGCAAAATGATGCTCGATATTGTAATTCGTCCACCACGTTTGATGTGCTTGCTGGATCTCCGACCAGGTGCGCGCATTGGAAAAGGCATAGTCTCCGAGCCTTCTCTGGATCGAGAAGAGCGTCTCCGCGTAATTTTGCCACGGCTCCCCTGCGTCAATGCGTTCTTTGCGGATACCCAGCAGGTCATAAAGCTGCATGGCCTGATTGCTGGAGAAAATCCCGCCGCCATCGGTGACAAGCGCTTCTGGCGCACCATAGCGCCGGATGGCCTCGGCCAGGACTGCGAGGTAGTCCCACTGGTTTTGTGTCGGCGAGATCGCGGAAGCGAGCACCATCCTCGAAAAATTCTCGAACACCGTGATCACATACACAGGGCGGGGGTCGGGGAGCAGATGCTCTTCGATATATCTGACATCACAACTCCAATACTCATGCCGCCTGGTTGCCTTAAATGGCATCTCCAGCTTCGGGCGCGGCGAACGCGGTGGCTTTTCGATGCCATAGAGCTGACGGTTCGCTGCCATGATACGGGCACAGGTGGCGGGGCTCAACTCGATTCCCATGCGCAAGAGCGCGGTCTGCATACGCCACTTCCCCAAAAGCGGGTTTTCCTGGAGTTTGCGGATCTCGTTTCTGACCGCCAGTGTCGCCTTGCGTGGCCTCTTCCTGGCCTTTGACTTCTCCTCTAAGCCTGCAACTCCTTCCTCGATCCAGCGCTGGAGTGTCGCGTAAATGGTAGGTCGAGTGGTTTGCAGATACGCTGCAATGGAAGTAATCGACCACCCTTCACTATGCAATCGGACCACCGCCAGCTTGCGTATTAATAACGGTGTACACTTAACCCAGAAATAACGCAGAGAATTGACCCACCCCTTCACAGGTCCTATCCTTGTGTGCATCAAAGACATGAGGAGGGACCATGAAAAGGAGTGGTACCATCAACACGATACATGAACTCTCAGCACAAGGAAAGTCCATTCGAGCCATTGCACGGATATTGGGCATCGCACGCAACACGGTTCGTCGCTATTTACGAGGCAAGCCAGAAGCAGTACCTCGTCCCAAGCGGGCTTCCGTCCTGGACCCGTACAAGGGACAAATTCGCCAGTGGATGCAAGAGGACCATTTGTACAACTGTGAAACGATGCTCACGCGGTTGCGCGAGCAAGGCTACAAGGGCAACGGGACGATATTGAGAGCCTTTGTCCATCCGTTGCGTCCCCGCAATATGGGGCATCCGCCCGTGATGCGCTATGAAACCAAACCCGGGGAACAGATGCAATATGACTGGGGCGAATTCCATTACGAGCAGAAAGGACAAGATCGCAAACTCTACGGGTTGTATGTTAGATATAATCAGAGGATCGGACAAGAGTTGACACCTCTGCCTGACCTCCGGCGTAATACAGGAAAGATCTGTCTTCCTCACTTGGGAGGGACACCACATGACAGAAATACGCTGGCAACAGT
>WNFD01016122.1_pt1 | contig 13723 bp, 7 predicted proteins | sample 5400491 | NCBI WGS metagenome assembly WNFD01 (sample SAMN13153343, study PRJNA577476) | soil metagenome | isolation source: 120 cm saprolite under Douglas fir tree site 2 hole 2 replicate 2 | place: USA:California | collected 2015-04-18
GACATAACGGCAACAACACCCAGAGCAGGCAGCGTGTCATGTCTACCCAGAAATTACCGAGCTTGTCAGTCTCCTTGCGCGCGAGGCCGCGAATGATCACGAGTGCCAGGACGATACCGGTCGCCGCGGAAGTGAAGTTGTGATACGCCAGACCGGCCATCTGCGTGAAATAACTCATGGTCGATTCGCCGCTATAGTTCTGCCAGTTGGTATTGGTGGTAAAAGACGCGGCCGTGTTGAAGGCCAGAGCTGGCGCCACGTTGACCATCTTTTGCGGATTGAGGGGGAGCCACTGCTGCGTGCGCTGGATCAGATATAGGAGCGCCATGGAAACGCCGCTGAACAACAGCATGGCGACGGTATATTCCGTCCAGCGCATCTCCTGCTGTTCGTCCACGCCGGTTAGACGATAGACGAGTTTTTCGATCGGGCGCAACACTGGGTCCAGAAACGTCTTTTCCCGATTGAATACCCGCGTCATGAAGATGCCGAGCGGCTTGGTGACCGCAAGAGTCACTCCAAGCACAAGAAGGATTTGGAACCAGCCATTCGCAGTCATATCAGAACTTCTCCGGTTTCAGCAGAGCGACCAGCAGGTATCCCAACAAAAGCACGCAGATAACGATTAGCACGACATTTCCAAGCATCTCGGGTCCCCGTCCTATTTCAGGCGTTCGCAGCCGCGAAGATAGAGGATAGCCATCGCAAAGAAGAAGATTGTTGCCGCAATGAAAATTATGTCCTGCACAAGAATCTCCTCGATTACGCCTCGTCAGTGAACACATGGTCTCACTAGTTGCCGCGGAACGCCGGCGAATAGCGAGCCGACCGCTCACCATCAAGTTAGAGACATGCTAACGAGCAAAGGTTTAGGGAAGAATGAGCGGTACGTAAGGATTTTGTAAGGGTCCGAAACATGGTTACGAGCTGCAACCAAAAGAGCTGAGTGCCAGCGGCTAAGTGGGGAGGCGGAGCCGGGCCTCGCAGCCCCGGGCGTCGGAGCGATTTCTCAAAATGAGTTCGCCACCGTGAGCTTCGGCAATCTGGCGACTAAGAACCAGGCCAATGCCGGAGCCGCCCGGCTTGGTCGTAAAGAAGGGAACGAATAGGTTCGACGTATTGGGAAGTCCAAGGCCTTCGTCGACAACCCAGACCTCGAGTTGCGCGCCTTGCCGCGACCAGCCCACCTGAACGGAGCCGCCGGTTTCGAGCGTCGCATCCGCCGCGTTACGAACCAGGTTGATCAGCAGCTGCTCCAATTGGTCAGCGTCGGCCGAAATGACCGCGTCAGGACCATTCAACAGGCTGACCTTTACGCGGGTTTCGAGTTTTATGCTCCGGCTGATCCATTCCGACACGTTTACAGGCAGCAGCTTTGGTTGTGGGAGCCGCGCAAGTTTTGCGTAAGCTGCCATGAAGCGCCCGAGTGCCTCGGTGCGAGAGCGAATGATGCCAAGGCCCTGCCGAAGATCATCCAGAATCGATGCGGACGCCTCGCTCTGCAGTTCGGAAGACTTGGAGGCACTCAGGAGCCCGCTCTCCAGGGCTTGAGCGACGGACTGAATGGGTGCGAGCGAGTTATTCAATTCATGCCCAAGAACGCGTATGAGCCGCTGCCAAGCTTTGCGCTCTTCGTCACGGAGCGTGCGGCTCAGATCGCTCAACACCACGAGGTGATGAGGCAAGCCTCCCTGGCGGAACGTCCCGCGACGCAGTCCCCAGCGCCCGGAACCTCCGGGAAAGGCCAGCTCCATCGTGTGCGCGGCTTCGCCTTCCAGGCAAGCTCCGAGTCCTAGTTCTTCCGCCGTAAATCCCAAAAGGTGACCTTCGGGACGGCCCAACAAGCGTTCGCCAGCGCGATTGACCAGCCGCAGCTTCGTACTGTTGTCGAACGTGAAGACGGCGAGGTCAATCTCCTCCATCACGGTTCGCAGCAGGGCGGTGGCTTCCAGCGCGCCCAGGCGTTGTTGCCGCAGGGTTTCGCTCAGGGCATTGACTTCGATCATCACTTCGCCCATAGCATCGTCGCTTCGCGCCCCGCGACCGCGCAGCGAAAAGTCTTCTTCCCGCATGGCGGCGAGGAGATTCGAAAGTGTTTGCAGAGAAAAGACAACCCGATGCCGCACAGAGAAAGCAAAGCCGAGCCAGAGAGAAAGGATGAGAACGGCGAGTGTCCAGACAGCGCCGGTAGAATAATTTCCATGCCACAAGAGAATCATGGCAATCAGCGAACCTGGGAAGCCCGCCGCTAACGCGAGGAGCTGGATGCGCCGCTCATAGCTCAGTCGCGTCATTCCAGCCCATGTTTTTGCAGCCGGCGATACATGGCGCTGCGGCTCAAGCCCAACGCCTTCGCCGCCTGGCTGACATTTCCTTCGTGGCGAGAGAGTGTGCGCTGGATGAGATACCGCTCAACTTCGTCGAGGCTCATCTCCTCCAGCTTGGCCGCGCCGCCAGCGGCCTGCGCGCGCAAACCGAGGTCTGCCGCGCGGACCGAAGGGCCGGGTGATAGGAGGACGCCGCGTTCCACCGCATGATCGAGTTCGCGAACGTTCCCCGGCCATGCATGCTCATGAAGCGCCTTAATGGCAGCGGTGTCGAAACCCGAAATATTTTTGCGGTAGCGCTGCGCGTAACCATGGAGAAAGTGGTGCGCCAGGAGATCAACGTCCTCGCGGCGGTCGCGCAGCGGAGGGATGTGGATCTCGATGGTATTCAATCGAAACAGCAAGTCTTGACGGAACCGGCCGGCTGCGGCCTCTGCATTCACGTCGGCATTGGTAGCCGCGAGTACTCTCACGTTGACGCGCCGGGTCGTGGACGATCCGACGCGCTCCAGATCCCCCGTTTCCAGAACACGCAATAGTTTTGCCTGCAGGTTGAGTGGGACGTTGGCGATTTCGTCCAGGAACAAGGTGCTGCCGTCAGCGAGTTCGAATCGCCCGACGCGATCGGCGCGCGCATCGGTAAACGCGCCTTTTACATGACCGAAGAGCTCGCTTTCGAAAATGCCCTCGGATAGCCCGCCAGCATTCACGGTGACCATTGGCTTCGTCGCACGCGCCGACAACGCATGAAGCGTTCGCGCGACAACTTCTTTGCCCGTGCCATGTTCTCCGGTGATCAAAACGTTGGCGTCCGAAGGGCCGATTTGCCCAATTAACTCCAGCACCGGGGCCATCGCGGGGGATTTCGCCAGAAATGTCGGGCGCGATTCGGCGCGCAGAATGCGGTTTTCGGCTTCGAGACGCGATGCCTGCCGTAACGCCTGGCGCAAATCGATTTGCGTGCGCAGAATGGCGAGAAGGCGAGTATTTTCCCAGGGCTTCTGGACAAAGTCGCGCGCACCGCGGCGCATCGCCTCCACCGCCACTTCAATGCTGCTCCATGCCGTCATGACCACGACAGGCAGCGTGCTGTCGAGCATTTGAATGCGCGTGAGCAGGTCGAGCCCCTCCTGGCCTGACGTCGTGTCTCGCGCGTAATTGAGGTCCATCAGGGCCGCGTCAAATTCCCGGGATTCGATGGCGCTCAGGGCCTCGGCCGGAGAGGCAACGCCCTGCGTTTCATAGCCCTCACGCTTCAAGAGCAAGCGCAGAGCATCGCGAATATCCGCCTGGTCGTCGGCCAAAAGAATTCGATAAGGTTGCGGGTTAGTCGTCTTCATTCGAATGCGTTGTGAAGTTTATCCTACTGCCGTTTTTCAGGCACGATGAGAAACGATTTAGGATCGATGTCTTTCGAAACGTTTTACTCGTACCGAAGCGCGACGAGTGGATCGACGCGGGTGGCGCGCCGCGCGGGGATGTAACACGCCGCCAGCGCCACCGCGGCAAGCAGCAGGGCCACGCCGAGAAACGTCACGGGATCGCTCGGTTGCACTCCGTAGAGCAGGCTTCGCATCAGGTGGCTGACCGCTACAGCCGCGGCCACGCCAACGGCCAATCCGGTGGCTAGCATGCTCATCCCCTGAGTCACCACCATGCGCAAGACGTCAGTTGGTGAGGCCCCCAGCGCGACGCGAATTCCGATTTCATGCGTGCGCTGCGCCACCATGAAACTGATCAGTCCGTAAAGTCCGACGGCTGCCAGCAGCAAGGCTGTGGCCGCGAACACTCCGAGTAGTGTTACCGCGAAACGCTGCGGGCCCATGGAGGACCGGACACGCGCGTTCATAGTCTTCAGGTCATATACAGGCTGATTCGCGTCAGCAGCATGCACAGCTTCTCGAACGGCACCGGCCAAGGAGGCTGGGTCGCCCGGCGTGCGAGCGACCAGAAATCCAAACGGGGCTTCCGTCTGATAGATCGGAAAATAGTACGAACCCTTCGTTGAGCTTTGAGAACCAGAGGAAGACTCCTCTTCGCCCGCCAATTGGCTGAAGCGAGTGTGTCCCACGACACCGATGATGGTTGACCAGGGATCCGAGCTGTTATGCCGAAGCCGTTTGCCGATGGGATCTTGGTTGGGCCAATATTCCTGTGCAAGGTTTTCGTCGATGACGGCGACCGGCTGCGTTCCCTCGCGATCTTGGTCGGTGAAATAGCGGCCTTTGAGTAGCGGAATGCCGAGCGCAGAAAAATATCCCGGCGAGACAAAGCCGATGGCCCCATGCGGACCCGGGTCGCCCGGGGTGGCCGGGCGGTCCTCGATGCCAAACGATGCCGTGCCGCGGCCTCCGCTGAACGGCAACGGATAACCCGCGCCAACGGCGGTCACTCCCGGTGCGTTTGCCAGGTGCTCCAAGACGATCTGGAAGAAGACAAACTGTTTCTCCGGCTTGTCATATTTCGACTGCGGCAACGCGAGAGCGGCTGTCATCGCGCCTTGGGGCCGGAAACCGGGGTTCACCTCGCCAAGCCGCGTGAGGCTTTTCAGCAGCAAGCCGGCTCCCGCAAGCAGCACCACCGCCAGAGCGAGTTCGCTCACGACAAACGCGGAGCGCAGGCTCATCCGGGTGCGGCCGCTCGTAACCGCTGAGCCGCTTTCCTTCAGTGTGTCATTAGGATCGATTTTGGATGCGTGCCATGCCGGTATGGTCCCAAAGACGAAGGCCGCCAGGATCCCGATGAGCGCCGTGAACAGCACGACAAAGCCGTCAATGGGAATTGCTGCACCAGCCGCGAAATCCGCCGGAGCGAGGGCCAGCAGAGCGCCGATTCCGAACTTGGCAAAGGCCAGCCCCAGCGCCGTTCCCGCGCCCGCAAGGAGCAAACTTTCGGTGAGCGTTTGCCGGATCAGTTCCCAACGCCGCGCTCCCATCGCCGAGCGGATGGCAAATTCTTTAGCGCGTCCCGTGGCCTTCGCGAGAAGCAGACCCGCGATGTTGGCGCACGCGATGAGGAGCACGAAAGCAACCGCTCCGAGCAGAATACGAAGCGGCGTCCGGACTTGGCCAAAAACAAAGTCCCCCAGTGGCACGATGAACATCCCCCAACCGGAATTCTGGGCGAATTTTCCAGATGGGTCGTGCTGAATGTCTTGCTCCGTCAGGAGGCCGACAAAGGTCTGCGCGCGGGGAAACGTCACGCCGGTCCGGATACGGGCGACAGAGAAATAGTTCTCGTTGTAGCGGTTGTCCGGACTAAATTCCGCCGGCGCCAGTCCCAGCGGTATCCAAAGGTCCGTCTCATTGGGCCAGTGAAACTCCGCTGGCATGACGCCGATAATTTTGTACGGCTGTTGGTTGAACTGCACGGTGCGGCCGACCACGCCGGGGTCTCCGCCGAACAAATGCTTCCACGCGCCATAGGCGAGCACGACTTGGTGATTGGCATTGGGCTGGTCGTCCTCCGGAACAAAAGTGCGTCCCAGGAGCGGTTTGGCGCTAAAGACGTCGAACCACTGCCAGGAAACTTCCGCGCCGAGCAACCTCTGTGGTCCCTCCTCCGCCAGGTAATTAAAATCGGCCTGCTTCACGATCGCGGCGGAATCGAAGACCTCTGTCTTATCGCGAATCTGAGCGAAGTCCGGAGCCGAAATGACGATGTTGTTCAGGCCAAGCTTGTCGTACTTGGCCCGCAGCGCGACGAGGCGCTCCGGGTGCGGGATTCCGGGAGGATGCAAAAACAGAGCATTAATCACACTGAAGATGGCGGTGTTGGCGCCGATGCCGAGAGCCAGCGTCAAAATGGCCACCAGAGTGAATCCGGGATTCTTTCGCAACAGGCGCAGGGCATAGCGGAGATCCTGAAAAAAGGTTGTCATTTCATCCCTCTCTTGTCTTCAGCCTGGGCCGGCTCACACGGGTTGTACCGCGCCGATTTGCACGCCGGCTGTTGCGTTGTCTCCCACAACCCACCCGTCCTTCAGTTGAATGATGCGGCTACCATAGGCAGCATTTCTCTCTGAGTGTGTGACCTGGATGATCGTTGTGCCGGCGTCATTCAGTTTTTTGAAGAGCTGCATGATCTCTTCGCCTTGTGCGGAATGCAGATTTCCAGTCGGCTCATCGGCGAGGATCAGCTTCGGACTAAGGATCACCGCGCGGGCCACTCCGACAAGTTGCTGTTGGCCACCGGAAAGCTGGTTCGGAAAAAGATCTTTCTTGCCCACGATATGGAATCGGTCGAGGCTATCGCAAACTAGGCTGACCCGCTCTTTGTGCGGCACATTCTTGTAGGAAAGCGGCACTTCCAGATTTTCGAATACCGTCAGATTGTCGATCAGGTGATAGCTCTGGAAAACGAAGCCGATGTTCGCCTTATGCAGCTCGTTCCGCTTCCTGACGTTGAGCTTGTGAACCGGCTCGCCGAGGAAGTAATAGTCCCCGCTCCACGCGCCATCCAGCATTCCAATGATGCTCAGCAGCGTGGACTTTCCGGCGCCCGAAGGGCCCATGATGGTGACAAATTCCCCCGGCTGAATATCCAGATTGATTCTGCGCAACAGGTAAAATTTATTCGGCCCCGCCTCGACAACTTTTTCCAGATTTTGCAGTCGAATCAATGGTTCCACAATTTCTCCTTACCTCGTTGCAGGGAATCTGGGCAGCAGTACTCTAAGTCCTTGCCCGTCTCTCCGTTGTAGCGCAAGTGGTCCGTTCATTCCAAGCGCCGGCCGGAGGCGCGGTGCTGGACCTCAATCGTGCCGCAAGGCCCGGAGCGGATCGAGTTGCGCTGCCCGTCGCGCGGGAAGGTAGCACGCTATTCCGGCCACCGCGAGCAGCAGTAAGGGCAGCCCAATGAATGACGCTGGGGGGCAGGCCAATAGCCAGCCCCAGCACGGTGAGGAGCATCCCGCTTCGAAGCACCAAGGCGAGGACGTTGCCCGTCTGCGCTCCCATCGACATGCGGATTCCGATCTCGTGGGTCCTCTCGCTCACCGAATAGGACATGACCCCGAAGACGCCAACCGATGCCAGAACCAGTGCGATAGCGCCCATCACCGCCATCATCGTGGCCACGTACGCGATGCCAACAATCGATTCCGTGATCACCTTGTCCATCGGCTTGATGTTGTACAGCGGCAAATTTGCATCGACCGCTGCAATTTCCGCGCGAGCCGCCGAAACGAATTTCAGCGGATCACCTGCCGTGCGTAGCACAACGGTCGTGTAGTACGTAGGCGCCTGCCGGAACGAGCGGTAAATCGTCGGAACATCGTCCTTGACGATCCAGCTGTAGTGCACGTCGTTTACCACGCCGACCACGGTCATCCATTCACCTCCGGCTTCCGCTTTGCCGGCCTTGATATGGCGGCCCAGCGGATTTTCGCCGGGAAAATAGCGCCGCGCCAGGCTCTCGCTGATCACCGCGACCTGCGCTGATTCCGCTCCGTCCGTATCGCTCAGCAATCGGCCGTCGCGCAGCGCGATGTTTAGCGTATTGAAGTAATTCGGTGTGGTTGTCTCTACGATGGCGCTCCGCTCTTCGCCGCGCTGCGTCAGCGGACGTCCTTCGATCGAAAACTCTCTCTCGTTGATGCCTCCTCCATCCGCGTAGGGGACGTGTGTCACCAGCGAGGCCGCTTGTACGCCGGAAACAGAGCCAAGCCGCCGCAGAATTTGTTCGTTGAAGTTCAGCCGCGCGGCTGGTTGCCCGTACTGCACTTCCGGCAGCGCGAAGTTGAACGTCAGCATCGTTTGCGGAGCGTAGCTCTCATTCACGCTCAGCAATCCCTGGAAGCCTTTCACCATCAGGCCCGCGCCCACCAGCAGCACAAGTGCGAGCGCCACTTCGGCAACCACCAGCGCTCCACGCAGACGGTGCCGCGCGCGGCTGACGGAAGAACCCCGGCCGCCTTCTTTCAAAGCCTCCGCAATGCTGGCGCGGGAGCCCAGCAGGGCAGGCGCGATCCCCGAGATCACCCCGCTGAACACTGCAATAGCCAGCGCGAACAGAAACGCATTGGCGTCCAAACGAATCGTCTTCCACCCGGCCACGAATCGCGCTACGTCCGGCGGCATGTGCGCCAGAATCATCTGGATGTCCCATTGGGCCAGAAACAAGCCGAGTACTGCGCCTGCCAAGGACAACAGGATGCTCTCGATCAGCAATTGGCGAACGATGCTCCAGCGGCTGCCGCCCAGCGCCGTGCGCACCGCGAACTCACTCGTTCGCCCCGTGATTCGCGCGAATTGCACGTTCGCCACGTCCGCGCACGCAATCAGCAGCACAAACCCAACCGCCACCATGAGCAGCACCGTGTATTGCCGGGTCAGCGTTCCAGTGACGAATTGCCGCAGCGGTTGCGGGTGCAGGCGCCAGGCCCTATTGGTGTCGGGATATGCTTCCGCTTGCCGCTCCGAGATGCCTTGCATCTCCGCGGCCACAGCGGAAAAAGAAACGCCCGGCTTGAGCAGTCCCAGGACAAAGAGCCAGCGATTGTCGCGCCGCAGACGCTCCTTCACGTCCATCGCCAGCGGAACCCACGCTTCGGCGGGCATCGGAAAATCGAAACCCTTCTTCATCACGCCGACAACGTTAAAGCCCTTTCCGTCCACTTTTATGACCCGCTTCAGGATGTTCGGGTCGCAAGCATAGCGCTGCTCCCACAGCCCGTAGCTCAAGATGATTTCCTGATTGCGGCCAGGCTCTTCCTCCTCCGCAAGAAATGTGCGGCCCATCAGCGGCTGTGCGCCGATCATCGGGAAAAAATTGGCGGTAACCTTAAAGTCTTGGACTTTTTGAGCCTCGCGGTCGCCGGTCAGGTTTAGTTCATCCCAAGCGTAAGCGGCCAGATCGTCGAACGAATGCACCTCCTTTTTCCAATCGAGATACGTCGCAGGTGCCACGGGGCTCATGTCCTGGCCGAAACTAACGCCCTTATCCTGACTGGCTACGCGCGAGTCCACCAGGGCGACGAGCCGGTCGGAATTCTCGAACGGCACTGGATGCAGCAGAAACGCCTCTGCCAGGCTGAACATCGCCGCGTTTGCACCTATCCCCAGACCCAACGCTACCACGCAAACGATCGTCGCGACCCGGTGCTTCATCAACATTCGCAGGCCGAATCGGACGTCTTGCCAAATCGATTCCATGTACAGCCTCCCGGGGTCAGGCTCCGACTCTGGCTTCCTGCGTTTCCTCCACGATGCGGCCATCGAACAGATGAATGTTGCGCTCGGCAAAACTCGCGTAACGCTGGTCGTGCGTAACCATGCAAACGGTCGCGCCGTTGCGGTGCAAATCGCGCAGCAGCTCCATGACCGCCTCGCCGTTCTTCGAATCGAGGTTTCCGGTCGGCTCGTCAGCCATCAGAATGAGCGGATCGCCAACCAGCGCGCGCGCCACCGCGACACGCTGTTGCTGACCGCCCGAGAGTTGCGAAGGGTAGTGGCGCAGCCGGTGCGCCATTCCCACGCGTTCCAGCGCGTGCTGTACCTTCTGCTTCCGTTCCGCAGCGCTTGTGCCGCGATACGTCAGCGGCAGCTCGACGTTTTCATACACCGTCAGGTCCCCGATCAGGTTGAACGCCTGGAAAATAAATCCGATCTCACGGTTGCGGATTCGCGTGCGTTCGCTGATCGAGAGATTCGCCACCGGCTGTCCGTTCAGCGTATACTCGCCCCCCGTCGGTGAATCGAGCAGTCCGAGAATCGACAGCAATGTCGATTTGCCGCAGCCCGAAGGCCCGGCAATCGAGATGTATTGCCCCTTCTTGATCTCCAGGTGAATCTCGGACAAGGCATGCGTCTCGACCTCATCCGTATAAAACACTTTCTTCACGCCTTCCATCTTGATGAGTGTTGCGTTTGCGTCCGTCATTCGCTCTCCTTTTCGTCTGCGATCTCGGAAACTCGGTTCACCTGTACCCGCTCCTTGTGCTCACAAAACAAAATCTCGTTCGCCTCTATTCATAACGCAGCGCCACGATGGGATCTATCCGCGTCGCTCGCCGCGATGGAATGTAGCACGCCGCCAGAGCCACCAGGCAAATGATCCCCACCGATGCTGCATACACGGGGATGTCGCCCGCCTTCACACCGTAGAGCAACGACTCGCTCAGTCGCGCCAACACGTAGGCCAACGGCAATCCCACTAGCGCGCCAGCAAGCATCATCCATCCAACTTCCTTGAACACCAGCCCTCTCACGTGCCCCGCTGCTGCCCCCAACGCCACGCGAATTCCAATTTCCCGCGTCCGCTGCACCACCAGGTATGCCAGCACTCCGTAGATCCCGAGTGCAGCGAGCAGCGCCGCCAGCCCGCCAAATGCCGCCGAGAGCCCCGCAATCACGCGCTCCGCAAACAAGTCTTCGTCCACAACGCGCTCTACCGTCTTCAGGTCGTACACCGGCAAGTTGGCGTCCGCTCCCCGAACCGTCTCCCTCACTGCGTTCGCGATCAGTAGAGGCTCTTGTTTGGTGCGGACGTAGAAACTCATGCCGAAGAGTTTTCCGAATTGCGAATAAGGCTGGTAGAAATACGGCCGGTCCGCATCCCTGACGTGCCCCTCTTTTGCATTCTTCACCACGCCAACGATCTCTATGTTCGGCTTGACGTCATTTCCCCCGCCCAGCGCGAAGTGCGCGCCGATTGGGTTTCTTTTCGCAAAGAACTCTTTCGCCATTGCTTCATTGATGATTGCCACTTTCGTGCTCGTCCCCGTGTCTCCGGCGTTGAATTCGCGCCCCGAAACCAGCGCGATCCGCATGGTCGAAAAATAATTCGGGCTCACCGCGTCAAAATTCACGTCCCGCTCATCGGTTTCCACTTCTTGACGGCCTTCCACGGTGATGTTCGTCCCCATATTTGTCCCGGTCAGCACGGCAATCTGCGACGACCCCACCCCTAGCACTCCCGGAAGCGCCCCCAGCCGCTCCCTCAACTGGTCGATAAGGGCGACCGTTCGCGGCGCGTCATAGCCGCTCAATTGTGGCGCAAGAGAAAACGTGATCAGGTTCTCCGTGCTTAATCCCAGGTTTTGCTTCCGCAGGTTCCAAAGCGTCCGGGAAAACAGAGCCCCGCCCGTCAGCAACAGGAGCGTGAACGCCACCTGTCCCGCAACCAGGTACTTGCGGAACCGCACGTGACCTGGCCCCGCGGATGTCGTTGATCCTTGATCTTTCAGCATCTGCGAGACCCCGGTTCGCGTCGCGCGCCACGCTGGGATCAGCCCGAAAAGGAGCGCCGAAACCGCTGTTGCGGCCGCTGCAAACCCGAACACACTCCCATCCACCTGTGCCGTAATCCCTTGCACCCCTGCTTCAGAAACGACGGCTTGCGTCAAAATGTTCATTATCCAGATGCCTAAAACGAGCCCGAGGCCCCCTCCGCCCAGCGCACAGAGGAAGCTTTCCACCAGCAGTTGTCGCATCATCCGCCCCGGAGACGCTCCCAGGGCCGACCGGATCGCAAACTCGCGCTGCCGTGCAGCCGCCTTCGCCAGTTGCAAATTTGCCACATTGGTGCACGCAATCAGCAGCACCAACGCCACCATCGCAAACAGCGCCATCAGCGCAGGCCCCGAATCGCGCTGTGCGACGGTCCTCCCCTGCGCCCCGGGATGCAGCACGATTTTCTTGCTCAAAAATTCCTGACGCTCCTTTGCGCTCGCGTGACTGAAGCTCTTCACCTGCTGCTCGAGTAGGCCCGGGTAATCAACGTTTATCCCCGCCTGCGCTTCCTCCATGGAAACGCCTGGCTTCCGCCGCGCCAATATAGCCAAAAACGAATCATTCCAGTCGTCCAGTCCACTGCGGATCGGCGTCATCTGCCCCTTCATGGTCATGGGCACAAAAATGTCCGGCGTCTGTCCCACCTGGATGCCGCCGAACCCTGCTTGCGCAACGCCGACGATGGCCATTTCGGTGTTGTTCACAAGAATCGTCTGATTCAACACTCCCGCATCCCCGCCGAAATGCCGCGTCCAATAGGCATGGCTCAGCACCAGGACCGGATGTGCCCCCTGTACATCGTCATCGGCAGGAGACAGTACCCGGCCCAGCGCCGGGCGCACACCAAGCACTTCAAAATAATCTCCGCTCACGAGTTCGCCGGAGCCCCGCTCTGTCTCCCCGTGGCTCGCGATGCTCGCCGCAAACTGAAATCGCGCAAGCACTCCGTCAAACACCGTTGTATTTTTAGCGAGGCCTTTGTACACCGGGTAGGAAAATATCTCCGAATCGTCGCCATCGCTCCACACGTGTCCACGCTTTGGTCCAGGCGACTTCAGCACCACCAGCTCGCTCGGATTCCGCACTGGCAGCCGCCGTAACAACACTTGATTGAGCAGAGAAAAGATCGCCGTGTTTGCGCCGATGCCCAGCGCCAGCGTCAGAATAGCAATGAAGGTAAAGCCGGGATTCTTCGCCAGCATTCGCAGGCCATAGCGCACGTCCTGCAAAAGCGTGTGCATCTTCAATCCTCCGGCAAGCGCCCGTCGCGATTTCTTACCGGGCGCAGAGATCGGGAATCACTGACTCGCAAGCCCCGTCAAAATTCAACACACCCTTTACTTCAAGCGCACCCGGTCGAAGTTGTCCCACGCGGACATGTCGGACAGAATCACTTTGTCTCCGACCTTCAATCCCTGCAAAATCTCGATCGTGTTCACCGAACTCCGCCCCAACTTAACATTGACGCGCACCGCTTCCGATCCGTCTTCAATAATCTTGAAAATTCCGATCGTGCTGTCCGCCTGCCCATGCACCGGTCTTCCCACATACAGCACATCCCTCAGATTCTCCAGCGTGATCGTGCCGTCCACGCTCAGATCCGGCCTCGCCCCCGGCGGAAGAGGATCATCAATCGTCACGTCCACCGTGACCGTTCCGTTTATCACCGAGGGGTCGACTCGCGAAACGTGCCCATTCACTATTCCATTGCGCGTATCGATCGTCGCCTTCTGCCCGGGCATCACATCTTTCGCTTGCGTCTCGGCAATCTTCACTTCCGCTCTGAGCTTCTTCGGATCCGCCACACGCGCCAGGTTCATTCCCGGTGTCACGTGCTGCCCGACATCCACCGGCAGAAGCTGTAGCACTCCGTCGATGCCTGCGCGCACATGCAGCGCCTCCGCCTGGCTCTTCTTCAATTGGTAGAGCGCCTTCATCTGCTCGACCTTGGCCTGCTGCGCGGCAAGCCGCGCTTTCGCCGAATCCGTCGCGATTTTCGTCCGCTCGGCTTCCAGCTGCAAACGTATCGCGAGCTGCTCCGACCTGACCTTCGACTGCCGCTCAATCAGCCGTGACGTCAGTCCTTCATTCGCGAGCTTTTCATCTGTCTCGTGCTGAATTCTCGCTTGTTCGTATTCGCTCCTCACGGACGCTTCCGTGGCC
>WNFD01008974.1_pt1 | contig 13720 bp, 15 predicted proteins | sample 5400491 | NCBI WGS metagenome assembly WNFD01 (sample SAMN13153343, study PRJNA577476) | soil metagenome | isolation source: 120 cm saprolite under Douglas fir tree site 2 hole 2 replicate 2 | place: USA:California | collected 2015-04-18
CCCACGACCCGGCGGCCTGGAGGTCGCTCTCCCAAGCTGCGACCCCAGCCATGATCGGGCCGAGCACTTCGGGCGGCGGCGGGTCTCCGTCGGGCTGGTAGACGCTGAGCAGATACTGCATCATCACAAGTCCTCCTCGATCTAGCCGGCCGGCGCGATCCGGCCTTCTACCTCCTACACGAACGCGATCCGCCCACATCGACAGTGTCAGCAGACCTCAAGATTCTTGACGAAGGGCCGGCAGAAGATCTTGGAATAGGAGCCGAGGTGAATGTGCCTTGCTGGGTGTGAGACACGGATGTAGGGGTCGTTGATTGTGCCTGCGTGCGGCGCTAGTCTGAGTTAGGTTCACACTCAGAGGAGGCATCGGGTGCCTGGCGAGCCTGACCTGGCGGGCCTGGAGGCCGAGCGCGCCCGGCTGTATGCGGTCCTGAGCCAGGTGGGCGACTTCCGGCGGGGCGCGCTGAACGCGGTGCGGCGCAAGTGCGGGAAGCCGGGCTGCCGGTGCGCGCAGCCGGGTCATCCCGGTCACGGGCCGCAGTACAACCTGACCCGGTGGGTTCGCGGGAAGACGGTGACGGCGCACCTGCGCCCGGGCCCGGAACTGGAGAAGGCTGAGCGGGAAGTCGGCGAGTGGGAGCGGTTCAAGTCGCTGACCGGGCAGATCGCGGAGGTGAACGAGGCGATCTGCGATGCCCGGCCGGCGTTGCCGCAGGCTGCCGCCACTGCCCCTGACCCGGAGGGGCAAAAAAAGGGCTCTGCGAACAGCTCGCCGCGCGGCTCGCGGCGGACGCGGCCGCCGAGGTAGCCGCCCTGGCCGCGGACGTGGCCGCGTCGCTGGGCGGCGGGGACGGCATCGAGGCGGCGGAGCTGGCGATCCGGGCCGGGCTGACCCGGCTCGGCCGCAGCGTGCTGGAAGACCTGCTGGCCGCCGACAGCGGGTACCGCGGCCCGCGCGCAGACTGCGGGGCCGGGCATCAGGCGCGGTTCGTGTCCTACCGGGACAAGGCCGCGGACACCGTGCTCGGCCCGGTCACGCTGCGCCGGGCCTGGTATCACTGCGCCGCCTGCGGGCATGGCTTCGCGCCGCGCGACGCCGAGCTCGGGGTGGCCGGGCAGACCATGTCGCCGGGACTGGCCAAGATGACCGACCGGGCCGCCGCCGCGGTCCCGTTCGCCGCCGCCGCCCGGCTGGTCGGCGAGCTGGCCGGGATCACCTTGACCGGCAAGCGGGCCGGGCGCCGCGCCGAGGCCGACGGCCAGGCAGCCGCCGCGGTCATCGAAGCCGAGGCCGCCGCGATCACCGGCCGCACGGTCATCCCGCTGCCGCCCGCCGGGCCGCTGCCAGACATCCTGTACATCGCGGTCGACGGGACCGGCGTCCCGGTGATCGGCGCCGAGACCGAGGGCCATGCCGGCAAGGCCGAAGACGGCAAGGCCCGCACCCGCGAGGTCAAGCTGTGCTGCTGCTTCACCCAGACCAGCCTCGACGAGGACGGCCACCCGGTCCGCGACCCGCATTCCTCCTCCTACCTGGCCACCTTCGCCCCCGCCGCCAAGTTCGGCATCCTGATGGCAGGCGAGGCCCGCCGCCGCGGCGCCGGCCACATCCGCCAGCTGGTGTTCCTCGGCGACGGCGCCGCGTGGATCTGGAACCTGGCCAGCCAGCACTTCCCCCAGGCCACTGCGATCGTCGACCTCTATCACGCCCGCGAGCACCTGCATGAACTGGCAAAACTGCTGGAGTTCATGCTCGGCGACCGCAAGCAAGACTGGCTGGCCGCGCGTCTGGACGAGCTGGATGACGGTGACGTCGGCGCGATCTGCGCCGCCGCCCGCACCTTCCCCCTGACCGGCAAGAAGGCCGACGACCTCGACACGGCCCTGGGTTACTTCGAGCACAACGCGCACCGCATGCAGTACGCCCGCTTCAAGTCCCTCGGCATGTTCGTCGGCTCCGGCGCGGTCGAGGCCGGATGCAAGGCGATCGTCGGCCAGCGCTGCAAGCTGTCCGGCATGAGATGGTCGGTACCGGGCGCGGCCGGCATCCTGACCCTGCGCTGCCTGGAAGCCAGCGACCGCTGGGAACAAATCCTCACCCAACCTGGCCAGACAACAGCGGCCTGACCCGATCTGGCTGCCGTCCGCACAACCAGATACCAAGGCCAGGCCAGGTTACCGGCCAGTCACCTACATTCGTGTCCCACACCCTGGTCATGATCGCCGGCGGCGACGTTGACGGTGCCGATCGATAGGCTGGCCGAGCCCGGGTGATCTGACCGGGGAACCGGGCGGGGAGGAGGATAGGCGATGTCCTTCCAGGGGTGGCCAGAAGCGGCCTTGGATTTCTTCGAGGGCCTCGAGCTGGACAACTCGAAGGCGTACTGGACGGCGCACCGGACGATCTACGACGAGGCCGTTCTCGCGCCGATGACCCAGCTCACCGAGGCACTTGCCCCGGAGTTCGGTGACGTCAAGCTCTTCAGGCCGTACCGCGACATCAGGTTCAGCGCCGACAAGTCGCCGTACCGCACGCAAATCGGCGCGCTGGTCGGATCCGCCTACATCAGGTTGTCGGCCGCCGGCCTGGGGGCCGGCAACGGCATGTTCCATCTAGCACCCGATCAGCTGAGCCGGTTCCGCGACGGCGTCGCGGACGATGTCCGCGGCACCGAACTCCAGCGCATCATCGCGGCGTTGGATGGGCACGGCGTGACGCTGATCGGCCATGAGGTGCTCAAGTCCGCGCCGCGTGGCTACCCAGCCGATCACCCGCGGATCGGGCTGCTCAGGCACAAGGGCCTGGCCGCATACAAGGAGTGGCCGGTCGAGCCATGGCTGGGCACCGCGGCCGCCGGGGATCACGTCAGGGAGTTCCTCGTAGCGACCAGGCCGCTGACTGACTGGCTCGACGCGCACGTGGGCCCGGCGGCGCTAGAAAGCGCCAGCCGCCGCTGATGACCCACGTGCCGGACGAGCATTTCACCGAACTGGTCTCGGACCGCGTGAGGCTGCGGCGCTTTGCGCGCGCGGACCTGCCGATATTGGTGGCTTACCGATCCCATCCCGACGTGGCCCGCTACCAGAGCTGGGACGCCCCGTACTCATTGGCCGACGGCGAGCGCCTGATCTCGGCGCTGCTCGGCGAGCACCCGGACACCGCCGGCCAGTGGTTCCAGTACGCGATGGTCCTGAGCGGCACCGGCGAGCTGATCGGTGACTGCGCGTCGGGGACCGATGCCACCGATCCGCGCCAGGCTGAGATCGGCTTCACGCTCCGTCCGGAGTTCCAGGGCCACGGCTACGCGACTGAGGGCGCGCGGCAGCTGCTCAGCTACCTGTTCGGGGCCAGGTCCAAGCACCGGGTGACCGCGCGCTGCGACCCGCGCAACGCGGCCTCAACTGCCGTCCTGGAGCGGCTCGGCATGCGCCGCGAGGGATACCTGCGGGAGAGCACCTGGGCGAAGGGCGAGTGGACCGACGACTTGCTGTACGCCATGCTCGACCACGAGTGGCGGCAGCGCGGCTAGCGCTGCGCCGTCTCGCCGGCCTGGCCCGCAGTGCCGAGATAGCCGGCGAACCGCTCCTCGACCTGTGCGGCTGTCAGCCCGAAATCGGCCAGCGCGTACTGATGCCGCGGCAGAGCGCGCCCCGCCGCGGCTCGTGCCTGGCCGCCCGCCCCGGCACTGCCGGCCTGCACGGCCCGCATCGCGTCGGCCGCCCTCCCGCTCAGCGTCAGGCCGAAATGGCCATAGACGGACTCAATGGTCCCGATCGGGTCGGCGACGAAGTCGTCGTACCACACATCGCGGAACCTTGCCTGGTCGTGCCGTGCCCGCGCCGCCATGAAGTGGTCCAGACCGCGCGCCCACAGCTCAAGCTGGTCCCGGCCGATCACGTCGCCGGTGAACCGGCGCGACCACCCCTCCGTCGCGTGCGCGGCCAAGCTGCATGCCGATGCGATCGCGGCTCGCGGCGCCCGGTGCGTCTGGATCACCAGTGCGTCCGGGTATACGGCGAGCAGCTCATCAAGCGCGAACAGGTGGCTGGGGTTCTTCAGCACCCAGCGCCGGCCCGCGTCCCGCAATCCGATCAGCTGGAGGTTGCGCCGGTGCCTGCGGTAGGCGGCGGTCCAGTCTTGCCCGGCGAGCCAGGACGAGTACGCGGGGAGGTGCGCGAGGCATTCGAACGAGATCGACCGCATCGACTGGCGCAGCAACTGCCAGCACTCCTCCACCTGGTCGGCAGCGATGTAGTGCACGTCCATGAACTCGGGATGCTCGACGTGATGCTGCTCGTACGCCGCCTGGAGCTGGGCGAAGACCGGATCGGCGGCCCACGACTCTCGCGGCGGCCTGGGCTGCGGCGCCTGGGTGAGCCACAATTCGAGGCCCTGGTGCGCTGGATCGGCCGTGAGCAGCCGGTGCAGCGCTGTCGTGCCGGTCCGAGGGAGTCCGGTAACGAAGACCGGCTGGTCGATGCCGACGGCAGCGTGATCCGGGTACCGGCGCCATGCCGACTCGCTCAGCACGCGGGCCACCAGCGCACCGCGCAGGAAGACCCGGCTCATCTTCGCGCCGAGCGGGGTCAGGTCCTCATCGGCGGCGTACGACTCGAGCAGCATGGCCAGGCCGTCGAGGTAATCGCCGGCTCCGAAGTCCGCGAGACCGGTTAGCCTGGTCGCCGAGGCGTGCAGGTCATCGACCGTGCCGACGCCGCGCCCGCGCTCTGGCAGCTCGGATGGGGTCGCGGCTGAGTTCATCGCAGGTAACCGGCTAGTGGTGGTACTCGCCGCAGTTCACGTCGAGGCACTGGCCGGTAATGGCGCGGGCCAGCGGCGAGGCAAGGAAGACTACTGCATCGGCGATCTCGTCCGGCTCGGGCAGGCGGCGCAAGTCCGTGTTCTCCGCGGTCTCGTCGTATACCTGCTGCGCGTCCACGCCGCGCTTCTTCGCCAGGTAGCCGAAGTACCACTTCAGCGAGTCGCCCCAGATGTGCCCGGGCGCCACGGTGTTCACCCTGATGCCCTGCGGTCCGAGCTCAGTGGCCAGCGACTGTGCGACCGCGAGCAGCGCGGCCTTAGTTGCCTTGTATGGCCCCATCGTGCGCTGAGAGAAGCGCACCACCATGGAATTGATCATCGTCACCGAACCCGCACTCGCGGCCAGGGCGGGAGTGAACAAGCGGGTCATCCGCAGCGCGCCGAGCACGTTGACGTCGAAGGCCGCGCTGATCGCGTCCAGGTCCACAACGGACAGATCCTTGATCGGCGGCATCGCGAGCGCGTTATGCACGAGCGCATCCGCGCGGCCGAACTCAGCGAGGGTGGCGTCTCTCAGCCGCTCCGCCGCCGCCGGATCCGAAATGTCGGTGGGCACCGCAAGGGCCCGGCGGCCCAGCGCGGTGACCTCCTTGGCTACCTCCTCGAGGCGGGACTCGGTGCGGGCGGCGAGGACCACGTCGGCACCATGCTCGGCGCTCCTGATCGCGATCGACCGGCCTAGTCCAGGACCGATCCCCGAGACGATGACGACCTTGTCCTGCAGCAGCATCTGGTGTTCTCCGCTTCAGCTCATCAGGCTGACTAACTGCCAGCCAGGTAACTGCCAGCCAGGTTCTCCGTTTTCAGCCCAGCATCCGCCGGGCGACCGCGGCCTGACGCGCCGCGATCCGCTGTGTGTACTCGCGGTGCGTGCTCCTCGCCTCCTGGTAGAAAGGCAGGCGCCGCTCAATCTCGGCGACGCTGATGACTTCGGCCTCAGGTCCGTCCTCGGGCAGCAAGTCACGGGAAAGGCGCTGCCACCGAAGCTGGACATAGCCTCTGCGGTGCCTCGTGCACTCAAGCCAGTTAGCGACGCCTGGGTCACGCTCGCTGATGACGAACCTGAACCTGCCGTCAGGATCCGGCCTGGCCTGATCCGCGGTGAGGCTGGTCTGGTGGTTGATGTAGTCGAGCGAGATATACCAGCTGCTGCCGAGCTGGATCCCCTGATAGGGGGCGACGTCCCGGCTGGCGGCCGGCACGGTCACGATCATGGCCTGGTCGTCGTCCAGGTCATAGTGCCCGACTGAGGAGAATTGGGTGGTCAGCCCGCCCGGCGTCGACCGTGGCTCGGTCAGGGTGTTCACCGGCAGCTTCAGGTAGAACCACTCGGGAAAGGCGAGGAACGTTCGCAGCCGGGAAAGCAGGATCTTCCCTGCCACGCCGTACCGCTTCGCCAGCACGCTCGGCTCCGCTGACGGCGGGGCCGCACCGGCCGTGTCGGCTCGCCGGATAGCGATCATGCCGCGCTGCTCACTGGCCCAATCGCTGTAAACCTCGCGGACAATCAGCATGGCCGAGCCCCCGCCGAGGATGAAGTAGTTGGGCGGCGGGTCCGTGATGGCCGGCCCGAACCTCAGCTCGAACGTCCCGTCGTCGGCAATGTCGATCGCCCGGTCGTCGAACGCGCTCAGGCTATCCGGCACCTGCACCGGGGAGTAGTCGCCGCCCAGCACCTGGAAGCTCAGGTCCGTGGTGCTGCCGCGGCACCCCGTGACCACGTACTCGGCGTCATCGCGCAGGTAGGAGTGGAAGTACAAGGTGTCGGGATTGTCTAGGCCGAGCTTGGTGTAAGGCCCGGTCGACGCGACGAAGAACGGGAAGTCGCGCTGGTATGCCCAGGCCAGCGTGAGCGATGCCCGGATCGAGCCGGCCAGGTAGTCGTAGCCCTCGGCAAGATCCTGTTGGGTCTGGATGTGCGGTGCGGCCGTGATGATCTTCTCAGCTTCGAGAACCGCATCGGCGAAGGATTGGGTCAGCAACGGCGCGGCGCCCCGCAGCGGGGCAGCGGACTGTCCTGCCGACGGGCCTGCGGACTGGCCTGCGGACACCGGTCAGGCCGACCAGCGGTTGGCGGTCAGCTTCCAGCTCGGCAGGTCGTCCAGCGACATCGTGGCCTCGTAGATCCGCTTGTATCCGATGTGCGAGATCCGCCACGCGCCGTCCGCGCCGCGCCGGTAGCGATCCTCGTAGAACGCTGCCCCGGTGATCACGACGTTGTACTCGGTCGCGATGACCGTGTCCTCGAATCGCCAGGTACCGGCGGCGGCCTCGCCGTCGATTTCGATCTCAGGCTGGCCGGCCGCGTGCAGCGTGATGATGCTGTTGCCGAGGCTGTCCCGCAGGAAGTTGACGATCTCGTCCCTGCTGCCCAGCTTCAGCGGCCGCCCGGCCGACGGGGTACCGTAGTCGGCGGTCGCGTCCTCGGTGAACACGTCCTGGATCTCGTCCCACAGCTTCAGGTCCACGCAGCGCAGGTAGCGGTACTTCAGCCGGCGGATCTTCTCCAGCTCGACGAGGTCCACGTGCCAGCCTCCTAGGCCGCCCGACCGGATACTAGAACATGTTCTACTTCACCAGCGTGGCCGTGGCAACCTTCATGGAAATGAAGGTGCACCTGCCGAAGAGCTGCGTGCACGTTTGCCCGATGGCCCAGACGTCGGAGGCACTCGTGGCAGCCACCGTCGACAGCCAGTGGGTCAGGGAGTCGATCGGCGGAGCAGTGACCTGCCACCCAGAGCCATTCCAGTGCTCGATCAGAATCTGGGTCGGCGGGAAACTGCCTCGTGCTCCAGGTTGTGTGTAATTCCCGACGGCCCAGACGTCAGACGGACCGGCGCTTGCCACGCTCACGAGTTCGGACCGGCCGGCGGAAGGGTTCGTCGCGCGGCTCCACGTCTTGCCATTCCAGTGCAGGACGAGCGCCTGGAAGGTGCCCGCCTCGGTGTCCGGATAGGTGCCCACGGCCCAGGCGTCTGACGGAGAAATCGCCGTGACGCCTCTCAGCGAGTTGGGCCCCGGCCGGTTGGCCGGACTCGTGAAGTTAGGACTCGCGACGACCTTCCAGGCCGTCCCGTTCCAATGCTCGATCAGGTTCCTGCTAGGGCTGTCCGGGCCAGTTCGGTATGAACCGACCGCCCACGCGTCGGTGGCCGAGGTCACTGCCACCGAACTGAGCTCGTCTGTGCGCTGGGGACCGCCAGGGTTCTTACTCGGGGTCTGCCGCCACACCCGGCCGTTCCAGTGCTCGATGAAGGTCCTTTCATAGAAGTGTCGGTGAACCTTCACGTAAGCGAAGCCCACGGCCCACGCGTGCGAGTGCGGAGTGACGGCGACGCCGAGCAACTCACCGTCCACGGCCACGCTCGGGACCTGCTTCCACGCCTTGCCGTCCCAGTGCAGGCAGAACCCGCGAAACGCTGAGTTAGCCCCGGGATAGATGGAGTATCCCACTGCCCACGCGCTAGCCGACGTCCTGGCGGCCACGCTGGTCAGCCCGTCCTCGACTGTCGCGCCGCCCGGGTTGGGGCTTCGTTGAAGCCGCCACGCCGTGCCGTTCCATCGTTCGATCAGTGTCCGCGGAAACGAGCCGTGCGGCAGGTATCCGCCGACGGACCATGCGTTGCAGCTTGATGTCGCGGCCACTCCTGCCACGCCGCCGAGGCGGGCCGCGGCCAGCTGCGGGTTCCCCCCGCTGCACGTAGCCGCGGACCCGTGATTAGCCGCGAACGCCGGGCCGGCCATCGGGATGCTGCCGATCATGATGGCCGCCGCCGTCAAGCCTGTTGCGGTACGAATCATCATGCCCAGATCGTAACTGGAACGCGTCATTGACCCCAGCAGCTACGACCGCGACGCGGTCCCGACAGGCTCGTGTGCGCTGGGGGATCTTCTCTAGCGCAGCCCGGTCGGCGGCTTCGTGATCTGATGGTGAGGTGAGTGCTGCCGGACATGAGTGGATTGACCAGCTGCCTGCCGAACTCGACGGGCAGCGCGCGATCTTGCACGGGCTTATGCACGCATGCGCTGCCGATGACGCGATCAGCTGGCTGGTCATCGGCTGCTCGCTCGGCCGGGGCGCCGCGGACCGCTGGTCCGACCTCGACCTCGCGATGGGGGTCAGCGACGAGGACTTTGACGCGGCCGTCACCAAGGTGCGGCATCTGGTGGACGGGCTCGGCGACCTGGTCGAGAGCTTCCAGCACAAGATCCCGGGCCTGACGACGGCCCACGAGCGGATCTTCGCCCAGTACGCCGACCGTTGCCAGGTCGACCTCGTCGTGTTCCGGGAGTCAGAGCCAGTCGGCTCGGTTCGTGACCTGGTCGTCCTCTATGACCCGCAGTCGCGTGTCGTGCCGGTCGCCGAGCACAACCCGGTCACGCCCCAGCAGGTTCGCGAGTGGGCATTCGGAGCCTGGTGCGCGGTTGCCGACCTGGGCAAGTATCTGCGTCGCCGGTCCTGGTGGGAGGCTCTTGACCGGCTCGCCGAGGCCCGCGGGCAGCTCTGGCGGCTCTGGGCCGCGCTGCTCGGCGTGCCGAACCCGCAGTACGGCCTCACCAGCATCCTCGACTTCGCGCCCGAGCGCGTTCCCGCCGCAATGGCATCGGCCGTCTCCGATCTCGATCCTGGGCGCCTGCTGGCCGCTGCCAGGAGCCTGGCCAGTCAGCTCACGGCGCTCGGCGAGCATCTGCCGCCTGACCTCAGGGAAGCGATACCGGCCGCCATGGGCCGTTATGTCACCAGCGACCTGGCTGACATCGCCGCGGCTGGGCAGCAGGCCTGATCCAGCCGGCCGGGCGGACGCGGCACTCGAACTAGAACGTGTTCTACCCGTTGGGCCAGAAAGCTGGCAGGATCGGGCTGAGCCGACTGCCCGGAGGTCCCGTGCGCTTCTCCTACGCCGAGTCGATGACCGACCCGTCGTTCTATATTCCGCTGGCGCAGGCCGCCGAGGCGGCTGGCTACGACTCGATGGTTATCGAATTCCTGGATGGCAAGCCATTCCTTGAGCCGTTCTCGCTGATCCCGGCCCTGGGCGCGGTCACGAAGCGGCTACGCTTCGTGACGTTCGTGCTCAAGCTGCCGGTGCGCAATCCGGTGCTCGTCGCCAAGCAGGCCACGTCCACTGCGGTCCTGACTGGCAACAGGCTGCTGCTGGGGGTCGGGACCAGCCCGTGGCGCGAAGATTACGACGTACTCGGCGTGCCGTGGGAACGGCGGGGCCAGCGGATGAACGAGGCAATTGACATCATCCGCGGGCTCGCGGGCGGCGGCTATTTCAGTTATGCCGGCGAATTGGTAGATCTCCCCGCGGTCAAGATCTCGCCCGTGCCGACCGAGCCGATCCCGATCCTGCTCGGCGGCCATGGAGAAGCCATGCTGCGCCGGGCGGCGCGGACCGGCGACGGCTGGATGCACGGCGGCGGCGACCCGGCCGACGTCCCCGGGCTGCTGGCCAGGCTCGCCGAGCTCCGGCGCGAGGAAGGGACCTCGGACCGGCCGTTCCAGGTGCACGTGATCTCGCTGGACGCGTTCACCGTGGACGGGGTGCGCAGGCTTGAGGAACAGGGCGTCACCGACGTGATCCTCGGCTTCCGCTGGCCGTACACGACCGAGGCGGACACGCAGCCGCTGGCGGACAAGATCGGTGCCCTGAACAAATTCGCCGAGAAGGTCATCGCGAAAGTGCGGCCCTGACCGGACCGAATGATGGAAGCGAACGCAGCGAAGGGCAGCCCGACATGACAAGCCAGCTCACGGCCCGGGATCTAGCCCGCCGATCCCAGGCGGCAGTCCAGGCCAAAGACAGGCAGGCCTGGCTAGGCCTGTTCGCGCCCGACGCCGTCGTGGCCGACCCGATCGGGCCGTCGCCGCTGGACCCAGCAGGCGACGGGCACCGCGGGCTTACGGCCATCGCCGCCTTCTACGACACCGTGATCGCGCCCAATGAGCGCATCTGCTTCGAGATCGAACGCTCCTACCTGTGCGGCGACGAGGTCGCCGACATCGGCATCATCCGCACCACCCTGCCGGGCGGCCGCCACGAGGTCCTAGTCCGCGGCGTCTACACCTACCGCGCGGACGGCGCGGGCAAGCTGGCTGCGTTGCGCGCGTTCTGGGAATTCGACGCGGCCGAGATCATCAAGGCGTAGACGCTACTTGGGGCAAGCGGCGTTCATAGCCGGGAGCGCTGCCTTGGACTGAGCCTTCAGCTCCGTCAGCGACGTGACGACCGCAGTGGCCTGGGCCTTCGTCGGCGGCGTTGACAGGGCGTTCGCCGTCTTCTTGACCTTGTCCACGGACGTCGACAGCTGCTTGACCTGACCGGAAAGCGCGCTGTTGCCGCCCTGGCTCTTCAGCGCGGCAAGCTGCTTCTCGATGTTGGTCAGGTCGGTCCTGAGCTTGCTGGCCGAGCTCGGGTTCAGCTGGAGGTGGTTAAGATCCTGCAGGGATGTGCGGAGCGAGTCAACGTGCTTGCACGTGCTCTTGTTCGCCATGGGCGATCCGGAACCCCCCTTAGGCGATCCGGCACTCGCCGCAGGCGACACGGAACTCGATTTGGACGACGCGGAACTCGATTTGGGCGACCCGGAACTCGCCATAGGCGACCCGGAATGCGTCGACGAGTTTCTCGCCGCGCTGGTCGCACCCGGCGCCGCGGTACCGCCCGCGTTGCTGCCAGTGCCTGAACTGCACGCGGCCAGGATCACGGTCGCGCCCGCGATCAGCACCGCGGCCGCCGTCTTGACCGGTCCGACCGGTCCGACCGGCCTGACGGGCCTAACCTGCCTAAAGGACCTGACCTCCGACTGCTTAATCATGCGGCTATGGTCCCCACCTGATGGCACCTCAACGTCACCCGCAGCGGGCGAGATCGCGGCGGACACGGCGGGCCGAAGAGCGGCGGGCCGAAGAGCGGTACACGCCAGGCGCCCTGTACAGGAGCGGTGATATCTGGAAAATAAGGAAAATAGCTTAATTCTTATTTATCTCATCTGGACCGGACTGTCATTGATGTCATAGATGCCACGGGTCCCGTCGGTGTTGACACCTTCGCTACGAGGGTGTACGAACAGCTAATCGCTGGAGCTAAGCGCACGTCTTGAGTCCTGGGGGATATTGACGATGAAGTCCGTTCAAGGTCCGATGACCGGGCAGGTGCTTGCCCGCAGGAGATTCCTCGCGTCCGGGGCAACGATGCTTGGCGGCGCTGTCCTGCTTGACGCATGCGGCTCGTCCGGCTCGGGCGCCAACCCGGCGCCGACCAAGCGGCCCCCAATCGGCAAGGAACCAGGCACCCTGTCGATTCTGGAGTGGGGTGGCTACGAGGCAGCGGGGACCAAGGCCCAGAAGAGTGGCCTGGAGGCCGGGACGGACTACACCGCGAAGTTCGGCACGAGCGGGATCACCTACACCTACATCACCAATGACGATCAGGCTCTGGAGAAGGCCACCTCGGCGGGTCCGTTCGATCTGATGCACCCGTGCCACGAGAACCTGCCCGATTACGTCAGCCGGGGCCTCGTCCAGCCGTTCGACACCTCGCTGATCCCGAGCTTCAAGCAGCTGAACCCCTATCTAGTCAAGCAGGGCCAGATCAACGGCAAGCAATACATGATCCCGTGGGACTGGGGTTACGGCAGCCTGACCTACCGGACTGACCACGTGTCGAACTCGGACGCGACAGGATGGGAATTGGCCTGGAACAAGAAGTACTCGGGCAAGATCTCGCTCTGGAGCGGGGCGTCCACCAACTTCGAGGTGGCGGCGCTCAAGCTCGGCTTCCCCAAGATGGACAACCTGACGACGAGCCAACTCGCCGCGGCGAAGGCCAGCCTGCTGCAGCAGAAGCCGCTGAACAAGCTCTACTGGGAAAGCGAGTACGGGCAGATGCAGCCGGACATCAAGTCGGGCACGGTCTGGATCGCTTACTCCTGGCAGGACACGCTGGTCTCAATGAAGGCCGCCGGTGTGCCGGTCGCGTTCATGAACCCTAGCCAGGGGCGGCTGTCGTGGCTGTGCGGATACGTGCTCGGCGCGAACACCAAGAACTACTACCACGCGCACGATTACGTGGAGTCATTCATCAATCACAAAGCCTGCGCCCAGATGACCAACCTATTCGCCTACGGAACGTCGAATGCGTCGGTCAAGCCATCTGAGATCAAGAACCAAACTCTGGCCAAGGCGCTCAAGCTCGGCGACCCAAGCGCGATCGCCGCATCTGACGTGCACCTGCAGGCCTGGTCACCAAACCGGGCGGCGCTCGAACTGGCCTGGCAGGAAGTTGTCGCAGCCTGATCGCCGCCGACCGGGCCAAGCCGACGCGATGACCGCTCAGGCCGGCACCGGCGGCGATTCCGCGCTTATCAAGTGGCTCAGGCCGGGCAAGGGCGCGCTTGTCCTGCCGCCGCTGCTGTTCGTCGGGGTGGTGCTTGCGCTGCCGGTGGCGTTCATCACGCTGTACAGCGTGGGGCTGCGGACGAACATCCCCGGGGTGCCGACGGCGTTCTCGCTCACCGACTGGAACGACTTCCTGGTCGGTGGCGGCAGCGCCTTCCGCGGCCGGTTCGTCTACTCCATGGAGATCGCGCTGTTCGTCTCCGTGCTGACGACCATCGCCGCCTATCCGCTGGCTTACTTCCTGTCGTTCGTCGCCCGCCGGCGCCGCTACGCGCTGCTGCTCCTGCTCCTCGCGCCGTTCTTCACCAGTTACCTGCTCCGGGTTATCGCCTGGCAGATCATCCTCAACAACAACGGCGTCGTGAACTCGCTGCTGTGGACGCTGCACCTGCGGCAACACGGCAACGCCATCTCGTGGCTGATCTACTCCAACTTCTCGGTCGCGCTGGTGCTGTTCTACACCTGGATACCCTTCGTCTCACTGCCGATCTTCG
>WNFD01013975.1_pt1 | contig 13715 bp, 14 predicted proteins | sample 5400491 | NCBI WGS metagenome assembly WNFD01 (sample SAMN13153343, study PRJNA577476) | soil metagenome | isolation source: 120 cm saprolite under Douglas fir tree site 2 hole 2 replicate 2 | place: USA:California | collected 2015-04-18
CTCGGATTGAGGTTGGAACAGACCAGCAACAAGGAGGGACTGTGTTCTTCGTTCGTGACAACGGGGCGGGGTTTGACATGAGCTACGCCGAAAGTCTTTTCCGCCCATTCCAACGACTTCACAATGAGTCGGAATTTGCAGGAACAGGAATTGGGCTTGCCACCGTGCACCGCATTATCGATCGGCACGGCGGACGCATTTGGGCGAGCAGTGCTGTCGACCAGGGTGCGACCTTTTACTTTACGATTCCGTCCGCTAGATCGGGAGGGCACCGATGATCCGGAACCGCGTCATTCTGCTGGTCGAAGACAACCCCAACGACGTAGAGCTGACTTTGCGCGCGTTCGAGAAGAGCAACGTCAGCAACGAAATCGTGGTGGCCTGTGACGGAGAGCAGGCCATCCAGTATCTCTTCAAAACCGGCCCTCACGCGGGTCGAGATCCAAAGGATATGCCAGAGGTTGTGTTGCTCGACATGAAACTGCCTAAGCTCGATGGTTTAGGGGTTCTGCGGCGCATGCGGGCCGATGAGCGGACGAGACGACTGCCGGTTGTAATCCTAACGTCAAGCAAAGAGGAAAAGGACGTCATGTCGAGTTATGACCTCGGCGCGAACAGCTTCGTCCGCAAGCCCGTCGACTTCGGTCAATTCGTCGACGCCGCAAGGCATCTGGGGATCTATTGGCTCGTCATGAACGAGCCGCCGCCACCTGGGCAGCAGAAGGGGGGCGGGCGATGAGATGGCAGTTACCGGGCTGACCGCTTAACCGTGAGTCGGCTCCAGAACTTTAGCCTCATCGAGGAGTTCTCGCACTCTTCGGGCCAGGACCTTTGAGCCGTAGGGTTTCTGCAGGACGGTCGCGCCCTTCGTAGTCAGGGATGCCAGCAGAGGCCCATGATCGGAATAACCGGAAGTGAAGATGACGGGCACGCCGGGCTTCACCTTGCATATCTGTTCGTAGGCGTCGATGCCGTCGAGTTTGGGCATGATCACATCAAGCAGCACCAGCGAAATGTCATTTCGATGGGTTGCGAATTGATGGACGGCCTCTTGGCCGTCCCGAGCAAGGAGCAGGCGATAACCCAGTGACTCAAGAATCTCTCGCGCCATTTCGCGCATTCCTTCATGGTCTTCGGCAACCAGGATTGTTTCCCTCCCTCCTCGGACCGGAGCATCGTCCACATGGTGTAGCGGTTCCGCGGCACCCTCACTCGCCGGGAGATAGACACGAAACGTTGTACCCTTTCCCGGTTCGCTGTAAACGTCGAGGAACCCTCCATGCTGCTTTACGATCCCCATAACAGTCGCCAAACCTAGTCCTGTGCCCTTCCCGATCTCCTTGGTCGTGAAGAAGGGTTCAAAAATACGCTCCATCGTCGCCGGGTCCATTCCAACGCCCGTATCACAGACCGAAAGCTGGACATACCGCCCCGGCTGCGCATCCCCATGCTGCTTGCAATAGTGGGAATCCAAGTCAACGTTACGCGTTTCAATGAGTAGCTGTCCCCCCTTAGGCATCGCGTCCCGGGCGTTGAAGCAAAGATTCATCACCACCTGCTCGATCTGAGATGGATCGGCCCGGGTAATCTGAAGATCTGGTGCGAGCACCATCTTTACTTCGATCTGTTCTCCGATGGTCTTCTGAAGCAGGGTAGTGGTTTCGTTCAACATGTGATTGAGATCGATGTTCTTGGGTTCCAAGACCTGACGACGCGCATAGGCGAGGAGCTGTCGTGTTAATCCCGCCGCCCGCGTTGCCTGTTCGCGTATGTTTCGAAACAACTTGGCCTCGGGGCTGTCGGAAGACACGCGATCAACCCCAAGTTCTGCCCAACCCATGATGGCTCCGACGACGTTGTTAAAGTCATGGGCCACTCCGCCAGCGAGTTTTCCCAGCGCCTCAAACTTTTCTAGTTGTCGCAAGCGTTGCTCCATCTGCTTACGCTCACGACGGACCTCCGCTTCCCGCAATTCTCTCTGGATTGCCGGCAGAAGCCGTGCAGCGTTGCCCTTGATGACGTAGTCCTGAGCACCGGCTCTCATGGCGTTGACGGCAATCTCTTCGCCGATGGTGCCTGAGAGAAAGACGAAGGGCACGTCCAGGCCTTTTTTCCTCACCATCGTCAGTGCATCGGTGCCTTTGAAGCCGGGCATCGAGTAGTCGGAGATCACGATGTCCCATTCCCCATCCTCCAGTACGGAAGTAAGCGCTGCTGCACTATAAACACGCCGATGCGTTACATCGTAACCGCCGCCGCCAAGCACACCCAAAAGCAAGTCGCAGTCATTCTGCGAGTCTTCGATGATAAGCGCGCGAAGCGGGATGGCCATTATTTCCCCCGAGATCGTTAAGCCGTCTTGGGCCGCGAAATTTGATGACAATCGAACTGCACGCCAACGCCAAGCTTGCCCCGCGAAGAATTGACCGGCTCGACGCGTACGACGTGACCCGTGCAGAGCCATTCGGTTGTGGGCTCGCCGGTGATTTCCTCCGGCATTTTCAAAAGAACTTCAACCGCTGTACCTACTCTGAGCAGCGAATCCGTTGCGAAGAAGATCCCCTTTTCCGAGAGATTCTCCGATTCAGCTCTCCATTCAGGGATTGTGGATTTCCAAACGCGTACTCGCAGTGGAGCTTTGAAGGAGTGCCGTGGAGCGACACGACGGTCCGATGCTGCTACTTTCATAAGGGCTGGTCTCCTCATACCAAGGAGGGGGAATGGCACACAAGGAAATAGAAAAATATGAAGGGGTAAGACAGAGCATATCAGCAGACCTGTGGAAAAGAGAGAGTTATTTCTAAGTCGCCCACAACCTGTCTAAGAATTCTCTAAGATTCAATCAAACCGGAACCTCGTTGAAGCAGCAGGTGGAATTGTTCCGTAGCAGTTTGCGCATGTCATTGGTCTGAACAAGGACCCCTAGTTTCTGGCTGATCGCCTGCCGATATGATCGAGCGCCCTCGTGCCACAGCGCGTTTCGCGAGGGTGGTGATTGGACCCTTCGAGTGCTCTTGGCCGTTTTTGAGGTGATCGTCTGCGCTGAACATCTGCCGGAGATTACTTCGGAAGACTCGTCGGAGCGTGAAGAAATCTGTATTGCACTCGATGACCTGAGAATTCTCAAAGCACTATGTCGAAAATGTCGCTAAATCCATCGGATAGTCGCTCTTGTAACGATAACGATTGACGGAAGGAGGCTCGACTGTCTGAAACTGTAGCTGGCGCTCCAGGGTTTCCTGAAGTTCCAAGGCAAATCTCCCTCTCAATGGCAGCAATCTTCCCTGTAACTTTTCCGCAGAAGACCACTCTCATTAACCAGGGCAGGAACCGGCCTATCCGGCTTCGGGAATGAATACAAAGGTCCCCAGGGTAACTTCCGGCATCCAATTTAGGTAGATGCACGTAAAATGATAGTGAAGCCGAAACGCTCCAGAAGATCGGGAGGAAAGAGATGTTGACCCGCAAGGCCCCAGATTTGACCTACGCCGACGTAACTCCCAGGTCGGTTTATTTGGACCGCCGGAAATTCCTCCGCGCTATGGGCATTGTTGGCGCGACGGCCGTGGCGGGCAAGGGTTTGTTCGAGCTGGCATGGCCTCCGCAAACCGCCTTTGCCGCGACGAAACTCACAGGCCTCGTGAAGAGCCCCTTCAGCACCACTGAAAAGCAAAACACCTTCGAAGACGTCACCCATTACAACAACTTCTACGAATTCGGTACCGACAAGAGCGATCCTGCAAAGAACTCCAAAAACTTCAACACCTCCTCTTGGTCTGTCTCCGTCGAAGGCGAAGTCAAAAAGCCTCGCAAGTTCTCCATGGACGAAATCCTGAAAATCGCTCCGCTCGAGGAACGCATCTACCGCCACCGCTGCGTCGAAGCCTGGTCCATCGTCGTTCCCTGGATCGGTTTTTCCTTCAGCAATCTCATCAACCTCGTCGAGCCCACGCCAAAAGCTCAATTCGTGGCGTTCGAAAGCTACTTCGATCCCCGGCAGATGCCGCAGGCAAGATACGCGGGCATCGACTTTCCCTATGTCGAAGGCCTGCGCATGGATGAAGCGATGAATCCGCTCGCTCTCCTCGGAGTCGGAATGTACGGAGAGACGCTGCCGAACCAGGATGGCGCGCCGGTGCGCATGGTTCTCCCGTGGAAGTACGGTTTCAAGAGCGTGAAGTCGCTGGTCAAAATCAAGTTCCAGGAGAAAGTGCCCCCCACCACCTGGAATCGCCTCGCTTCGAATGAATATGGCTTCTACGCCAACGTGAATCCCACCGTGGACCACCCGCGCTGGAGCCAGGCCAAGGAGCGCCGCCTCGGCGAAATCTTCAAGCGCCCCACCCTGATGTTCAATGGCTACGGCGATCAGGTCGCCTCGATGTACAACGGCATGGACCTGAAGAAAAATTATTAGGCCAGGATCACCGCGTGCGCTCGCTCCTCATCAGCAAGTGGACCAAAGTCGCCGTTTTTCTTCTCTGCCTGATACCTTTCGGCGAGCTGGTCTGGCGCATCATCAAGGGCGAGCTCGGCGCCAATCCCGTTGAATTCTTGCAGCACGCCACCGGCGATTGGACGCTGCGGTTTCTGATCTTCACGCTTTGCATCACGCCATTCCGCAAGCTCTTCAAGCTTCCCGATCTCATCCGCTTCCGCCGCATGCTCGGGCTCTTCGCTTTCTTCTATGTCTGCCTGCACTTTCTCACGTATCTCGGCCCCGATCAGTCCTTCGATCTCTCCTCCATGTGGAAAGACGTCGCCAAGCGCCCGTTCATCACCGTTGGCTTCCTGGGTTTTGTCCTGCTGATCCCTATGGCGATTACTTCCACCGCGGGTTGGATTCGGCGTCTCGGTGGCAAGCGCTGGCAAATGCTCCATCGCGCGATTTACGTCAGCGCCGTAGCTGGCGTCATTCACTTCTACTGGCTGGTGAAGTCCGATGTACGCAAGCCGCTTTTTTACGGCGCGCTCGTCGCCATTCTTCTTTTGTGGAGATTGGGCAGTTGGTTTTCCCGGAGGAGGAGCCAGGCGCCCGTGCGCGTGACGGTTCCAAGCGTCTCAATGAACGGCTGAAGAATTTTCTGCCGGCGCGGCGTCCTTGAAGTCCACTCCCCAGAAACGCGGCGCGGGCGTAAGAAATTCGATGCCCACCCGCTGCCCCTTGTCGCCCGGATCGCCCAGATAAACCACGCGGCATTCCTGCTCTTCCTGTGTCTCCGGATTGCTGATCACTAGCATCTCTCCGTCGTCCACCTCGTGCTTTAGCAGCAGTAGCCCGCCGTGCGCATTCACCACTACCGTCTCGCACGTCTCTTTGAATTTCTTCCGATCGTGCGCCCGGCCCTGCGCCTGTACCCGCATCCGGTGGAACACTCGGCCGCTGCGCCGTGGCGTTGTTGAGGTCACTTCGCCCATACCGCCATCTTCGAACGCCACCACCTCACGGTCAATCGCCGCGGCGGACAGGTGTTCCGGAAGCGCAACCCAGAGTCGGCCGGCTTTGGTCCAATTTCAACCGGAGCGAATCTGATTCTTCGGTCCCCACCATTTTCCAGAAAGCGCATTGCTTTTGACTACGCCGTCATCCGCCCGCAATCGGCGGCAAGCGCCAATGAACTTCACAGCGCAAGATCCTCGCTCCGCTCTGTCCGTGCCTGTCAGGATTCTGTGCTAGTCGCTTACTGCTGCTGGCGCTGCCTGACTCGGCTTGATGTTCTGGTTGAGGCGAAACAGATTTGTGGGATCGTATCTGTTTTTCTGCGTCACCAGTCGCGCATACTTCTCGGAGCCGTAGGCGGCCTTGATCCGCTCGGGCCCCTCGTCGGCCTCCCGGCCCAGATAGTTAATGTACACGCCGCCGGTCGAGCAGGGTTGCATGGCTTCCCAGAACTCCCGCGCCCACCTGGCGCATTTCGCGCCTTCGGCTGGGTCGGCGCACACCCCAATGGCCAGGAAGCTATACTCTACATCCCGGTGGGCGAAAGCAGTGGCTTCTCGATCTGCACGCCTCACCGCGCCCCCTAACTGGTGCTCGATCAGCCCATGGCACATTGGCGAGGGCCGCTTTGCGCAGTGAGCCACCATGATGTCGATCACCTCGTTGCTGACGTCTTTGAGGAAACTCGACTTCCAGTAGTCTTGGAGCCCAGATGGATAAAAGGCGTCGAGCAGCTGCTGGGCCGCCGTGTAGGGAATGGCGCCGATCTGGTCCATCAGCGGTGGGCCGAATACCCTGAGGGGTTTCAGGAGTCGTTCTCCCTCTGCGAGCGGTCCGGTGTAGCAGACGACGATACCCGCGAGTGCGGTACCGTCAGGCAGGGTAATAAGGACGATACCAGAGGCCATCTCGTCGGGGGCCGTACTGGTGAAGTCGCGGAAGAGCTTGAGGGCTTCCTTTGCCTTTTCAAAAGGATAGGCGACTATACCCCCCAGAACCTGGCCGACCGGGTGGAGCTGATACTCAAAGGAGGTGACGACACCAAAGTTCCCGCCGCCGCCCCGCAAGGCCCAGAATAAGTCCGGATTTTCAGCGACGCTGGCCGTGAGGAACTGTCCGTTGGCTGTGACCAGGTCGGCCGAGAGGAGATTGTCGCAGGACAGGCCATACCGTCGCGCCAAATAGCCCCAGCCGCCGCCCAAGGTAAGCCCAGCAATGCCGGTCGTGGAGATCTGGCCGCCAGTGGTGGCCAAGCCGAACGCCTGGGTCTCGCGGTCGAACTCGCGCCAGGTCAGGCCGGGCTCAGCGCGGGCCCTGCGGCGTGCTGGGTCGACGCGCACACTCTTCATACGCGAGAGGTCTATCACCAGCCCGCCGTCGCAGACAGCATTGCCGGCGATATTGTGGCCGCCGCCGCGCACAGCCACCAGCACATTGTTCGCACGGGCGAAATTCACGCACGAGATCACATCGGCAACCCCTGCGCAGCGGGCAATCAGTGCCGGGCGCTTGTCGATCATGCCGTTCCAGATCTTGCGGGCCTCGTCATAGCCTGCGTCGCCAGGCCGCAGTAATTCGCCGCGCAAGCTTGCTTTGAATTTCTCGACTGAGGAGTGATCGACCATGGTGGCCCCCTACAAGGTGTGCTGGTCTGAATGGCTCCTTGATTCGAACGGTGGGCTTCCGGCTTAGAGTGAGCACACAATGCATCGCCTAGATGCAGTTGTCAACTCGATTCCCATAGGCTGGGCCCTACTGTGATACCCAGAATCCATCGCTTTTCGTTCTACTTTTGCTGCCATTGCTTATTTCGATCACTAGGGGCGATCAGAACGACACATTCGATCTGGGCCTGTTCCCAACTGCCGACACGGTTCCGGGCGTATCGTTGATTGGCCATCCGGAAACTCGCCCGGCGCCTCGCCTGTCAGGTGCCGCACAGTCGGCCCCCTGAAATCGGGGCTGTTCATCCCATCGGTTTCTTTTTCCGGCGTGCTACTGGTTGGTTTAATAACCGTTAGTGCCCGTTCGCTTGAACTCGGCGTCGGGGCAGTCATAGAATGGTCAACGGCGGTGGCGGGCCATCCTTCGCAGGTCCATTCTTTCCGCACCCGCAAACTTTCGATACTCGTTTTGCGTATTTATACTGGAAAGGACTTATACGCCCTAAAGGCCCCCCCTATGAACCTTGCTGAATTTATCGAAGGTCGCCGCGACCAGCATTTGGCGGAGCTCTGCGAATTCTTGCGCATCCCCAGCGTCAGCGCCAAGAGCGAACACAAGCCGGATATCGAGCGCGGCGCGCGCTGGGTCGCCGACAATATGCGGAGTCGCTGGAAGCCCCGGGAAAGCCGACAATCCTTTTTTACGGTCATTATGACGTTCAGCCCGCGGAGCCCCTCGATCTCTGGACCTCTCCAGCCTTCGATCCTGCCGTTCGAAACGGCAATCTTTTTGGACGTGGCACAGCCGACGACAAAGGCCAGGTACACATTCACCTGAAAGCTTTCGAATCTCTTCAAAAGGTCAATGGCAAGCTGCCCATCAACGTGAAGGTTCTGATCGAGGGCGAAGAGGAAGTTGGCAGCGTCAGTCTTTGGGATTACGTCCAGAAGAACAAAGAAAAGCTGAAGGCCGATGCGCTCGTCGTCTCCGATACTTCCATGCTCGGCAAGGGCGTTCCTTCCATCACCTACGGCTTGCGCGGCCTGAATTACTACCAGATTGAGTTGACCGGTCCGGAACGCGATCTGCACTCCGGTGTATATGGTGGTGCCGTCCCCAATCCCCTCACCATCCTCACCGAGCTTTTCGCCAAGCTTCACGACAAGAATTTCCGCGTCACCGTCCCCGGCTTCTATGACGCGGTCGCCAAGGTTTCGAATGCAGAGCGCAAAGCGCTCAATGCGCTGCCCTGGAAGAAAAAAGATTTCGAGAAAGCCGTCGGCGCGCCTGGCTATTTCGGCGAGAAGGGTTTTACCACCGTCGAGCGCCTCTGGGCTCGGCCGACGTTCGAATTGAACGGCGTCTGGGGCGGCTATCAGGGAGAGGGCGCCAAGACCGTCATTCCGTCAAAGGCCTTCGCCAAATTCTCCACGCGCCTGGTCCCCAATCAGGATCCGTACAAGATCGCCAAACTCGTTGAGAAACACATTCGAAAGCTTCTTCCGAAAACGGTCCATTGCAAGTTCGAAGTCTTGAGCACTGGAAAACCCTGGGTGGCTCCGTACCACGATCCGATTTTCAAAAAAGCGCAGTCCGCTCTAGAAAAGGGCTTCGGCAAGAAGGCCGTTTTCATTCGCGAGGGTGGTTCCATCCCTTTCGTAACGCAAATGCACGACACCTTCAAAGTGCCGTGCGTTTTGCTCGGCTTCGGCCTCCCCGACGAAAACGCGCACGCCCCCGATGAACACATTGCCCTCGAAAACTACTTCGGCGGCATCAAGGCCATCGCCTACTTCTACGCGGATCTCGCCACTCTGTAGGTCATTTTCTGGCAGGCGTTCCTGGGGCGCTCCGACCGGATTGGAGCGCCCCTTCCGGGTTGGGCCTCTACCGTTCGAGTCTCCGTTCCAGCCGAAGCAAATAGTTCCGCTTCGCGCTTCCAAACTCATTCCGCTTTTCTGTGTCCCTCTGCGCTTTTCCATCTGACCTCAGCCTGGCTTTTTCTCTTCTTCTCACGGTCAGATGAGCCACGAACGATCGCGCCGCCGCATACTCGGTCTTATCGCACGGTCCGGGCGAGAAACTCTCGCATCAGCCGTGCGATTTCCGCGCCGTCTTCCTCCAGAGCGAAGTGCCCTGTATCGAGCAAGTGAAGCTCCGTTTTCGGATCATCGCGGCGGTACGCTTCCGCACCCGCAGATGTGAAAAAGGGATCATTCTTGCCCCAGACCACAAGCACGGGAGGTTTTCTTTCGCGAAGGAACTTCTGCCAGCTCGGATAGAGTGGCGGATTGTTCCTGTAGTCGTAGAAAAAGTCCAATTGAATCTCGGCATTTCCCGCCCGGTCCAGCCGGGATTGATCGAATATCCACGCGTCGGGATTCAGATGCTCAACATTACGCACGCCCGCCGTGTAGCCTAATTTCGTCCCCTCGATGCCCAGGAACGAGCGAATCTTCCCCTCCGTCTGTTCATTGCGATCTTTCCAGTAGGGCGCCAAGTTCTCCGCCCAGAAAGGGGACAATCCTTCCTCGTATGCGTTGCCGTTCTGCACGATGATCGCCTGAATGCGTTCTGGATGCTTCGTCGCCAGCCGGAAACCTACCGGTGAGCCGTAATCCTGGATGTAAATCGAGTAGCGCGTCAGCTTGCGTTGTTCCAGGAATTCGTCGATCACTTCCGCCAAGTGGTCAAACGTATAGCCGAACTGGTCGGCAGGGGGCGCGTCGCTGTACCCGAAACCCGGATAGTCCGGCGCGATGACGTGATAGCGGTCCGCCAATGCGGGAATCAGTTCGCGAAACATATGCGAGGAGCTCGGAAAACCGTGGAGCAGTACAATCGTCGGCGCATTGGCCGGCCCCGCCTCGCGGTAGAAAATCTTGATCCCGCCTACAGTGTCCGTCCGGTAAGCGATTTGTTGCGTCTCCGGCGCCGCGCCCTTCATCTGTGCCGGGAGCGCGGTTGTAGTTCCGAAAAGCGCTGCCAGCAAAAACAGCCATCCTGAAATCTTCATCTGTATTCTTTCCTTTCGTCATCGTCTGGTCGGCAGCGCTGATAATGGGCTGCAACGCCATTGTATATAGACCGGTCGGTCTACATCATACGATGCGGAGAAGCACTCGAAGTTTCAGGATTTTTCTATGATTTGTTATTTCCGGAGTAGACGTTCAGGTAACGATTCCAGCGCTCGCCGGAAGGCCTTGCGATCGCCCGCCACGCGCGCTACGACCAGGGCTCCCTGAATCGCGGCGACAGCGTCCTCTCCGCGTTGCCGCGCCAGCTCCGCGGGTAGGCCGGCCTCCTTGGAGAGTGCCGCGAAACTTGCGACCCAATATTGCAATGACTTGCGTGCGTGTTTTCGCGCTCCTCGCGCATCAACGCTCAGTGTCAACGTATCGAGCAAGCAGGAACACGATCCACTCGCATAAAATTTGTCGAGTCCGGCGCAGACCTCCGCAAGTCGTCTCTTCGGATCACCTGGTTCGCGGAGTGGCCGCAGGATTTGCTCCGCAAAAATTCGATCGGCGCGCGCCAGTACGGTGTCCGCCATCTCATCCTTTCCTTTCGGAAAGCGATGATAAAGGCTGGCTTTGACGAGGCCGGTGACGTCACAGATTTTCGATAGACTCGTGCCCTCGAAGCCATACTCGCGAAAGAGCTGTGTCAGCTGGCCTAGCAATTCTTCCTCGGAATATTTGGCGACGGCCACGGAATCTTCCTCGTTCCGGCGATTCTGCGCAGTGAACGCCGGTTCAAATAGATGCAAGGAATTTGCTGTAAGGTAGCGACCCGCCTGCGGCGCCCCATCGCGTACTCATTTAGCGTGGCACTGACGCTCGCAATGATTCCCAGCGCATCCGCCGCTGCATCCTGAAACGCTGCCGCACCGGCTGCTTCGGCAGCCGCACAGCCGCGCTCATCTCTTGCCCAAGATCCTTGCGGTTTTCCTGCGCGGCCATCGTTCCCTTACCGCTTTTCCTTCGAATCCCAGAGCTTAGCACAGCGCGGGAAGCCGCACGAAAACGCGACGACAGGCCTCCCAGCCGCATTTTCAGCGGTGATTTCCACACGCCTCCGAAAAATACGCATTTTTCCAGCCTTTTTTGCGATTTTTGCTTGCGTTCTCTTATCAGCTTGGTTATAGTCCTCTTCGGCCCGAGTTTTTTCGCAGAAAAACAGGGGTAGTCAGCTCGCGGCCTGCTTCGATCGTATCGGAGTGGAAAGAAAAATCAGGAGGATAAGCATACTAGATGGCAGCCAAGCCACTGAGCAAGACCAAGGTTGTGGGACATATCGCCGAGAAAGTCGGCACACCGAAGAAAACCGCCGCTCTCTTCTTTGATGAGCTCTTCAAGCTCGCCGTGAAGGAAGCCAAGGGCGGGGCGGGCAAGTTCGTGATCCCGGGGATCGGCCGCGTGGTGAAGGCGCACCGCAAGGCGCGCATGGGCCGCAACCCACAGACCGGCGAGGCGATCAAGATCAAGGCGAAGACCGTAGTTCGCCTGCGTCCGTCGAAGGCGTTTAAAGACGCCATCCTGAAGTAGGCGCAGTATTATTTGAGTTTGGGCCCCCGGCGGCTTGAGCGATCAGGCTTTCGGGGGCTTTTCTCTTTCCAGTGCTCCGTTTTCAGTGGTCAGTGATCCGTGAAACAAAAAACCAAGATTGCCACCTGAAAATTCTGGAACAGAAAACTCACTGCCAAGAACTGTCTCCGAAAAACCAACAACTAGAAATTGAGAACTAAGCACTGAAAACTGAGAACCAAAACGCCGGCCGAACGGTCCGCGCGCGAACGATCAGAGCGTTTTGACGTAGGCGACGACGTCTTTGATTTGCGCTGGCTCCAGCGATTCCTTCATCCCGGGCATCAGGGCGTCGCCGTTCTCGATCCACGTCGTCAGGGCCGCAGTCGTGACTTTGTTGCCGTTCACGGTGAAAGTTCCGCGCTTGGAAAGGCCTTTGAGTCCCGGTCCGATTTTCTTCGCGTCGCTGTCGGCGAAATGGCACATGGCACATTTCTTTTCGAACACTTCCTTGCCCCGGGTCGCGGAGCCCGCGGCACTGTGACTTGCCGCTTTTTTCGGCGCTGCTTTTTCTTGCTGCTCTTGCGCCAGAAGTACTCCGGCTGCAGCCAGAGTTACGATCCCAAGAACCAAATAATTCCGTTTCACGATGCCCCCTCGTCTAGTTGGTCGTTATCGCCAAATGATGAAGCCACGTTGGAACCCAGCTATTTTCTCTGTTTGCGGCCCCAATTTCCACCCCTTACCCGTCCAAGGTACAGGTTCCTCTCCGGCACGCATGGGACTTTCGTACTTTTGACCCTTGCAAAACCGTGTGCTAACTATGTGTCCATGAGCATGGAGACCCTCACGCGAGCATGGGAAGTTCTGCAGGACGCTTATCAGGCACAGATGGAAGGCGACTACGACCACGCCGTCGAACTGTATCAATCGTCGCTGGAGCTGCATCCCACAGCCGAGGCCCATACCTTTTTGGGCTGGACGTATCATTTCCAGGGGCGCGTTGAAGAAGCCATTGCGGAATGCAAGCGCGCCATCGAGCTCGATCCGGAATTCGGCAACCCTTACAACGACATCGGCGCGTACCTCATCGAACTGGGCCGGTTCGAGGAAGCGATTCCCTGGCTCGAGCGCGCCACGGAAGCGCGCCGCTACGAGCCGCGCCACTTTCCGCATTACAATCTGGGCCGCGCCTACCTCGGCAAAGAGATGTACAGCCACGCCATGCGCTGCTTTCAGGAAGCGCTGGAGATCGAGCCGCGCTATTTGCTGGCGAGGCAGGCGCTCGCTTCGCTGCGCCGCATGGTGAATTGAAAGAGTCATTAGTTCTTAGTTTTAAGTTTTTACTTAAGAAAAAACCTCCCTTGTCGATCTGCCGTAATCCTTTCTTTCTGCGTGCCCCATTGAAAGTGTGACTCGTGAGCCGTCACTCGTGGCTGCTGACTCGTGGCGGGTACGAAGTTTACAGTCGAGAGTCGACAGTTCGCCGTCAGAAGAATCCTCCCAAGAAATAGAGATGGCTCTCATCTTCACGGCTGGCGCTCCTGCGCCGATGGTTTGACGACGCGGTCGTAAATCCAGAGCAGCAGGGCAGTCAGGACACCGATGCCGGAAATCACCCACCAGACGCGCTGGGGTTGGTGTGCGACTTCACCGAACTGGTGCATGATGCGGCCGCCGAACCATCCTCCTAGCAGCGAACCAATCCCGATCGGCAAAAATGCAAAGCCCATATACGTTCCCTGCTGGCCGGGAGGCGCAAGCCGGGAGATGTATTCGTAGTAGCGGGGGGCCTGGATCATTTCGCCGAGAGCGAGGACGAAAATGGACAGGACCGCGCCGAGGACGGTGGGCTGAAAGGCAACGACGAGCCAGGCCAGGGACGACACCAGCGTACCAAGAATGACCGCCTGAAAAGCGGGCATCTTGCGGATGAGGTAGTTGATGAGCACCGTGAGACAGATGACAGCGAGGCCGTCGGTAATCAGGATGAACTCGACGTCGGCACCGGCGCTGATATAGCCGTGAATGTAGCCGGGGAGCGTGATGTACTGCTGCCAGAAGACAATCCAGTAGCCGGTAAA
>WNFD01004677.1_pt1 | contig 13714 bp, 12 predicted proteins | sample 5400491 | NCBI WGS metagenome assembly WNFD01 (sample SAMN13153343, study PRJNA577476) | soil metagenome | isolation source: 120 cm saprolite under Douglas fir tree site 2 hole 2 replicate 2 | place: USA:California | collected 2015-04-18
GACATCAGCACCTGCCAGGTGCGGCCGAACTTGTTGAAGTCGTTGACATAGTAGTTGCCGAGGGTGGCGGCGAGCGCGCCGTAGAGCTCGTTGAGCGGCACGCCGAGCGCCTTCGCCTTCTCGCGGTCGACATCGACGTAGAGCTGCGGCGCCGCCGGGCGCCAGAGCGTCTGCACGAAGGCGAACTTGGGGTCCTTGGCGGTCTGCTGCATGAACTGGCCCATTGCCTGGGCCATGCGCCGCGCGCCGCCCTCGCCGCGGTCCTGCAGGTAGAGCTCGAAGCCGCCCGCCGTCCCCAGGCCGAAGATCGGCGGCGGACCGAAGGCGAGCACCAGCCCTTCCTTGATGCCGCCGGTCTTCATGAAGAGGTCTCCGACCACCTGCTTGGTGTCGACCTTGCGCTCGTCCCAGGGCTTCTGCGTGACGAAGATCGTCGCGGCGTTGTTGCGGAAATAGCCGCCGAGGAAATCGAAGCCGGTGAAGGCGACCGCGTCCTGGTTGTTCGGGTTCGACTTGATCGCCTCCAGCACCTGCGCAACCACCTTGTCGGTGCGCTCGAGCGTCGCGCCATCCGGCAGGATCACCGCGCTGATGTAGAAGCCCTGGTCCTCGTCGGGCACCAAGCTTCCCGGCGTGAACTTCCACAGCCCGACCGCGATCGCCACCATGCCGGCGAAGACGACGACGCCGATGGCGGCGCGCCGGATCATCCACGCCACGCCGTTGGAATAGCGCGCGGTGACGCGCTGAAACGCGTCGTTGAACCAGCGGAAGAAGCCTCCGGGCAGCTTGTGCTCGCGCTTGAGGATCAGCACGCACAGCGACGGCGTGAGCGTGAGCGCGACGATGCCCGAGATCACCACCGCGATCGCGATCGTCACCGCGAACTGGCGGTAGAGCTCGCCCGCGAGTCCGCCGAGGAAGGCGATCGGCACGAACACCGAACACAGCACGAGTACGATCGCCACCACGGGCCCGCTCACCTCGCGCATCGCCTTGATCGCCGCCTCGCGCGCCGCGAGGTGCTCCTCGTGCATGATGCGCTCGACATTCTCGAGCACCACGATCGCGTCGTCGACCACGATGCCGATGGCGAGCACCATGCCGAAAAGCGTCAGCGTGTTGATCGAGTAGCCGAGCAGGTACAGTCCGGCGAAGCAGCCGATCAGCGACACCGGCACCGCGGCGATCGGGATCAGGGTGGCGCGCCAGTTCTGCAGGAAGACGAACACCACCAGCACCACGAGCAGCATCGCCTCGCCCAGCGTGAACAGCACTTCGCGGATCGACACTCGCACGAACTTCGTCGTGTCGTAGGGCACTGAATAGGTCATGCCCTGCGGAAAGCGCGGCACGATCTCGTTCACCGTCTTCACCACGCTGTCGGCGACTTCAAGCGCGTTCGCGCCCGGCAGCAGGAAGATGCCGACCAGCGTCGCCTCCCGGCCGTTGATGCGCCCGACGAACTCGTAATCCTTCGAGGCGAGCTCGACGCGCGCCACGTCCTTCAGGCGCAGGTTCGAGCCGTCGGGATTGGCGCGCACGATGATGTTCTCGAACTCCTTCGGGTCGGCGAGCCGGCCCTTGGTGGTGATGGTGTAGACGAGCTCCTGCGGGCCCGCGCTCGGCGACTGTCCGACCTTGCCGGCGGCGAACTGCGCGTTCTGCTCGTTCAGCGCGCGGATCAGATCGCCGGGCGTGAGGCGCAGCTGCGTGAGGCGGTCGGGCCTCACCCAGATGCGCATCGCGTAGTCCTTGGCGCCGAAGATCTGCACATTCGTCGTTCCTGGGACGCGCTTCAGCGCGTCCAGGACGTTTAACGTGACGAAGTTGCTGATGGCGAGGTTGTCGTAGCGCCCGTCGGGCGAATAGAAGGCAAGCACCTGCAGGAAAGCCGAAGAGCCTTTCTGCACCGTCACGCCCTGGCGGCGCACTTCCTCGGGCAGGCGCGGCTCGGCCTGCTTGACGCGGTTATTGACGTTGAGCGCCGCCTGGTCGGCGTCCGCGCCGATGTCGAAGGTCACCTGGATCTGCACGATGCCGTTCGAGCCCGAGGTCGAGCTCATGTAGATCATCTTCTCGACGCCGGTGATCTGGTTCTCGAGCGGCGCCGCGACCGTCTGCTCGAGCGTCTCGGCCGAGGCGCCGGGATACACCGCCTGCACCGTGACCACCGGCGGCGCGATCTCGGGATACTGCGCGATCGGCAGGTTGCGCATCGCCGCAAGCCCGGCGAGCACGATGAAGATGGAGACGACGGCGGCAAAAATCGGCCGGTCTATGAAAAACCGAGAGAACATGGATTACTTCTTGGCTACAGGAGGTTTTGCTTCCGCAATCCGGACGGGCGCACCCGGCCCGAGGCGCATCACCCCATCGACGATCACCCGCTCGCCGGGCTTGAGCCCGCCGGTGATGATCCAGGACTGGCCCGCCCATTCGCCGGCCTCGACCGGGCGCGGCTCGGCCTGGCTCTTTTCATTCACCACATAGACGAATTTTCCCTGCGGCCCCTCGAGCACCGCGCGCTGCGGCACGGTGACCGCGTTGGGGCGCGTCGCGCCGCGCAGGATGACGCGCACGAACTCGCCGGGCTTGAGCGCGCCGCCGGGGTTGGGAAGCTCGGCGCGGGTCTCGCGCGTGCCGGTCTGCGGCGAGACGCGCACGTCGGCGAAGTTGAGCCGCCCGGTTTTCTCGTGCAGGCTGCCGTCTGCGCGGCGCAGCGCCACCTCGAAATTGCCGTCTTTCGGCAGCGCGAGCTGCTTCGCCTGCACTTCCTTCTGGATCTGCGCCTGCTCGTTGTCGGGAATACCGAAGTTGACCCAGATCGGGTCGACCTGGGTGATGCTGGTGAGCAGCGCATCCGGGCCGGAGATGAGCGAGCCTTCCTGGCGCATCGAGCGGCCCGTGATTCCCGAGGCGGGAGATTCCACTCTCGTATAACTCAAATTCAACTTTGCCTCGGTGAGCCGGGCCCGCGCCGCCTTGACATCCGCCTCCCCGATCGCCTCGGCCGACACCGTATCGTCGTAGTCCTTCTGGCTCACCGCTTTCTCGGCGTAGAGCGGCTTGAGACGCACCGCGTTCTTGCGCGCCTGCTCGAAGCGCGCCTCCGCAGCGCCGACGTCTGCTTCGGCGCGCGCGAGCGCCGCCTCGAACGGCGCCGGATCGATCGTATAGAGCGACTGGCCCTGCTTGACCGGCGCGCCTTCGGTGAAGTTGCGCTTCAGCAAAATGCCGGCGACGCGCGCGCGCACCTCGACTTCGTGCGAGCCCGCGGTCTGACCGACGTATTCGAAGGTCGCCGGCAGCGCCTGCGGCGCGACCGTGACCACCGTGACTTCCGGCGGCGGCATGCCAGCGCCCGGGCCGCCCTTGTGGCCGCCTTTGTCGGGTGCACCGTTCGAAGGGCTGCATGCCGCAAGCGCGAGCGCAAGGCCTGCAAGGAAACTGGCGCGCAAAACGAGATCGGTCATTGGGAGCGTAGGATTATTGCGGCGCAAAAGGAGACGCGATTCTACTCGCAGAATCAATCCAGATCGGATAGCGCGCGCTTCAGGGCAGCGTGGTCGATCGCGCCGAGCGCCTTGCCGAGCTTCCTGCGAACCTCGTCGACTTTCTTCGCTCCCGCGGCCTGGCGCTCGCGGCCGAGCGGCGTGATGGCGGCCCGCAGGCTGCGCCGGTCCGCGGCATCGTCTATACGCCGGACCAGTTTGTCGGCCTCGAGGCGATCCACGAGCTGGGTGATGTTGGATCGCACGCACGCGCATCGCGCGGCCAGCTCGCCAAGCGGCACCGGCTCGTCGGCCTCCACCAGCTGGGTCAGGGCGGCGAGCTTGGCGCCTGACAGATCCACCTGCGCCAAGGCTTCCTCGAGCTGGCTCTCGACCGCATGCGCCGCCTGCATCAGCGACCACATGACGTCGTCCGTGGCCGCGGGCCCGCGGCGGCGCGGAGCGCGGCGTTTGTTCACACGTGAATAATACAGCCTGCGCCGGCCTGCGCAAGCGCTCGCGCGACGCCCGACAAATCAGGGGGTTGCGTCGCCAATTGCGGGCCGCGGCGCGACGTTATATTTTTCGGAGCCATGCCCGGAAACCGCACCGCGCGGCGCGAGCATCTCGGCTTGACGAAGGCCGAGTACGCCGTGCTGCAGCGCCTCGACACGCCACAGCGGGTCCAGGCGTTTCTCTATGGTTTGAAACAAAACTTCGAGATCGGCGGCGGGACCTGCCGCCCGGTGCGGGCGGTGCTGCGCAGCGAAAGCGCGCATTGCATCGAGGGCGCCATGCTGGCCGCCTGCGCTTTGTGGATACAAGGGGAGCCGCCGCTGCTCCTCGACATGCGCGCGGTTCGCGACTTCGACCACGTCGTGGCCCTGTTCAGGCGCCAGGGCCGTTGGGGCGCGATTTCGAAGACCAACGGCATCGGCCTGCGCTGGCGCGACCCGGTCTACCGCTCGCTGCGCGAGCTGGCGATGTCCTATTTCCACGAGTACACCAACAAGCGCGACCACAAGACGCTGCGCGAGTACTCGGTGCCCTTCGACCTGCGGCGCGTTGATCCGAAGGTCTGGGTGACCGGGGGGAAGAACGCGTGGATGGTCGGCGACCTCCTCGATGAGCTGCGCCATTTCCCTCTGGTGAACGGACGTCACCTGAAGGCGGTCGTGCGGCGCGACCCGTTCGAGCGCCGGGTCGGCGTGCTGCTGCAGTACCGGCGTCCGCGGGCGCTGCTCGAGAAGCTGGCGCGGCTGAAGAAGAAGAGGGAAAAATAAAATCCGGGTCTGACCCTGCTCTGACCCCGATTTCCTACTTCTCCTCGATCTTGCCGATTTTTTCCAGCGCCAGCTTGAGCCGCGCGGCGTCGCGCTCCCAGTATTTCTGGAAGTCCGGCGCGTCGAGATAGACCACCGGCGTTTCCACCTTCTCCATCGCCGATTTGAACTCGGCGGAGTTCGCCACTTCGCGCACCGCGTCGCGCAGCTTCGCCACGATCGGCGCCGGCGTCGCTGCCGGCACGAACACGCCGGACCAGATGTAGAACTCGGCGTCGTAGCCGAGCTCCCTGAAGGTCGGGATCTCGGGCAGCAACTGGAGGCGCTTGTCGCTCCAGCTGGCGAGCGCGCGCATCTTGCCGCCCTTGATCTGGCCGATGGCCGCCGCGGGACCCGAGGCAAGCGCCTCGACCTGGCCGCCGAGCAGCGCGGTCACCGCCGGTCCGCCGCCCTGGTACGGCACGTGGAACAACCTGATGCCGGCGGCGTTGGCGAAGATTTCCATCGCCACGTGCAGCGTGCCGTACACGCCGGACGAGGAGTAGTTGATCCTGCCCGGGTTCGCCTTCGCGGCGTCGACGAAGTCCTGGAGCGTTTTGTACCTGCTGTCGGCGCGTACCACCAGCACCGTCGGGTCCGCGGTCACCAGCGCGATCGGCGCGAAATCCTTCAGCTCGTACGCCGGCGGCTTGCCGTTGATGCGGTCCGACACGGGGAAGATGGAGATGGACGACAGGCTCATCAGGAGCGTGTAGCCGTCGGCCGCTGCCTTGGCCACGGACGCCATGCCGACTGCGCCGCCGGCGCCGGTGCGGTTGATGACGACGACCGGCTGCTTCAGCGCATGGTGCATCCCCGCCGCCAGCGGCCGGCCGACGATGTCGGCGACGCCGCCGGGGGGAAACGGCACCACCATCGTCACCGGCTTCGACGGATAGGCCTCCTGCGCCGACGCGCCCGCGGCACAAAACGCCATAAGAAGGGAAACCAGAATTCTCGGCATGACTTCCTCCCAGAGGCGCGAAATTAACATGCTCGCTCCTGTAGTATCGTATTTGTCAGGACCGGCCGGTTGGCGCGACCAACCGGCCGACCTGCCAAATCGAAAGGAGACGAGGATGGATCGGCGTACTTTGTTGAAGGCCTTGGTGGCGAGCGCTTTTGCCTCCCGGGCGGCGTACGCTGCACCCCCTGCCAACATGAAAGGCATCGAAGAGCTGCAGAACAACTGGAAGACCTTCCTGCCCGCCGGCGCGACCGTGCCCTCGCCCGGCGAGCCGCTCAAGCTGTCGAAGGACGAGTGGCGCAAACGCCTGCCCGCCGACGCGTTCCGCGTGCTGCGCGAGGAAGGCACCGAGCGCGCCGGCACGAGCGCGCTCAACGAGGAGAAACGCGCCGGCGTGTTCGCCTGCGCCGGCTGCGGCCTGCCCCTCTTCACCTCGGAAATGAAGTACGAGTCGGGCACCGGCTGGCCGAGCTTCTTCACCAGCATCCCGGGCGCCTTCGAGATGAAGAAGGACTACTTCCTGATCTACCCGCGCACCGAGTACCACTGCATCCGCTGCGGCGGGCACCACGGCCACCTCTTCGACGACGGCCCGCCGCCGACCGGCCAGCGCTGGTGCAATAACGGCGTCGCGCTGCGCTTCCTGCCGCGCCAGTCCGCCTAGACGGGAATCTTCAGCTCCTCCTCGAGCGGCGGCGCCGGGAAGTGGAAGCGCACCGGGCCGTCTGGAAGCGCGTGGAGGAACTGCTTGACGTAGGGATCTTCCGAGGCCTCGATCTCGCGCGGGTTGCCCTTTCCGAGCACCACGCCGTCGCAGATCATGTAAACGTAGCTGGCGACCTTGAGCGCCTCCTTCACGTCGTAGGTCACCACGATCGAGGTGAGCCCCAGCGCCTGGTTCAGCGAGCGGATCAGCTCGACGATGTGGCTGAGCGAGATCGGGTCCAGCCCGGCGAACGGCTCGTCGTACATCATCAGCTTGGGATCGGTGGCGATGCCGCGCGCGAGCGCCACGCGGCGCGTCATGCCGCCAGACAGGTCGCCCGGCACCATGTCGCGCGCGCCGCGCAGGCCGACGGCGTGGAGCTTCATCAGCACGATGCGCCGCAGGAGCTCCTCGGGCAGGTCGAAGTTCTCGCGCAGGGGAAAGGCGATGTTCTCGAACACCGACATGTCGCTGAACAGGCCCGAATTCTGGAACATCATCCCCATCTCGAGGCGCAGCGCATAGAGCTCGTCCGGGTCGAGCGCGTGCACCTCTCTGCCCTCGACCTTGATCGAGCCCTGCTGCGGGCGCAGCTGGCCGCCGATCAGCTTGAGCAGCGTCGATTTGCCGCAGCCGCTGCCGCCGAGGATCGCGACCACCTGGCCGCGCCGGATATCGAGCGACAGGCCGCTGAAGATCGGCAGCTCGCCGTAGCTGAAGTGCAGATCCTGGACTTCGACGACTTTTTCCGCCACCGGTTTACTATACGCCATGCCGCTTTCCTACGCGGCGCTGACGCCGGACGTAGTGCTCGACGCCTGCGACAGCGCCGGCTTCCGCGCCGACGGCAGGCTGCTCCCGCTCAACAGCTACGAGAACCGCGTCTACCAGGTCTGGACGGAAGACGGCGGCTCGGTGGTGCTCAAGTTCTACCGTCCCGGCCGCTGGAGCGCGCGGCAGATCGCGGAAGAGCATGCCTTCGCAAAAGAACTGGCAGCGCATGAAATCCCGGTTGTCGCGCCGTCCTTTACCGGCGAGCACGCCGGGTTCAGCTTCGCCGTGTACCCGCGCCGCGGCGGGCGCAGCCCGGAGCTCGAGGACCGCAAGACCCTCGAATGGATTGGAAGGTTCGTCGGCAGGATCCACGCGGTGGGAGCGGCGCGCGCTTTTCAAAGCAGGGAATCCCTGAACGCAAAAACTTTTGGACATGAACCACGCTCCTGGCTGCTCGCGCACCACTTCATTCCGGCCGATCTGCTGAATGCATGGCAAGCGGTGACGGAACAGGCCCTGGCGGCGGTAGCAAGATGCTACGAGCGCGCCGGCAAGGTGCGCTCGATCCGGCTGCACGGCGACTGCCACGCGGGGAACATCCTATGGACCGAGAGCGGGCCGCACTTCGTCGATCTCGACGACGCGCGCATGGGTCCGGCGCTGCAGGATCTCTGGATGCTGCTCTCGGGAGACCGGCGCGCGATGACGCGGCAGCTTTCCGACCTGCTCGCGGGCTACGAGGACTTCATGCCCTTCGACCGGCGCGAGCTGCCCCTGCTCGAAGCGCTGCGCACGCTGCGGCTGATCCACTACTCCGCGTGGCTCGCGCGCCGCTGGGGCGATCCAGCGTTTCCTGCCGCATTTCCCTGGTTCGGCACGCAGCGCTACTGGCAGGACCGGATCCTCGAGCTGCGCGAGCAGATCGCCGCGATGGACGAGGAACCCCTCAGCGTGTAACTAGGCGCTTCTCCATGAATACGCTCAGCGGATCCAGCCGGTACTCGCCAAAGGGGGCGCACTCGGCGTAGCCACCGCTGCGGTACAGCGCGTGCGCCGCCGCCTGGTGAATCCCGGTCTCGAGGCGCATCAGCGTAAGGCCTTCGCGCGCCGCCTGATCCTCGATGCAACGAAGAATGGCGCGCCCGATGTTTTGGCCGCGCGCCTCCGGGACGACGAACATGCGCTTTACTTCCCCGTATCCCACTTCGACGCGCAGGGCGCCGCAGCCGACCGGATCGACGCCGCGACGCGCTACAAAAAAACGGATGTTCGGCGCGCAAAGCGACTCCACGTCGAGGAGATGGTTGCTTTCCGGAGGGTATAGCGACTCGAGATAGGCGTCGAGCGCCGAGAGCAGGCGCAGCACGTCGGGCTGGCGCGGGCTTTCCAGCCGCACGATGAGCGGTGGCGCTACCATGGCTGCTTTCCCGCGAGGAAGAGAGACCACCAGACATGATGCTGCGCCTGCCATCGCTCCATTCCTTGATCTCGCTCCCCGCTATGCTCGCCGTGGCGGTCGCGGCCGCGGCCGCAGACGCATCGTGGCTGGAGCGCAGCAACCGCCATTCGACGATGGTAATCGAGACGCTCGGCCCCTTCCACCCGGAGCACGCGTCCTCCCTGGGTGTCGAGCGTTTCGATACCGCGGTGCTGGACAACAGGCCCGGCAACGCCAAGCGCTTTGACTCTGCAGCGCGCCGCTTGCTGGAGCGGTTGTCGGGCCTGAGAGCGCGGGAAACGGACCCGCGGGTGCGCCAGGATCTCGACATCCTGATCGATGCAGTGACGAGGATGCGGCACACGCGCACGCTCGAGCGCCGGCTTCTCGTTCCGTACTCCGATGTCCCGAAGCACGTCTTCGAGGGGCTGCAGATGCTCCTCGATGCGCGCAACGGCGAGTCGCGGCATCGCAATGCCCTGCAGCGCATGCGCGTCTACGCCGGCCTGGAGCGTGGCGTCGCACCCTTCGCCGAGCTGGCGCGCGCACGCGCCAGCGAGCGCTTCGCCATCGCCGGACTCGTCTGGCCCTACGAAGCCGAAGTGCGCCAGCACCTCGGGAACTGTGAGCGCTACATCGCCGGCATCGCGGAGTTGTTTCGCGCGAGCGAAATGCGCGACTGGCAGAGCGCCCATGAACGGCTCGCGGCCCAGTTGCGCGCGCATTGCGAGTGGGTACGCGAGGTGGTTCTTCCCAGGGCGCGAAAGGACACACGCTGCCGCACGAGCTGTATGCCGACCGATTGAAATCGGTCGGCGTCGACATTACGCCGGAGCAAGCCATTTCGCTCGGCATGCTGGCGTTTGCCGAGGTGCGCGAGGAGATCTCGCGCCTCGCCGCGCAGATCGCACGCGAACGCAAGCTCGACTCGAGCGACTACCGGCAAGTCCTGCGCGAGCTGAAGCGCCAGCAAGTGCCACCCGAGCGGATCCTGGCGCTCTATCGCGAGCGGCTGAAGCAGATCGAAGACATCATCGTGCGCGAGCAGATCATTACTCTGCCGCAGCGCGGCGCATCGATCCGGCTCGCAAGCGAGGCCGAATCGGCAGCCATTCCCGCGCCCTACATGAAACCGCCGCGCCTCCTCGGCAACAAGGGCGAACTCGGAGAATTCGTGCTGCCGTTGCGCAATCCGAATGCGAAATCGTCTGATCCGGCGGATGACTTCACGGCGGAGTCCGCAGCCTGGACGATGACGGCGCATGAAGCACGCCCCGGCCACGAGCTGCAGTTCGCAGCGATGGTCGAGCGCGGCGTGTCGATCGCCCGCGCCGCGTTCGCCTTCAACAGCACCAACGCCGAGGGCTGGGCGCTGTACGCCGAGGCCATCATGACGCCTCATTTCCCTCTCGACGGACAGTTATTCGCGCTGCAGCTTCGCCTGCAGCGCGCGGCGCGCGCTTTTCTCGACCCGATGGTCAATCTCGGCACGATGACGCCCGCCGGGGCGAAGGAATTCCTCATGAGCGAAGTGGTCCTGTCCGAGCCGATGGCGCAGCAGGAGGCGGACCGCTACGCGTTCGTGTGGCCCGGGCAGGCCATCTCCTATCTCTACGGATACGCGCGCCTGCGCGAATTGCGGCTCAAGGCCGAGATTGCGCTGGGGCCGCGCTTCGACCAGCGCCAGTTTCACGACCTGGTCATTGCGCAGGGGCTGCTGCCGCCCGGCCTGCTCGAGCGTGCTGTGCTGGAAGAACTGACTCGTCGATATCCAGGTACTTCCAGAACTCCCGCGTCACCGGGTTCCGGCGGTAGCCGATCACCCAGGGATGCGCAAGGCCGGTGACAATGCGGTGGGCGATCGGCCGCATCGGCGCGTAGGCGAAGAAGAGCTTGTCCATCTCGCGGTACAGGCGGTCGCGCTCCGGGCTGTCGGTCAGCGCCTTTGTCTTCTCGTACAGCGCATTCCACTGCGGCAGGTCGAAGCGCGACTGGTTCGACTGCCCTTTGTTCGGCCCGTAGAGGATGGTGTAGAACGTATCGGCATCCGGATTTTCCGCGATCCACGCCAGGCTCCACATCATGAGCTTGCCGGCGCGCGAATCGCGCAAGTGCTCCGGCCATTGCTTTTTCCTGAATTCGATTCTGAGGCCTACGCGATCCATGTGCTTCCGCCATAGCTCATCCTGTTTCTTGCCGAAGCTATCGGGCGTGGTCGCCATCTCGAGCACGAGCTTCGAGCCGTCCGGGGCCTCGCGATAGCCGTCGCCGTCGCGGTCGACATAGCCATAGACGTCGAGCAGAGCCTTCGCCTTGGCCGGGTTGTACTCCGCCAGCGGCCCGGCGACCTCCGGATCGAAACCGTAGGCGCCGGGAGGGACCGTCGACTGCGCCACGATCGCCTGTCCGTAATAGAGGGCGCGAATGAATTCCTCGGGGTCCAACGCGAGCGCGATCGCGCGGCGCAGCGCCACCTTCTCCGCCGTGTAGCCGCCGACCAGAGGATGCTCCATCCCGAAGTAGGCGAAGGTGAGGTCGAACTCGTTCGTGCGGTCGAGCTGGACCTTCTTCTTCTGCAGGTGGGGCGCGAGCTCGCCGTCGGGCGCCGCAAGGTTGGCGAATTCCTCCGGTACGCGATCGATCAAGTCATGCTCGGCGTTGAGAAAGGCAAGCCAGCGCGGCTGGGCTTCCTCCACGATGTAGACCTCCACGCGGTCGATCTGCGGCACGCGCTTGTCCCGCATCCGGGCGGCGATCGCCTGCGCCACCGGGTCGTCGGCCGCCGCTTCGACGTCGTAATAATGCTCGCGGTAGTTGGGATTTCGCTCGAGCACGATGCGCGAGGAGCGCTTCCACTGCGCGAGGCGGTAGGCGTTCGTTCCCACCGGCTTTTCCATCGTGCGGTCCGGATAGGCCTCGATCACTTCCCGCGCCACGGCGCACGCGAGAGTGCAAAAGGTCAGGTAATAGACCAGGTTCGGCGTCGGCTCGGTGAGGACGATGCGGAACGTGTAGCGGTCGATCGCGCGCAAGCCCTCGACGTCCCGGTCGTAATCGAACTTGCCGCCGGCAAGCGCCTGCTTGCGCACCGCGTCCATGCCGACGACGCGCTTGTCCAGGAGATAGAAGTTCGGCGACTTGTTCTTCGGATCGAAGTGCCGCTTGAGCGAATAGACGTAGTCCTGCGCGGTAAGCTCGCGCTTCCTGCCGCCGAACGCGGCATCGTCGGCGAAGTAGATGCCGGGCCGGATGCGCAACGTCCACACTTTGCCGTCGGCGCTTACCTCCGGCATGCTGGCTGCAGTATTCGGTTTGACCTTGAAGGGCCGCGCGAGATAATCCAGGGCGAGCGGGGGATCGAAGATGTGCGCGAGGATGATGCTCGAGTACAGGTCGTTGATCTGCACCGGGTCGAAGCCGGTCTCGGCCACGCGGAACGCGTAGCGCAGGACCTTCTCGGCCGCCGCGGGCGGCGCGATCAGGGCGCAGGCTAGAATCGCGGCGCGCCACCAGATCATGACGACCTATATCTTACGCAGGCTTTGGCAGATGGTCCCCACCCTCGCCGGGGTCATCCTGCTCATTTTCTTCCTGTTCAAGTTCTTCGGCGGCGACCCGGCGCAGATCCTGGCAGGCCAGGTGGCGAGCCAGGAGCAGATCGACGCCATCCGGCGCGAGCTCGGGCTCGACCAGCCCTGGACCGTGCAGCTCGCAATCTTCGTGCGGGAGATCATCAGCTTCGATTTCGGCAAGAGCTGGATGACGCGCGAGCAGGTGTCCGACATCTTCCTCACGCGGCTGCCCGCCACGCTGACCATCACGATCCCGATCCTGCTGCTGGAGGTCTCGCTCGCGATTCCCACGGCCATGCTGGTGGCGTACTACCGCGGCACGCTGCTCGACCGCACGGTGATGGCGATCTGCGTCGCGGCGATGTCGGTCTCGTTCCTCGTGTACATCATCGTCGGCCAGTACGTGCTCGGCTTCCAGCTCGGCTGGTTCCCGGTGCAGGGCTGGAGCGACGACTTCTGGCGCAACCTCTTCACTTATGCACCGCTGCCCATCCTCCTCGCCGCCCTGGTCGGCCTTGCGCCGCAGACGCGCCTTTACCGCTCGTTCTTCCTCGACGAGACCAAGAACGACTACGTGCGCACGGCTCGCGCCAAGGGTCTGTCCGAGCCCGCGATCATGCGCAAGCACGTGCTGCGCAACGCGCTGGTCCCCGTGCTCACCAACGTATCGTTACTGGTCCCGGGGGTATTCGTCGGCAGCTTCCTGCTCGAGATCTTCTTCTCCATCCCGGGCCTCGGCCGCGAAATCTATCTCGCCGTGAACCGCAGCGATTACCCGGTGATCCAGGCGGTGACGATCTACCTCTCCGTGCTCACCATGTTCATCAACCTCGCGGTCGACGTGCTCTATACCTTCGTCGACCCGCGCATCCAGCTGCGCTAGATGGCGGCCGTCCTTGACGCTACACCTGAGAACGCCTGGACGGCGTTGTGGCGGCGCCTGCAGCAGGACCGGGTCGGCGCGGTGTCGCTAGGCATCGTGGTGGCTTACGCGGTGATGATCCTCTTCGCCGGTGCCGGCTGGCTTGCCCGCGGCTGGAGCGAGGAAGTGGGGGTGCCTTACGCCAATCCGGCGTTTCTCGGCGAGCGGCCCAATCTCGAAGCCGCGCTGCGTAGCCGGGCCGCGCGCGCGAGAGGAGTAGCGCCCGACCTGAGCGACGTCGACCCGCTGGCGCCGAAATACGCGGAATGGGAGAAACGCACCGGCGAACTCAAGATAAGCGAACCGGAGCGCTCGATGACGCTGCCCTGGGGCGGCGACCGCTGGGGACGCGATGTCCTGGACAAGGCGATCAAGGGCTCGCAGGTGTCGATCGCGGTCGGCGTCGTGGCGGCGCTCTGCGCGACCTTCATCGGCACGCTGCTCGGTGCCTTTGCCGGGTTCTACGGGCGGTGGGTGAACGACGTGCTCGAGTGGGCATACAACGTGTTCACCTCGATC
>WNFD01004680.1_pt1 | contig 13711 bp, 10 predicted proteins | sample 5400491 | NCBI WGS metagenome assembly WNFD01 (sample SAMN13153343, study PRJNA577476) | soil metagenome | isolation source: 120 cm saprolite under Douglas fir tree site 2 hole 2 replicate 2 | place: USA:California | collected 2015-04-18
CGGCGCTGGTTCGGCGTGCCCTATTGGTCGCTGTCGCAATGGGCCAAGCTGAAGGTCAAGAACGCGGTGAATTATATCGGCGCGTTCGAACAGACGCTGGCCGCCGAGGCGCGGCGTCACGGCGCCGACGGCGTGATCTGCGGCCACATCCATTACGCCACCATCCGGGACGAACACGGCATTCGCTACATGAACTGCGGCGACTGGGTGGAAAGCTGCACCGCGCTCGCCGAACACGAAGACGGCCATTTCGAAATCATCACCTGGACCGATCCGCTGCGCCGGGTGGCCCCCGTCGCCCCGGTGGCGGCGCGTGCCGCCTGATGCGGATTCTGGTCGCGACCGATGCGTGGCATCCTCAGGTCAACGGGTGGTGAGGACACTGACTCATATGGCGGAGGCGGCAACGGCGTTCGGCGTTGAAGTCAGCTTTCTGACCCCGCAGTCGTTCCGCACCGTCGCGATGCCGAGCTATCCGGATCTGCGGCTGGCGTTGCCGGGGCGGGCGAACATCGCGCGGTTGATCGCCGACGCATGCCCCGACAGCATTCACATCGCGACCGAAGGGCCGATCGGTCTATTGGTGCGGCGGTATTGCCGCCAGCACCGGCTGCCCTTCACCACCAGCTTTCACACCCGCTTTCCGGAATACATCTCCGCGCGGCTGCCGATCCCCGAATCGTGGATATGGGCGGCGCTGCGCTGGTTCCACGGCGCCAGCCAGGCGGTGATGGCAGCGACGCCGGCGCTGGCCAGCGAACTGCGGGCCCGTGGCTTTCGCAACGTCGTGCTATGGCCGCGCGGCGTCGACGCCGGGCAGTTTCATCCGCGCCCGGTCGACCTTGGGCTGCCGCGCCCGGTGTTCCTGTGCGTTGGCCGCGTTGCGGTCGAAAAGAACCTCGAGGCGTTTCTCGAGCTCGATCTGCCCGGTACCAAGGTGATTGTCGGTGACGGACCGGCGCGCGCCGCATTGGCCCGCAACTATCCGCAAGCCGTGTTTCTGGGGGCGCGGCAGGGCGAGCAACTTGCGGAGGCTTATGCCGCCGCCGACGTCTTCGTGTTCCCGAGCAAGACCGACACGTTTGGCCTCGTTCTGCTCGAGGCGCTCGCCAGCGGCCTGCCGGTGGCGGCGTTTCCCGTGACCGGTCCGCGCGACGTGATCGGCAACCACCCCGTTGGCGCGTTGAATAAAGATCTGCGCATCGCCTGCCTGGCCGCAGTGACAATTTCGCCGCAAGCCTGCCTCGAGTTTGCCAAAAGACATACGTGGGAGGCTTCGGCCCGCGCTTTCGTCGAAAACATCAGCAACGTCCGCGCCGAGGAGCCGAAAAGCGATGCGTTACAATTCGCGGTGAAGGGCCCGCGTTTGGTCGCCTGATCTCTTGCCCGCCGGTTGGGGTCCGCGATACAATCCAAGGGATGGCGGACCTTTCCCCTATTATCTTGCCGGTCAGTGCTGCGGATATCGATGCGGCGGCGCGCGTGCTGGCACCGTTCGCGGTGCGAACGCCGTTATTGTCGCCGGCCGTTCTCAACGAACGCGCCGGAACCAGGGTTTTCCTGAAACCGGAGATGCTGCAGCGGACTGGCTCGTTCAAGTTCCGCGGCGCCTTCAACAAGCTGTCCTCGATCCCGCAGGAAGCGCGTGGCGGCGGCGTGGTGGCGTTTTCGTCCGGCAACCACGCCCAGGGCGTGGCGGCGGCGGCGCAGATCCTGAACATGCAGGCGACCATCGTGATGCCGGCCGACGCGCCGCTGTCCAAGCGCGAACGCACCAAGGCCTATGGTGCGGAGGTGGTGCTGTACGATCGCGACCGCGAGGATCGCGAAGCCATCGCCAACGGCATTGCCGCCAAACGCGGCGCGACACTGGTGCGCCCCTATGACGATCCGCTGGTGATCGCCGGCCAGGGCACGGTGGGCAAGGAAATCGCGGAAGATATGGCCGCACTTTCGCTGACGCCCGATATCGTGGTGGCGCCGGCGTCGGGCGGCGGCCTGATCGCGGGGGTCGCAACCGCAGTCAAGGCGCGCTATCCGAAGGCCATCCTGATGTCTGGCGAACCGGACGCCTTTGACGATCACGCGCGCTCGCTGCGCGCCGGGAAACGCGAGCCGCACCATGCCGAGGGCCGCACCATCTGCGATGCGCTGATGGCCTCGATCCCCGGCGAACTCACTTTCGCCATCAACAGCCGGCTGCTCGCGCAAGGCATCACCGCCTCCGATGCCGAAGTAGCGGCGGCGGTCCGGTTTGCGTTTCGGGAACTGAAACTGGTGGTCGAACCGGGCGGCGCGGTCGGCCTCGCCGCACTTCTGGCCGGCCGCATCGATGCGCGCGGCAAGAACGTCGTCATCGTGCTGTCGGGCGGCAATGTCGATGCGGATTTGTTCGCGAAATTAATCAGTTAGTCGAAATATCAGGAGAAGAACGCGATCTTCTCGGCCTGGCTCAGGCGCCGGATCGGCGCCAGCGGATCGGGTCCCGATACATTGGGCCTGCGCAGGATTCCGTTGGCGATAAGGGTCGAGCCCAACGAGGGTTCAGGGGAAGGTTCGGGCGAAGCTTCACGTGAAGCTTGAGGGGACGCCTGAGGCGAAGGTTGAAATGAAGGTTGAAGCGACGGTGCTATCGCGGGCGCGGCCGGCGGCTCCGGTTGCCGCGCGACGACGACGGGATCCTCGGGCGGCAACTCCGCGGCTTCAATGTTATCGGTGTCGGAGGGATCATCGATATCGAAGGGATCCACCGCCGCCATTTCGAGCGCGACCATATCGAGCACCGCCTCGTCATGGGCATCCGCGGCATGGGCATCCGCGGCTTGGGCATCAGCGGCTTCGTTGGTCGCCTCCGCGGTCTCATGGGCGGCACCGACCGTTTCGTCCGGCATGGCCTGGGTGCCGATCGCGGTACCGGCGTTGCTCGTCGCAGCCGCCGCCTGCGCCGTTTCCGATTCCGAGGCCGACATTTCATCCGATGGGGAGGACGAGGACGAGGGGACAGCTTCTTCCGTGGCCGGCGGGAACGCTGCCGTGCCGTCGCCAAACGCCGCGATCTCTTTCTCGATCAGATCGAACGCAGCGCTCAATGCGCCCAAGGGATTGATCGATGCGATTTGCCCGCAGCCTGTCTCAATGGCGTCGGCCTGGGAATCGATCAGGTCGCAGATCCGGCCGTCGGTGCCGATTTCCCGCCACCGCCACGCGATTTCCCGGATAACCCGGGCGCCCTTGCGGACCGGCGCAAGGGTTTCCTCCAGCGCGAGGTCATCGATTGCGACCGACGTGGCGGCCCTGGCCTCGTCGACCGCGCTGCTGATGGCGACCAAGGCCTCCGCGAGCCCGTTGTCGGGGGCGGCCTGCCGCTGGGCGGCAAGGTTTTCTTCGACCCGCGCCACCGCGTCCAGCACCATGCGGGTGTCCGCATTGCGGTTGCGCTTGGCATACTCGCCGAGAAACCAGCGGCCGCGCGCGGTCTCCATGAACGCTTCGCGAATCGCGTCATAGTCCTGCTCGCTCGGCTGCGTGGCGCGAGCGGAAATCGGCGATAGGGCAAATGCGTCGTCGGCCATCAGAAACTCATCGCGCAAATCATCGCGCGTTACGATAACGATCATCATGATATCAAGCGAATCGCAATTGAATTGATGCCGCCCGAATCAACAATCCCCATCGCATCGCACGACACGCCCAGACGATTCGCGACCCGGCTGGCACTGTTTTACGGCACGATGTTCGGTATGGTGGGCACCCATCTGCCGTTTTTCACGGTTTGGCTGAAGGCGGTTGGGATCGACGCTTTCTGGATCGGGATCATCACCGCAATCCCGCCGGTGACGCGCTTCACCGTTCTGCCCTTTGTGACCGCTCTCGCCGAAAGACGCCACGCGCTCCGCGGCGCTATCGTGGCGACGGCCTTTGCGACGGCGCTCGGGTTTTCCATTCTCGGCACCCAGCATCAGCCGGTGCTGGTATTTCTCGCCTACGCCGTCACCTGCTGCCTGTGGACGCCGATGGTGCCGCTGACCGATGCCTATGCCTTGCGAGGCGTGGCGCGCCATGGCCTCAATTACGGACCGTTGCGGCTGTGGGGCTCGGCAGCGTTCGTGGCAGGCGCGCTGGGATGCGGGCTGCTGGTCGATGTCATCGCCGCCCAAAACCTGATCTGGGTCATCGCATCGGTGGCAGCGCTTGGCGCCTTGGTCGGTCTCGGCCTTCAGCCGCTGGGCACGCCAAAATCGCTTGCGAATATCCACCATGGGGCCGGCGCCTTGCTGCGCGACCCCGGTTTTCTCGCCATCATCGTGACGTCGGCCCTCATTCAAGGCAGCCACGCCGCCTACTACATCTTTGCTTCCATCGCCTGGCAGCAGGCCGGTCTCGGCGGCTTGACCATTGCCGGGCTCTGGTCATTGGGAGTCATAGCCGAGATCGTGGTGTTTGCGCTGTCGCCGCGCTTTACGCTGCCGCCGGTCATGCTGGTGGTGATCGCCGCATTGAGCGCGGTCGCGCGCTGGGTCATCACGGCGCAGGAACCGCCGCTCGCGATCCTCGCTACCGTTCAACTGGCGCATGGCCTGACCTTCGGACTGACGCAGGTCGGCACCATGATGTTGCTGGTTGGCTATGTGCCCGGTCATGTGATGGCGCGCGGGCAGGGTTATCTCGCGGCCTGCAGCGGCATTGTTTCGAGCAGCGTCTCGATCATATCGGGCGCGATCTATGCCCAATACGGGCAGGGCGTTTATTACGTGATGGCGGCGATGGCGCTGTCAGGGGCTGTCGTGATGTGGCTGGCGCGGCACCGGCTGGCGCATCACCCCCAAAGTGCGGCGTCCGGCGGATAGACCAGGCTGCCGTCGTAACGCAACCCGCCGTCGCGGTCGCGTGCCAGCAGCAAGGGGCCGTCGAGATCGACGAAGCGAGCCTCTGGCGCGAGCAGCATCGCCGGCGCCATCGCCAGCGAGGTCGCCACCATGCAGCCGATCATGATTTCGAACCCGAGCGCATGTGCGGCGTCGGCCATCGCCAGCGCCTCCGTCAGTCCGCCGGTTTTGTCGAGCTTGATATTGACGGTATCGTAGCGTTCCCGCAGTCCCTCCAGCGACGCGCGATCATGCACGCTTTCATCGGCGCAGACCTTAAGCGGCCTTCGGATCCGCGCCAGCGCCTCGTCCTGGCCGGCAGGCAGCGGCTGCTCGACCAGCGTGACGCCGACTTCGGCGCAAACCGCAAGATTTTGTTCGAGATTGCCGGGCGTCCATGCCTCGTTGGCATCAACGATGAGTTCCGATTCGGGGGCGGCCTTGCGCACCGCCGTAATCCGGTCGCCATCGCCATCGCCGCCGAGCTTGATCTTGAGCAACGGCCGCTGTGCGGCCTTCGCCGTCGCCGCCGCCATCGCCTCCGGTGACCCCAGCGAGATGGTGTAGGCCGTGATACAGGCCCGCGGGGTGGGACGCCCGAGCAGGTTCCATATCCGCTGGCCGGTGGTCTTGGCCTCCAGGTCCAGCAAGGCGCAGTCCAGCGCATTGCGGGCGGCGCCTGGAGGCATCGCGGCCTGCAGCGCCGGCCGGTCGAGGCCCTGCCGCAAGGGCTCCTGCATGGACAGCAGGGCGGCCAAGGTGGCCTCCGGCGTCTCGCCATAGCGCGGATAGGGGACGCATTCGCCCCGCCCGGTATGGCTGCCACGGCTGACTTCGGCCACCACCGTCACCGCCTCGGTTTTGGCGCCGCGGCTGATGGTGAAGCTGCCGGCGATCGGCCAGCGTTCGATTCTTGCGGCAAGCTTTAGCGATTCGCTGGAAGTCATTTTAAAATCTGGCAATTTCTGAATCGGAGGGTTGCCCGGCGCACCCAATTATGGCTGGTTAGGGACGCATTCCACAAGGCAATGGTGCGCGTTGGATACCTCCGTGAATAGCGGAGAATCGGCACAGGAGTTGGCATCGTGAAGGGCGACCCGACATTGGAGCGGATTGCGCAGGGCAATGGACTTGCGCTGTGTGCGACGGGTTCTTGGACGGCCCGCTTTGCGCCGGTGCTCGAGCGGATGGTTGCCGATGCTGAAAAGCTGACCGGAAGCCGGCCCGACATCTTCATCGATGTGTCGCAGGTCTCCAAACTCGACACCTTCGGGGCCTGGCTGATCGAGCGGCTTCGCCGCAGTCTGACCCAGGGCGGCGTCGAGGCCACGATCGCCGGGCTATCGGCCAACTATTCTAGTCTGGTCGACGAAGTCCGCAGGGTGAAAGCCGCACCGGCCCTCGACACCACATCGGTGACGGTTACCGGGATGCTGGATCAGGTCGGCCGCAGCATGGTCGGCATCGGCACCACCATCATCAGCCTGATCGACATGCTCGGCGCCGTCCTCGCCGCGGGCGGCAGGGTCATGATTCACCCCAGCGGATTCCGCCTGACTTCGACCGTGCATCATCTCGAGCAGGTATGCTGGCGCGCGGTGCCGATCGTGGTGCTCATCACCTTCCTGATCGGCTGCATTATCTCGCAGCAGGGCCTTTTCCATTTCCGCAAATTCGGTGCGGATATCTTCGTTGTCGACATGCTCGGCGTGCTGGTGCTGCGCGAAATCGGCGTGCTGCTGGTGGCGATCATGGTGGCGGGCCGATCGGGCAGCGCCTACACCGCCGAACTCGGTTCCATGAAAATGCGCGAGGAGATCGACGCGCTGCGCACCATGGGTTTCGATCCGATCGAGGTTCTGGTTCTGCCGAGGATGCTGGCGCTGATCATCGCGCTGCCGATCCTGGCCTTTCTCGGCGCCATCGCCGCGCTGTATGGCGGCGGGCTGGTGGCGTGGCTGTATGGCGGGGTCGACCCTGAAGCGTTCCTGCTTCGGCTGCGCGACGCGATCTCGATCGATCATTTCACCGTCGGTATCATCAAGGCGCCGGTGATGGCGGCGGTAATTGGGATCGTCGCCTGCGTCGAGGGGCTTGCGGTCGAAGGCAGCGCCGAATCGCTTGGGCAGCACACCACGTCCTCGGTGGTGAAGGGAATCTTCTTCGTGATCGTCATGGATGGCGTGTTCGCGATCTTTTTCGCCTCGATTGGAATGTGACGATGGCGCCTGAAATATCCGACGCTATCATCCGGGTGCGCGATATCTCGGTGCAGTTCGGCGCAACCAAGGTTCTGGACCGCCTCGATCTCGATGTGAAGCGCGGCGAGATTCTGGGCTTTGTCGGCCCTTCCGGCGCGGGCAAGTCGGTGCTGACGCGCACCATCATCGGCCTCGTGCCCAAGATCAGCGGAAGCATCGAGGTATTCGGGATCGATCTCGATGCGGCCGACGCTCACGCGCGACGGGGTGTCGAGCGGCGCTGGGGCATCCTGTTCCAGCAGGGCGCGCTGTTTTCCTCCCTGACCGTCCGACAGAACATCCAGTTCCCGGTGCGCGAATATCTCAACGTCTCGCAGCGGCTGCTCGACGAGATAACGGTGGCCAAACTCGGCATGGTCGGGTTGCGGCCCGAGGTTGCCGACCGTTTTCCGTCGGAACTCTCCGGCGGCATGATCAAGCGGGTAGCGCTGGCGCGCGCGCTGGCGCTCGATCCGGAACTGGTCTTCCTCGATGAGCCGACCTCGGGCCTCGATCCGATCGGCGCCGGCGACTTTGACGAACTGGTGCGGACCTTGCAGCGTACTTTGGGCCTGACGGTTTTCATGGTAACCCACGATCTCGACAGCCTGTACACAGCGTGTGACCGGATTGCCGTTTTAGGGAACGGTAAGATCATTGCCGCAGGATCGATGGCCGACATGCAGGCCTCGCAGCACCCCTGGTTGAGGGCCTATTTCCACGGCAAGCGCGCCCGCGCGGTCATGGGCTAATACGATCGGAGTTGGTTGATGGAAACGCGGGCGAACTTCGTCCTGATCGGATCGTTCACGCTGGCGGTGATTGCCGCGGCGTTCGGCTTTGTGCTGTGGTTTCAGTCGCTGCATGCCACCAAGGCGCGCAGCCCGATCCGCATCGTGTTCGAAGGTCCGGCGACCGGCTTGCGCAACGGCGGCAGCGTGAATTTCAACGGCATCCGGATCGGAGAGGTGACCTCCGTGAAGCTGGACAACCCGCGTCGAGTTGTCGCACTGGCGATGGTCGAGAACAACGCTCCGATCCGCAAGGACACGCTGGTAGGGCTCGAATTTCAGGGGCTGACCGGGGTCGCTGCGATATCGCTGAAGGGCGGCGCGGAGGCGGCACCCGGTGTTCCCCTCGACGAGGATGGCGTGCCGGTGCTGACCGCCGATCCGAACTCGCTGCAGGACGTCACGGAGGCGATCCGCGGCACGCTGCAGAACATCAACCGGGTGGTCGCCGACAATCAGGAGGCGGTCAAAAACTCGTTGCGAAACCTCGAGACGTTTACATTGGCGCTGGCGCGCAATTCCGAGCGGATCGACAACGTCATGCTGAAGGTCGACGGCGTGATGGGGAAGGCCGACAACCTCATGCTCGGTCTCAATACGCTCGCGGGCGGCAGCGCCGGCGGCGAACTGTTTCAGGCGGTGAAATCGATCCGCGAACTGGCGGAGGATTTCGACAAGCGATCGGGTCTCCTGATGGCCGACGGCCGCCGCACCCTCGGCGATATCAGCCGCGCGGTGAACAATCTCGACCGCAACCCGACCCGCCTGCTGTTCGGCGCGGGCAACAGCAACGCCGCACCAGCACCGGCGCCGGCTCCTACGCCAGCAGCGGCGGCGACCGAGCGGAAACGGCAATAGGGACGGGGGGCCGTGCAGCGCACGGCGTCCGACCGAATTGGCTAGTCCGTCCTGCGAGCTCGAAGCGGATTGACGAATTTTAGCCCGGTGAAATCCTTCTCGTTATCGGTCACAACGACGCAACCGTTGACCTCAGCGATTGCGGCGATGATCATGTCGAGCGCACTCCGTGGTCGCCCCCTGGCGGTACCGTCAGCCATCAGCTGCGCCCAGATGAGGCCCGCCTTCTCGTCGAAAGCGAGCACGCGGCCTGCGAAAAGGGCTTGCGGTCCTTCCGGACCGACGAACCAGGCTTCCAACAAAGCGCGTTTTTTTCCAGCAGACTTTTCCAGCAACCCGCGCCGGATTTCTCCAACGGTCAGCGCGGAGATGAACAGGTCATTGTCGGTCTGTTCCGCCATCCATGCGAGAAGCGCCGTGGATGGATTAGGCTTTGTGACATTGCTGATGATGTTCGTGTCAAGGAGATAGCGCGTCACAAGTCGACCTTGCGGCCGGCTTCATGCGGACGGGCAAGTTTGAGATCGGCTCCGACCAGCGGCGAGCGGCGCAACGCGGCGAGGATGCCGCCCTTCTTTGGCGGTTCGCCAGCCATCGTCCGGTTAACAGCCGCTCGAAGCCGCACGGCATCGGGGTCGTCTTCAGCAAGTCGCCTTGCCAAGGACCGGATCAGGTCGCGGTCGGTATCCAGGCCGAGGACCTCAAATCGCGCCATGCCGCGCTTGACCAGCCGACTCCGGTAATTCCGTAGTGCTCTCTTCTGCGCCGCATCCCCCATGACCTACTCCAAGGCTAACGAGTTATATCCTGCAATATATCCAGAATTTCCACCTGCTGCAAGTTGTCTGATCTCGGAAAGTGTGTTGCAAAAACAAAAACGGAGGCATCGCTGCCTCCGTTTTTTAATCCGCGATCCGTCTGAAGCTTATCCGAGCCGTCCCGCCGCGTGGGCGAGCAGGGTATAGACCAGCCCGGTCTCGGAGGTGAGGTGGTTGCGCAGCGCCGCGGGCCCGCGGTCCTCGCGCGCAACCTCGTCGAGTAATCGCTCGAATTCGGCGATGTAGCGGTCGACCGTCTGCTTGAAGCTCCGGTCGGCGCGATATTTGCGGGCGACTTCATCGAAGGCCTTCTGGCCGGCCGGCGTGTAGAGCCGCTTGGTGAATGCCTTGGTCTCGCCGCGCTGATAGCGATCCCACATCTCTCCCGCGAGATTGCGATCCAACAGGCGGCCGATGTCGAGCGACAGCGACTCCAGCGGATTGCCGCCAATTCCGGGCTGCGGCGCGCGGCCGCGCGGGGCATCGCGGTTGCTGCCGCCGGTGTCGGCGCGGCTCAACAGGTCGGAGAGCCATCCATCGCGTCCCGGCTCGGGATTGGTCGGGCTGACCGGCGGCGTTTCGGTGCGGCGCGAACTCGACGTGCCGAGGTCCGGCGGCGGTAAACTCGAGGCGCTGCTGGCGTCGCGCGGACGTGGTGCGGGCCGCGGCTGCGGCTGAGGCTGCGCCTCGGTGCGCCCAGTGCCGGTTGCCAGCATCTGCTCCTCATCGCGCTGCGCGCTCGGGCGGGCTGCGGTCACCACGTCCAGTCCGCGGCCATGACGCGCGACGATCCGGTTCAGTTCGGCCAGCGCCTCGATCTGGTCGACAATGACCTTGCGCATCTGCGAGGTGCTCTCGGCGGCTTCCTGCGGCATCTCCAGCACGCCGCGGCGAAGTTCGTTGCGCGTGGCTTCCAGCTCGTTATGCATTTCCAGAGCCATCTGCTTCATGCCCTGCACCATCGCGGCGAACTTGTCCGCCGACTGCTTGAACATGGCGTCGGCTTCCTGCGTGCTCCGCTGATACATTTCACTCATGGCGTCGGCTGTCAGCCGTCGTTCCTCCTCCGCCGACGCGCGAACCGATTCAAACTGCCGGCTGATCGCGGAAGAACCCGCGCCGGCCGTTTCCGCCACCACCCGCGCGATATCGCGCGCCCGCGCTTCGGCGGCGGACAGCGATTCATCCAGCAAGCCCGTAAACCGCGACAACCGGTGATCGAGATCGGTGGTTCGCAAATCGATCGTCGTCACCAGCGATTCAAGCTCGGCTTTGCGATCGGCGACGGAGGTGGAGGTGTTGCGGTTGCTTTGCTCGACCAGATCGGCGGCATCGACCAGCGCCTTGCCGTGCGACTCGAACTGGCTGGAAAGCGAGCCGAGGTCTTCCAGCGCCCTCGTGGTCTTGGTGTTGAAGATGGACAACTGGTCTTCCAGCGTCTGGGTGGCGATGCCGTTGCGCGAGGTGACATCGTTCATGGCGGACACGAAGTCGGCCACGCGCGTCACCAGGGCGCGCTCGAGCGAGTTGAGATTGTCATGCGCGCCGGTAAGCACTTCCTGCAACAGGATATTGCCTTCGCGCAGCCGCTCGAACAGGGCGACCGTATCGGTTCGCAGGATCTTGCTGGTTTCCTGCATCTCGGTCACTGCCGCGGTCGACACCTGACGCGACTGGTCGATCGCCGTCCGCGAGGCTAGTTCGAGATCCTTCAGCGACTTGCTCACAGCTCCTGTTGCCAGCTCGCCGGCGTTGGTAATCGTGCGCGCGACCTCGGACCCGTTGGTCGCCATCGATTGCGAGAATGCCAACCCCCTGGTCTCGATCGATTTCAGCGCATCCGACGTGACACGGTCGATATCGGCCGACAGCTGGCTGGTCTTCGCGCCCATCGCCTCGACCAGCGCCCCACGCTTGCCATCGATCATCTGCGAGAGACGATCGGTCTGCTGTTGTACATACGTAACGATTTCGTCGGTCTTGCCGGTCATGGTCGTACCGAATGCGCCGCTGGCGGCGAGAACCGAGCGTTCGACTTCCGCCGATGTCGCCTTGACCCGCGAACTGACCTCGTTGGATGCCGCCACCAGGGCGGTCTGCGCATTGAGCGCGCTGGTCTGGATATTGTCGGTGGTATTGGTGGTGACCGCACCAAGCGACCGCTCGATGTCCGCCGAGATCGCCTTGATCTGGTTCGCTGCCTCGCCTGACGTTGCCGTCAGCGAAAGTTGCGCCTCGCGCGCGCTGCCTAGAATCGAGGCGGCAGTATCCGTCCCGATCGCCATCAGCGTACGTTCCACGTCGGTCGCAAGCGACTTGACGTGGTTGGCGGCATCCGACGAGGCGGCGACCAGCGTGGTCTGCGCCTCGCGCGCGCCGGCGACCACCGAACTGGCGGTCGCGGTGCCGGCGGCCAACAGTGTTCGTTCGACATCGGCGGCCAATGACTTGACCTGGTTGGCCGCGTCCGCAGAAGCCGTGACCAGCGTGGTCTGCGCCTCGCGCGCGCCGGCGACAACCGAACTGGCGGTCGCGGTGCCGGCCGCGGAGAGGGTTCGTTCGATGTCGGCGGACAACGACTTGATCTGGGTCGCGGCATCGGCCGAGGCGGTCACCAATGTGGCTTGCGCATCGCGGGCGCTGGTCACAATCGAGTTCGCGGCGCCGGTGCCGACGGCGGTGAGCGAGCGCTCGACTTCCGCCGAGGTCAGCTTCAGCTGCGCGCCGACGTCGGAGGAAACCGAAAGCAGCGACTGTTGCGCCGCCCGCGCGCCGGTCTGAATGGTCTCGCTGGTATTGACCACAAGGTTCGTCAGCGAGCGTTCCGCGTCGTCCACGTGCGACTTGATTCCAAGCGACAACTCCTCGGCGCGTGCCATCAGGCCCTCGCTGGCTTGCCGTCCGCTGCTCTCGATGCGGCCTGCCACGGCTTCGACGCGCGTACCCAGAAGGTCTTCGAACTGCGCGACGCGCATATCGATATCGACGGCAACCGCGCCGACCCGGGTTTCGATGCCCTGATGAATTTCCTGGAACCGCGCCGTGATGGTGTCGGTCAGCTGGGCGCTGCGACCATCGATGGTTTCGGTCACATTGGAGATGCGGCGGTCGACCGCTTCGATCGCCTGCGCGGTGCCGTCGGTCAAAGAAGAGGTGAGCTGGTTGAGGCGCGAGTCGATCGAGTAGATCGCCTGCGCGGCGCCATCGGTCAGCGACGATGCCAGCGTGCCGAGACGGTTGTCGATGGTTTCGGTAACCGACTGCGCCCGTGTGTCGAAAGTCTGCTCGAGCGATTTGAGACGGCCATCGACGGATTCATCGAAGGATTTGATCTTGCTGTCGAGCGAGGTATCGAGATTGGCCACGCGGTTTTCGAGCGTGGTCTCGAATTGCAGCAGACGCTGGTCGAGCGAGGCCGTGATCTCGCCGCTGTTGGAGGTCAACCGGGTGTCGAAGGTGTCGACATAGGTCTTCAGGCTGTCGGCGATATCCTGCGTGCGCTGACCCATGCGGTCGACGATTTCGCCGCCGAAGGTCTTGACGGTGCGATCGAACTCCGAGATGTGGCGGGTGATAAGAGCACCCAGCGTGCCGCTGTCGCGCGCGAGCTTTTCCGCCAGTTCGCCGCCCTGGTTCTTCACCAACTCATCGAACGTGCTCATCTGCAGGCTGAGCGTGTCGTGCGCGGTTTCGGTCTGGCTTACGACCTTCGCCACCAGCGAGTTGACGGTGACGTCCAGCGCTTCGCTGGCCTTGTCGCCGCTGGTGAGGATATTCGCCGCGAGGCGATTGCCGGCTTCATCGATCTTGCTCACGAGATCGCCGCTGCGCAGTTCGAGTTCCAGCAGCAGGGAGTCGCTCGAGTTCTTCAGCGAATCATGGACCTGTTCGGTCCGGTCGGAAATTCCGTCGACGATGGTGGATGAACGCTGCTCGAATTCGCTGGTGATGCGGTCGATCCGCTCGTTCAGCATCTCGTGCACGCGGTCGGCCAGATCGACGAACTCGTCATGGACGTGGCCGGTCTTGAAATTGAGGCTGGTGGTGAGGCGCTCGCTGGCGTCGAGCACCGCGCGCGTGGTTTCGGCGCTGGCTTCCTCGAGACGATCGAGCAGGTCGCCGCCGCGCTCTCCCAGCGC
>WNFD01005103.1_pt1 | contig 13711 bp, 15 predicted proteins | sample 5400491 | NCBI WGS metagenome assembly WNFD01 (sample SAMN13153343, study PRJNA577476) | soil metagenome | isolation source: 120 cm saprolite under Douglas fir tree site 2 hole 2 replicate 2 | place: USA:California | collected 2015-04-18
GGTCGACCCACTCCCTTACGACAGCATCGTGGGACGGACCGGAAAGCCACGTCTGGGCCGCCGCGCACGAATCTCGTGGATAGCCGGACCCTGAGTCATCTGACACTTGCTCCCTGAGTCAAGTGCATGGTCAGGTGTTTGTAGTGTAGCGAAAATATGTTCGGTGTCAAGCGTTTTGCGAGTTAATTTGGCCCGAAGTTCACTGCACCACACGGAGCAAGCCAGCCAGCCCTACGGGCATGCGCCCCACTCCCTTTTCCCAGTCTCTAGCTTGGCTGCGACTCCCCACCCGGCGTGCTCGCTGCACGAGCAGGCCGACCTCCCCGCGTGGCGGGGAGGCGAGATACGCCTCCGTGCGCACCCGCACTACCTTTTTCCCAGTCCTTTGCGAAACTCGAGACTCCCCACCCGGCGTGCTCGCTGCGCGAGCAGGCCGACCTCCCCGCGTGGCGGGGAGGCGAGACAACGCCCCACTTCGTCGGGAGGCGAGATAACTCCCCGCGTGGCGGGGAGGCGAATTCAGGCTAGGCGCGGCTCCGGGCGCCAGCGCCCGTCTTCTTCGAGATACCCGGCAGGCGTGTCCGGCTCGTGGCTCAACACCAGCAGCCAGCGATGCTTCTGCGCCTCGTCGAAGAGCCGCGCCTTCTCCTCGAGCACCCGCAGCGGCTCGAGGTCGGCCGACATCGTCCACGGCACCCGCAGATGCGGCGTCTGGCAGACGAGGTCACCGGTCACGGCGCACGCCAGCTCGCCCGACCGCAGCACGATGACCTGGCTGCCCGGCGTGTGCCCGCCGACGTGACGTACCTGGACCCCAGGCAGAACCTCCGCATCCCCATTCAAATGTCAACTCGAGGCAGCCGCCCTCGAGCCGGGTGAGGCCACCAGCGTGGTCCCAATGCAGATGGGTCGTGATCACCGCGTCGACCTCGTCTGGTCGGATACCGACCCGCTTCAGCGAGTGAAGTAGTCCCTCGGGCTCCCGCAGAACGACCTGCCGCGCGCGCTTCTCGCTCAGCTTCGTGCCGATTCCGGTTTCGCACACGATCACCTTTCCGTTCACGCGTGCGATCAGCCCCACGCATGCGCAGTCGATCATGTTGTTTCCGTCGGCCGGCTTCTGTTTCTCCCACACGACCTTGGGGACGACACCGAACATCAGGCCGCCGTCGGCCTTCCACCGCCCGGCGATCAGGATGTACAGCTCGAGGTCCCCCAGCCTCATGGCTCACTAATATGCAGCCACAGTGGACGTCGCGGCGATCCGGACTTCAAAGCTGTCGAAGAACTACGGCCTTGGTCGCGGCCTCTTCGACCTCGACCTGCACGTCGAGGCGCAGGAGGTCTTCGGCTTCCTGGGCCCAAACGGCGCCGGCAAAAGCACGACCATCCGCTGCTTGATGGGGCTCGTCAGGCCGACGGCCGGATCGGCGCAGATCTTCGGCCTCGACTGCATCCACGACTACGTGGCGGTCAAGCGCAAGGTCGGTTACATCCCCGGAGAGATGCCGCAGTTCGGCAGCCTGCGCGGCTCAGAGGTGGTTGCCTACCTCGGCGCGCTTCGAGGCGGCGCCGACCTGAAGCGGGTACGTAGTCTCGCGCAGCGATTCAACCTCGACCTGAGCCGCCGCTACCGCGAATACTCGAGCGGCAACAAGCAGAAGCTGGCCATCGTGATCGCCTTCATGCACAAACCTCAGCTGTTGATCCTCGACGAGCCCACCAGCGGGCTGGATCCGTTGAACCAGCAGGAGTTCTTCGCCCTCCTCACAGAAGTTCGTCAAGACGGGGCCACGATCTTTCTCTCGTCTCACATCCTCTCCGAGGTCGAGCGCATGTGCGACCGGGTGGGGATCATCCGCTCGGGCCGGCTGGTGACGATCGCCGACCTCGACGAGCTGCACGCCATCCGCTTTCACCATGTCGAGCTCGAATTCGCACCCGGCACTGAGGTGCCTGTCAAGGCGATCACGTCAGCAGCAGGTATCGAGGAGGTGGTCGTCACCGACCACGCCGTCAAATGCATAGTCAAAGGCACGTTCGAGCCACTGCTCGACGCCCTCCGCGGCTCAACGGTGACCAACCTGGTCAGCCATGAGCCAAGCCTGGAAGAGATTTTCCTGGAGTACTACAGGGAAACCGCACCGACGAAAGCCATGACCCCGTAATGGCCATGTACCTGTTCGCGCTGCGCCTCGGCCGCTGGGGCATCGCCGGCTTCGGGGCGGTCGCGTTCCTGTTCGCGCTGGTGCAGGCAGCCGGCTTCTACAAGATCGCAGGCCGCACCGAGGCTGAACGGCAGGCATTCGGCCGCTCGATGTCGATCCTCGCCACGCAGTTCACGGTGATCATCGCGCCCCCGATCCGCCCGGACACCGTCGGCGGCTATGTCCAGTGGCGCGCCTTCGGATTCTTGGCCATCTTGTTCGCAATTTGGGGTCTCGCCTCCGCCAGCGGCGCCGCGCGGGGCGACGAGGAGCGGGGCATCGTCCAGGCGATGCTGGTCGGCGGGCTTTCGCGGCCGCGGATGATCGCGGCGCGAGTCGCCGCTTTCGCAACCGGCTGCATGGTCGCTGCCGTCGCCGCAAGCGCAGGCCTGCTGTTGGCTGTCGCGGGCGCCGGCGAGATGATCAGCCCGGTGGCGGCGCTCCAAGCAGCGGTCGCGGTCGCCGCGCTGGGGGTGTCCTGCTACGCCCTGACGCTGCTCTTCGCGCAGTTCACCAGCGCCCGCAACTCCACAGCTTTTGGGGGCGTGATCCTCCTCGCCTTGTTCCTGATCAACAGCCTGAGCCGGACGTTCGACGCGCTCGTGCGCTGGCGCTGGCTCTCGCCGTTTCACTATTACGAACAGAGCTCTCCCCTGGCGCCTGCGGGAACGCTCGACGCTACGGCAACACTGGTGCTGCTTGGCATCGCCGTCGCGGCCGCGGTGCTGGGAGCGTTCGCGTTCCGTTACCGCGACGTCGGGTCGCCGCTGATCTCGCTTCCGGCGCCCACCAGGCGCGCCAGTTATCAGATGTCGAGGTCGCCTGTCTGGCGCGTTCCCGTGTTGCGCGACCTGTACGAGCGTCGCGCCAGCCTCCTCGTTTGGGCCGCGGGCCTCTCCGCGCTGGGCGCGATCTTCGTCGTGCTCACCAAGTCGATCGTCAAGCCTCTCCTTGCCATCCCCGAGCTGGCGCCCTACTTCGCCATCTTCGTCAACGGCAACATTTACGCATCGTTTCTCGGATACATCTGGTTCGGATTCGCGCAACTTCTCATGGCTGGTTTCGCGATCACGCAGGTCGCACGCTGGAGCGCGGAGGATTCGGATGGACGCCTCGAGATCGTCCTCAGCAACCCCGTATCGCGCGCTCGCGTGGTGGTCGAGCGCTTGATGGCGCTCACTTTGGGGGCTCTCATCATCGCCGCGGTCAGCGGCGTCGCAGTCGGGATCGAAGCGCACTACCAGTCGATCGACCTGAGCAGCCGGCGCCTCGCCGAGGCCTCAGGGCTGCTGGTGCCGTTCACGCTGGTGTTCGGAACCGTGGGCGCCCTGCTCGCGTCGAGGATCCCCCGCGCGACCGTCGGCATCCTCGGGGCTTTTGCGTTTGCGAGCTACCTCACCGTGCAGCTGGGACCAATCTTCAAGCTGCCTGTGTGGGTGCAGGATTTGTCGGCGTTCAAGCTCTACGGCCAACCGCTCTCTGCCGGAACGGACCAAACTGGTTTGGTGATCATGCTGGTGATCGTGCTCGCCGGACTGATGGCTTCCGCTTTGGTGATGGAGCGCCGAGACATTGGCGCTTGACGTACCCCTGACCCCGTCGCGGCTGCGGGCAGCCGGGGACGCTCTCTATCGCGCCGCCGGCATCGAGGTCGAGCATCACGAGGACGAGGTGGCGGGACTGCGCACGCACTGGATCACGGCGGGTCGCGCCGATTCGCCGCATGCCGTGCTGCTCCATGGTTCGGGCGGCTCGGCGGCGCTCTGGTATCCGGCCCTGTCCGCATTGGCAGCGCGACGTCATGTCATCGCGGTCGACATGCCCGGCCATGGCGAGACGTCGATTCCCGCGTGGCCCAGCCCCGGGACTATGGAGCGCATGCTCGAGTGGCTGGCCGAATTTGTGGACCGGTTTGACTGGCCTCTGATCGTCGGCCATTCCCTGGGCGGCTACATGGCGCTGCTGCATTTCGCGCGCCTGCGGCCGAGTATCGCCGGCATGGTCCTTGTCGACGCAGGCGGGGTCGGGCCGAGACCGCCAGGCTTCGTGATGGCGACGCGCCATCCGGTTCTGGGAGGACTGCTTGGGCTGGCCGCGGGCGCCCGGCCCACGCGACGCCGAATGGAGCGCACGATCCGGCGGCTCACGGTGGACCCCTATCGCATTCCGCACGGCCAGCTGGCGCTCGACTACGCGCTGGAGACCGCGAGCCGGCCGGGGGCGGGAAGGTTTCAGTTCGAGGTCTATCGCAGCGTGGCGATTCACGAGTCCGAGCCGGGCTACAAGGTGTGGGGGCGCATGCACGAGATCTCGTCCCCGGCGCTGCTCGTGTGGGGTGAGCGAGACTATTTCCCGTTGAGTTACGCGCAGCAGGCCGCCCGGGAGATGCCGGCCGCCCGCCTCGAGGTTCTGCCCCGAACGGGCCATCTCTCGTACCTCGAGGATCCTCAGATGTTCAACGAAGTGCTTGGCGGCTGGATCCAAGCTACCTACGAAAAGTAGCCAGCGAACAGATTTAGGAGGTAAGATTCGACGCCATGCCCCGATCGATGTGGAAAGGAGTCGTTTCGTTCGGGATGGTATCGATCCCCATCCGCCTCTACAACGCCACCGAATCCACCGCCAAGGTCTCGTTCCGGCAGCTCTGCCCCGAGCATCGCTCGCCGATCAGCTACAAGCGCTGGTGCCCGGAGGGCGAGCACGAGGTCGCGTACGGCGAGATCCTCAAAGGCTTCGAAGTCGGCAAGGACCGCTACGTGATCATCAACGAGAAGGATCTCGACAACGTGCCGCTGGCGACCGCCCACAGCATCGACATCCACGAATTCGTCCCGAGCGATGACATCGAGCCCGGCCTCTACTACAACAGCGCGTATTACGTAGAACCGGAGGAGCTCGGCAAGAAGCCCTACCACCTCCTGCGGAAGGCGCTCGAAGCGACCGGCAGAATGGCGGTGGCGAAGATTGCGCTGCGCGATCGAGAGCGCCTGGCGGCTCTGCACGCGACCGGCGACGTGCTCCTGATGAACACACTCCACTGGCCGGACGAGATCCGCTCGGCGGAAGGGCTGAAGGGCCTGGAAGGCGACGTCAAGATCAACCCCAAGGAGCTCGAGATGGCCAAGGCGCTCATCGAGAGCCTCGCCGACTCCTTCGACCCGGCGCGCTACAAGGACGAGTACCGCGAGGCGGTGATGAGGGTCGTCCAGGCCAAGATCGACGGCGAGGTTATCGAGGCGCCGGTGGTTCAGCAGACTGCGAAGGTCATGGACTTGATGGAGGCTTTGAGGGCCTCGGTCGACGCCGCCAAGAAGTCACGCGCCGCGCGCGAGAAGGCAGCCCCCGAAGCCAAGAAGGCGCGCCGCAAAGCTTCCTGAGCACCGGGACTAATCTGGAGCCGTGGACTCAAACCAGCTCCAGATCGAGCTCGAGAGCTTCCCCGCCGAGCTGCGCCCGATGCAGGCGGCGTCGGCCGAGGCTCCGTTCAGCTCCCCCGAGTACCTCTTCGAGGTCAAGTGGGACGGGCTCCGATGCATGCTCTTTCGCGACCCCGAAGGCAAGGTTCATCTCCAGGATCGCGGTCTCAACGACCTGACCGCCGACCTGCCCGAGGTGACGGCGGCCGCGGCCCGAGTCCCGCCGGGCAGCGTGATCGACGGCGAGCTGGTGGCCACCGACCCGGACGGCCGTCCCGACTACACCCGCCTGCGCGAGCGTCTGGCCGGCGGCGCCGCGCGCAAGGACGAGATTCCGGTCGCGTACCTCGCGTTCGATGCGCTGTATCTCGACGAGAAGCCGCTGCTGCGCCAGCCGCTCGCGCGTCGACGAGCACGTCTGCGCAAGGCGGTCGAGGCCGGCGGCCACATCTTCGTCCCCGACCACATCGAGGAGGACGGGGTCGAACTGTTCGAAGCGTGCCTCGAGCGCGGTCTCGAGGGCGTAGTTGCGAAGCACATCCAGAGCCCGTATGTGCCTGGGCAGCGCAGCCCCTTCTGGCTGAAAGTCAAGGCCGTGAAGTCCGACGATTTCGTGGTCATCGGGTGGACGGGAGAGAAACCGTTCGAGGCCCTGCTGGTCGGCTACCACGAGGACGGCCGGCTGCTGCCGTGCGGGACGGTCGGCGGCGGCTATGACGAGCCCGCGATGAAAACGATCCGGGAGATGTTGGCGGACCTGAGCAGCGAAACCTCGCCTCTCGACCCCCCGCCGATCATGACCAGGCCGGTGCGCTGGGTACGACCCGTGCTGGTCGTCAGCGTTCGTTATTCGGAATGGTCGCCCGACGGCACGCTGCGGTTTCCGATCTTCAACGGCCTGCGCCCGGAGGTGCATCCTGCGGAAGCGGTGAGGCACCGCCCGCGCGTCGTCATCTCCGGACACGTAACACCCGACTCGCCCGCGTACCACCTGACTCGATTCCCCTTCTGAGTTGGCCGAGCTCGACGCCGTCACCGGCGCGTTCAGCTTCACGGGCGGGTTCATCGCGCGCCGGCTCCTCGCTGATGGGCGGCGAGTGCGCACCCTGACCAACCAGCCCCGCCGGCCTGGCTCAGAGGAGATGGAAGTGGAGGTCGCACCGCTCCAATTCACCAACCGTGAGGCATTGATCGAAAGCCTTCGCGGAGTCGACGTCCTCTACAACACGTACTGGATCCGCTACCCACATTCGGGCGTGGGTTTCGGCGACGCGATCGCCAACACCCGGAGACTGATGGGCGCGGCGGCAGGGGCCGGCGTCCGCAAGGTAGTCCACATCAGCGTGTGCAACCCGGGCTTGGATTCCCCGCTTGACTTCTACGCCGGCAAAGCCCGAGCGGAAACCGTGGTGCGCCAGTCAGGCTTGCAGTGGGCGGTCGTGAGGCCGACCTTGATCTTCGGGCCTGGCGACATCCTCATCAACAACATCGCTTGGCTGCTGCGACGGCTCCCCGTGTTCTTCATCCCAGGCCACGGCAAATACCGGCTGCAGCCGGTGGCCGGTGAGGACGTGGCCGAAATCGCGACCTGGGCCGCGGGCGAGGCGAGCGGCGTCATCGTCGACGCGGCGGGACCGGACATCGTCACCTATCCCGACCTCGTCGACAGCATCGCCATCGCCATTCAGCACAAGCGCCGGATATTTTTCACGCCGCCCACCGTCACGCTGATGGCTGCCCGCGCACTGGGGCGGTATTTGAAGGACGTAATGCTGACGCCCCAGGAGCTCGCAGGCTTGATGGACGACCACCTGGTTTCAAATGAATCGCCGCGTGGCCGCGCACGCATCGAAGACTGGCTGCTTCGCGCCGCCGACGGTTTGGGCATCATGTACTCGTCGCGGCTCGACCGCCACTTCAGGTAAGGCGCCCTTGTAACCTGCGCTAGGCATGGCAGCGCCCATCCCCCAAACATCAGCGGCCGTCGAGGCGCGCCAGCTCGTCAAGCGCTACGGCACGGTCACAGCCGTCGACGGCGTCAGCTTTCAGGCGCATCGAGGTGAGATCTTCGGGTTCCTGGGCGCCAACGGCGCGGGCAAAACGACCACCCTGCGCATGCTGTGCGGCCTGCTCCGACCCACGTCGGGGACCGCGCTCATCGACGGCATCGACATCGTGGCCCAGCCGCTGCCGGCGAAGGCAAGGCTCGGTTACCTGGACGAGGAGCCGTTCGTCCATCCGCACCTGACGGGACGCGAATTTCTCGATTTCGTCGCGGACCTGTATGGGATGGCACGCGGCCCGCAACGCGAAGAACGGAAGGCGAGGCTCCTCAGCCTGTTCGACCTGGCCCAGAAAGACGGCGAGCTGATCGGCAGCTACAGCCACGGCATGCGGCAGAAGATCGGCCTCGCATCGCTGCTGATCCGCGAACCCTCGGTGCTGCTGCTGGACGAGCCCACCAACGGGCTCGACCCACGATCGGCGCGCCTGGTCAAGGACCTGCTCGAAGAGCTCGCCGCACGCGGAACGACGGTGCTCCTGTCGACTCACATCCTGGAGGTGGCGCAGGCACTGTGCCGGCGGGTCGCGATCATCGACCGAGGCCGGATCGTCGCCGTCGGGAGCATGGATGAGCTGCGCGTCCAGACCGGGAGCGCGGGCGCCAACCTTGAAGATCTGTTCCTCAAGCTCACAGCCGGGCCGGAATCGCGCGAGATGATCGAGCGGCTGCTGGAAGGGGGCTCGTAACCATGCCCGGCGCCCTTCCCGTCATCGTGCGGGCGGAGCTTCTCGGGGCACGCAACCGCCTTCTGATGCGCAACCGCGCTCGGCTGGTGATACTCGCGATCACGCTCCTGGTGGCGGGTGTTTTCCTCGGCGGTGGCGCCTTTGCCATCGGAGCGACCGCCGGCCACTTCCTGCCCTTCGCGCTCGACACACTACTGGCGGCGGGCTTCACAGGCCTTTCTTTGCTGATGCTGGTCGTCGGCTTTCCAACAGTTATCGCGTCTTTGTTCGTCGGCCGCGACCTGCTGCAGCTCGTCGTCGCGCCGGTTCGCACGCGAGACATCTTTGTGGCGCGGCTGATGACCGCCGTGACGGCCAACCTGCTGCTCAGCTTCCTCCTGGCCGCCGTTGTGCTAGGAGTTGGAGCCGGCGCCGGCGCGCCCTGGTTCTACTTCCCGATGGCGCTGCTTCTGATCGCCGTCCAGGTCCTGGTAGTCACGTCGCTGCAGGCGATCTTGATGACGGTGATCCTGCGGTGGGTGCCGGCCAAGCTGGCCCGCGACGTGGCGGCGGCGGTAGCGGGTCTGACCGGCGCGGGCCTGTACCTGGCCTGGAACCTCAACCTGAGGCAGACCTTCGGTCGCAAGGGCACCGCCCCTGATATCTCGAACCTCACCTCTGTCGTGCAGCGCATCGACTGGCTGCCGACCACCTGGCCAGGGCATGCGCTCAGCGCGACTTTGCAGGGGAGCACGGCGAGCGCCCTGGTCTGGACGCTCGCGGCGCTGGCCCTGGCCGCGCTCCTCGTCGCGATCGCAGAGCTGCTCTACGCGCGCACGCTGCTGTTCGGCCTGGGGGTTTTCGGGGCCACAACCACGGTCTGGGGTCGAAGGCGGCGAAGGCCAATCAAGCCCGCCTCTCCCCTCACCGCCGGCGCCCTTCAGGCACGGGCGGACTCGCCCACGTGGTGGGGAGCCCAGGGATCTCCATATTTCGCCATCGCGAAGAAAGATTGGCTTGGATTCCGACGCGATGTCCGCCGATTGACGCGCCTTCTCCCGGCGATGCTGCTGCCGCTTGGCTATGCGGCCGCGCTCAGCCAGCCGGCCCGCAACCTGAGCGGGTTCTGGTCGAACGTGGCGCTGGTCACGTTTCTCTCGATGTTCATGTCCTCGGCTCTCGCCACACCTTCGATCCCTAGCGAGCGCAGAGGCTTCCAGCTGCTTCGCCTGGCCCCGCTCACGATGTGGCAGCTGCTGTGCGCGAAGGTCTTCATCGCCCTGCCGGTGGTGCTGGCGACCATGCTCGTGTTCAGCGTCGCAGTCGCGGTGGCCAGCAAGAGCGGCGCGACCCAGCTGCTGGAGCTGCTCATCTTTGGGGTCTGGCTCGCGGCCGGTTTCGTGTCCATCTCGGTTTCAGGCGGCGCAATCGACCCCCACTTCGAAGCCACCGATGACCGGCGGTCGGTCGGCGTCCTCGGATCGCTCACCTCGATCGGCGGCTCGCTTGGGTTCTCGGTCATTAGCATCGGTGCGCTCGCTTTGTTCCTCTTCGGCGAGCAGGCCGCGGCCGGCGCCGCGAACTTGGGGCCGATACCTTCGACCCCGGCCATCGGCTTTGCGATGATCCTCGGAGGTTTTCTGCTGGTCGCCGCCGGGTGCGTGCTCGTCGCCGTCCTGCTCACGTTCGCCAATGCAAGGCTCCGTGCGTTCGAGGGCAGCATCTCGGAAACCTAACGCTAATGGTGCGTTCGGGGCCTACTCCGGCCAATGGTGACGTAACGCAGCTTGGGCTAAGGCCGTTTAACCGACGAGCGATGCATAAGCGGGCAGTAGGAGGCCTCCTGCTGATTCCGGCCCTTGTAGTCGCCGTCGTGGCGGCGGTGGTGGTGACAAACCTGGGAAGAATCGTCGACCGCTTTGAGACACCCAACGATGACCCGCAGGTTTTCTGCAGCTTGCCTGATCCGAGCCCCGTGGCCGAGGCGACCGGCACCAGTCTCGTCCTACAGGGCTGCGCCGCGGGAAAGACGTATACCCTGCCACGCGGCGGGACGATCGCCATCGATCTCGCGAGCGGCGGAGGCCTCGATTCGGGAGCCGAGTTTCACGATCTCACCGTCTCGGATCCGTCGATTCTCCAGACCGTCTCCGCTCCGAGAACGATTGATGCCAGCACCCGAGACGGCACGCCAGCAAGGCACTCCGACTACTTCGCGGTCTATCGGGGGATTCGCACCGGACGCGTGACCATCACTGCCTTGTACCGAACCTGCTTCAACACCAGCTGCAACGACACATTCCAATGGGAGGTCACCGTCCAGGTCCGTTGAGACGCTACGGGATGAGGACATACGCACGCCCTGCCCTATCTCTCTGGGCCCGTGAAAGAAGCCCTCCCTTCCCGCCTGGAAATCATCCGGTGTTCACCGTCCCGCCAATCGCCTGGCGCCACGCTTCCAGCGCCGGATCCGGCTTGAACCAGCTGGAGCTGCAAATCGTTTCGTAGACGGTCATCCCGACGGCGACGCGAAGGGTTGACAATACGGGCTCATGCCGAGTTGCAAGTTCTGTGGAACGACCGGAAAGCTGACCGGCGAGCACGTGTTTCCAAATTGGATTCGGACAGCAGTAGGAGATGGTGGAGCTCATTTCTTCCGCCGTAAGTCGAGCGGCGAGGTTAATGAGTGGCAGACGGTGGCCTACTCAACGACGGTGAGGGACGTTTGCGCGACATGCAACAACGGTTGGATGAAGAAGATCCAAGACTCGGTCGCGGGTGTTCTGATCCCAATGCTCAACAGCGGGACACAGGTAAACCTGAACGCCGAGACCCTGCGGTCGATTGCAACCTGGGTGACGCTGAGGTCGCTCGTAGTTCCTCTAGCTGCCGGCCCAGAGGATGTTCTCGTGAGCTTGTATGGCAACATCGAGAAAACCCACGATGCCACGGCGCAATCGAGAGTATGGCTTGGTCGACTCGAGGGAACTGACGCCAGGACGGCATTCTTCCTCGGCGCCACGCTAAACATCGAAAACACCACTCCCAAAGAGCCCGATGCTTACGTCGCGACGATGGCCGTGGGCCAGCTCGTTACGCGGGTGTTTGTGCTAACGCCAGATCGGGGCACTCTCGGTCAGGTCTCGAACGATCCCTTCGATCCGTTCCTGCTCGACGTCTGGCCAAACATCAACGGGGCTACATGGCCACCTCCACCAATGAAGATGCAGATGTACACGGACTACCGCCCATCTGAGTAGGTCGGGGCGGTAGGTGCTGATCGCTGCCTCGAACTCGGGACCGCTGATGGCGCGCATCGTAGACGCCGCGCGGCCACGGCATTGGCGGCCGCGACCCGCACTCCCTGCATGGCTTGAGCACCTGGCAGTCCAGGAACAGACCCCGAAGTTTGCACCGCTGAACGAGTCGATGGCGGCGGCGAACTTAAGCAGTCACCGGCTCGGGGCGCAGTGGTTAACGAGTGATACGCAACGTGAACTGATCTGCCGACTGTGTCGCCAGAACTGACCTGAATCGAACTTGGCAACCTGCGAGCGCCTGTTCGACGCAGTAAAGTTGCCGACGAGACTTGACAGCGGTATACTGCCGGGCGGGGACGTGACACCTTAGGAGGAAGACTATGTCGATTGACACCAAGCGTCGAACCTACCCAATGATTCCGGCAAAGGTCTGGTGGGAACTGCGCAGACGGTTCCAACGGACCATGCCCGGGCAGGTGACGACGAGTTATCTCGAGACTGTCCTGGAAATCCAGACAGGACACGCGAAGAACCTCGTCCCTCAACTGAGGGCGATCAGCCTCATCGACGACGACGGCAAACCTACTCCTCTTGCCAACGCTTGGCGGACAGACGAGGGGTATGCGGACGCCTGTCAGCGAATCTTCGACGTGAGTTACCCGGCTGAACTCAAGGACGCTGTTCCTCAAAGTCACCCAGACCGCGGAGCTGCCCATCGGTGGTTCATGCGCGAACTTGGTGTCGGCGAGGCGGCTGCTTCGCGCATGGCGAGCTTCTACGTTCTTCTCGCAGAAAAGAACCCCAAGGGCGAAGCGGGGTCCAAAGAGCCTCAGCCTCAGAGAGCGACGAAACGAACACAGGTCGTCGCCAAGACGGCGCCAAGGGTGCGCGTCAAAGCGGAGCGGGAATCACGGGACGGGTCGAACGGTCGGGGCGCTAAGGAAGTTGACCCTCAACTGCAGGTCGGTCCCACCATCCACATTGACGTGCAAGTCCACATTCCGTCTGACGCTAACCCCGACCAAATCGACGCTATCTTCGCGAGCATGGCGAAGCACCTATACCGGCGGTGATAAATGGATCGTCGAGAGACGGCCGCGAAGCTCGCCCTGACATATGCTCGCGAATTACAGAAGGTCGCGTCTGAATCGATCCCCGCGGTTGCTGCCCCGCTCAACGGAACGAAGAACCTGTTCGATGAGATGGTCACGGAACCAGAACTGCGGGAAGAAGTCAGACAACTCTACTTAGACGGACACTACTCGCAGGCTGTCGAGGAAGGGTTCAAGTTCCTGAACAACCTCGTTCGCCGTAGGACGGGTAGTTCGGCAGACGGTGCGCCATTGATGACCACGGCATTCAGCCCAACCGGTCCGCTCCTTAAGCTCGGCGACCTCAAGACAACTTCGCAGAAGGATCAACAACAAGGCTACATGCGGATGCTGGAGGGCGCAATGATCGGTGTTCGTAATCCGCGAGCGCATGACCATCGACACTCTGATGAACCGCGAAACGCCCTTGAGTTACTCGCCTTCTGTAATCACCTGGTTCGAACAGTGTCGACAGCCACGAGGTCGCGGCGTCGCAAGGGCCGACCCGCCTAACCGGCCCTTAGCGACAGGTTTCACCTCGGGTCGGCACCTCGTCCTGCTTCCGGTCGTGAGCAGCAACTATTGGCCGGACCACCGCGAGCCCGACAGCGATTACAAGTCGTCTGACATGCGCCTCATGAACCCGACAACGCCAGCGCGGCGTCGGCGAAACGTCCGTTTAAGCACGATTCTGCCGCTAGTCGTGCCTCATTGGCAGTGCCGCCTTTTTCGCGGGACAGACCGCAACACTTATTCGAAGGGGTCTTCGGTGAGCTCGCTGTCGAATCCACCGTCCGGCTTGCCGACCAGGCCCACGACCGCATAACGGATCGGGCCCCTCCAGCCCGCCAGCAACCTGTACTCGGCCGCGGCCGCCGCGAGCGCCCTGCGTTTGCGCGTGCCGACCGCCTCGGCCGGCGTCCCGAAGGCTTCGGTGGTCCTCGTCTTGACCTCGACGATCACCAGCTCCCCGCCTCGCCGGCAGATGAGGTCGATCTCGCCCCGGC
>WNFD01006752.1_pt1 | contig 13709 bp, 14 predicted proteins | sample 5400491 | NCBI WGS metagenome assembly WNFD01 (sample SAMN13153343, study PRJNA577476) | soil metagenome | isolation source: 120 cm saprolite under Douglas fir tree site 2 hole 2 replicate 2 | place: USA:California | collected 2015-04-18
CTATCGCCCTGACCATGCGCTGGGTCATCTCGCGGGCGGGCATCCGGAGCTTGGAGTGGACGCTGGCGACCACGACGTCAAGCCGGGCCAGCAGATCCTCGCGCTGATCGAGCGTTCCGTCTTCAAGGATGTCTACCTCAATCCCGGTCAGGATGCGGAAGGGAGCGAACTCAGCATTCAGATGCCCGATTAGCTCAAGCTGCTCCTCCAGTCGCTCGACGGACAGCCCGTTCGCAACGGTCAGCCTCGGCGAGTGGTCGGTTAGGGCCATCCACTCATGACCAAGATCACGTGCAGCCTCGGCCATCTCGGCAGGCGAACTGCCTCCGTCAGACCAGGTTGAATGCGTGTGGCAATCGCCGCGCAGCGCGTCGCGAATGGCGCTAGGCGGCGCAGGTTCGGCACTTCCGAGCAGCTTGGTCAGATAAACGGGCTCTTGACCGGCTGCCGCCTGAGCAATGACTTCGGCAGTCGCCGGGCCAACTCCAGCCAGGGTCTGCAGCGTGCCGTGCCGCACCAAACGGTCTAGCTCGCCAGCAGGCAGCCCGCTAACAACCTCTGCAGCACTTGGCACCACCACACCCCACGCGGCGGCGGGTCCAAGGTTTTCGTGGAACGCCATGCCTCCGGCACCCCGCTGGGCCTGGGCGGTCTCCCGCTGGTTGGCCTCAAGGCGGCACTGCGCCATCGCCGCAGCCGTTCATGAGTGGACCAACCGGCGGCTAGGCAGACACTCCCTAGTCCCAGCGCTGCGCACTCTGGTCGTGCAGAGTCCCTGGCTCGTCCGGTATGACGCAGAACAACAGCCCGGCCGGATCGCTCATCACCCACCAGGCGTGCGCCTGGAATTCGCGCTTGGCCCCCAGCGCCTCAAGCCTGCCGACCTCGGCCTCCAGGTCGTCGGTGTGAATGTCAACGTGCACCCGCGACTGGCCGCCGCCGATCCGCTGCACGAGCAGCCCGATCTCCTGCCCGGGCAGGTCAGCTCCGTGATACTCCGGGTATCTGAACGCCTGGACCATCTCCTGGCCCGTCGCTCCCTGCCAGAAGGCGAGTTCCTCGTTGTGGACTTCCTGCGGCACGTCGATGACGATCTTGTACAGCCGGCTGTAATGGGTCACGGCAATTACCCTAAGCCAGGGCGCATTGCCCGGCCGCCGCCCGCACGGGTGCCGGGGCCGCGTCGGGCCAGGATGCGCTGGCGCGAGCGGCTCGCCGCAGGCCATGATGACCTCGTGCCGCATCCACCAGCCCCCGGACCCCTGGCCCTGGTGGGCAGCGGTGAGTACCTGCCCGTCATGACCCAGACCGAGGGCCTGCTGCTCCAGGGCCGGCCGCCGCGGTATGTGCAGCTCCCCACCGCTGCGGCGCCCGAAGGCGAGCAGAGCCTGCGTCGCTGGCTTGACCTTGGGGCCGCGCAGGCGGAACGGCTCGGCGTCGAGCAGGTCCCGGTCGTTGTGCGGAACCGGGCCGAGGCTGACTCCCCCGAGCTGGCCGCGCTCATCGCTGGCGCCGGGCTGATCTACCTGTCCGGCGGCAGCCCCACGTTTCTCGCCCGGACATTGCGCGCCACGCTGGTCTGGGACGCCATCCTCGCGGCCTGGCGCTCGGGATCGGCCCTGGCCGGATGCTCGGCGGGCGCCATCGCGATGACCGGCTGGGTCCCCTCGATGCGCGCCCCGCTTCGCACGCCCGATCCCGGTCTTGGCCTCCTGCCGGGGCTCCGGGTGCTGCCGCACTTCGACAAGATGCTCGCCTGGGTCCCCGACCTGCTGACCAGGGCGCTCATGCAGCCGCCAGCGGGAACGGTCGTCCTCGGGATCGACGAGGACACGGCGCTGGTCGACATGACCGGCGCCGCGCACAACTGGCAGGTGCACGGCAGGCAGCAGGTCTGGGCGCTCGCCGACGGCGCGCGCCGTGCTCACCCGGTCGGCACGACGCTGGCGACACCGTAATGCTGATTGGCGGCGTTCTGCCCGAACGGCTACGGTGCTTGCGATGGAGATTCGCGAACTCGGCGATACCGACTGGCCCCAGGTGTGGCCGATCGTGCGGGATGTGATCCGGGCCAGGGACACGTTCACCTACGACCCTGAAATGACCGCCGAGCAGGCCCGCGGCATCTGGGTGGAGGCACCGCCCGGACATGCCGTGGTGGCGGTCGAGGACGGCCGCATCTACGGCACCGCCAAGATGGGACCAAACAAGCCGGGCCCTGGCTCGCATATCTCGACGGCCAGCTTCATGGTGGCAGGCGAGGCGCGCGGCAAGGGCGTCGGCACCGTCCTGTGCAGGTACGCCCTGGACTGGGCTCGAGAACACGGCTACGCGGGGATGCAGTTCAACGCGGTTGTGGAGACAAACGTCACCGCGGTCGAGATCTACAAGCGCCTCGGCTTCACCGTGATCGGGACAGTTCCTGGCGCCTTCGAACACCCGGTCCAAGGCCGGGTCGGCCTGCACATCATGTTCTGCCCCTTGTGACCAAGATCCCGATCGTGCCGGACTACAACCTGATCGCCGCCGAGTTCGCCCTCGGCCGCGTTCTCGCGGTGACGCAGCAAGTCGGTTCCAGCCGGGCCGCCACCCAGAGCGGTAGCCGGGGCGGCGTAATTCGGCTTGGCTTGGTCGGCTGCCGGCGGCCATGATGGGCTCATGGAGGTCGTGGAGATCAACATCGGGCCCAGTGCGGCACTTGCCCGAGTGGAGTCCGTTGCCGCGCTGGCCGGCCAGGGGCTCAAGGGCGACCGGCAGTTCTTCGAGCACGGGGCTGAGCCTGGCGACGCGCTGACCCTGATCGAGGCGGAGGCGCTCGAGGACGTCGGCCTGACCGGTGCCCAGTCCCGCCGGCAGGTGGTCGTGCGGGGCGGGCGGCTGAACGACCTGATCGGCAAGCGCTTCAGGGTCGGCGACGTGGAGTGCTTTGGCGTCAAGCTATGCGAGCCATGCCTGCACCTGCAGCAGCTGACCAGGCCTGGCATCATCAAGGACCTGATTCACCGCGGCGGCATCAACGCCGACATCCTGACCGACGGCCAGATCAGCGTCGGCGACCCGATTATTGTCGCCTAGCCAACCCGGCTAGGCCAAGACCACCTGGACGCCTGCGTCGATGAGGCGCGCCGACTGGTCGGCGCCGATCCCTGGGTCGGTAACCAGCACGTCGACCTCATCGGCCGCGCAGATCCTGGCGAACGCGCGCCGCCCGGCCTTGGACGAGTCGGCGGCCACGATCACGCGGTGAGCTCGCTGCGTCATCATCCGGTTGATGCTGGCCTCGCCCTCGTGGTGTGCCGTCGCCCCCGCCTCGGCGTCGATCCCGTCCACGCCCAGGATCACCACATCGAGGGCGACCTGCTCGAGCACGCCGGTCGCCAGCGGCCCGGTCAGCTCGTACGACTGCGGCCGCGCCACTCCCCCGGTCACCACGATCTTGATGTGCTGCCGGACGGCGAGCTCGGCGCCGATGTTGAGTGCGTTGGTCACCACGGTGAGGGCAGGAGCGAGCGGATCGCCCGACTGCAGATCGGCGCGGACCGCCAGCGCCCTGGCGACCTCAGTGGTCGTGGTGCCGCCGTTCAGCCCGGCGACCTGACCGGGCCGGACCATGGCCGCGGCCACCGCGGCGATCCTGTGCTTCTCCGTCGGGTGCCGCTCGGTCTTGTACCGCAGCGGCAGGTCGTAAGTGACGCCGCGGGCAACGGCCCCGCCGCGGATCCTGGTCAGCATCTGCTGTGCGGCAAGGTCATCAAAGTCGCGCCGGACCGTCGCCGCCGAGACGCCGAGCGCCCCGGCCGCCCGCTGCACGGTGAGCTGACCGTCGGCCGCGAGCAGCTCGAGCAGGTCGTTCAGCCGCCGGTACCGGCTCACGGCTGGAGCACCTTGAGCAGTCGCGTGACCTCAGCCGCGACCGCCTCCCGGCCAGCCGCGCCGTACTGGCGCGGGTCGACCAGCCGTTCGTCGGCAGCGAGCCGCTCCCGCACCGCTGCCGTGAACACCTTGTTCAGCTGGGTCGCTATGTTGATCTTCGTCATGCCCGCGAGGATCGCCTTGCCGAGTGCCGCGTCAGGAACGCCGGACGACCCGTGCAGCACCAGCGGCACAGCGGCCGGCACTCCGGCCCTGATCCGCCCGATCAGGTCAAAGTCGATGACGGCGTCCCTGGTGAGCATGGCATGCGAGCTGCCGACCGCGACCGCGAGCGCGTCCACGCCGGTCGCACCGACGTAAGCGACCGCGTCCTGCGGCCTGGTCCGCGCGCCAGCAGCGTGCACGCCGTCCTTGCCGCCGATCTCGCCGAGCTCGGCCTCCACCCACACTCCGCGCTGGTGGCACCACGCTGCCACCTCCGCCGTCGCCGCCAGGTTGGCCGCGTATTCCAGCGCGGAAGCGTCAAACATCACCGACGAGATACCAATCCCAGCGGCAGCCCGCACCAGTTCGACGCTGGTCGCGTGATCCAGGTGGACAGCGACCGGCACCGCGGCCGATCTAGCGATGGCGAGCGTGGCCAGCGCGACCGGCTCGAGTGCGCCGTGGTACTTCACGCAGTTCTCGCTGATCTGCAGCACGACCGGCAGCCCGGCCGCCTCGGCACCCGCGACGATCGCCTCAGCGTGCTCGATCCCGATCAGGTTGAATGCGCCAACGCCGGTGCCGTCGGCCTGTGCCGCCGCCATGATCTCTGCTGTTATGGCCGCCGGCATCAGCCCTGCTCCGGTCCGACAGCAGCCCCGGTCACCTCGACGGTCGGGACGAGCCTGTCATAGTCGCCGGCGGCGAACTCACCGGCGGCCGGCGCGCCAGCGGCGGCCGTCCCGAGCGCGACGGCATGCCGGAGCGTGGCCGGCCAGTCGTGGCCGCGGACCAGCGAGTCGGCGAGCCCGGCTACGACGGCGTCGCCGGCGCCTGTCGGGTTCCCGGCGACGTGGCCGGGCGGCCGAGCGTGCCAGGTGGCCTCTGGTCCGACCGCAAGCAGCCCGTCCGGCCCGAGCGACACCACGACGGTGCTGCCGGGCCCAGCCAGCACGCGCGCGGCCCGCTCGACGGCCGGCAGGTCAGGGGCGCCCGCGGCGCGCAGGCCGTGCCCGACGACCGCCTCAAGCTCGGCCAGGTTGGGCTTGACCAGCGCGGGCCCGGCCGCCGCTCCGCGGATCAGCGCCGGCCCGCTGGCGTCGAGTACCGCGGGAACCCCCGCTCCCGCCGCTGCGGCTATCAGCGCAGCGTAGGTGCTCGTGGGCACGCCCCGCGGCAGGCTGCCGGAAAGGACAACCACTTGGCTGGACGCAAGTGCCTTTTCATACGCAACAAAGAACTCGTGGTACTCGCCCTCGGTCACGGCCGGTCCCGGCTCGTTGAACAACGCCGTCTGCCCGCTCACGCTGTCGGCGACCGTGAATGTCCTTCTCGTCTCACCCGCGATCGGCGTGAGCGCGGCGAGGATTCCGGTGCCGTTCAGGCCGTCGAGCAGCGCCTGGCCAGTCAGCCCGCCTGCCAGCCCGGTCAGCGTGACGGGCTGGCCCAGGGCACGCAGCGTGCGCGCGACGTTCAGCCCCTTGCCGCCCGCCCTGGCATGCACGGCGAATGGGCGGTTAACCCCGGCCCAGTTCGCACCGGCGACCTGATGGGTGATATCGAGTGCCGGGTTGAGCGCGACAACTACGATCATCGCGGCGCTTGGTCGGCCCCGCCAGCCGGGACCGCAGGGTCCAAGATGACTGACCTCGTGAGGTTCCGCGGCCGGTCAGGGTCAAGCCCGGCGGACCTGGCGATCGCCACGGCGGTCCTGTGCACGCGGACCAGTTCGGCCAGCGGGTGTTCCCCGGTCTGCCACATCAGCCCCCCGGTCGCCGCCACCTGCTCGGCGAGGCCATCAGGCGCCGTGCCGAGCATCCACACCACGCTGCCTGGACCGGTAACCGCGATCGGGCCGTGCCTGAACTCCATGGCCGGGTACGCCTCGCTCCACATCCCGGCCGACTCGCGGAGCTTGAGCGCCGCCTCGCTGGCCAGGCCACAGGTCCAGCCGGTGCCGAGGAACGTGAACTGCCGCCCGTCCGTCAGCACTTTGGGCAGCGGGGCGGCGAGCACGCGCTCGGCCGCCCGCGCGATCGGCTCAATGTCGGTACCGAGGTGCGCCAGCAGCAAGGCCAGCTCGGTGGTAGCGAACCTGGTCTGCACCACCGACTCCTCGTCGGCGAAGTCGAGGGCGACGAGCGCGTCGGCGGCCGCGGCGACCGGGGTGCGGGCGTCGGCGGTAATCGCGACGGTCGGCTGCGCGGCTCCGATGGCGGCCAGCAGACGCAGGATCTCGGTGGTCGTGCCCGACCTGGTCAGCGCCACCAAGCGGTCGTACCGGCGGCCCGTGGGCATCTCCGAAGCGGCGAAGGCGTCAGTCTCCCCCGCGCCTGCCGCTTCCCTGGCGACGGCGTAGGACTGGGCGACGAACCACGACGTCCCGCACCCCACCACGGCGACCCGCTCGCCGGCGGCCGGCAGCAGGCCAGCGACCCGGGGCAGCAGCGCCGCCGCGCGGCGCCAGCAGTCCGGCTGCGAGGCGATCTCCGACTCGGTCCGGCCGGCCCCGGCCTGCCGCACCGGAGTCGCGCTGGGGGTTACGTTCTGCGTCATATGGTCCTTCCCCGTCCTCACGTCCCGGTCAGCCCGGTCGCCGCGACCGACCGGACGAAGTAGCGCTGGGCCAGCAGGAAGACGAGCAGCATCGGGGCCAGGCTCATCACATTCCCAGCCATCAGCAGCGTCCACTCGGTAGCGTGCGCGCCCTGGAAGGTGGCCAGGCCGAGCTGCAGCGTCGAGGCGCTTGTTGAGTTGATCGCGATCAGCGGCCACAGGAAGTTGTTCCACGAGTCAAGGAAGGTCAAGGCGGCCAGCGTCGCAAGAGCAGGCGCCGAGAGCGGCAGTACGATCCGCAGCAGCACGGTCAGCCGGCTGGCGCCGTCAACCCGTGCGGCTTCTTCGTACTCGATCGGGAGCGTACGGAAGAACTGGCGCAGGAAGAACACACCGAATGCCGTCGCGGCGTTCGGCACGATCAGCGAGCCGATGTGGCCGATGCCCGCGCCCGCGAGCAGATTCACGCCAATCCACTTGGTGATGATGAACTGCGGGATCATGGTCACCTGGAACGGCACCATCAACGTCGTCATGATGAGAACAAACAGCAGGCCGCGGCCGAGGAACCTGAACCTGGCAAACGCGTAGCCAGCGGCCGAGCAGAGCGCCAGGTTGCTCACCACCGTGGTCACCGCGACGACCGCGCTGTTCCAGAAGAACCGGCCGAACGGGGCGGCCTGCAGCGCGTCCCCGTAGTTACCGAACCGGAGCACGTGCGGGGTGAGGTCGGGCGGGAAGCGCAGCGCCTCGGACGGGGTCTCCAGAGAGGTCACGATCATCCAGAAGAACGGGAAGATCAAGATGATCGTCGCGGGAACCAGCACCAAGTGCCACGGACTGAACGGCAGGATCCGGCGCCGCCGCTTGGGCCGGACCGCCGTCGGCGCGGCCGACGGGACGGCCTTTGCGAGATCGACGGCACTCATGACCGGTAGTAGGTGAAGCGGCGGCCGACCCTGAACTGGATCGCCGTCGCCACCAGGATCACGATGAACAGCAGGTAGGCAATGGCCGAGGCGTAACCGAAGTTGAAGTTCTGGAACGCCTGGACGTACACGTAATAGACCAGGACCGTGGTCGCGCCGAGCGGGCCGCCCTGGGTGGACAGGTAGACCTCGTCGAATAGCTGCAGCGCGTTGATCGTCAGCCAGACGGCCAGGAACAGCGACGCCGGGCTGAGCAGCGGCAACGTGACCCGGCGGAAGGTCGCCCACCGGCCAGCCCCATCGATGGCGGCCGCCTCGGTCAGCTCCTTCGGCACGCCCTGCAGCGCGGCCAGGTAGATGACTACGGCGAACCCGGTCCAGCCCCAGATCGTCATCACCACGATGACGCCGAGCGCTTGCGACGGGTCATTCAGGAACTGCTGCTGGGGCAGGCCGACGGCGCTGAAGAAGTAGTTGACGATGCCGTAGGAGGGGTCGAACAGCCAGATGAAGACCAGCGCCTCGCTGATCGTGGAGATGGCCATCGTCGCGTAGGCGGCCGTGCGGTACAGCCAGATGAACTTCAGCTCCCTGTTCATCGCGACGGCGAGGAACAGGCCGACGATCATCGTGCCAGGCACGAACAACGCGGTGTAAATGACCGTGTGCTCCGTCGCGGACACGACGGCGGGGTCATGAATGAGCTGCCGGTAGTTCCGCAGGCCGACGAAGGGCGTGTGCGGGGACAGCAGGTTGTTCCGCTGGAACGACATCACCAGCGACCAGACGATCGGCACGGCGCCGAAGAGCAGGATGATGACCGCCGCCGGGGTGACGAACGCCCAGCCCGCGACCGACTCGGAACGCCGCGACGCCCGCGCTGCCGTCACCGCCACGTTAGCTGCCGGAGCCGGCCAGGATCGAGTTCACCTTTGCCGCCGCCTGGTCGAGCGCGGCCTTCGGCTGGGACTTGCCGAGCAGCACCGACACGATCATCGGGCCCAGCACCTGCGAGATCTGCGGGTAGGTCGCGATCTGCGGGCGGGCCTGCCTGACGTTGCCGAGGTTGGCGATGAACGTGTCCACCCCCGGCAGGGCCGTGTTCATCTGGCCCGTGAATCCGGGAGCGTTCGCGACCGACTGCCGGATCGGCAGGTCGCCGGTCGCCAGCGAGAACGCCTTGGCCTGGGCAGGCGCGGTCAGCCAGAGCACGAACTTCTCCGCGGCGCTGACCTGGGCGGCGCCGTTGTTGAAGAGCACCCAGTTGTCCGGACCCGCGATCGTCTGGTGCCCGCCGCCGGTTCCCGGAAACTCCGGCATGACCTGCACGCCGTAGTGCACGTGATTGAACGCGGACAGGTCCCACGGCCCTGTGACCAGCATCCCGACCTTGCCCGAGTTGAAGAGGTTGGCGTATGGAGAGTCGGTCGGATCGAGGTACATCGAGTGGTCGGTCACTGCCATGGTCCGCAGCGTGTTGAGCGACGCCAGCCCGGCCGGAGAGTTGAAGGCCGCCTTCGTGTTACTGGGGTTCAAGATCTGGCCGCCAGCCTCCCAGAGCAGCACCTCCCAGTGCCAGACGGTGTCCTCTGAGCCGGGCGTGACGTAGGCCGTGCCGTATTGCTTGATCGCCGGCTTGGTCAGCGCCTTGGCGTCGGCCTGGAACTGCGACCATGTCCAGTTCGCCGCGGGCGGCGTGAGCCCTGCCTGGGCGAACAGCGTCTTGTTGTACACGACGGCGAGGTTGTCGACCAGAGCGGGAACGCCGATGACTCTGCCATTGACGGTCGCCACAGCTCGCTCGCCGACCCAGAAATCATTCCAGTTCACCGACGGCTTGCTGACTACCTTGGTGAGGTTGACGACCTGCGGGATCTTGGCGATGTTCGGAGCCCAGGAGCCATACAGGTATGCGATGTCCGGTTGCGTCCCGCCGCGCACGGCGGTGAGCACCTTCTGCAGCGTGTTGTCGTTGTTGACCTGCAGGACGTTGACCTTGACCCCGGGGTTCGCCTTCTCGTATGCGGCGACCAGGCGGGTGAATTCCTGTTGCTCAGCGCCGGTGTAACCCTCCCAGATCGAGAAGGACTTGCCGGAGCCAGAGCCGCCGCTACCAGCCCCGCATGCCGCGAGTCCCGCGGCGGCCAGTGCGCAGGCGATCAGGGTGCAGAGTGCCCGCAGGCGATTGGTTCCCATCGGTGCCCTCGCTCACGCTGTCGATGCAATCAGCCCATCTTGAACGGCAGCCCATCTTGAACGGCAGCTCATCTTGAACGGACATGCGGTGTTTGACGCATATCTTGGGCGCCGGTGACGCGCGGTGTCAACGGGGCGGCGGACACAATCGCGCATATCTTGCCCATGTCACGACGCTCCTGTACGTCGTTGATGCGCGCTCTTGCACGAATCTGGTCACAATGGAACACTTTCGAGCCATGACCCGGGTTGCGTTCATCGGCGCTGGCAGCATCGAGTTCACCCGCAATGTCGTCACTGACCTGTGCGTCAGTGAGCTGGGCGTCAGTGAGCTGGGCGGCGAGCTGCGGCTCGCGCTGCACGACATCAGCGCCGAGCGGCTCGCCTTCGCCGACCGCCTGGTCCGCCAGATCGTGGCGCAGACGGGCTCGACGGCGACCGTCACCGCATCGGCCAGCCGTGAGGAGGCGCTGCGGGACGCAACCTACGTGATCAACGAAATCCAGGTGGGCGGCTACGCCGCGACCCGGCTTGATTTCGATCTCCCGGCCAGGTACGGCGTTCGGCAGACCATCGCCGACACTATCGGCATCGGCGGGATCTTCCGCGGGCTGCGGACCATTCCCGTCGCGGTATCACTCGCCGAGGACATGCTGCGCTACTGCCCCGGCGCGTACCTGCTGAACTACACCAATCCGATGGCGATGTTGCCGTGGGCGGTCTACGAGGGCACCGAGTTCGACCGGGTCTTCGGGCTGTGCCACTCCGTACGCGACACCCACGCCTTCCTGGCCGGCCTGGTCGGCGTCGATCAGGCAGAGATCAGCTTCGTCACCGCTGGCTTCAACCACCAGGCGTTCGTGCTGCGGTTCGAGCACCAGGGCACGTCGCTGTACCCACAGCTCGCTAAGGTGATCGACGCCGATCCCGAGCTGGCTCGGCGAGTGCGGGTGCAGCTATTCCGCAGGTTCGGCTATTTCCCGACCGAGTCGAGCGAGCACTCAGCCGAGTACGTCCCGTGGTTCATGCGGCACGACGCCGAAGTAGAGCGATTCCGGATCTTCGTCGGCGACTACCTGGCGCGGTCTGAGGAAAACCTGCGCGAGCTCGACCAGCTGAGCAGCCAGCTCGCGGCCGGCGAGCCGCTGGAGCTCGAACCGACCCGCGAGCTCGCCTCGCAGTTCATCTACTCCTGCGAGACCGGTGCCGAGCAGGAGATCTACGTCAACGTCCGCAACGGCGGGCTGATCGAGAATCTGCCGGCCAACGCCTGTGTCGAGGTGCCATGCGACCTCGGCAGCGGCGGGCCCACGCCCAGGCCCGTCGGGTCGCTCCCCGTGCAGCTGGCGGCGCTGAACCGGACGTTCCTCAACGTGGTCGAGCTGACCGTCAAGGCCGTACTGACCGGCAGCAGGGACCACGTCTACCAGGCCGCTCTGCTCGACCCCAATACCTCGGCGACGCTCACGACCGATCAGACCGTGGCGCTCTGCGACGAGCTGCTCGAAGCACACAGTGACCTCCTGCCGGCTGGCCTGCGTTCGTGAGGCGGCAGCAGCGCAACCGAGTACCGCGGAGCCAGCCGGGCAGGTAGTGATGCGTGCGCATACTCGTCGGAACCTCTGGCTGGCAGTACCGCCACTGGCGCGGGGTGCTCTACCCGCCCGACGTGCCGCAGAAGCGCTGGCTCGAGCACTATGCGACCTTGTATGCCACGGTCGAGAACGACGGAACGTTCTACCGGCTACCCTCGCGCGAGACCTTCGCGGGCTGGCGGGCCAGGACGCCAGATGATTTCGTCATGGCGATCAAGGCGAGCCGGTTCCTGACCCACATCAGGCGGCTGCGTGATCCGGTTGAGCCCGTCGAGCGGCTGATGCACGCCGCCGGCGGCCTCGGCGGCCGCCTCGGACCTGTGCTGCTCCAGCTTCCGCCCAACCTGACGGCCGACCCGCCCAGGCTTGACGCCTGCCTCGCCGAATTCGCGAAGGTCACTCCCGCGGCGCCGCACTCTGCTGGGCAGACCGGCGCGGGCGTCCGGTTACGCCGCTCTGGGAGACGGCCGGCTGGGGCTACGTCCGCTTCCACGAGGGTGCGGCCCAGCCATGGCCGCGCTACGGCGCAGGCGCGCTGCGATCCTGGCTGAGCCGGATGCGGGCGGCCGCTTGGCCGGACGGCGCGGTCTACGTCTACTTCAACAACGATCAGTGCGGCGCGGCGATCGCCGACGCCGCTGAATTCGCCAGGCTCGCCAGGCAGGCCGGCTGCGAGGTCACGAGGACGGCGACCCCATTGGCATCGCCGTAATCAGCCGCCGAAAGCGGCGTAGATCAGGTAGCCGTTCAGGCCCACGATCAGCGCCGCGACGGAACTCGTCGCGACGGTGGTTCCGCGGCGGTTGACCAGCGACCCCATGATGGCCGGGCGAGCCGTCAGCACGACGAGCGGAACGAGCGCGAACGGGATGCCGAAGGAGAGCACCACCTGCGAGACGACCAGGCTCTGCGTCGCCGGAAGCCCGGCTCCCAGCACGGCGAGGGCGGGCAGCATGGTGATGCCCCGCCGCAGCAGGACCGGGATACGCCGGCCGATGAATCCCTGCATCACGACCTGGCCCGCATAGGTGCCCACGCTGGATGAAGACAGGCCGGACGCGAGCAACGCGACCGCGAACGCGAGCGCGGCACCGCCGCCGACCACGCGGCCGAGCGCGCCGTGCGCGGCGACGATCGCGTCGCCGTGCGGCGGACCCGAGCGGTGAAACAGCGCCGCGGCGACGAAGAGCATCGAAAGGTTGATGACGCCAGCGGCGCCGAGGGCCACGAACACGTCGAGCCTGGCGAATCCAAGCACCTCGCGGCGCTCCCCGTCATCGCGGCAGGAGACCCGCGACTTGGTCAGCGCCGAGTGCAGGTAGACCGCGTGCGGCATCACCGTGGCCCCGATGATGCCGGTAACGAGCAGCAGGCTCTCCGGGCCAGCCAGGCTGGGAACAAGGCCGCCGGCGATTCCCGACGGCGACCCGCCGACCACGGCGAGGTCGTACACGAAGCCAAGGAAGACGATGCCGAGCAGGGCGGCGATCGCGAGCTCGAATTTCCGGTAGCCGCGCTGCTCGAGCGCGAGGATCGCGAAGGCGACCACCGCCGTGATCAGGCCCGCCGCCAGCAGCGGGACGCCGAAGAGCAGGTTCAGCCCGATCGCCGCGCCGACGAATTCCGCCAGATCGGTCGCCATGGCGATCAGTTCGGCCTGCAGCCACAGGCCAAGGGAGACCGAGCGCGGCAGGTGGTCGCGGCACAGCTCAGGCAGATCGCGCCCGGTCGCTATGCCGACCTTCGCCGACAGGTACTGCACGAGCATCGCCATCAGGTTGGCTGCGACGATCGCCCAGGCCAGCGCGTACCCGGAGACCGCGCCGGCCGAGAAGTTCGTCGCGAAGTTGCCAGGATCGATGTAGGCCACGGCGGCCACGAACGCCGGGCCGAGCAGCGCCGCGACCCCGCGAACCCGGCCGCGGGCGCGCAGTACCCGCAGCGCGCTCGGCGGGGCGATCACCGGCTGCGCTGCGGAGTCCGCAGCCATCGACGCGGGCCTCAGCCGATCGACGGGCCGAGCCCGAGCGACTGCGGGGTGCTTGCGTCGGGTGAGGGCTGATTGAGGCCCTCGTCCAGCGGGCCGAACTCGGTCATCAGCGCCGCGCTGCCGCCCCAGGGCGTCTGCTCCTCCGCGATCAGGGTGCTGGTCGTCAGCAGCAGCCCGGCCACCGAAGCGCCGTTCTGCAGCGCCGCGCGAGCGACCCTGAGCGGGTCGATGATGCCCATCTCGATCATGTTGCCGAACCGGCCGGCCAGCGCGTCGAAGCCCTCGTCTCTGCCGAGCCCGGCCAGCTTGGCCACGACCTCCTGGCCCGGGTAGCCCGCGTTGCTGGCGATCAGGTAGGCGGGCTCG
>WNFD01004681.1_pt1 | contig 13708 bp, 15 predicted proteins | sample 5400491 | NCBI WGS metagenome assembly WNFD01 (sample SAMN13153343, study PRJNA577476) | soil metagenome | isolation source: 120 cm saprolite under Douglas fir tree site 2 hole 2 replicate 2 | place: USA:California | collected 2015-04-18
TTCCATGGGCGCTCGGAATCGATCTCAGAATTGCGCAGCCTGCGAATCCTGAAGGCCAATTTTACGCCGATATCTATCAGCGCCGCACCGGCAAGCCGCTCACGTATTTGAGCGGAGACCCGCGGGTTGCTCCACTGATCGCCCTCAGCGCGCCAAGTCGTCCGCATCTTTATTTCGCTTGGGCGCCACAACGCAGCCCGTGGGCAAGCGCCGCCGATATCCGTGCGCAGGGCGGAATTTTGGTGTGGCCGGCCGCTGATAACAATGGCACTCCACCGGCGACCCTGAAGGTGCAATTTCCCGAGATGGCGCCGGAAGTGCCGCGGTCGTTTCCGCGCGCAGTGCAGGGCGTCTTGCCGCTCATCCGGCTTGGATGGGCGATGCAGCGGCCACCGGCGGCTCAGTGATAGCTCTCGCCTTCGCGCACTTTGCCGCGAAATAGCCAGTAGATGAAACCCACATAGCCAAGCACCATCGGCAACAGCAGGAGTGTGCCGAGCAACATGAATATCTGGCTCGCCGGTGCCGCGGCGGTATCCCAAATGGTCAATGAGGGCGGGACCAGATACGGGAAATTAGAAATCGCCAGCCCAAGAAATCCCAGCAAGAACAGTGCAATCGTTGCGAGGAACGGTGGCACTTCGCGTCCGTTCTCAATCCAGCGCCAGGCAAGATAAGCGGTGAGCGCGGTCACCACCGGCACCGGCCACAAGAAGTAGAAGTTTGGCAGCGCGAACCAGCGTGCCGCTATCCGCTGCTCGGTCAGCGGCGTCCATATGCTCACAGCGGCCATGAAGACGAGCACGGCCAGCAGCAAAATCTTTGCTTGCCCGCGGGCGCGCTCGGCTACGGGTCCTTCGGTTTTCATCGAAAGCCACGTGGCGCCGAGCAGCCCATAACCGGCAATCAGCGACAGGCCGCAGAGTACGGCGAACGGCGTCGCCCAATCGAACGAGCCGCCGCTATAGGCGCCGTCACGAACCTGAATGCCCTGGATCAAACCGCCGAGGATCACGCCTTGCGCGAACGTGGCAACAGTCGAACCAATGATGAACGCCGCGCTCAGCCAGGTCTTGCTGCGGGAGACGGTTCGGAATTCGAACGCCACACCGCGAAATACGAGCGCAAGCAACATGACGATCACGGGCAGATAGAGCGCGGGCATCACGACCGCATAGGCTCTCGGGAACGCCACCCACAATCCGCCGCCGCCGAGCACCAGCCAGGTCTCATTGCCGTCCCAGAATGGTGCGACCGATCGCATCATCTGGTCGCGCTCGCGTTCGTTTCGTGCAAACGGGAAAAGAATTCCAATGCCGAGATCGAAGCCGTCGAGGATCACGTACATAACGACCGCGGTGCCGATCAGCGCAGCCCAGATCACCGGAAGATACCACTCCATTGTTTGGCTCCTCGCGATCAGCGCAAAAATCTTTAACTGTGCCCCACCGCTGTACGTCCGGCTTCATGTGCGGCGGAGATCGGACTTGCCGAAAAATGCCCGGTCTCTTCGGCCGCCGGTCCAGTCGGGCCTTGGGCGATCAGGCGATTGATATAGTAGATTCCGAACGAGAACACGACGCCGTAAGCGATGATGAACAGAGCGAGTGTACCGGCGACTGTCGCGCCCGGCACCGGCGAAGTCGCATTGGCCGTGCGCAGGATGCCCTGAACGATCCAAGGCTGTCTTCCGGTTTCCGTCACCACCCATCCGGCAATTACCGCGACAAATCCAAGCCACCAGCATCGCGCCATGACGCGCAGGTACCAGCGCGTCTCGAACAAAGTTCCGCGCCACCACAGGAACGCGCCGAACAATGCAGAGCCGATCATGAAGAATCCAACTGCCAGCATGATGCGGAACGCGAAGAAGACGGCCTTAACGGGCGGCCGTTGCGATTCCGGCACGCTGTTCAATCCGGGGAACAAGCCATTCATGCGATGCGTGAGAATAAGCGACGAACCTTTCGGTATCGAAATCTGGAATTTGTTGTCACCCGCCTTTTCGTCAGGCCACGCGAAAATATGAAAATCGCCGGGCTTACTCCCATCCCAATGCGCTTCCATCGCCGCGATCTTGATGGGCTGATGCTCGAGTGTGTTGAGGCCGTGCTGATCGCCGAGCACCAATTGCAACGGCGCAAGGATGGCGGTCAAACCGATCGCCATGCGAAGCATGGTGCGGCCTTCCTCAATGTGCCGGCCCGCAACCAGGTAACGCGCCCCGACCGCGAGCACGACGAAGCCCGTGGTGAGGTACGCGGCGTTGAGCATGTGCGCGAAGCGATAGGGGAAACTTGGATTGAAGACGATCGCAAGCCAATCGAGCGGATAGGCGACGCCACCGCGCAGTTCATGGCCACTCGGCGTCTGCATCCAGCTATTGGCGGACAAAATCCAGAATGCGGAGGTGGCGGTGCCGATGGCGACAATCACAGCTGAAAGCACGTAGAGCCAAGGCGGCACGCGATTAAAACCGAACAGCAACACGCCAAGAAAGGTCGCCTCCAGGAAAAAGGCACTCAGCACCTCATAGCCGATCAACGGACCGACCACGTTCCCGACCATGACCGAGAATCGACTCCAATTGGTGCCGAACTGGTACGACAATACGATTCCGGACACGACGCCCATCGCAAATGAGACCGCGAAAATCTTGGTCCAGAAGCGCATGAGATGTTGATACCGATCGTTACCGCTGCGCAGCCACAACGCGCCAAGCGTGGCGATATAGGCCGAGAGCCCGATGGTGAAGCTCGGGAAAATGATGTGGAAAATGATGGTGAAGGCAAACTGCAAACGGTCAAGCAGGACTGGATCGAAATCCATGGCGAGCTCCGTGCGGCACCCAGGGCACGACTATATGCGCGAGTTACAATCGTGGCGAGCCGATTGCGCCCCAGAACTGCGATAAATGGAAGCGGCATGTAGGTGCCGCGGTGTCCACACCACCCACAATTGCTTCTGACGAGCGGGTCATGGCCGCGTTAGGCTGAATCAATTGGGCAGGCGGCGGGAGGGGTTGATGGCCAAGCGCGCCAAGCACGCGCCAGCGGCGAGGAAAAACGAGCCGCGGATCGCCACCATGGCCGAGCGGTATTTCGGGCTGGCGCAACAAGGCACTGATATCCGCACCGAATTCATCGCCGGCGTAACCACGTTCCTAACGATGGTCTACATCGTGTTCGTCAACCCCATCATCCTCGGCAAGGCGGGGATGGATCCGGGTGCGGTCTTTGTCGCCACTTGCGTCGCCGCCGCGGTGAGCACTTTCGTCATGGCGTTTTACGCCAACTACCCGATCGCGCTTGCGCCGGGAATGGGCATCAACGCCTTCTTCGCGTTCACCGTGGTGCTGACATTCAAATACACTTGGCAGCAAGCGCTCGCGGCGGTGTTCTGCTCGGGCGTGCTGTTCTTCCTCATTTCCGTGTTCCGGATTCGGCAATATGTCATCGATGCAATTCCGCAAAACCTGAAACTCGCGGTGTCGGCCGGTGTCGGGCTGTTCCTGGGAATCATCGCGCTCGAAGAAGCCAAGGTTGTCGTCAGCCATCCGGCGACTTTGGTCACGCGATCAAATTTGCGGTGGCGGGATGAACCTAGCGTCGTCGTGGCAATTCTGGGCTGTTTTGTCGGCGGTGTTTGCTGCGCTCACGGCGATCTTTGCCAAGATCGGCGTTGAGAACGTCAACTCCGATTTTGCGACGTTCATTCGTACGATCGTTATCCTAGCGACGCTTGCCTTCATCTTGCTGGCCACGGGGCAATTTCAGTCGCCGGGCACGATTTCGTCTCGAACCTATCTTTTTCTGTTGTTGTCGGGGCTGGCGACCGGCGCGTCATGGATTTGCTATTTCCGCGCGCTCAAGATCGGCGAGGCCGCAAAAGTTGCACCGATCGACAAGCTTTCTGTGGTTCTGGTCGCTGTGTTCGGCGTACTCTTTCTTGGCGAGAAGCTGACGGCGCCGAATTGCCTCGGTGTCGCGTTGATCGCGGTGGGTGCAATCCTGGTCGCCTACCGTTGATCGAGTGCTTTCTTGATCGCCAGGAAATCGCGCCACGCGAAGCGCTTTTGCAACGGACTGCGCAGCAGGAATGCCGGGTGAAACGTCGGCATGGCCCGGATCTCACGTTTGCCCGTGTCGAAGGTAAACCAGCGCCCGCGTGTTTTGGTGATCCCTTCCCTGGTGTTAAGGAGCGTTTGCGCTGATGGGCCTCCCAGGCACACCAGGATGTCAGGATCGGCGAGTTCGATCTGACGCAGGATGAACGGCAGGCATATCTGCGATTCCTGCGGCGTCGGTGTGCGATTGCCGGGCGGCCGCCAGGGCACGATATTTGCGATATAGACCGACGAGCGGTCCATGCCGATCGCCGCGAGCATGCGGTCGAGCAATTTTCCGGAGCGGCCAACGAAGGGCAATCCTTCGATGTCTTCGTCACGGCCGGGTGCCTCGCCAACGAACATCAGGCGCGCCGACGGATTTCCGTCGGCGAACACAAGTTGCGTTGCGGTTGCCTTGAGCGCGCAACCATCGAACTTGTCGAGAATGACGCGCAGCTCCTCGAGCGTCTTCGCGGTTTTCGTCGCTGCGCGCGCCACCATGGCAGCTTCGTCAGGAGCAGGCGGTGCCGCGGCCGACGCGCGGTTTCTGGTTTGGATATCGGCCGGCGGCGATAATTGCGGCGCAGGGCGGGCAGGGGATGCCGGCGTATCAACTTCAGCAAAACGATTGACGGGCTCTTCGCCCAAGAGGGCGTCTACGCCGGTCGCAGCGTAGAATTCGAGCAGGTCGCGCGCCGGGTTGTCGCTGGGGCCCATCATTTATGCACACTAGCATGAGGGCTGCGCGATTGCCGCCCCGTGTGCAAAAGTGGACAATTGGCTGAGGAGAGCTTCATGGCCGAGCTACCCGCCCGCGAGGCAATGGAATTTGAAGTTGTTGTCGTTGGTGCTGGGCCATCCGGCCTCGCCGCCGCCATCCGCCTCAAGCAAATCAGCCCGGATATCTCTGTGGTCGTCGTGGAGAAAGGGTCCGAGGTTGGCGCCCATATCCTGTCCGGGGCGGTGATCGATCCGGTCGGGCTCGACCGGTTGCTGCCGGACTGGCGCTCCGAAGATACGCCAATCAAGACGGCCGTTACCGACGATCGGTTTTATTATCTTTCAGCCGGCGGCGCGCTGCGGCTTCCCAACTTCATGATGCCACCCCTGATGAGCAACCACGGCAACTTCATTGTCTCGCTCGGGAACGTCTGCCGCTGGTTGGCCACAAAAGCAGAAGGCCTCGGCATCGAAATCTATCCGGGCTTCGCGGCGACGGAAGTTCTCTACGACACGAACGGTGCGGTCTGCGGCGTTGCCACCGGTGATATGGGCGTCGGCAAGAACGGCGAGCCGAAAGACAACTTTACGCGCGGCATGGAATTGCGCGCGAAATACACTTTGTTCGCGGAAGGCGCACGCGGCAATCTCGGCAAACAATTGATCGCGAAATATGGCCTTGCGAATGAGCGCCAGCCGCAGAAATTCGGGCTCGGCTTGAAAGAGCTCTGGCAGGTCGCGCCGGAAAAGCATCGCAAAGGCCTGGTGCAGCACACCTTTGGCTGGCCACTCGACGGTGCAACCGGCGGCGGCTCGTTTCTCTATCACCTCGATGACAACCTGGTGTCGGTCGGGTTTGTTCTGCATCTCAATTATTCCAATCCATACCTTTCACCGTTCGAGGAATTCCAGCGTTGCAAAACCCATCCGTTGGTGCGCGACACTTTCGCTGGCGGCAAGCGGCTTGCGTATGGCGCGCGCGCGCTGACCGAGGGTGGCTACCAGTCGGTGCCGAAGCTGGCGTTTCCGGGCGGGGTCCTGATCGGCTGTGACGCGGGTTTCATGAACGTGCCGCGCATCAAAGGCAGCCACAACGCAATGCTGTCGGGAATGATGGCGGCAGAAGCTGCCGCCGCGGCGCTTTCGGCGGGCCGCAGTCACGATGAATTGGCGGACTATGAATCAGATTGGCGCGGCTCGGCGATCGGCAAGGACCTGTGGAAAGTGCGCAACGCCAAGCCATTGTGGTCGAAATTCGGAACGCTCCTTGGGATCACGCTTGGCGGGCTCGACATGTGGACGAGCACGCTGGGATTCTCCCTGTTCGGAACGCTTAGGCACGGCCAACCGGATTACCCCTCGCTCAAGCCGGCATCGGACTGTGTGCCCATTGCTTATGCAAGGCCCGACGGCAAACTGACTTTTGACCGCCTGTCATCAGTATTTCTGTCCAATACGAATCATGAAGAAGATCAGCCGGTTCACCTCCACGTTTCCGACCTCGGACTACAGAAAAAATCCGAGCATGACGTGTATGCCGGCCCATCGGCGCGTTATTGTCCGGCCGGTGTCTATGAATGGGTGGAAGAAGTGGGTTCGCCGAAATTCGTAATCAACGCGCAGAACTGCGTCCACTGCAAAACTTGTGACATCAAGGACCCCAACCAAAATATTACCTGGGTTCCGCCAGAAGGTGGTGGCGGACCGAACTATCCGAATATGTGATTTGCTTAGGACGCTGCCGTCACGATACCGCCACATCGACCCTTTCAAGCTGATTCTACGCGCGCCGTCCGGGAGTTCTTGCGGGAGCGGCGCAAAAAGGCCATTCTCTGCGCAACATCGGCGGTCCGCGCGCATTCGCGGCCAGCCGCTTCATTGGAGCATCGCCCGTGACGTCTTCGAGACTAGGCCGCTGCATTGTCGGCAGCGCGCTTGCCGCCTTTTTCGCGGCAACACCGTATCAACTCTCCGCGCAGCCGCTGAGCGCCTTGGAATTGGCCGGCACGACAGCTTCGGGCAGTTATCTGGCCGCCCGCCATGCCGGTCAGCAGCGCGACGCCGCCGCCGCCGCCGCCTATTACCGCTCGGCGCTTAAGCGCGATCCTGCAAATGGCGAATTGCTCGATCGGGCCTTCTTGTCATTTTTGGTTGATGGCGACGTCGACGAAGCCGTGAAATTCGCCGAACGTGTTTCTCAGGCCGACAAGAACGACCGCGTCGCCCGGCTGGTGCTCGGCGTAGGCGAAATCAAGCGCAAGCAGTATCCTGCGGCACGTCGCGACTTGGCGCAATCGATCCGCGGACCGATTACTGATCTCACGGCAACATTGCTCTCGGCTTGGGCTGCGTACGGTACCAATGATGCCAAAGGAGCCGTCGGAGCCATCGACCACCTCGCCGGCCCAGATTGGTACGCGATCTTCAAGGAGCTGCACGCCGGCCTGATCTACGACATTTCCGGCAACGAGAAGGAAGCCGGTAAACGTCTGGAGCACGCCTACAAGCTCGACGCCACTGCGCTGCGCGTGGTCGAAGCCTATGGCAGCTGGATATCGCGCAATCGTTCGCCAAAAGAAGCGCTCGTGGTTTTTGAGACCTTCGACAAGGCTTTGCCGCGCCATCCGCTTGTGGTCGAGGCGATGGATAAACTAAAGGCCGGCGACAAATTGCCGCCGCTTGTTTCGAATGCGCAATTGGGTGCCGCTGAAGCGCTCTACGGCCTCGGCGCCTCGCTCGGCCGCCGCGGTGGTGAAGACCTCGGCCTGGTCTATCTCCAGCTCTCGCTATTTTTGGCGCCGACGCATCCGCTGGCGCTGCTCTCGCTCGCCGATCTTTATGAGTCGCTGAAGAAGCCCGAGCTGGCGATCAAAGTCTATGAGCGCGTGCCCGCGAATTCGCCGCTGCACCGTAACGCCGCCATCCAGATGGCTGCTAATCTCGATAGCCTTGACCGCGCGGACGAAGCCCAGAAGCACCTTGAGGGGCTGATCAAACAGCACCAGGACGACCAGGAAGCAATTATGGCGCTTGGCAACGTCTTGCGCGGGCACAAAAAGTTTGCCGAATGCGCCAACGTCTACTCGAAGGGGATCGCCGCTGTCCCCAATCCGGAAAAGTCCAATTGGGTCGGCTACTATTTCCGTGGCATCTGCTATGAGCGATCAAAGCAGTGGCCAAAGGCTGAAGCAGATCTCAAGAAGGCGCTCGAGCTGTATCCCGATCAGCCGCACGTGCTCAATTATCTTGGCTATTCCTGGATCGATCAGGGGGTCAACCTGGACGAAGGCATGGACATGATCAAGAAAGCTGTGCAGCAGCGTCCGGATGACGGCTACATCGTGGACTCGCTCGGTTGGGCATATTTCCGACTTGGCAATTACGACGAAGCGACCAAGCAGCTTGAACGCGCCATCGAATTAAAGCCGGAAGATCCGACCATCAATGATCACCTCGGCGACGCCTATTGGCGAGTCGGCCGCGTGCTGGAGGCCAAATTTCAATGGGCACATGCGCGCGATCTCAAGCCCGATCCCGAGGACCTTCCCAAGATCGAGGAGAAGATCAAGTCAGGGCTGCCCGAGGAGACATCGTCGCAGGCGAAAGCGGGCAAGAAGAGCGGCGACGGCGGCTAACTGCGGCGCGAACGATAGGTTTATTGCGTGAGCGCGACGCTGGTCGAAAAGGCTTCCGCCAAGATCAATCTGACATTGCGGGTGATCGGCCGCCGCGCTGACGGCTATCACGAGCTCGAAAGCCTGGTCGTATTCGCCGATGTAGCGGACACGCTGACGCTGCGAGCCTCTCAGGATGGACTCGAGATTACCGGCCCCTTTGCCAGCAAGACGGGACCGGCCGTCGATAATTTGGTTTTCAAGGCGGTTGCGGCGGTTCGCGGACGCATCGCCGGTGTCAAAGCTGGGAATTTTCTGCTTGAGAAGAATGTGCCCGTGGCGGCAGGCCTCGGGGGCGGCTCGGCTGACGCGGCGGCAGCCTTGCGACTTATCGCTCGCACCAACGGTCTGGCCCTCGACGACCCACGCCTCTTCCTGGCGGCACGCGCGGTCGGTGCCGATGTCCCCGTCTGCCTTGATCCGCGCCCGTGCGTTATGCGCGGAATTGGCGAGTTGCTGTCTGGTCCTGTCGATTTGCCAGAGCTTCCGGCAGTGCTCGTCAATCCGGGCGTGCCATTGGCGACGCGAGATGTGTTTGAAAAGTTCAAAAGCGGTGAACGTGGCAGCGATATTGCCATTGTGCCACATGAAATTGATTCGTTGATCGAATTTCTGGAGCGACACGGCAATGATCTCACTTCCGCTGCAACCGCTTGTGAGCCGGTCATCGCGGAGGTACTTACCGCGCTACGCGCTTTGCCTGGGGTCAAGCTCGCGCGCATGTCGGGATCTGGTGCGACATGTTTTGCGCTCTTCGGCTCTCGTGGCGAAGCTGCGGCGGCATCGCAACAGCTTGTGAAAGAGCACAAAAATTGGTGGGTGCAGCCGACAACGCTCGGTTCGGGGACTGGCAGACCTTGAATTTGCCGGGTTCACGCGCAACCGTCATCCGCATGCAAAAAACTCCGAAAGGGCGCGAGCACGCGATGGAGCGAACCATGAAGTATCGATTGATTTTGCCTTCGATCGTTGCGCTGAGTGTTATTGCTGCCGCTCCGGCTTTGGCGCGCGCCAAACATATGGCTCAGTCCCGCTGCATGGACAAGCCGCAGGAATTTTCATGGCGCTTTTTACTTCCGGGCCAACCGGAACCTCAACCTAACGGCTGCGCTCCGCCGGTGTATGCCTATGGCAAATACATAGGTCAGGACCCCGATCCGAACATTCGCTTTCAGTTGCTCCGCGATCCCGCGACGGGCTATTCGGCGCACCAAAATAACTGATATGCGCCCTAGTGCGCGCGGCCAATGCAAAACGCGACCGCTTCTTCCAATGCGGATTTCATCTCCGACGCGGGCACGAGTGCCAGTGCATCGGTAGCGATTGCGCCATAGTGACGGGCTCGGCCGACCGTATCTTCGATGGCATGATGCTTGGCCATCAAGGTAATAGCCTGATCTAGATCGCCCTCACGGACTTCGGCGTCAGCGAGCGTTCGATTCCAAAATGCGCGTTCGATTTCAGTACCGCGCCGGAATGACAAGACGACTGGAAGAGTGATTTTGCCCTCGCGGAAATCGTCGCCAACGTTCTTGCCGAGTTTGGCGGATTTTCCGCCGTAGTCGAGAGCGTCGTCGATCAGCTGGAAAGCAACCCCGAGGTTCATGCCGAACGATCGGCAGGCTGCAAGCTCAGCTTTCTCCTTTGCAGCCAATGCGGGCCCTACTTCGCAAGCGGCTGCGAACAATTCTGCAGTTTTGGCGCGAATGACCGCCAGATACTCATCCTCGTTTGTGGCTGTGTTCTTGGCAGTGCCGAGCTGCATCACTTCGCCTTCGGCGATCACGGCAGCTGCAGACGACAGGATGTCGAGGGAATGCAGGTTGCCGACCTCGACCATCATCTTGAATGCCTGACCGAGGAGGAAGTCGCCAACCAACACGCTGGCCTCATTGCCCCACAGCATGCGTGCGGCAACTTTGCCGCGGCGCATGTCGCTTTCATCGACGACATCGTCGTGCAAAAGCGTGGCGGTGTGCATGAATTCCACGGCCGCCGCGAGCTTAATATGCCCGTCGCCTGAATAACCCGCGAGCCGGGCCATCGCCAAAGTAAGCATCGGGCGCAGCCGTTTGCCGCCAGAAGCGATGAGGTGATTGGCAACCTCGGGGATCATGGCGACTTCGGAGCCAGTACGCGCTAGGATCGTCAAGTTGACGCGCTCCATGTCCGGTGCCACCAGATCGGCGAGACGATTGAGCGAGGCGGCGTTCGGACTTTCAAATGGAAGGACGACGGCCAAAACTGATCTCCCGCACTGAGAAAACGCGAGCATAGAAACGCTATGTTAATGCGGCAAGTGCGGTAGATTGTCGTATCACCGCAATTTGACGCGGCCGCATTGACAAAGGGATTGCAAGTGGCGACCAGAATAACACCCGCCGCCGCCCACTATTCCAGCGATCTAGCCTGGGCATAAGGCCATGCGCGAACTTATTCGTACCAACGATGCGGTCTTGGTCTCGGCGGTGGTGGCGTTACTCGAGAGCGCCGGTATTCGCCCGCTGGTGTTCGACCAGAATATGAGCGTGCTGGAAGGCTCGCTCGGCGTCTTGCCGCGCCGGGTGCTCGTGGTGGAGGGCCATGAATTGCGAGCGCGGCAGCTTCTGGAAGACGCCGGACTCGGCCATGAGCTGCGTCCCGATGGGAGCTGATAGCGATTTCAGCGAAGACGCGATCCTCGGCGGCAGGCTTCGCGTACGCCAGCCGTTGCGTGGGCATCGCGTCGGACATGATGCGATCCTGTTGGCCGCGGCGACCACGGCACGCGCCGGCGAACGTGCGATCGATCTCGGCTCTGGAGTTGGCGCCGCCGGCCTTGCGCTCGCTGTGCGTGTTCCCGAATTGAATGTGACACTGATCGAAATTGACGCAGAATTATGCGCACTTGCGGCAGGAAATGCGCAACGCAATGGGTTGGATGGCCGCACCAGTGCACTTGCGCTCAATGCCGAAAATATTGAGGCACTCAAAGCCGCCGGGCTCTCGGCTGGCAGCATTGATCGCGTGTTGATGAACCCGCCCTTTCACGATGCGCGGCGCCAGAATGTCTCGCCCGATCCCCGCCGACAGCTCGCGCACTTAGGTTCGCCCGGACTTTTGGCGCGCTGGATCGGCACAGCCGCGTGGCTGTTAAAGCCGCACGGCGTATTGACCCTGATTTGGCGCGCGGACGGACTGGACGAGGTCGTCGACGCGCTGCTTACCGCGTTCGGCAGTATCGCCGTGCTGCCGGTGCTCCCACGTGAAGGCGCACCGGCGATTCGCGTGCTCGTGCGGGCGATAAAATCCGCCAACGGTCCGCAGACCGCTTATCCTGCTCTTACACTCAATGATGAACACGGCCAGCCGACGGCGGCAGCTGAAGCGGTGTTACGCGAGGGGAAAACGCTCAACATTGCGGACGCGTGAGCGCCAAGGCTGATGTGCCTAAGCTCTACGCCGCCGCGGCACAAATTCGCGCCAGCGCCTTTCGGCGATTTGGCGGCGCATGCGGCCTAAATTCTCATCGCTGAGATGAGAAAGTACAATAACGGCGCCGATCAACAGGAACAGGAGTGCGATTTTAGGATCCATCGATCCGCCTCATCAAATGAACCACTCGAGGGTGGCGCCTACTGCATTGCAAAAAGCATTCCAAAGTTAAAAAATAGGCAATATTGGGAACTTTCAGTGCAAATCGCCAAAATTTGATGCGATGCGACATTGGGTTACTTGTAGCTTCTGGGTATCGACGAGGCTTTGACTTAGGGGGTACTGGCTGCCTATCTGGGTGAAATGGCCAATCCCGTGAACTCTTCCCAATCGAATCTCGGTAAATCCATCGTCAATTTATTCGCCCGCCTGGTTCCGCGGCGGTTTCGCCCTGACATCCCTGTCGTGCCTGTCGTGCGTATTGCCGGTGTCATCGGGGTCGTCAGCCCGCTGCGGCCGGGGCTGCTGCTGTCCACGATCGCCCGATCGCTGGAGCGGGCTTTCGACACACCGCGTGCGCGCGCGGTAGCGCTGGTCATCAACTCACCTGGCGGCTCGCCCTCACAATCGCATCTGATTTTTCGGCGCATTCGGCAACTAGCCGAGGAAAAGAAACTCCCGGTCCTCGCGTTCGTGGAAGATGTCGGTGCATCGGGTGGCTACATGCTCGCTTGCGCCGCCGACGAAATCATCTGCAACGATTTCTCGATCGTCGGATCGGTCGGCGTCGTAGGGGCTTCCTTCGGCTTTCACGAGCTTATGGAGAAGGTCGGGATCGAGCGCCGGCTTTACACCTCCGGCGACCGCAAAGCGATGCTGGATCCGTTCCTGCCGGAGAAGCCAGACGACGTAAAACGGATCAAAGCGATCCAGCAGGACATTCACGAACACTTCATCGCGTTGGTGAAAGACCGTCGCGGCTCTCGGCTGAACGGCTCCGACAAGATGCTGTTCTCGGGTGAATTCTGGGCGGCGCAGAAAGCGATCGAACTCGGGCTTGCGGATCGCATTGGCGATCTACGGTCGACGTTGCGCGAACGCTATGGTGAGAAGGTGCATATGCCACTCATTTCTGCTGAGCGCTCGTTGTTCGGCCGCCGATTGGCCGGCGTCAATCTCATCGATGCGCTCGGAAGTCAGCCAGGTCTTGCCGATGATTTCATTTCGGCGCTGGAGATACGCGCGTTGTGGGGCCGCTACGGATTATAGCAAGCGGTCCGAGCGTTTATTACTTATTGGATCGGCTTATTGCCGAACAATTTCGCAACCGCCGCGACTTGCGCTCGTTGCTGCTCAATTGAGGCAGCGAACTCGGTGGCGTTTCCGGGGCTGACGATTTGCCCGGTCGCGGTCAACCTCTTCACAATCTCAGGATCGGACGCAACGGTGCGGATATCGTCGGCGATTTTGTTGCGCACCTCGTCGGTAATTCCCGGCGGTCCAAATAGCCCAACCAATCCGTCGAATTCGAGCGAAGGGTAACCTGCCTCGACTGCGGTCGGTATGTCGGGAATGGCGGGCGCGCGTTCGTGATTGGTAACAGCGAGCACCTTCACCGTTCCCGCCTCGACTTGCGGGCGCACGATCGCGTAAGCCGGCATGTAGACCTGGATGACGCCAGATGCCAGGTCGGTGACGGCGCCGGCAGGATTTTTGTATGGCACTTTCGCCATGTTGACGCCGACCGTGTGCAGATACCCAGCAAACACGAAGTCCGTGAAGCCTGTCGCTG
>WNFD01004683.1_pt1 | contig 13706 bp, 10 predicted proteins | sample 5400491 | NCBI WGS metagenome assembly WNFD01 (sample SAMN13153343, study PRJNA577476) | soil metagenome | isolation source: 120 cm saprolite under Douglas fir tree site 2 hole 2 replicate 2 | place: USA:California | collected 2015-04-18
TCTGACGAAGGCCGGAGTACAGCTCGAAGAGCGCAACGACCCATCTATTGCCTTGCCCTTGCTCTTGCCGTTGCTCGTTCTCGCTGCAAACCGCCAAAATCCCCAGCAAAAACCCGTGTCAAGCCCCCACACCACTTAACTCCATGAAAACAAACCAAATATAACTTGCATAGTAGTTCCACCCAATCCGCTACAATTGAACTAGAAATAAAGAAAGCCCCGGCCAAAGCCGGGGCTTCCTCATTTAACACCCGTAACCTCAATCAGGAGACGATTTTAGCCGTAAACCATTTAGAATGACTATTTTGCAGGTAATACACCGTTCATGTCATTGATTCAAAACAACTTACTCCAAAGTACCCCCCCGGGGGGGTACCTGGGGTACCCTCCCCCCGCAAAGGGAAACAGGAAAGGAAGAGACGAACCCTAAACCGCGACCGTGAACGTATCCTCACTCCGCGTCACCGCCCGATACATCGTGTCCCGCTCAAAAGGCTCACGCCCGGCCTCGGTAATCAGTCGGACCAGATCCTTCCTCCGCATGCCCTGCGGAGTCGTCGCCCCGGCGTCGTGATAGATCTTCTCCTCGACCACCGTGCCATCGATATCGTCCGCGCCAAACCGGAGAGAGATCTGCGCCATCTTCGGCGACACCATCTGCCAGTAGCTCTTGATGTGCGGAAAGTTGTCCAGCATCAGCCGTCCCACCGCGATCTGCCTCATGTCGAGCATCCCCGTCGTCTTGGGAATGTGCGCCAGAGCCGTATTGTCCGGATGAAACGCCAGCGGGATGAACGTCTGGAATCCGCCCGTCTCATCCTGCACCTCCCGCAGCTTCAGCAGGTGATCGACCCGGTCTTCGTCGTTCTCGACATGCCCATACAGCATCGTCGCATTCGACCGCAGCCCGATCTTGTGCGCAGTCCGAGCCGTATCCAGCCACTCGCTGCCATCGATCTTGTGGTCGCAGATGATGTGCCGAACCCGATCGGCAAAGATCTCCGCCCCGCCGCCAGGCAGCGAATCCACTCCCGCCGCCTTCATCTGCTCGAGCGTCTGCGCAATCGTCATCTTGCCGCGCTTGGCCAGGAACGCCACCTCCACCATGGTGAACGCCTTGATGTGCACCTTCGGAAACCGCTCCTTCAACCCGCGCACCAGATCCATGAAGTACTCGAAAGGAAGGTCAGGATGCAGCCCACCAACGATATGGAACTCAGTCACAGCCTCGGAATACCCCGTCGCCGCCGTCTCCCATGCCTCCTCCAGCGCCATCGTGTACGTCCCAGCCTCGCCCTTCTTCCGCCCAAAGGCGCACAGACGGCACGACGCAACACAGACATTCGTAGGATTGATATGCCGGTTGACGTTGAAGTAGGCGGTGTTCCCATGCAGCCTCTCCCGCACGAGGTTCGCCAGCCACCCCACCGCCAAGATGTCCCCGCTACGGTACAGCGTCACCCCATCCTCGAAGCTGAGCCGCTCCCCCGACTCCACCTTGGCAGCAATCGGAAGAAGCGCAGCATCATCTGTCTGAAAGGAGTGCCGAGGCCGCGTGCTCAATGGTTGGAAGCTCATACTAGGATTCTATCCCTCCGTCGCGCATCCAGTCCCTCTCAGTGACTGGCCAGACTCTGTGAATCCACCATCTGCGGCTGGACGACGATGCCATCAAATAAAGTAGCTCCCACCATATGGTCCCCAAGCGAGCGCACCAGCTTCAGATTCCAGCCTGTATTCCAATACTTCACCGCCTTGTCCGATAGATGGACCGAAAACGCGATTGTGGTGGAACTATTGGCCGTGATCAACACTCGCTGAGAAGGCTCGTCATAGAAGATGCTGTTCACATCCCGCACATAGAGGTTCTTCAGCGACTTCCAGGTTGCTCCCGAGTCCTCAGAGAGATAGACGCCCTCACGTCCCCCCACCCAAAGCCCGCCAGCCCCATCCACTGCCACCGCCCCGACTTGCGTCAGCTCCTCCGGCAGCTTCAAAGCCGTCCAACTCTGGCCGCTATCGGTCGTCAGCATGGCGCTCTTCAACCTCGCCGTAATCGCCACCGACTTCGCCGCAGCAACAAACCTCCACTCCTGCTTATCCAGACCCGCCATCTGCTTCCAGCTCTGTCCCGCTGTATTGCTCGTCAGCAAACCCTCCGACGTCGCAGCGTAGAGCAACTCCCCTGCCCGGGCGAAAGCATAGACGTTTCCATCCAGTTCCACGACCTTGCCCGGCACCGTCACGACAGTGGGTGCAGGCTTGGCCGAACCAGCCTTCGCCCTTCCCGCAGCCGAGCTCCGCGCCTTCCCTGCGGCCCCCACAACCGCCCTCTTCGGAGCCGGCTTCGTAATCGTCGTAGGCAACAGCGTCAGCTCGTTCGCCTTGCTCCAGACGTCACCTTTCATCCGATATACGCCGTGACGCGTTCCTGCCACCAGAGTCCCATCCGAAGCCTGTCCCAGGCTGAAAACATCGTGTCCATCCAAGCCAGCGCTCTTCTGGACCCAACTCAGCCCACCGTTATCGCTCTCAAACACGCCGCCCCACAACTTGTCGTTGACCACGCCTACGTAGATCGTCCCAGGTCGCTGCGCGTCTCCTAGGTATGAGGTAATTTGCCGGGCAGAAAACCCCTTATTCGACGGAGTAAAACTAAACCCGCCATCATTACTCGCCAGCACCCCTCCACGATCCGTAGCCAACAGCATCCGATTGGCATCAGTGGGATCGACGAAGACATCATTCACGATCACCTCAGGGCCAGTGGTGCGGACCCAGGTCTTGCCTGAATCGCTTGTTCGCCACAGTCCTTCCGTTGTGCCGGCGAAGACGATGTTCAGATGCAGCGGATCCTGCATCAGTACCCTGGTTCTCCTCGCTGTCGAAGGAATTCCCTGCACCTTCTGGAACAAGTCCCCACCCGTCACGCTTTTGTAGATTCCCGAGCACGCGCTCATGTACATCTCATTCGGTTGCTTCGGATCCACGATCATCGAAAAGACGTCAGAGTCCTCGATCACACCCTGTTTGATACTGTTCCAGTTCGCTCCACCATCCGTCGTCTTCCACGGAAGATGCCAAGTCCCCGCATAGATGATCTTCGGGTTCGTTGGATCGATCGCAATCGATTCGACCTCATGCAACTCCTGGCTTCCCTCCGGACTGATAAGCCGCCAGTGACTGCCGCCGTCCGTCGACTGGTAGACACCCTTCAGTGTTCCAGCAACCATAATCTTCGAGTCCGAAGGCGCAGTCGCGAGTGCTCGAATGGATTGCCCACCCATCTCCACCTCACTCGTCCAGCTCACTCCTCCGTCGTCGCTGACATAGATGCCGCCGTCCGGGCTTCCCAACACCCATGCCCCCACCAAAATACGGTTTGGCTTCGCGGGATCCAACACGATCGAATCCAGCACCAGGTCATCCCGTCTCCCCACCCTGGCTAGCCTCTTCCACTCTCCACCCGCATTATGCGATTCATAGATCCATCCATTCGCCGTACCCAGGTAAAGATGGGTGTGGTCGCGCGGATCAGCAACAAACGCGCGTGCATCTCCACCATATGGCCCAAAGGGCAGCCAGTTGACTGCATTCAACTCAAGGCTTGAAAAGAGAAGAACCAGGGCTGCCAAAGTGACTTGAAATTTATGCTGTCTGTCCAAGGAGTTGATCCAATCTGAAGCTACTTCTAAGAATATTCGAAGAGTGCAGCCGAGCCGGCTACAGCACAAAGGCTGACTGGATATCCAGTCAGCCTTTGCGCTTCGCCACGGGTTATTGCTACTTCTTCTTGCGATGCTTGGCAGGTGCCGTACGGGGCTGAACCTTGACCGCGCTCTCATCCACTGCGGTTAGACCCGTGCTATCCAACGTCGCACCGGTCGGGATCAGCGTCGAGGCCGCAGTCTTACCGTCTTGCGAACCGGTATAGACCGAGATACGGCTGGCATCGACACCCTTCTCGCTTACCAGGTATGCCTTCGTGTTGACGGCACGCGCGGCGGCGAGCTTGCTGCCTGTCTTTTCACTGCTGCTTGCGTTGCCTACGATTGCGAGCTTCGCATCCGAGGAACGCTGCAGGTTGAGGGCGATATCGTCAAGGCAAGCCTTGGCTTCGTTATCGACCCGGGCTGGGCGCTTCTTGTCACGCTCGAAGTTGATCGAGCAGAGGGCCGACGTCGTAGGCGCTGGCGGAGGCGTCGGAGCAACTACTGTCACGGTCGACGTGGATGATGCAGACTGACCCTTATCGTCAACCACGTTGCAGGTCACGGTAATGGTTCCAGGTGCAGCGCCGGTCGTGCTCAATGTTGCCGTCGAAGTGTTGCCGCTCACAGAACCAGCCGTCGCGCTGTAGCTATACGTCAGAGGACGATTCTGTGGGCTGGAGCCAGTAGCAGTGATCGTCGCGGAGTCCCCAGGGGCAACCGTCGAAGGATTCGCCGAGCAGCTAACAGTCGGCGGCTCGTACGCCTTGATCGTGAACGGAGCCGAGCAGTCCGCCATCTCGCCAGGCTTTGCGCCCTCGGAGACGTGGCCCTTCGCGGTATAGCTGCCAGGATTGGCGCTCTTCGTGTCGATGGTGGCCGTGTTCGTGGTTCCCGAAATCGTACCGCCGTCAGAGGTCCACGTGTAGGTGGCCGTCTTCTTGGGGTTCAGGTTCGCCGCGGTTCCGGTAACCGTCAGTGGGTCGCCTGGGTAAGCCGATGCAGGAGAGACCGCGCAGGAATAGGTAACCGGAGGAGGAGGAATAATGTGGCCGAAGTGCGTCACGATACCCGTGCTGAGCTCAACGCCACTCAGGTTCGCACGTCCGCCCATCTGACCAGTCGTCGGAGGAGCTGTGTAGGGGCCGTAGTTCGCATGAATGTAACGATAATCGGCCTGGAACAGGCGAAGCGAGAAGCGGTTGTTGAAGAACGGCAGGTCATAGTCCATGCCGCCGCCGACCGTCAGCGCTGGTCCCCACTGGTAAGGATTGTGATAGATGAACGGGTTCGATAGGTTCGGTCCACCCAGCTTGGCGGCTCCGGCAAGGCCGTGAGCGAAAAGCGTGAAATTCTGCATCGGAGCACGGAATATCGGACCAGCCCCAACGGTATAGAGACCATCGTTTTTGCCGTCCGGATGCGCCGTGAAGATCGCCTCACCACCAACATACTTGTTGAAGTAGTAAGCTCCGCTGCCTATTGCCCCCAGGTCGATCGAGGAGTAGTTGATCCCAGCTGGCTTCAACTGCCCATGGGCTCCGAAATAAGAGTATCCCGTGAAAACATCGACTCGCGAAGGGTTAATGCCCACAGGGGCGGCGGTGCTGGGAGTCTGCGCACCCAGACTTGCAACTCCAAGGCTGACTGCACATGCAGCCAGTACGAACCGGCCAAAACTACGAAACTGGCTATAAACCATTCGACTTCCTCCACTCAAATTCTTCCAAATGTTTGAAGAGCCTTTCTGCTGGCTCGATATTCGATATGTTGTTTCGATTCACTAAATCTTACCGCAGTTGCTAACCGTACCGGTAAAAAATTACTCTGTGGTAACTATATTTTCAATACTTTACCAATCATCCTTAGCAATCCGCACTAGGGAGAACCTTCCAAGTAACCAAAGTCAGGTTATTAATTAATCGAGATTCAATGTCTTTCGCAGCGTCCCACGCTCCTGCTGGATCTTTTCCTGGAGCAGTGTGATCGCATACAGCAACTGCTCCGGGCGTGGCGGGCAGCCCGGAACGTAAATATCGACAGGGATCACCTGATTCACTCCCTGCAATAGGGCATAGTTGTTGAAAACGCCCCCGGAGGTAGCGCACGCCCCCATCGAGATCACCCACTTAGGCTCTGGCATCTGCTCATACAGCCTGCGGATCACCGGCGCCATCTTCTGCGAGACTCGTCCCGCGATGATCATCAGATCGCTCTGCCGCGGCGACGGCCGGAACACCTCCGCCCCGAACCGCGCGATGTCATAGCGCGACCCACCCATCGACATCATCTCGATAGCGCAGCACGCAAGCCCGAACGTCATCGGCCAGACCGAATTCTTCCTCACCCAGTTGATCGCCGCGTCCATCGACGCCAGAACGATGCCCTCGGGCTGGTCATATCCCCAGCTCACCTCCCTCAGCTTCTCCTGGTTCTTCCCAAAGCTTTCCAGGCTGCCAAAGAAATAGCGGTCCTTCTTCTGCGGCACCGTCGTAGGACGGCCGTTGCTCGTCGTTTCGTCTGCTGCTGTGCTCATATGTCCCAGTATAAAACCGATGCTCTGATTCAGTAACTTATTTCCTGCCCGAGCGATAAGCAGATCGAAAATTCCCGCAGAACATGCGCTTGGAGGCAACCCCCACTAGGAAGCTGGCTGCACACAAGGACGCCGAGCCTCAGCAATCCGCTGCCTAACGCGCATTCTCCTCCATCGCCTGTATCAGAGCCTTTCGCAACACCCGCTCCTCGTTCTTCTCCAGCTTCGCTCCATTGCGCGTCAGGTAGAAGACGTCGATCGCCGTCTCACCCTCCGTATCCACCAGCGCCACCTCGATATTGCATCCATGTGCCGCCAGCGTCAGGCTCAGCGCACGCAGCAGCCCGGGCACATCCTGTGCGACCACCTCCAGCAACGTGCTGTGCGACGATGCCTCGTCATCGAACTCCACCCGCGTCTCCACCACCACCTTCGGAGCCTTGCGCCGCCCCCGTCTCCGGCCACTCAGCAGCTTCTCTACGGACACCGTCTCCGTCATCACGTCATAGACGCTCTTCACGAACGCCTTATGCTCTGAAGAATTCATCTCCAGCGTGCGAAACGTATCCGTGAACCGGAAGCTGTCCACCACCACACCCTGCCGGTTCGAGAACGCATCTGCCGTCACGATATTCATCCCCCACGCCGCCAGCACCCCCGACATATTCGCAAACAGAAGCGCCCTGTCCGGCGTCACCACCGTCAGCTCACTCACCTCCGGCGAGTAGCGAAAATCCAGCTGCACCCGATCCTCAGCCAACCGCTTCGCCATCTGGAAGTGTGTCCCCACCTGCTCCGGCGTCCTGGTTCGCACATATCGCTCGGGAAACCCTTCCAGATAGGCCCCCACCTGCTGCGCCCGCTGGCCCGGCAGCAGGGCCGCTACTCGGTGCACCAGTTCGCTCTCCGCCTGCGCTCCCACCCGCTCCTCATCCACGCTGCGATCCAGGTAGTTCGCCGTCGCCATGTACAGGCGCCACAGATTCTCCGCCTTCCATGGCGTCAGCGCATCCGGATGCACGGCATTGATATCCGCATACGTAAACAGCGTCAGCATGCGCAATATCTCCGGCGTAAGCACCTTGCCCGCGAAAGCCCCCACCGTCTCCGCGTCGAAGATATCTCGTCGCAGCGCAGCCGACATCTCCAGATGATTCGTAATCAGGCTGATCACGAGCCCGCTCTCATAGGTATCCATCTCCAGGCGCGCCAGCACGCTCTGCGCCATCCGTGCGCTCTCCTTCGCGTGATCTCCCGTGCTCCTGCCCTTGCCCGTGTCATGCAGCAGCGCCATCAGGTACAGAACCCCGGCATGTGGAAGCTCGCGCAACAGCGCGCCAAATCGCGTCGACCACTCAGCCTTCGATCCTTGCTGCACGTCCCCCAGCCCATGCAGCGTGTCTATCAATACAAAGGTGTGCTCATCCACCGTGTACCGGTGGTACGCGTCGCGAATCACCAGCGCATCGATCCCATGAAACTCCGGGATCAGCAGCTCCAGAACACCCAGCGCATGCATCGCACGCAGCGCCATCCCGGCATGTCTTCCCGTCAGGATGCCCTGCAGTTGCCGCCAGAGCGTAGGCCCTTCCTCCAGATGTGCCGAGAGCAGCGGCAGCGCCTGCGACAGCCTCTCCTCCGCCTCGCGCCCCAGCGTGCATCCCGTCTGCGCCATCGCGGTAAACACCTGCAGCACCACATCGGGATCCTTCGCAGGGTCCTCCCCGCCTGCCGCGATCGCATCCAGCACAATGCGTCCCCGCTCCACGCGGAACCCCTGCTGCTGCACCTCCGCCTTGCGGTCCCGTTTTAGCCGAAGCAGCTTCGAAGGAGCCTTACCCGTAGGCGACTCCTCCATCATCCGCACCACCCGACGAGCCGCACTCCGCGCATGGCGAAAGTAAGATCGCATCCAGTAAGCTGCATCCACCTTCTTCGGCCGGCGGCCAACCAGCCCGATCTCCGCCTCTGCCGCGGCATCCTGCGCCTGCCACGCCAGCGTATTGTCGTCCCGCTCATGCTGGTAGTGCAGAAAGCAACGCACCAGCCGAAGGAACTCCACCGCCTGACGAAACTCATCGCCCTCGGCATCTCCCGCATCGCCGTTGGTCTTCTCCTGCGATCCCAACCCCTGCAGCGCGGTCAGCCACTCGCACACATGCACATCGCGCAGCCCACCCGGACAATCCTTGATATTCGGCTCCAGGTGGAACAGCGTATCGCCATACTTCGCGTGGCGTATCCGGGTCAGCTCGACCAGCCGCGCCACCACTGCCTTCTGCTCCCGCTGCAGCAGCTTCGGCAGCGTCTGCACCGCCAGCTTGTCATACAGCGCCGCATCTCCCGTAATCAGGCGGTGGTCCATCAGCGAGACCGTGAACTCCACATTCTCACCCGCGAACCGCTCGCACTCGGCAATCTTCCGCGTCGCCGGAGACACCCGTATCCCGCAGTCCCACATCTCCTGGTTCACCCGCCGGATCGCGTCCTTGACGTCCTTCTCCGCCACCCGTCCGTCCAGCAGGAACAGCAGGTCCACATCCGAGTAGGGAAACAGCTCCTGCCGCCCATATCCACCCACGGCGACCAATGCAACTCCCGTTGCCAGCCGCCCATCCTGCTCCACCGCCTGCTGCCACAGCCCGCGCACCAGCTCATCGAGAGCCGCCGACCGCGCAGCAATCGTCGCCGATCCCGACGCCCCCGCCTCGAACGCGCCTCGAATCTCCAGCATTCGCCGCTGATACTTCACGCGCATCCCGCCCCCCGTGGATTCGTCTCCCTGCATCTTTAGTTTGCTACCGAAGCCTCAAGATGTCGCTGAAAAGTCTTCGCCGTTGCCCTTCGGTGGGAGCGCAGGGCTTTAGCCCTGCGATAGACCCCTGCAAACACAAGGGCTTTAGCCCCGGGCCTTCTCTCCGTACCCGCAATCAGACTTTTTCATCACTCTCATTAGCCTTGGGTCTCCCCGGCCACTCTTTTTGTAGCCGAAATCAGACATTCAGCAATCCAAAGCCCCTCCAGAGCCGCCTAAAGCGCAATCTCGCCCCGTTCGTCATTGCGTATGCGGATCGCCTCGTCGATCTTCGACACAAAGATCTTTCCATCGCCGATCGTCCCCGTCCGCGCCGCGGTCATAATGGCCTGGATCGTCTTGTCCACCATCTCGTCACGCACCACCATCTCCAGCTTCACCTTCGGCAGCAGGTCCACCGAGTACTCCTGCCCCCGGTAGAACTCCGTATGCCCCTTCTGCCGCCCATGTCCCCGCGCCTCGGTGATCGTCATCCCCTCAATGCCAATCTCCACCAGCGCATCCTTCACCGCGTCCAGCTTCGACGGCTGAATCACCGCTTCAATCTTCTGCATATCTTCAGTCCCTTCCTCATAGCTCACAGCTCATAGCTCACAGCTCTAATGCGCCCAATCGTAGCCTTCTTCGCCGTGTTGCGACAGATCCAGACCGGCCCGCTCCTCTTCCTCACTCACCCTAAGCCCGATCAGCTTATCAACGATGAACAAAATAACCAGCGTACCCACAATCGAAATACTCCACGCCACCGCCACGCCGACGATCTGGTTCAGCAACTGGTGCCAGTTCCCTTCCAGCAGTCCGGTTGGTTTGCCCGCCCCAAAGATCGGATTGATCACGCTATTCGCGAAGATCCCCGTCAGGATCGCTCCCATCGTCCCGCCCGCTCCATGCACGCCGAACGCATCCAGCGAATCGTCGTATCCGAACAGCGCCTTCACCTTCACGACCATCATGTAGCAGAACACCCCGGCGATCAGCCCAATCCACAATGCCGACATCGGCGTCACAAACCCGGCCGCCGGCGTAATCGCCACCAGCCCGGCCACAGCGCCGGAGATCGCGCCCAGCGCCGACACCTTACCCTGCCGGAGCCACTCCGCCCCGGCCCATCCAATCGCCGCAGCCGCCGCGCCAAAGTGCGTCGCCACAAACGCCGAGGTAGCCAGCGTCCCCGACGACAGCGCCGATCCCGCATTGAAACCGAACCAGCCCACCCACAACAGGCAAGCCCCAATGAAGCTGTTCACCACCGAGTGCGGCGGCATCGGAACCTTCGGATACCCCAGCCTCTTCCCCAGGTAGATCGCCGTCACCAGCGCCGAAACACCCGACGTCACATGCACCACCGTCCCGCCGGCAAAGTCCAGACACGGAAACCGTCCGCCCAGCGCCGCATTCAGAAAACCACCCTTGCCCCAAACCATATGCGCCATCGGGCTGTACACGAACAGCGCCCACAGCACCATGAACACCAGCATCGCCGAGAACTTCATCCGCTCCGCAAACGCGCCCGTAATCAGCGCCGGCGTAATGATCGCGAACATCAACTGATACACCATGAACGTCTGCAGCGGAATCGTTGCCGCATACTTCACATCCGGCGCCAGCCCCACACCGCGCAGAAACACATTGTGCAGCCCGCCGATAAACGCATTCCCCTCGCCGAACGCCAGCGAGTACGTCACCAGCGCCCACAGCACCGTGACCACCGCCATCATGGCGAACGTCTGCATCATCGTTCCCAGGATGTTCTTCTTCCTCACCAGCCCGCCGTAGAACAGCGCCAGCCCCGGCCCGCTCATCATCAGCACCAGCGCCGCCGACACCAGCATCCAGCCGTTGTCCCCCGCCGTCTGCGCCGCCGCAATCGCAGTCGCATTATCGGCAGCCTGCTTCTCCAGAGCCGCAATCCTGTCCGTCTGGGTCGTCCCTGCCACGGGCGCTGCCGTCTGCGCCATCACTACCGATCCACCCATAACTGATCCGCCCAGAATCAGCGCAAACAGAAAAGCCAGAAACACCTTCACCACTGGAAGACGCATGGTTCAATCACCCGCTTCAAAATTAGTAATTGTAAAAAAACTTTTAGGTATGAAAAGAGAAGATACTTCGGCTATGCCACCAACGCGGCGGTCTCCGACGATTGACCTCGCTGCGACGTGGGAACGAGATCGTTTAAGCCCTGATTCGCTTACTCTACACAAGGTATCGCGCAACATAAAGCGAGAAATTCACATCCCTCCTCCACATCAACAGAAAGGCCTGCAATCATGGCAACAATCCCAACCCTCTATCGCTGGTCCGACGTCGAAAGCGAACAGCTCAACCCTCTCCTGCAACGCCAGTTCGTCACCGGCACTCAGGCCATGCTCTCCCGCATCGTCCTCACCAAAGGCTGCGTCATCCCGACCCACTCCCACCACAACGAGCAGATCGCCTTCGTCCTCCAGGGCTCCATCCAGTTCGACTTCGGCAACGGAGACATCCACACCGTCAACCCCGGCGAAGTCCTCGTCATCCCCGGCGGCGTCCCCCACTCCGCCGTCGCCCTCGAGGACACCATCAACCTCGACATCTTCGCCCCACCCCGCCAGGACTGGATCGACAAAGACGACGCCTACCTCCGCTGAGGCCTGGTTATCTAAAAACTCCGTCATTCTGAGCGCAGCGAAGAATCCCCGCATTTCGCTTTTGCCGTTGTCTGTTCTCGCTAAACCTGGCAAAAAACCGGGTGCCCCAGCTTCGCGCGGTCTTATCGCGCTAAGCTGGGCATTCGCGCGAAGCACGAACCGCACTCCTACCCCCGCCCGAGCATCTCCTTCACAATCCTCTCCCACTCCGCCCTCAAATCCCCACGCGCCACCCCACGCCCTGCCTGCCGATACCAATAAGCGGCATTCCCCACGTCACCGTCCTTCCGGTGAAGATAAGCATGAACCCAAGCCCCATCCGCCCCCGGAACATCCTGGGCAATTTCATGCGCCTTGTCCCAGTTCCCTTTGGCATCCCACCAAAGCGCAAGCAACGCCCCCTCGAACTCAGCACTCCCAGCCGCCTCAAACTCCTCAATCGTCATCGCATCCCTCCGCCACTCACTGCTCACCGCTCACCGCTCACCGCTCACCGCTCACCGCTCCGAAGCATACCCCCGCTCCCGCATCCACTTGATCACCAGATCCGGCCACACGCTCAACTCCGGATTCGCCGCCGCCAGTCCAGCCCCATGCGCCCCATGCTGAAAGATGTGCATCTCCGCCGGAACCCCAGCCTTCACCAGCGCCTCATAGAACATCACGCTGTTGATCACCGGAACCGTCTTGTCCTCCGTCGTCGCAAACAGAAACGTAGGCGGAGTCTCCCTCGTCACCTGCGTCTCAGCCGACAGCGACTTCACCAGCGCCGGATCAGGATCATCCCCCAGCAGATACTTCCTCGACGCCGGATGCGCATCGGGCTCCGTCATCGTAATCACCGGATAAGCCAGCACCATAAAATCCGGCCGGCTCCCCTGCCTCTCCACCAGGTCAGCCGCCTCCGCATTCCCCGCATCGAACTTCGTTCCCGCCGTAGCTGTCAGGTGCCCGCCCGCGGAAAACCCCCACATCCCCACATGGTCCGTGGCCACCCCATACTCTGCCGCATTCGCCCGCACTGTCCGGATCGCCCGCTGCGCATCCTGCAGTTCCACCGGATTGTGATACTTCGGCCCCAGCCGATACTTCAGCACAAACGCCGCCACCCCTCGCGCATTCAACCACTGCGCCACAGCCGTGCCCTCCTTCTCCATCGCCAGATGCTGATACCCACCCCCCGGAGCAACCACCACCCCGGTCTTCGTCGCATTCGCCCCCGCCGGCAGATACACCGTCAACGTCGGCTTGTCGATATCCTCCTCACCCTGCGACCCCGGAGCCCCCGCCGGCCACAACAACACCGTCTTCGCCGCCGCAACGTTCGCCTGTTGTCCATGCATCGAGCCCACACCCATCGCCACCGCCATCAAAAATCCCGCACCACGTCGAATCCTCATCCAGCCTCACCTTTCACTCGTGACAAACGTTCCTTAACAAGATACCTTCACTTCGACATCGCCCCCACCCATCCCGTACCCTTACAACAGACAGACTAGCCACTCCCGTCACCAATCTCCCCTTGGCAATAGCAGGAGCACCAGCACATGAAGCACCTCGTCCAGAAGCAGCTAGCCCAGTCAATCAGCACCCTGCAGGCCACCCTCGCCGACCTCCACATCGCCGACACCATCGTCACCATCGCCGAGCTCACCGCCAACGCCATGCAGGCCGGCCGCAAGCTCCTCGTCGCCGGCAACGGTGGCTCCGCCGCCGACGCCCAGCACCTTGTCGCCGAGTTCGTCGTCCGCCTCACCGTCAACCGCCCCGCCCTCCGCGCCATCGCCCTCACCACCGACTCCTCCATCCTCACCGCCACCGGCAACGACTTCGGCTTCGACCACCTCTTCTCACGCCAGGTCGAAGCCCTCGGCCAGCCCGGCGACATCTTCCTCGGCATCTCCACCTCCGGCAACTCCAAAAACATCATCAACGCCCTCCATCAAGCCAAAAAGATGGACATCACCACCATCGGCTTCACCGGCAACGGCGGCGGCCAGATGCGCGACCTCTGC